>Ga0129307_1000455_pt1 | contig 63444 bp, 71 predicted proteins | sample P1105metagenome_FD_94437 | JGI IMG/M metagenome (GOLD analysis project Ga0129307, IMG submission 94437) | Capybara group fecal microbial communities from Wisconsin, USA - P1105 metagenome | ecosystem: Host-associated > Mammals > Digestive system > Large intestine > Fecal | place: USA: Wisconsin... | reverse complement strand
CGGCTTAGTAAGGACCCTTGCAGGTGGCAGATCGACGTGCGTGCCCTTGCACGCCGCTAGTATTGTAGGGCTACGCCCGTATATGAAGAACCGCCGGCTTCGCCGGCGGGTCACTTTTTTGTAAATTATACCACATGGTGTGGAAATCAAAAAAACAAAGGCCTGCTGTGAAGGACGTTTGCGATGTGAAAGATGGCAAACGCCGTGTGGCTGTGTTTGCTGGTTCCTTCGATCCGTTTACAGTCGGACACCTCGACCTTGTAAACCGTGCCGCCCAGATTTTTGAATCTTTGATCGTCCTTGTCGCGCAGAACGCAAACAAGAAGAACTTGTTTGACGCCGAGACTCGCAAGGCGATGGTAGAGGTGGCTGTCTCTGGAATTCCGAATGTGTCGGTTGCAGTTTATGGCGGTCTGACTGTTGATTTCATGAAATCCGTGAATGCACGTTACCTGGTGCGCGGAATCCGCAACGCATCTGACTTGGATGCGGAACAGGCGGTCGCTTGGAACAACAAGGTCCTTTGTGGCGATGTCGAAACAGTTTTTTTGATGAGCGCTCAGGAACATCTTGCGGTGAGCAGCTCCGTTGTCCGCGAACTCCTCAAGTGCGGGTGTGGCAAGGGGGGCGCAGAACAGAAGGTTCTCCTTTCGAAGTTCGTGCCCCAAAATATGCTCCCAATGCTTTTAAAAGATTTTAGGAAGGTTTATGAGACCGTTTAAGTATTTGCCCAAGGCTTTGCAGGTTTTGTTGCTTGCTAACGCAATCGTTTTTGCCGTTGTCCTTGTTTTGGGGTCGTTCCTTGGGCTTCATTTGAATATGCCTGGAGTCGGTTACGGCAGTTTGCGTGAATACGTTCTTTACTTTGGAGCGTTTTTCCCGACGAGTCCGCTGGAACTTTGGCGTTACGTGACGTACATGTTCATCCATGTGGACTTTATGCATTTCTTCTTCAACATGCTCATGCTCTGGATGTTCGGGTCCGAAGTCGCGGAATGGATGGGGATGCGCCACTTTGTTTCGATGTACTTCTTCTGTGGCATTTTTGCGGCGTTGTTCAGTTTTGGAATGTGCTTGCTCGGCCTGACCAATAACCCGATTATCGGTGCGTCGGGTGCCTTGATGGGTGTATTTGTCGCCTATTACAAGTTTTTCCCGGATCGCATGATTCTGATGTTCTTTGTCATCCCGATGAGAATCAAGCATGCGATGTGGGTGATGATTGCTCTCGACGTTCTCTTTGCGAATTCGGGGGATACCATTGCGCATTTTGCCCACTTGGGTGGCGTCGTGGCCGGTTTCCTTTACATGTCGTTTTATCAGAGCGGTTCGAAATCTCCGCTTTCGGCTTTTTCTCGCCTGTTTTCTCGCAATGCAGAAAAGTTTGGTCGTTCTTCGAGCGAGCGCTCCTATGAAAACGAGAATGCCGAAGAACCGGAAGTTCTCGAAGGTGAAGTGTTCTACGTCGATGAACGGAAACGTATGGACGATATTCTCAAGAAGGTGGAGCGCGAAGGCATCCAGTCCTTGAGTGAATCGGAACGTGAATTTTTATTGAAAGCGGGTGACAAGTTGCGTCGCCGTCGCGGAGGAATGTAATGAAGAAAGTTCTTGGTATGGGCGCAGCCCTTGTCGATATTTTGGCTAATGTGAGTGATGAATGGATTGCCGCTCAGGGCGTGCAGAAGGGCGGCATGAACATGGTCGACTGGCCGCAGATGGAAAAGTTCCTTGGTGCGCTTGACAATCCGATTCGTGTTCCGGGCGGTTCGACTTGCAATACGATGGTCGGCCTTTCCCGTTTGCATGGCAAGGCGGCGTTTATCAGCAAGATTGGCGATGATGAACTCGGTAAGCTCTTTCAGGAACACTTGAAGAATAACGGTGTGGAATCGAAACTTGGCCTTTCCAGCGTTGCGACGGGCTGCGTGTTCTCCGCAGTGACTCCGGACGCCCAGCGTTCGATGTGGACGTATTTGGGAGCTTCTGATTTCCTTGGCTCGGACGATTTTACGCAGGCCCTTTACGAAGATGTGGGACTCCTTTATGCCGAAGGTTACCGTGCTTTTAACGGTGAATGCTTCAAGAAGGCGTTCACGTTGGCTCGCAGCCTCGGTGTCGAAACGGCTCTTGACTTTAGCTCGTTCGGCGTGGTTGAAGCTTGCCGCAAGCTTTTCGATGAACTTTTCGAAAACAAGATGATTGATATTATCATCGCGAACGAAGACGAAGCTTTTGCTTACGCTGGCGTGAAGGAAGAAGCCGCTCTCGAAGTCCTGGCGAAAAAGGCGAAGGTCGCTGTCGTGAAGATTGGCAAACGCGGTGCCTTGATTGCTAAGGATGGCGTGGTCACTCGCGTGTCGGCAGGGGCCGCAAAGGCTATCGATACGACTGGTGCTGGCGACTTGTGGGCATCGGGATTCCTGTACGGCTACATGAACGGCTGGGACATGGAGCGCTCGGGCAACCTTGGTAGTATCGTCTCGAACGAAGTGGTCCAGGTGATGGGTGCGCAAATCCCTGAAGAGGGCTGGCTGCGTATTTACGCTCAAATGTAATAGAGGTTGTATGGTTTCTTCTTCTTTTATGAAGTCTTGGGCTGTGTCCGCTTTGCTTGTCCTTGCCTTTGCCGGGTGGGGCTTTGCTGCGGAGCCGTCTTCTAACGCTGCGGGCACCGCAAATGCGGAACTCGTTGCAGAACTTGCCGTGCGCGATAGCGTGATGGCGGTTCGCGATAGTGCCTGCACTGTTGAAAAGCAGTCGCTGCGCTCCGAACTCGAAATCGAAAAGGCCAAGTGCGAAAACTGGGAACAGAGCTACAACACGCTCAAGAAAAACAACGAAACTTGCGCCAAGGCTCTAGGGATTGCAATGGAGGCGAGCCAGGAACAGGCTGAAAAGCAGAAGGCCAAAGAGAATTCCGAAAAAGAACAAAAGGATTCCGACCGCATGATGACGGGTGCCTCCATGGCTGCAAGTTTTGGGCTAGGAATGCTTATCATGTGGCTTATTATTGATTAATTTATGGGATGGGATTGAAATGAAAAAAACTGTATTTGCATTGAGTCTGCTTTTGGGCGCGGGACTTTCGTTTGCCAAAAAAGCGGATGTTCCGTCGGGGCCGTTCCAGAAAGGGACTGCGTTAAAGCAGATTGCCTCGATTCCGATGACGACGGCTGAAATTTCGGCGTTTATGCCCGAAAAGAAAGTGCTGTTTGTCGTTGGTGGCGAAAATGTCCTCGAAGTGGTTAGCCTCGCTGATCCGGCGAATCCGAAAAAGGTGAGCGAAATGAAGCTGCCGGGGGGCGCTTCCAGCGTTACGGTTCATGGCGACCTTGTGGCGGTGAGCTTGCTCAATAATCCGGAATGGAAAATGGGCCATGTGCAGGTGATGCGCTATAACAAAAAGCTCGAAGTCCTTGGTTTGCACGAACTGTGCTATATGCCGGACATGATTACGTTCACTCCCGATGGATTGAATTTGCTTGTCGCATGCGAAGGCTCTCCGGACGAGACGTTCTCTGAAGACCCGGAAGGCGGCGTTGGCGTGTTGTCGATTGACGCTTCGGCCACGAATATCGCGAAGGCATGGACGAAACCGCAGAAAATGGTGGCTGGCTTTAATGACCTCGATACGCTGGCTTTGATGGCATCGGGTGTCCGCAAGACGGGCGTGAAAAGCTTTGTGCAGTCGTTGGAACCGGAATACATTACAGTATCCGAAGATTCCAAAACGGCGTGGGTGAGCCTGCAAGAGAACAATGCGCTTGCCAAGTTTGATGTGGTTGCGAAGAAAATCACGCATGTGTTCCCGCTTGGATTTGTCGATCATTCTATGTCTGGCTTTGGCCTCGACATCAAGAAGAACAAGACTATCGAAATCAAGAATTATCCGTTGCGCGGCTTGCGTCAACCGGATGGTATTTCGGCGTTTTCTGTGAATGGCAAGACGTTTGTGCTGACGGCAAACGAAGGCGCTCCGGTCAACGATTACAAGGCTTGGACGGATGTAACTACTCCGATGATGCTTATGCAGCAGGGCGTGCTTGATTCAAGCGTGTTTACGCCGGAAGTGCTGGAAGATGTGAAGAATATTTCCGTGAGCAATCTGGAACGCTGTAATACGGCACCGGACAAGACGGCAAATGGCAAGTGCCCCTACGTTTATAGTTTTGGATCGCGTTCGATCAGCATCTTTGATGGTGAAAACGGTCATCTGATGTGGGATTCCGGGGATGTTTTTGAGCAGACTGCTGCAAAATTGATTCCGAGCTATTTTAACTGGAATTCCAAGAAGGGTAAAGTGAAGGTGGATGCCCGCAGTGAAGACAAAGGTTGCGAACCGGAAAACGTGACGACGGGTATCGTGGGCGAAAAGCGTTATGCTTTTGCTGGGCTTGAACGTACAAGTGGTATTGCCGTGTTTGATATTACAGGCATCGAAAACGGAAGTGCCCCTGAAATCGTCGATTTTTATTTGGATCCGAAGGATCGAGGTCCTGAAGGAATCCTGTTTATCCCTGCAGAAAAAAGTCCTAGTGGCGAACCGCTCTTAGTTGTAGGTTTCGAATACAGTAAGACCCTCGCCGTGTACGCGGTGAAGTAATTCTTAATTCGTAATTACGGCTTCTGGCCACGGATGTTTTGGATAGCGCCCGCGGAGTTCCTTGCGGACTTCGGCGTAGGTGTTCTGCCAAAAGCTTGTGAGATCCCACGTCTTTTGAATTGTGCGGAAGTTTGGCGCTAGAATGTCGTAACGCACTTTGAGCTTGCCGTCGGCGATTTTATGCTCTCCGCGGAGTTGCATAAAGTCTTCGATGCGGGCGGAAATTTCGACGAGCACGCCGTCTGCGCTTTGTACGATCTTGCCGCTGCTCTGTTCGTCGGCGGTGGCAACAGTCTGGTAGCTGTAGCGGGCGCGTTTGCCATTCGGCAAAATGTAATGGTCGGGGAATGTTTTGTGCAGCCAAACCAACATGGATTTGCCGAAAAAGTCTTCGACGATGCTTCTGTAACGGTCTTCGTTGATGTCCCGCAGTAAAAAGATTCCGTCGGTGAGCTCGTTTAAAATGAGTTCCATGTCTTCGTCATTGAATTCCGGCAGACCGTATTCTGGATAAAGTTTTGCAGCCAGACGCATCTTGATCAATAGTGTCTGGATGTTCTCGGTGAGATAGCGACCGGTCCAATTTTCTTTTTCGAGCTTGTCTCGCCACGCGTCAGCCGTGAGTTCCTTGAGCTTTTCGAGAACTTTGGGTGATGCTTCTTGCGGGAGAATTTCTTTGCGGCTTATTTCGCGGATATCTCCGCTTGGCGAACTGCTTTCGTGAATTTCGACGCCGATGAATCGCTCTTGTCCGCTTCGCCACAAGAGTTCAAAGCGAACGTTTTCGCTTTCGCCACCAAGCAGTTCTTCGGGGACGGGAGCGTAAAGGCTTACGCGCAGTTCTGATTTGCTTCCGCCACCGGTGCGCAACATCGTGAGGGCAAGCAATGCGTACGGCGGTTCTGCAACTTGCAATCGGATTGTGTTGCCGTTGCTTAGCTTGTAGACGCTACCGCTAGGCGTTGCAAGCCTGTCTGGAAATGCGCTTAATAGGTTGCGAATGACAACTTCATGGATTGCTTCACCCCTATGGGGTTCGCAATGACGTCGATTGTCATGCCCGTCTTGAACGGGCTTCTCCTTTAGGGTTTCGCGAAAATCCCGTAGCTGCTTTAGTGTGAACGAGACTTCTCGCGGAACATTGATGGTTTTTGTAAGCGTATCGCTGGCGAGCGTGAGTAGGTTTAATGAAACCTTTGACTTTTGAACAAATTCTGTACCCGAATGAATCCATGCCATTGCAGCTAGCAAAAGATCGGGGAGTTCTGCTGCGCTTCCCGCTTTTGCCAAAATAAGCGCTAAAGGTATATTTGAAATCGGTGTTTGAATGGCTCGCTTGCCGAGTTCCGTGATGCGACCGTCCTTGAGCATGCCGAAGTTTTCGAGCATTGCTGTTGCGACCTTTTCACGAGCCTCGGGAATCGCTGTAGGTAGAATGATGGAGTCTGTCACCCTGGAGCCGTCAGGCGATAGGGGCCATGAATCTTCAAGTGCTGCTTTTTGCAACAAAAGTTCCGAAGGCTCGATTTGTAAAACTTCGGGCACGATTCCTTGTGGCATGTGTTTTTCGGCATCTTCTGTCCAAAGGCGGATGGCGCAACCGTTTTGCGTTCGGCCGCTGCGGCCACTGCGTTGGATGGCGTTTTGCATTGAAATTGGCAGTGTGCGCAGTACGTTCACTTTTTCTGCATCGTCATATTCGCTGATGCGTTCGATACCGCTATCGACAACACCCGTGACGTTCGGCACCGTGATGGATGTCTCCGCGATGTTCGTCGTGAAGATGACTCTTGGCCGTTCCGTTTCTTCGAAAATGCGGTCTTGCGTTTCGCGGTCTTGACCACCGTACAGTTCCAGGAATTCGGCGACGTTCGCTCCTAGAGCTTCGCTTGCTGCCGTGTGGCATCTTGCGATTTCTGCTTTGCCCGGCAAAAAGACGAGAGTCGTTTGCCAAATGTTGTTGCGGTACAGCGTTCGCAAAGCTCGGACAACTTCGCTTTCGATTCCTTGGCCTGCGCTTGTGTTTGTGCCTGTGGCCGGTTTTTGATGTATGATTTGTACAGGGTAAAGCGGATGCCCGAGTTGCAGACATTTCACACCGAGGGCGCTTTCGAGTTCATCTCGATTCAACGCCGCTGACATCACGGCAATTCTTGGAGGTGTCATTCCCGCCTTGAGCGGGAATCTCCCGTTAAAATACGCGAACAGCAAATCCATATCGGCTCGTCGTTCGTGGTATTCGTCAAACACCACCCAGTCCGCATCGAGTTTCCCATGCAAAAGTTCCTGCAAAAAATTTCCGTAAGTCTGGAACAAAATACGGGTCTCGCTGGACTTGCAACTGTCTTGCCTGAACTGGTAACCGACCGTCTTTCCGCAAGGTTCGTTGTGCAACTTTGCTGAATACTGGGCGAGGGCGAGGGCCGCAATCCTGCGTGGCTGCAAAACGACAATGCGGCCACTAAAGTGCCTGCTCAAGAACCATGGAATGTACAATGATTTACCGCTACCGGTCGGAGCTTCGACAAGCAAGTTCCTCGAAGTCTCGATAGCGTTGACTAGCTTCTGTTCTTCTTCGGCTATGGCCAGGTCTTTGTACGTTCGCATGTTTTATATGTTTCTCTTTAAATAACAGACCCCGGTACTTTGACCGGGGCAAAATAAACTGGATGACGATTGGCGTTTCTTCCTACTAATTAAGCCTTCGGATATCTCAACTTTTCGCCAGTAGCATCGTCGATGTAAGGCGGCTTGCCTTCGCGGAACTTCTGGTTGATGACCAAGTTCTGGAGTCTCCTCTTGATACCGGCTTCGGTCTTGCAGAAGAAGAATACAACCTTGTTGGTGCCCGGAACCTGGAACACGGCAAGCTTGAACTTCTGCGAAACGGCGCGACGGAAAAACTTGATGTCTTCTTTCTTGGGAATCACCTGGTCGCTACCCGGCTTGATTTCGCAAATCATGTCGGCGTCGGCGAGCAAAGCCTTGGACTTCTGCTGGAGGGCAAGGAAGTTGGGTTCGGTGCTCTTACGGATGTTTTCCATATTGAACGGGCTTTTGGCCTTCAACCCCTTAAAAACACCACGAAGGGCAAAAAATGCTAAAATGACCACGACCAGGATTAACAGGTACGGCCAATAGTTCGAGAAAAAGTCTGACATAATCACCTCAATTTGGTGCCTCAAATATAGCAATTTTTCGGTTTATTGTTGAGTTCGTCTAAATGAACATAGGACGCCTTTTGTATCTTTGGTTCGTGAAAAACTTTTTGATGTCTTTATTGCTGTTAGGCCTCGTGTCTTTGGCCTATTCCCAGTGTATCGATGGAACCTCTATTGCATCCATTGAACTTGAAGGGCTGGAATACACGAAACCGCATGTCGTGTGGCGTGAACTTTTGCATAAAGCGGGTGACGCCTTTTCGCAGAAAACTTTTGAGACCGAGAAACTGCGCTTGCAGGACTTGGACCTTTTCACCGAAGTTTCGGTAACTTGCGAGCCGGCAGAGTCACAAAACTCGTCTAAAGTAACTTACCACCTCAAGGAAATTTTCCGCTGGATTCCGTCGCCGGACAGTAAAACGACCGATCGTGATGGTCTGATGCTTGGACTTGCGCTTGCTAACTTGAATATCCTTGGTGAAGATATTCGTGCCGAGGCGCATTACCGCACGGCGGTAGATCCTTTCTTTGAAAAAAACGAATACGCTTTTTATGCGAATTCGCCTTACCTGTTCGGGATTCCGCTGGCTTGGAATATTGATCTTATAAGGACTGACAGTTGGGATGATATCCGTGGGTTCCGGGATGCTTGCTGGCTAGTTAGTTTGGATGTAAGCTGGAGTCTGCTTTCGCATTTTTCGCTTCTTGGAAAGGTTGTTTACCGTTATCTTGAAGATGGTCCGGGCGTTTTACCGGAATTTGGACTGGGTTTCGCTGTTGATTTCCGTGACAGCGAACTGGACTCGCGCAAAGGGATTTATTTTGAAAGTGCCTTGACGCATGTGGGTGTCGGCGGAGCCCGAGGTGAAAACTATGTCGAGTTTTTGGAAGATGCTCGTGCTTATTATACGTTGGGTCGTTTTGTCACTGGAGCGTCTGCGCTGGTTCGCTTGCGTCCGGGCGAAGTGAAACGTTACGATTATTTCTATCACGGCGGAACAAACTCTTTCCGCGGTCTTAACAAACCGGATGCGCAGCACCTGGGAGTTCATGAAATGCTCTTGACTCTCGAGGAACGTTTTATTTTGCTGGAACGCCGTTCCGCATCGCTGTGTGGCGTCAACTTCTTTTACGGAATCCAGTTGGTGGCTGGTCTTGACGGCAGCGTTCTTTGGGACAAGGGTGCGCCCGGCTGGAAGAACTATGAAGGAGCCGTTTATGGAGGTATCCATCTTGTGCTTCCGGCACTCGACCGAATTCGCCTTGAAATCGGTTATAGCCCAGATAAGGGTGAACCTAAGTTCTCCTGGGGATTTACCGGAAAAACGACAACGCAACGCTGGCGCGGTAGGTGATGTGCGCTACGGTCCCCCCTTGAATTTCATGTAAATAAAAGTTAAATTTAAGTTACTAATTTGAAAATCGAAAAAATGAGGCTCAACGTGGGCCTACGGAGAACAAATGGCAATTAATTATCTGGATCTTCCTATTGGACGCAAGTATCCCTACGAAGTGGATTGCGTCGTGGAAATCGGCAAAGACACGAATTTGAAGTACGAATACGACGAACGCTTGCATGTGTTCCGTCTCGATCGTTGCCTTTTGAGCTCCATGAGCTACCCCTGCACGTATGGTTTTATTCCGAGCACTAAGGCCGATGATGGCGATGCTTTGGATATGCTCATTTACAGCCCCGCATCCATGATCACGGGTACGGTTTGCACTTGCCGCGTCATTGGTGCGCTTGATATGACCGATGGTGGCAAGAAAGACTATAAGGTTCTTGGCGTTCCGACGTTCAACCCGCGTCCGTTCTGCGACATTAGCGATGTTGACCAGATGTTCCTCCGCATCACGAAAAATTTCTTCCAGAACTACAAGGAACTGGAAGGCAAGGACGTGCAGATTGGCGAATGGAAGGATGCCGCGTTTGCTCGCGAAAAAGTGATTGCTGCGCATAAGGCTTATTTCCAGAACCAAGTTCAGGTGCCGGAAATCCGCTATCAAGAACCCGAACACGACGAAAAAATCACCGCTGAAGAGCTAATATAAGCCGAGAGTCGCGGGAGGCCGCTTACAAATTTGTTTGGATGAATGAATGCATCGTAAGGTTGCGTTCATTTTTTTTAGGGCAAAAAAAATCTCTCGAATTGCAATAAAGTTGTTGTAGTCATAATAATTTGTTGTTTTTGAAAGAGCTCTTTTATATATTGTTCTTGTTAGAACAATTGAAATCAGATGAGGATTTATGAATAAGGTAATTATATCGGCCGCCATGTCGCTTATGCTTTTCAGCACATCCGCAATGGCGTTGACGATAAACATTAACAAAAAGAAAAGCGAGAGCGAACGCGTAGCCCCTCCGGCAACACAACCTCCTCCGCCTCCGGCACCGCAGCCTCCTCCGCCACCACCTCCTCCACCTCAGGTCCGTTGCATTTATGCGGAACCGAAGTGCAATCGTCAAGATAGAATCTATATGGAACGCTATCAAAACGAACAGCAGATGTATAGTTTTGGTCAATGCATCCGTGGCGAAAAGGAATACAACTATAATTTCTACTGCACCGATGGCGATATATGGATGAAAATTGATTATCGTCGAAATCAAGCAGATCGTATAGATTGTCTGGATCCGCGTAGTGGCCGATTCTTTAATGCTCGCTCCATTGGCGAATGCGAAAAGGCGAATAACCGTCACGATGACAGGCGCGAGGTCAAGAAGGATTTTAATTCACCTAAACGCTTGCTTCAACCGGAACTTAGAAACAACCGCTAGTTTGTGATGAGTTTATATAAAAACCCTGAAAGTCGTCTTGCTTTCAGGGCTTTTTTCTTTTGTCTAAATACTACTTCTGGATGCACCTGACGGAAAACGCGTTGTTCTCTTCGATGGCGCGTTCCGCATAACGTTCGTTGTAACCGCCGATGGTCACGAAGTTTGCAATGTAGGTCGTTTCTTCGGTTGCTGTCCAGAAGAACGCGGACTTGTCCATGTCTTCGTATGCAAAATGAGCATCGCTTTGACCTGGAACAGTGAACGACGATTTGGTGGCTTCGCAGTATGGACTCCACATTTCGTTTTTGCCAAAGCAGATGCGCTGGCCGGCCTGTTTTACCCTGAAGCCGTTTTTCTTGCTAGCTCCGAGGTACTTGCTCAAAAAATTCCAGTCTTTGCGGTCGGGGAGTCGCCAGCCGGTGGGGCAAGCGTTCATGGCCGCTTTCCAAGTGTAGAGACGTCCGTATTTGTGGCAGTTTTCATTGTCGTCGTTGTAGCAATAGCTGCCTTTCGTCGTTTTGTACGTGAGGTTTTCGGCAAGCCAGTTGTGGTTTCCGATTTTGACAATCCTATAAGTGTGACCGTCACGCGGGTCCTTGAACTTGTTTTTTGAAGGACTCTTTTTAGACGGAGCTGCGACGGCAATGCAGACCGATAAAAGTATAAATATTAATCCAATTCTCATAAAGGAAAATGTACAAAATTTCGATGTGAAAAATTTTTTATTTTATGAATTGTAGAGGTTTTGAAAGTTGCTTATTGAAGATGTAAAAAAATCTGTTGTAAATGCCGGTTTTCGTGATGGCGAAAAAATGCCTTCCGTGCGCAAAATGGCGGATCGGCTTAACCTTTCTGTGAATACGATTCATAAGGTGTATAGGCTTTTGGCGGAAGAGGGCCGGATACAGTTAGTCCATGGCAAGGGCTGTTTTTGGGGCGAAGCGCCCGTGATGGAAGTGACGCCCGAAGAAAGTGTCTATTCTGTTGTGGAAAGGTTGTTCCAAAACGACTTGGACAGCGGTTTTTTGAATGCGTTTGACGAATTGCCTTCGTGCAAGGAATTGTCAAATCGTTATAATGTTTCTCCGTACATTGTCAAGAAGTTTCTGATGCAGAAATGTGCCCAGGGTATTTTGCGGCACGTGGGGCACCGATTCTTCTTTAGCGAAGGACGCCGTATTGAAAAACTGAATTATGTCTTGTTTGTTCATCGGTCCGATGAATTTGGACGCTTGAAAATCGAGTCGGAACGCGAGTCCGATGTTTTCCGCACTTTTGCGCAGATTGCTGCGGAACAGAAAATAGCTGTGAAATTTATTGGTTATCACGAATCATTGAACCAGTTTTTTTTATCGACAGGTGAAAAGTTTGTTGTAAAGAACGACTCGCATTGTTTAGGGGTGTTCCTTTCGACGTGGCTTGTCGATGATGCCTCGAAGTTGTTTGCTCATTTCGCTTCGTTTAAAAATCCGATTTCGGTCTGGTGGGAATACGCTCCTGATGTTATTCCTGTAATTGCGCGCAATAAAAAGAAGTGGGCGTTTTACAATGTGGCTTTTGGCAAGGAAGCTGGCGTAATTGTCGGACGTTACCTCAAGAATAAAAATATGGGGCCGGTGCATTACCTTTCGCCTTATCATGCGAGTTTTTGGTCGAAGGCAAGATTGCAGGGGTTGCTCGAAGCGGGTACGGATGTGATTCCGCTTGTGGATGACCGTTTTGCGTCGCCATTTGATTTGGCCGATGCCGCGGAACGTGATGGCGTTGAACGTCAGAATTTCTTGAACAACATTCTTGAGTCCTTGTTGCAAAATGCAACTCTCGATAAGTTTGTCTGTTCGAATGATTGGGTAGCCGCATCGCTGATAGATTTTTTCAAGGCAAAAAAGTTGCCTCCGCCGTACGTGATAGGCTTTGACGATACGATTGAAAGCTATCGCTACGTGTTTGATTCTTTCGCATTCAACGTCGGGACGATGGTGAAAGAGGCTATCTATCACATTGTCGCACCGACCATATATGCAGAACAGCGCCGCCAAATGCAAACCCCGCTAGGCCGCGTCGTCGAGAAACACTAGAAATGACTGAAGCCTTCGGGCGTTCCGCCCTCAGGATGACGTTTCGCTTTCGTCACCCTGAGCGTAGCGAAGGGTCCAGTAAAGTCTCGGAATGCAATAGAAATCAAACGTTGAACTTTCCGGAGCAGGCGAGGAGTCCGAGCATATAAAGTAGTCCGTCGTAATAGCGCCATGTTCCGGTCGGAACTTCCATGTTCCAAAGGTCTTCGGCAAACGGCTTGATGAGCGGATCGCCTGCGGGGAGTGCAACCGTTGAAGCGGCGTTCATTGCAATGAGGCCGCCCGTAGCAGGCCTTGCCTCGCGCGGGAACGCGCTCCCGTCGACACGCATGTCGGCGAGGTACGGGCGCCGACCATCGAGATAGCCGAGAATCTTACGGACTGCAGAAACTTCCCATTCGCTTACGTCGGTGCGTTCGCCCTTGTCTTGCAATTTTGCAGCATCAAGTCCGATGTTCCACACGACGCGCCAAGCGTCACCGCAGAAGCAATCGCTTTCCGGATGCCACGGTGTTTTCTTTGGCGTTCCGTCAAATTCGCTGTAGTCGGCGGCAAGTCCCGTGACCGGGTGGCAAGCCTTTTTCAAGTAAGCAACACTGTTGTCTGCAATCTTGTTCCAAATTTCATCACCACTTGCTTCGCCGTACATTCTGTAGAACGCGACTGTGTTGTAGCTCGGGTCGGTGTAGTCGTTGCCTTTCATCGGCGAGAATCGCACGAGGCCCGCATTCGCATCCATCATTGTATAGACGTCGCCGGACTGCGGCTTGTGCGCCATGTCGTTGATGAGTTCGACTGCGTCACGCTTGTATTCTTCGTTATTGAAAACCTTTGCGGCGAAAAGGAGTGCTGCTGCAAAATATTCTTCGCCATCCGGGGCTGCTCCTGGGTCCATCATCGAGAAATCGGCGGTCGAAACCTGCCAGGCGTAATAGCCAGCGAGATCGCCTTCCGTATTCTTCATGTGCGTCTTGGAAAACTTCCAGAGCTTGTCAAAAAGGCCTTGCTTGCCGAGGAGTGCTGCAACCGTCATGCCGTAGCTCATGCCTTCGGAGCGGATGTCGTTGTGGCCGATATCCACAATGTACGCCATGTCGTCGCCTTTGTCAAAGCAAATGCGTTCATTTTCGCGGTCGCCCGCAAAGAGCTGGGCGAAAGCCTTGTTCAGTTTAGCCTCGATTTCGGCGGGAGTCTTACCAATTTCTTCAAAGATGTTTCTCATGACAAGTAAAATAGAAATGTATTGGCTCGCGGTCTTGTTTTGTAAGCGAAATGATTTAAAAGTGATGTAAGTGTTTTGCTCTTTCGCTTGAAGAATTGTTGCAATTATGAAAAAAAATCGAATAAAATTAAAAATGTCATGATTTGACATTTTACGATTCTATATTCATAAAAAAGATTAATCCCGTTTTTTTTCGCATGTAGACGGGGAAGGAAAACAAAATGAATAATATATTAAATGGCTGTGTTGATATATGGCTGGATGAATTAGTTCCGTGCCTCAAAGATTTGGAAACCGGATTAATTGAAGAAACTTTCGTTTTTAAAATAGAAAGTCGTTCCGTACTTAGGAATTATAATTCGTTTAATGGTTGGGGGATTGATTGGGTTAAAGTCCCTTTAAATGTTGATGTATTTGCACTAGCTTTAAAGAAAAATAATGAAGTACAGGGGCTTGTTGCGCTAAAAAAGGATTCCGATATTCGAGCCGTGTATTTGCATTGGGCTTGTACAGCTCCAAGAAATAACATATATTTATTTGGAAAGAAAAAATATAGTGGTGTAGGTGGTCATCTTTTTGCAATCGCTGCGGATATGTCTTTTAAATGGGGCTTTGATGGCTTTGTGTATGGCTTTGCACTTAACAAGGAACTTTTAAATCACTATATTGATTTTCTCGGATGTTCTTTCGTTGGCATTCTTCATCCGTATCATTTTTTGATAGAACCTGGTGCAGCCCAAAAGCTTTTGGAGAATTACACTTATGAGTGGAATTGATAAAAAGACCATGAATTTAGCGGATATTCAAAGCGAATATTTGGGTTTCCCGAATCCCTATAAAGATGCTCCGTCTTGTAGGTATGATCATCGTGCGCTTGTTGCGTATGCCCAAAAAGTTGGCAAGTCTATAAATGAATTGTCATACGAAGAAAAACTTGCTTTTGTGATAAAATAAAAAACGCCCGCATTACTGCGAGCGTCTTTAAAAGCTTGAGTCTTTGCAACTCGAGTCGGTTTACCTGGAGTAGTATTCGACGACGAGCTGTTCTTCGAGCTTGACCGGGATCTGGTCGCGGAGCGGAAGCTTCACGAGAGTACCCTGCATCTTGCCGAGATCGACAGACAAGTATTCCGGAGCGGCGGCAGCAGAAGCGATTGCTTCCTTGATCTGCACGTGTTCCTTAGACTGTTCACGAACGGCAACCACGTCACCAGCCTTGATGAGGCGGCTCGGAGAGAAGCTACGAACACCGTTCACAGTGAAGTGACCGTGTGCAACGTACTGACGGGCAGCGAAAATCGTACGGGCAAAACCCATGCGATAGACGACAGCGTCAAGACGTGTTTCGAGCAAGATCATCAGGTTGTCACCTGCAGAACCTTCACGACGGTTAGCTTCCTTGTATGCCTTGGCAAGCTGAGCTTCGGAAATGTTGTAGGTGAAACGAAGACGCTGCTTTTCGACCAACTGCTGCTTGTAAACGGAAGCAGACTTCTTGCGGGTCTGACCATGCTGGCCAGGTGCGAAGTTGCGGCGGTCGAGAGCCTTTTGAGTCTTCTGAGAAACGGCAACGCCGAGAGAGCGTGCTACTTTACCTTTAGGTCCGCGGAAGGAGGACATATTTACCTCTTTGAGGAAGCTCTTTGGTTACGCTTGCAAATTGGCAGAGCTTGGCACGACTTGCAAGATTTGGAGTCCCAAATTTAGTTATTTGCTTTTAGGCTGTCAACAGGAGCTGCGGGTTCAGCTGTTGCTGTAGAATCAACCGGCGTGACAGATTCCTGGCATTTTTCGAAGACAAACGGGTTGTGGTCGCCCTGGACCTTGAAAATGCGGCGATCGCGCTCGCATTCGCGTTCCGTGACGGGGTAAGCCCTGTCCCAGGCTTCGAAAAGTTTGCGGTCTTGCTTGGAGAGGTTGATGCCGTAAGTCTTTTCCATGTAGAAGTGCACGCGTGCGATGAGGCCGCGGACTTCTTTGCGGGGTTGAACCTTCTTTTCTTCAAAATCGATGATGGTTTCGCATTCCCCGTACATCGGGGTCGGGCTGTTCGTCCACTGGTTGAACATGAAGTTGCTGCGGTCTCCGTTCACTTCGCCAATGGCGGGGTAAAGGTTGTGGAGGTCGCCTTCCATGATTTTGAACGTGGAATCGTTCGCGCTGCAGTTCTTGCGGCCGCCGTCGCGCCAGCAGGGAAGGTGCTGGCCCATGTTGTGGGCGGTGACGATGTGTTCCCATTCAATGCGTTGGGCACGCTTGAAGCTTTTGCGCTTTTCGTTTTCGCGCGGCTTGTAGTTGCAGGAACTGAAATCGACGGTCTTTTTGTCGATGTACCGGCAATCGCAGTAGAGCGTTCGCTGGAGGTCCCCGTAATAGATGCGTTTCATCTGCTTGCCCGCATCGCGGTAGTTGTAGTGCTTGGGAGCTGCTTCTGGATTCACCTTCGCGAACGAGAATGCAGCGAAAATGCAAAGAATCAAAGCGACAGCGCTTGCTGATACTTTCATATAAATAACCCTTGATTTAAATTGTGAACATGTAAAATGTAATATAATCGGAAGAAATCTGCTAGCGTTTGAAATTTGGAGCTTGCTAAGTTCTACCAACTAAGCTCTGTCGATTGCTCTGTGGGCACCTTAACTTTGTATATTTTAGGCATGATTCAGGACGGATTGGAATATTTGAATTCTCGGCTCATATTCGGGATGATGCCGGGGCTTGCTTCGACGCGTAAACTTTGCGAAGTTCTTGAAAACCCTCAAAAAAAATTTAAGACGATTCATGTTGTCGGGACGAATGGCAAAGGTTCTACGAGTTATTATCTGTCCGGGATTTTGCAGGCGCATGGACTTAAGACTGGGCTTTACACGAGCCCGCATCTGGTGAACTTGCGGGAACGCATTCGTATCAACGATACGCCGATAGATGATGAGTCGCTCAACCGTCTGATTATGAATGTCAAGGCTGCTGCCGAGGAGACCGGTGTCGAACCGACATTCTTCGAAGTCTTGACGATTGTCTCTTTTCTCTATTACGCTGAACAGGGCATCGATGTCGCCGTTCTTGAAGCTGGACTAGGCGGTCGCTTGGACAGTACTGCGGTCGCAGATGGCGATTTGATTGTGTTGACGAGTATCGGGCTAGAGCATACTGAAGTGCTTGGTCAAACCGAGAGCGCCATCCTCAAGGAGAAGATGGGCGTGGCTGGGTCCGCTCAAAGCATTCTTTCGAATGGTCGCGGCAAGGTATTTGTGCTTGGCGGGCTGAACGAAAAACTGATTGAAGAAGCCCGCATGTTCGCTTCGACTCGTGGCTGTACGTGTGTCGTTCCTGAAATCCGTAGCAATATCGAATTGCCGAATTTAGGACAACATTACGTTGAAAACGCAAGCCTTTCGCTCAATGCTGCGGAACTCTTTTTGCAGAAATTGGATAGCGAAGAAACTGGACATGAATTTGTTCGTTATGATGATGCGCTTGCGCTCAAAACGCTCACGACTCGTTCTTGGACGGGACGTATGCAGAAGTTGGTGGACTCGAACGGCAACACGCAGTTTATTTTGGACGGTGCGCACAATTCCCATGCAGTGCGCCGTCTCGTTGAAACTCTCGATGAATACTATCCGGATCAAAAATTCCATTGCGTGTTCGGCGCTCTTCGCGATAAGGATGTCGGCGAAATGCTCAAGCTCATGGCTCCGCATGTGAGTCAATGGCATATTACGCGGACTTCGTACCCGCGTTTCCGTGAACTTTCTGACTTGCAGGATGAACTTAAAAAGCTTGGGTTGACTGTAGCGAGTGCGGGAGAATTTTCGAAGGAGTATTTGGACGAGGTGCGTGCTAGCGCTACGGATTCTTCTCCGATTCTCATTACGGGGAGCCTTTACATGATCGGTGCGACGGTGCAGGAACTCAAGAACGATTTCGAATGCCTGAGTTTCTTCCGCGGAATGGAGCCGACTACGAACGAACATCGCTAAGGATGACGTCGCTTTAAAAATCTTGAGTATACAAAAAAGGCCTTGGCGAATGCCAAGGTCTTTTAGTTGCGGAAAACTTTAGACTGGAAAATTATTCCATTTCGTCGAGTTCGGCGTAAGCCTTTTCAGCAGCGGCGCGAACCTTTTCGGCTTCTTCCTTCTTTTCCTGCTGTTCGAGCATCTTGATGTATTCGGAGACGAGGTCAGAGTCGAGCGTCATGATGCCATAGACCTTGAACTTGCCTTCGGGGGTCGTTTCGACCTTGACGTCGTTGAGTGTGGCGCCGTTGAGACGCTGGTTCACGTATGTCGTGGAGGTGCTCTGGAAGTGTTCGGAGATTTCTTCGCTCACGTCTTCCTTGAAGTTCTTGACAAGAGCCTTCGTCTGTGCATCGATGGACTTGGCGAGATCGACACGGGCGTTCTGGTCAGCTTTTTCAAGAGCGATCTGTTCATCAGCGGATTCGCCGATACCGATGCCGGCCGGGATGTGCTGCTTGATGTAGTTCTTCTTCTGCATCTGCATTTCGATGAGAAGGCTGGCTTGCTTTTCTTGCGGGGTCTGCGGAGGATTGCTAGAGCAACCGACGAACAATGCTGCAAGGGCGAAACATGCGATGAGTTTTTTCATTTTTTTCTCCTTGGAAGTTAATCCCAATTTTATTGTTTTGTGTTTTTAATATACAAAAATATTTTAGCAAAGATGTGGATTCCTTACATTTGCCTAAAAAAGTGTTGAATTTTGCATTTCTACAATTTGAAAAATTGTTTTTTGTATTTTATAATTGTTCTCTGTAAAAAAAATTAAAATTTTGGAGGTTCCTTTGAACAATACAGTTCCTGTCTTACAGATGATAGCCCAATCTGATATTGTTACCATGATAATTCTCGGGATTTTGGCCTTTATGTCCTTGGGCTCCTGGGGTATCATTATTGTGAAATTCCTTAAGAATAAGTCGAATTTGCGCGCAAATTCCGCTTTTTTTAGGGATTTTTTGAAAATCAAGCGCTTTGTGGACCTCCAAAAACTTTGCGATGTTTCGAAAGATAGCGCTCTGCGCACCTTGAGCGTGGAACTGCTGAAAGAAGCCGGCAAGTTCAAGGGCAAGGTGAGCTTTGAATCCATTCAGCATAGATCATCCTTGCTCGAAGACGCCATCCAGCGTTCCATCGAAGGGATTCGCATGGGCGAAGACCGCTTCCTCACCTTCCTCGCGACGAGTTCCAACTTGGCTCCGTTCTTTGGCTTGCTTGGAACCGTTTGGGGAATCATGATTGCGTTCTTCCAGATTGGTCACCATGGTTCTGCGGACTTGACTGTTGTCGCTCCGGGTATTGCCATGGCTCTTATCACGACGGTTGCTGGCCTTGTGGTGGCTATTCCAGCCTCTGCCGGGTACAACTATTTTACATCGTGCAATGGACGTAACGAAATATCGTATTACAACTTTGGCTCGCAGGTGTTGAGCCTGTTTAAAAGAGGGGACTTGCTGACTGTTGAAGGCGTTTCCGAGGAGGATGCGTGAAGCGCAGCCGTCGGCATGAATTGAAGCAGGAGCTGAACCTCACGAACATGATTGACATCGTGTTCGCCATCTTGATTGTGTTCATTTTGTGTGCGCCGTTGATGAGCCAAGGTGTAAAGGTCGATCTCCCGAAAGTCGAAGCTCCGACGATGGAACAGCAAAAGTTGTTGAAAGTATCCATCACCAAGAACCTCGAAATATTCATAGCCGACATGCAGGTCGATATGGAAAGCTTTGAGAGCATTTTCAAATCGTTGTGGAATGGCGAAATGGCCGTAGTTATCAATTCTGATGAAAACGTAAGCTATGGCTTTGTGATGAAAGTTGTGACGCAGGTACAAAAACTTGGCGTGAAAAAGCTCGGTTTTTTGACGATGTCACCCAAAGACGAATTGGTTAAATGAATAGGAATAAGGAAAAAATCCAGTATTTCTCGACAGAAGACGACGGAACGTTGATTAAGATCATCGTGTCTGCCGTTGTATTTCATTTGGTCGTCGTCTTGGTCTTGTACGGTCTGCACTGCATTGATTTGAGCAAGCCCGCCAAGGAAATTCCTGTTTTTGAATTGGTTCAGATGGATGAACCTGTAGAACAGTCCGTGGTTGAAACGCCAAAGGAAGCCGAAGCGCAACAGAAGGATGAAACTTCGCCTGAGGAACCGAAACAGGACCCTCCGCCCGAAGAGACGAAAGAAGAAGTTTTAGAGCCTGTTGTGGAAAATCCGCTACCCGAGATTACTCCTGAAACGCCACCGGAACCAGTGCCGGAACAAGTAACCGAGCCTGTGCAGGAGCCGGAGCCAACGAAGGAACCAGTGGTGGAGCCGACTCCCGAAAAGGCTGTTGCCCCCGATGCTCCGCAAGTTCCTGAAGAGGCGAAAAAGCCCGAAGAGGTAAAACCGGAAAAGGTTGAACCCGAGGAACCGCCGAAACCGGTGGAAAAGCCGAAGCCGGTTGAAAAAAAGAAACCGGAGAAAAAGCCTGTCGAGAAGAAGAAAAAGGAAACGGAAAAGCCGGTTGAAAAGCCGAAGGTCAAGGACGATTTCGATATCGACGATTTGGATTTGCAAAAGTCGTTTGAATTGCCCAGCTTGAGGACTGTGAACCCGATAGACATGGACCCGCTGATGCAGGTGTTCCTAGAACGTGCGAAGCAGAAAATCATGAGCAATTTCAATCCGCCGAACGGTCTTTCGATTCCGCGTGATGCAAAGACGACTGTGCAGTTCTCCGTGGAACGCTCGGGACAGATTACTAGCGTATTGCTGAAGCGGTCGTCTTCGAATACGACTTGGGACCATTTGTCGGTGCGTGCCGTGAAAATTTCCAAGTTGCCGGAATTGCCGCCGACGTACAAGGGCTCAAGTCTTGTGTTGCAGTTTAACTTTACGCCGAATTAGAAAAGGAGATGCCCGCGCAGGGCGGGCATGACAACGTTACTATGAATAAAATAAAATTGCTTTTTGTGATGCTTGCGTGGGCGGTTGCGATGCCTGCGATGGCGGCGATTGATACGATTGCCGTGGATGTCGGGATATCCGTGTTCAAGCTGATGCCGATTGGTATTGTGCCTTTTGAAGAAGAGGGCAAAATCAAGTGGACTAACGAAGCTCCGCACTTGATTTTGAAACGCGACGCGAATCTCTCTGGGCGCTTCGAAGCTGTTCCTTCGGATAAATTCGACTTGGTGTTGTTCAGTAAGAAACGCGCTCGCCAATATGTGAGCGGCACTGCAACGAAGCTCAGCAACGGGAAAATCAAGCTGGATTGTTATCTGTATGCTGCCGAAACGAAAGACGTGCTGCTTGGCGAAAGCTATACTGTCAAGCCGCATGAAGTGCGTCAGGCTGTTCACGCGTTCTTTGACAAAGTCGTTTATCGTTTGTTTGGAGAACGCGGTGTTGCTTCGACGAAACTCGCTTACGTTTCGAAAATTGACGGTGTAAAGCAAGTTGTGATTTCTGATTACGATGGCTTTTCGCGTAGGCAGATTACGCGCGATTCGTCCATCAACATGATGCCTGTCTGGCAGAAAGATAATAAAGGATTAGTTTATGTGAACTTTAGGCATAATCGTCCGAATCTTTATGCTATTTCTTTTGGCGGCAAGGAAACGCCTCTCTTCACGCAGTTCTCGCAGACGTTTAGTCCGGCGGTAAATCCGAAGACGGGCGAACTCCTGTTCTCCGTGACGGATAACGGAAAGACTGAAATTTATCGCGGTGACATGAAGAAGGGTTCTGCCCAGAAATTCCTGCATCTGAAATCGAATCAGGTGAGCCCCTCGTGGAGCCCGTTCGCGAGCGAAGTGCTGTTTACGAGCGATCGTGGCGGATCTCCGCAGGTTTACGCCGTTGGCAATGATGGTACGGATGTGAGACGCATTACGTACATGGGACATTACAACGAACGTGCAAGTTGGTCCCCGGAAGGCGACCGCATTGTCTATACTTCGATGGACGATGGCAAGATGAACATTTATACTTGCGCCCTCGACGGGACTGATATTACCCAGTTGACGTCGAATGCAGGGAACAACGAACACCCGACTTGGTCGCCCGATGGCAAGCTGATTGCGTTTGCTAGCGACCGCGGTGGCAATTATCAAATCTATATTATGCGTAAGGACGGAAGCGGCGTGACTCGAATTACGAATGGTGCCGAGAATACGTCGCCGACGTGGTCCTGGTTCTTTGGCGAAAAAAAGTTTAAATAAGAGGTGAGGTGGACTGTGAAAAAAATGCTTAGATGGTCTTTGATGCTTGCTGCTGTGGGTCTTTTGGCGTGGGGCTGCAGCAAGGATAAACCGGAAACGGACCCGAATCCGAAAACGGCACCGGAACAGCCGGCGGATTCGACGCTGAATCTCGATGCCCTTGTCGCGGATACGCTGAGTGCGGATTCGCTTGCTCGCTTGGAAGCGGAGCGCCTTGAGGCGGAACGAGCCCGTCTTGAAGAAATGATAAATCGCATCATGTTGGATGACGTGTATTTCGATTACGACCGCTCGGAACTGACCGAAAAAGCAAAGGTGTTGCTGGCACAAGTGGCTGAAATCTTGATAAACGAAAACCGTTTTGTCGTAATCATTGAAGGACATACGGATGCTCGTGGTACAGAAGATTACAATATTTCCTTGGGTGCACGTCGCTCGATGGCGGTCAGGGAATTCTTGATTGCCTATGGTGTTGATGGTCGCAGACTTGTCCCGGTGAGCTATGGCAAGGAACGCCCGAAGGTTCAGGGGACGGACGAATCTGCTTATTCCATGAACCGCAGAGCGCATTTCCGTGTAACTATTGAGTAGGAGTTGAATCGTGAATTTGAAGTCTTTATCTCTTGGTGTTGTTCTTGCATCGTTTGTGCTTTCGGGTTGCAGCAGTATTACTGTATTGCGTACAAAAGAAATGAAAGCCGTTGGCGATGAAATTATGGTGAAGAACGATTCTGCCTACACGGCTCTTTCGGCAGAAAACGCAGCGCTACGTGCAGAACTCGATTGCGTCAAGGCTCAGTTGGATGCGGCTGCCGTGGCGCAGAAGCGCTTGCAGGCGGAAGTGACTGTTCTTTCGAATCGCATGAGCGAAGAAACGGTTCGCCGTGATACCCGCCAAGAAGAAATTATCTATCGCTTGGATTTGCTTTTGGGCAAGTCCGACAAGATTCTGGCGAAGAAAGTCGTAGTCAGCGGCAATGCTGCAACGACAGTGATGGAACCGGATGCCAATGCTGAAAAGATGGTCGAGGCGGAAACGATGTTCAATACGGCGCATTCCGATTACCACCGTGGCGAATACAAGCTGGCATACAACGGCTTCAAGCAGGTTTATGAAATGATGAAGAGCGGGGAAATGGCCGAAAGTTCGCTATACTGGATGTCGCTTTGCTTGATTGAAGCGAATCAGGCGGCTAAGGCGAAAACGCTTCTGACGAATCTCGTGGAGTCGAACCCGCAAGGGATGAAAGCATGCCCTTCGATGTACAAACTTGCGACACTTTACGGCAAGGAGTGTAATCTTGACCGCAAAAAGCAGTATTTGCAGATGATTATTTCGAGCAATACGTGTGCATCGACTCCGGAACTGGAACAGGCGGCGCTCGCCTTGCAGGAAATGCTGGATTTTAAATCCACGGATGGCCGCACTGCCGAAGACATTTGCCGCGCACAGATGCAGTGATTGTTTAGAGGCTCGAAACGATTAGGGCGATGAGTCCTGCGAACATAGCCACCTTCGTGAGTGATTGTGCTCGGCGGTAATTTTTACTGTGGGCGCTGAAAAGGATAATCGCGAAAATCGGGGTGAGTGTTACGCCTGTGATAATCAGGAACAGCAGCGGGTAGTTTTGCCCGAACACCTTGTCCATGTAGAACACCGGGAGCGGGAGAGAAATCCAAGTGAAGAGGATGATGGCGCCTGCTAATCTGCGGGCGGTCGCCGCGCCTGCGATAAGCGGGAACGTCATGATGCCCGCTTTCTGGTCTCCTGTTTCGTCTTCCAAATCCTTGTAGATTTCACGTGCGGTCGTGAGCAGGAATGCGAACGGGATTGCGGGGATTATGGCCCAGATGTATTCGTCAGGGTCACAGTTCCGTTCAAAGAGAATCGTGTACATGCCCGCGAATAAGAGTGGGGTCGTGCAGAGGAATGCGACTGTCATGTTCTTCAGGAGCGGAATATGCTTGAGCCACTTGTTGTAGGCCATCAGGAGAACTGCGAGCAATATGAAGAAGCCCAGTGAGGCGAAACTGTCGGCGAGTCCGCAGGCGAGAGTCAAAATGGCCATGGTTATCCAGGCTATGCGTGCAGCCTTTACCGAAACTTGCCCGGTTACAAGCGGGCGTTCCGGGCGGTTAAGCTTATCGCTTTCGAGGTCGAGAATATCGTTCTGGATGTTCGCAAATCCGATGGCGAACGCAAATGCGAGTGCCTGCGCGATTAGGGGGAAGCCAGGCTGGTGCCCGAGCAGTTCGTAACCGATAATGAGCGTAAACGCTGCGATTGCGATATTGACGGGGCGGGTCATCTTAAAAAGCGTGCTGAGTTTCGAAAGCATACAGTTTTAACGGAGTTGTTTTAAAAATGTATTGTGGGCGCGGATGGTTTGTGCTGAAATTTAGCTAGAATGTAGACTGTTCGAGTATTTATCATAGCTTAGTGAGGCTTTTTAGAAGGATTTTTTTCGATATTTCTATCTTTACGCTATGCCTTTTTTTACGAAGAGTAATCTGGAAGATTTGAGGAAGGAAGCGGAACAGCTTTCGATTTGCGTGGAGCATTTTTTGTATGCTTCGGAACATATTCCCGAAGGTGATTGGAAGACGAAGGGCTTTTATGATAATTGCATCGAAAAGTGCAATGGTCGCTTGAAGGCGATTCATTTTTTGATGGAGTCGATTCGTCGCGGTCGTCCTGTAACGGAAGAAGAATTGGAAGAAGCTCGGGAGCTTGAGGAAGAAAAACTTTCTAAATTGACGGATAATGCGAAATAACGATTTTGATTCCGATGAACTTGATGAAGCGCCTTTGAAAAGCGTGCGCACGTCGCGGCGTGAACATAGAAGTCGCCGTATTGATGTCATGCGAGAATTGGAATCGGGAGTCGTTGACGAACGCCCCATCAAGGAACGTTTCAGTCGCGAATTTAAAAAGGCGAAAATCAAGCGCATCAAGAATCCTGTCGAAAACATAGGCGAAGAAAATTGCGTAGAAGGGCTTGTGCTCGAAGTCCATCGTCGCACCTGCGAAGTACGCCTCGACAGCATAACTGTAACAGCCATGTACCGTGCGACGACTTCGAAAACGCTCGGGGAATTCCCTGCGGTGGGCGACCGCGTGCTGCTTGGACTCGTGAATGATGGCGACGATGAAGGCGATGGCGTCGGTTCGCAAAAGTATTGTGTTGTCCGTGTGCTGCCGCGAAAGAGCGAACTCAAGCGTCCGGGCCCGCGTGACAGTTTCTACAAGCAACAGACGCTTGCCGCGAACATTGACCAAGTCGTGATTGTCGCGAGCGTGACGCAGCCGGAATTCAACTACGGCTTCATGGACCGTTTTTTGTTGGCGGCGAACTTGAACGATTTGCCGTTTGTACTTGTGCTGACCAAGATGGACTTGCTGCCGAATGGCTACGCGGACCTCTCTAGCGATATCCGCGACTTCATGAAAATTGCCGATAAAGTGATTCCCGTGAGTGTAAAAAGCGGAAACGGCTTGGACGAACTCCGTAATGAATTGCTTGGCAAATCGTCTGTGTTTAGCGGCATGAGCGGGGTCGGTAAATCGACGCTCATCAATAAGCTTGTTCCCAATGCGGATTTGCGGACGGGTGATGTGCGCGAACGTGATGGCAAAGGGCGCCATACGACGACGTCTTCGAGCCTGTTTGATTTCCCGGGTGGCGGTTTTGTTATTGATACGCCGGGCATCCGGAGCATTGGCCTCATGGACTTGGAACCGGAAACGCTTGCGAAAATCTTTCCGGGCTTTTTCGAAGATGACCATTTTACGTGTAAGTTTAGCAACTGCAAGCATTTGAAGGAACCGGGCTGCGCTGTACGTGCTGCAGTGGAATCGGGCAAAATTTCCGAGGCTCGCTATGCAAGTTATGTTCGAATTTTAAATTCAGGAAAATAGTTCTATGTCTGATTATGTTGTAAAAATTGCACTTGTGGCTTCGATCGTTTTGATGGGATATAATATCTCCGAATTTATTGCGAGTTTTAGTAACGTAAACAAAAAAATTGAAGATTTCCTTGGCTTGGCGAAGGAAAATGCCGCTACAGAATCCGATTTACGCAGGTCTAATTTCGTCTTGTCTTGTGCATTGTCTGTCGGATATGCGTGCTTGATTTATTTTTCGGATGTTGCCTTATGGCTTGTCGCCTTGATTGCCGCAAAACTTTGTTTGACCTTGTTCCTTTCCGATAAGTTCTTGGTTCAGATTTTGCGTGACGGTTCTCTTTCAAAAAAGAATTATCTTGTTTCGAAATACGATTCCCTTTTTAACGCTGCGGTAGGCTTTATGTTTGCCGTGATTTTGGTACTGTAATATGAAAAATAATTTCTGGAACAATCTGAAGCGCCTGAAACTTGTCCTTGCCTTTGCGCTTTTGGGTTTTGCATCTTCGTTTGCGCAGGGACTTTCGATGGGGGCTGCTTCGGCTGGGAATACGGGGGTTGTCGCCAATCCCTTGGGACAGGCACCCGTCGGTGCAGGGAACTTTATGAACATGCGTCTTCCGTTGTTCCTGGGAGGCTCCTTTGGACTTGGCTCTGGTGCTGGAGTCGGAAGCGGAAACAATGTCGGCGTTTGCGAAATCAAGCCGATGCTTGGCGCATGGATGCCGGGACTTGCTTTTGTGCGTCTGGGTTACGGCTTCTCTAGTTACGACGAGAAGAATGATGATGACAAAACAAGCGAAATCGAAAATTCGAATTTTAGCGTTGACCTCGGTGTTCACATCTTGAGTGAATTTTATGTGATGGGTTCGTATTCCAGAGTGAACGCTTTGAGCGAAAATGGCGATGTCTCCTGGAATGAATGGAGTGTCGGCTTTGGAACGTTCTGGGTTGTTTTTTCAAGGACTTTCCTGACGTTTGATGTCGGATATCATTGGGTTCGCGAACATTACGATCCGTTCCTCGATAAAAATGTTACGGGTGGCCGAATGCAGGTGAACCTTGGCTTTGCTGTCTTTGTGTATTAATGTGTTTGATGTTGCTTTGAGGCTTTTGGGTGAGTAACGTGAAGAAAAATGTGGCTGTTTTGGGTGGTGCATTTGACCCTGTTCATAAGGATCATGTGCGTGTGGCGAAAACTTGTCTGGATCGTGGCTTTTGCGACGAAGTCTGGTTTATGCCGAGCCCGGATCGTTGGGATAAAATACTGAAAGCTAGTCCTGAAGATCGCTTTGCCATGTTGGAACTCGCTTTTTCAGGCGATAAACGCTTGGTGCTTTCGGACTTGGAAATTGAACAAGGTGATTTTCGTGGTTCGTATGTTTTCTTGATGAGTCTCAAGGAAAAATTCCCGGATATCAATTTCCGCTTGCTTACGGGAGCGGATACTTATGAAGGTATTCCGCATTGGCGCGATCCGCTCAATTTTTACGGTACAAATTACAACGGACATTTGTTATTGCGCGATATTGAATTGATTGTTTTTGCTCGCAACGGATATCCGCAGCCGGATATGGAACAACATAAACGTAACGGTTACGCTCCGCTTTTTTGGCTAGGACCGGAACAGGGTTTCAACGGCGTCTATTCCAGTACGGCAATCCGTCGGTCGCTCTTGCTCAATCGAAGAGTGTGCCCGCAAGGGCTAGAACAGTCTGTCTATGATTACATCATCAAGCATGACTTGTACAGGGAATAAAATGGGTCGTGCTCCTTCAGATATGTTCTTTGAAAGCGAGGTGCGACCGGAATACGAAGGGCGTCTTTTGCTTGATTCTCTTTGTGACCGCTTTACGTACCACAGTCGCGAAGACTGGATTGACCGCTTGACGCGTGGACTCGTGACTATTAATGGTGCGACAGCTAATGTAGAGACGATAGCTCATCGTGGTGACAAGGTGGTTTATCACGTCGAAAACTACAGCGAGCCTGAAGTTCCGACGGATTTTGAAACGGTATTTGAAGACGATGAATTTATTCTAGTCGCAAAGCCCGCGGGTGTCCCGGTGCACCATACGGGGCGTATTTTCTACAATACTTTTGCGGCGATTATCCGTCGTGAATTCGATTCTGAAACGGCAACGCCGATGCACCGCCTGGACCGCGATACGGGTGGCCTTATCTTGTTTGCAAGGTACGGTGAAACGGCGGCTCGATTCCAGAAAAATCTAGACCGCATTTTGCTCCGCAAGTTCTATCTCGCGGTTGTGCGTGGAAAATTCCCGGAAGGCGAGGTGGAGTGTCACATGCCTTTGCGTGAAGATCCGGAGGATCCGATTCGTTTGCGCATGCACCACCGTTCCGATGGCAAGGAATGCTTTACGCGTTTCAAGTTCTTGCAGCGTTTGGATTGCCCGGAGATTGCGTCGGAACTTTCACTTGTGGAAGCCGAACTCATCACGGGCCGCAAACACCAGATTCGGGCGCATTTGGCCGAGATGGGTTATCCGATTGTGGGGGATCGCTTGTACTACCGCGATGGTGCGTATTACGAGAAACTCGCGCAGGGTGGTGAACTTACTGATGAAGATATCAAGGTTCTTGGTGCGCGTAACCAAATGCTTTTTGCGTACAAGATTGAACTCCAGCTTCCGTATTGGAAAGAACCCCGTGTGTTCGAAAGCCACGCATACCCCGAAGACATGGCGAAGTTGTTGAGTAAAAACGTTTGAATTAACAATAAAATTGCTCTGGATCCTTCACGTTCGTTCAGGATGACATACGCTATTCGTCATTCTGAGGCGGAGCCGAAGAATCCAGGAATTTCTTCAAAAAAACGCTTAAATTAACATTAAAAGCGCACTGGATGGTGCGCAAAAGAACTTTTTGTGTGAGATTTTTGTATCTTATTGCACATGAAATTTTCACTCCTTCCTAAAATGTTGTTATGTCTGGGGCTTTCCGGCGTTTTTGCCGTAGCTCAGGAAACGGTGGAAAGCGTCCGTCGTCAAATTAAGGCGGTGGAGGCTGAAACTGCCCGCGAAAAATCTATGCACGAAGCTGAAAAGAAGCGCCATGCCGAATTCGTCGAAGTCGGTCGGAAGAAGGTGCAGAACTTGTCGGCGCAGAACAAGGCCTTGAAAGCTGAAATCGATTCGCTTAATGTCGAATTGAAGAAAATTTCTGCTGCACGAGGCAAGACGAACAGTTCTATTCGTTTCTTTGAAGGCAAAAAGACGAAGTACGCCGATTCGCTAGCGATGGTCATTGATTCGTTGGTGCCGTTCTTTGAAACTGATTTCCCGTATCGTACGGACGAGGCCGTCAAGAACATTCAGGAAATCGCAAGTATGTTGCACAAGGGCCTGATTGAGACGGATGACGCTTTGAACCGCACGATGGAGGTCTTCTACGATCGCATCCGCTTGGGTTACACCACCGAAGTCTGGAAGGGCTTTTTGCAAGTCGATGCCCGCAACGTGGCTGGGACGTATTTGCGCTACGGTGCAGTCGCCTCGATTTTCGTCAGTAACGACGGCAATGATGTTTTGTTCCTCACGAGGGCTGCCGATGGTTACGCTTGGAAGAATGTTTCCGAAGACCTCGCCATGCGCACGATTCTCAAGGACGTGATGAAGGTCGCCGAAGGAAAGACTGCTCCAAGGCTTGTCACTATCCCGGTATCTTTCCCGAAGGAGGCTAACTAATGCATTTCGAAATAAGCCTCAACCGTCATCCTGAGCAAAGCGCGAAGCGCGGAGTCGAAGGATCCAGTGCACGTTTCCTTTTACCTCTTGTTGTTGCTGCCTTCGCAATTCTCGCGCCGGCTTCTTACGCTCAGCAGAACGTGACCGTCGATGCTGTCAAGAAACGTGCAGAACTCAATAGTGCAAAGGCGGACCTTGAAGAAGCCCGTCGCAAGCGCGATATGGCTGTCGCTGCCCGCTGGAAAGACCGCGAAACGTTCAACAAGGAACGTGAACTTTTTAATGAAAAATATCAGCTTGGCAAGGAACGTGTCGATGCTTTGATGTCCGAACGTACCCGCTTGCTTGAAGATGTGCGCGTGGCCCGCGAAGACTTGGCCCAGGTCAAACTGCAGGCCGAAAAGGCTCGTGCAGAATTTCTCTCGCTTGCTGCTGGCCCGGAACGTTTGGAAATGCTTGCGAAGTTCCAAGAACAGGGCGTGCCGTTCAAGATGACGGAACGTATCGAAGCTCAGAACAAGGTCAAGAAGGAAATGGGCCTCTACCGCGATGACCCGCTCCGCATTGCTCGTGCGATGCTCGATGTCGCCAAGAAAGAAATGATGTTTACGCGTGAAATTCGCACTGAAAAGGCGGACCTTGTGTTCGGCAGCTCGGTTGCCGAAGGTGACCGCATGCGCTTGGGTGGCCTCTTTGCGATGCAGATGGCGAAAGTCACCGACATCAACGGTTTCCATCCGTCGGCTTTGATGCTCCCGGTGGCCGGTGAAAAGAAGCGTATCTACAGCTGGCAAGAAAATCTCTCTCCCGAAATGCGTAAGAATGTGGCGAAAGCCTTTGCTAGCGCCAACGATTCTGCATTCGTGATGGTACCAGTCGATGTGCTCCTCAGTACGGAACTTTCGAGCGAACTGGCGAACCGTCAGGAAACCACGTGGAAAGAAGACTTTGCGGAGTTCTTCCACAATGGCGGAATCTTGATGTACCCGATTGCGGCTTTGTTCATTCTGGGTCTTTTGATTTTCCTCGTGCGTTTTGTTTGGCTCCTCGTTTTGGGCTTTGGCGGCTTTGGCGCTCGTAGGGCAGTGAAGGCTCTTGAAGTGCGTGACTTGAAACAAGCAACTGCTGAATCCCAGAAGGCGCATGGCGAAGTGGGTAAGGTGCTGCGTGCTGTTCTTGGCAAGAAATACAAGGACCGTGCAAGTGCCGAAAAGTCTCTCGAAGTCCTGTTTGCTGGCGAAGTGCCGAAACTTGAAATGGGACTCAGCTGGATTTCCGTGTTTGCGGCGACGGCTCCGCTCCTCGGTCTCTTGGGTACCGTCATGGGTATGATCGAACTCTTTAACGTGATTACCATGCATGGCACGAGTGACCCGAAACTTTTGGCAGGCGGTATTTCCATCGCCCTCGTGACGACGGAAGCTGGCCTTATCGTCGCGATTCCGTTGCAGCTTTTGCATACGTTGCTCGTAAACATCGCAGATTCAGTCCGCACCCGCATGGAAAAGACTGGCCTTGCTGTGCTCAATGCCATTTGGATCAAGGAAAAGGATTAATGGACGAATATTCCGTCATCGAAGCGACCATGAGCATCCTGCTGCGCGGCGGCTGGGTGCTGCTCCCGCTATTCCTGATTGGGTGGCTGGGCTGGTTCTTGATGTTTGAACGATTTGGCTATTACCTTATGCTGAAAGGGCGTTCGACTACGAAGTTCTTCAAGGACTTGGATTCGGTGGGCGAGGAGGCTGCATTTGCAAAACTCCGCAAGCGTCGTTTCGGGTATTTCCTGGCGTTGGTCGAAAACGTGCGCGAGTACCGTAGCGAAGGTCATGTGGCTGTGCGTAATGCCATGACGGCAACTCGTCACAGCTTGGATGTCAGCCTTTCGAAGTCGCTCAAGACGATTGTGACATGTGCGCAAATTGCTCCGTTGCTTGGGCTCTTGGGAACGGTTTCCGGCATGGTGCATACGTTCAAGACTATCCAGCAGTTTGGCTTTGGAAACCCGGTGCTCTTGGCGGATGGTATTTCCGAAGCGCTCCTCACGACGCAGGCGGGCTTGCTTGTCGCTTTCCCGTTGATGTTAGTTTATAACTATCTCGAAAGACGAGTGGATTCTATTGGTGATTTTGCCTGGAGCGAAGCGCTCAAGTTCGAAGAACGCTGCTTTGCCAAGGAGGTTGAATGAGTTTTATACGCAAACGTTCGAGAAGCGGTAACGGCATAGACGTTTCGCCGATGCTCGACATGGTGTTCATTCTCTTGATTTTCTTCATCGTGACTTCGACGTTCACGCGCGAAACGGGCGTGGATGTGACGAAGCCGAAAGCGAGTACCGCGAAGGAACTCGCGAAGGAAAGCATCTTGATTGGCGTGACCCGTCAGGGGACCATTCACATCAACGAGACGCAGGTGAACCTCACGACTTTGCAGACCGTGCTCCGCCAGATGATGGCCGAAGCGCCTGACCGCCCGGTGATTATCGTGAGCGACCGTGACGCCCCCAACGGAGTCGTGGTCGATATCCTCGATGAATGCAACTTGGCGAAGGTGAGAAAAGTCTCCATCTCCGCGAATAAGGAGGAGTGAATTTAGTTACTAGTTATTAGTTGCTAGTTACTAGAGGTGTCATCCTGAGCGGAGTGCGTAGCACGAAGTCGAAGGATCTTGTGATTTTTAGGTTTGAATTATTTGAATTGATTGATGATTGACTTTATAGCTAAATATTTTCGATTCCCGGTGGCGTTTGTGCTCTCGTTTGTCGTGGGCGCGGTGTTCTTCCTTGCGATTCCGGTCATCAATGTGCTGTTTTTTGATAAGGGAGCCAAGTCCGAAAAGGTTCTCGAAGAAGTGACCGAAGTGGAAGTTCTCGTGAGCGAGAAAAAGCCCGAAGTGAAGCAGAAGATTATCCGCACGGTGGCGACTCCGAACACGTTCAAGGTCTCGGCTCACATGGGCGTTTCCCGTAGCCAGAATTTCCAGATGGACTTGTCGCTGGCTCGCGGTGCCGCTGGCGATGGCGTCGCCGTGGATGCGGGCAATATGGAAAACGTAATTTACGAGGCGGGCGAAGTGGATGAACAGGCACAAGTGTTGCGTGAAATCCAGCCGAAGTTCCCGGACCGCGCCAAGAAAATGGGTGTTTCGGGTTACGTGAAAGTGTTTATTGTGATTGATGTGAACGGCGATGTTTCGCAGGCGCAGGTGCTGACGCAAGACCCGGCGGGCTATGGCTTTGATATTGAAGCACTCAAGGCTATTCGCCAGTGGAAGTTCTCTCCGGCGCAGTTACGCGGCTTCCCAGTAGCGCAAAAAGCTACAAAGGAGTTCCGTTTTGTTAAGTAAGTTTAATTACAAATCAGTGAACTCTTTGTGTGGCTGTCATTCCCGACTTGATCGGGAATCTCCTGTTCCTTTTGCAAAGAAACACTTCCTACTTCCTACTGTCTACTTCCTACTGCTCTTTTTCCTTGCGCTGCCTCTCCACGCTGCTGATGATTTCTTCTTCAAGGCGAACGAACTTTACGATCAGGGGCGTTACAAGGAATCGGTGAAGTATTACCGTGCGGCGATTGACGATGGCCGTTACGAGCCGTTTGCATGGTTCAACTTGGGCAATGCCCTTGTGCAGCTTGGCAAAAAAGAAGTCGCGATGGTCGCGTACAAACGCACTGTCGAACTGCTGCCGGACTTTGTGAAAGCATGGATGCTTCTCGGGGACCTCTATTACCTCGCCGAATCTCCCAGCGATGCGATTGTCGCCTACAATCGAGCCATTGAACTTGGGACGGAAACGGACCACATCCATTTTGCCCTTGCGGAATGTTATATGAAAGGCAGCGACTGGACGCTTGCCCAAAAGCATTTTGAACGTGCGCTGGCGCTAAACCCGGACCGCATGGATGCTTGGTACGGCCTTGCCGAAGTCTATGAAAAGCTTGGCGATTACGAATATGCGGTGAAGACGCTCAAGAATGCGCTCCAGATGACAGCGACTGCTGGCGCCGACGTGCATTACACGCTTTCGTATTACTACCGCAGCATGGATTCTACGCGGCTCGCACTCAATGAAATGGAAAACGGCATCATGATGGATCCAGAAAATGTTTCCGCTCGCCGCTATCTTGCGCAGATGTACGTCAAGAATGAATCCCCGTGGATGGCAATTTTCACGCTGGAAGAAGGACTCCGTCACAAGAAAGGGATTGCGGATTTAAATCTTGATTTAGGGCAGATTTACTTTACGCAAAAGCGCTATGACGAAGCGTTTGAATGTTACATGAAGGCTTGGCGTGCCGGCAATTCTCAAGGCCGCATTGGTGCCGAAAACGTCGGCCACATTTTCTCGAACGCCGGCGACACCGAAAAAGCCGAAACACTCTACGCCCGCATCCGCGAAAAGAAATAGTTTTTTCATTGTCATCCTCGCGAATTTATCTCGTCATCCTCGCGAAGGCGAGGATTTTAAGGCATTGTCATCCTGAAGCCAACGGCTGAAGGATCCATGCTGCCAGAAGTGTCATCCTGAGCGTAGTCGAAGGAGCCAGTGGCATTTCTACTACAGACTCGTTATATGAAAAATTTCGCATTTTGCGTTACGCATTTTGCGAAATTTGATTATATTTAGAGTATGAATATTAATCCGTTCCTTCTTTATGGGTATAATGGTCCTGAATACTTCTGTGACCGTGTCGAAGAGACCAAGTACATTCTGTCGGCTCTCCGTAATGGGCGTAATATTACATTGCTTTCTCCACGACGTATGGGCAAAACAGGGCTGATATACCATATTTTCAATGCTATACAGAAAGATGAAAAAGATGCAGCTTGCTTCTATATCGACATTTTCCCGACGAAATCGCTGGATGATTTCGTTCACAACTTAGGTACGGCTGTTGTCGGAAAATTAGATTCGTTTGGAAAAAAGGCTGCAAAAACGGCCTTGTCGCTATTCAAAAGTTTTAAAGTAGTTCTGTCAACAGATCCGGTTTCTGGCAATCCGCAGCCGTCTATTGAATTTGCTCCGCAAGAAACAAAGAATACATTGGCAGAAATTTTTGCCTACCTTAAGCAATCGAAGCAAGAATGTTACATCGCCATTGATGAATTCCAGCAGATTGCAGAATATAAGGATGAAGGCGTTGAAGCACTGCTTCGTTCGTACATCCAGTTTTGCCCGAACGTCCATTTTATTTTCTCTGGTAGCAAACAGCACTTGATGACGGAAATGTTTGGCTCAGTGTCACATCCGTTTTACCGCAGTACGGAGATTTTCAATTTAACGGCGATTTCCGAAGACCATTACTATGCATTTGCAAAAAAATGGATGTCGAAAAACTCCATCAAATTGTCCAAAGAAATCTTCGGCGAACTCTATCATAAATTTGATGGGCATACTTGGTATATGCAACGCGTGTTGAATCGCCTGTACGAAACTGCACTTGCAACTATAGAAATTGCAGATGTGGAACAGTGTATCGCAGCTATTGTCGAATCAGAAAAGGAAATTTATCAGAGGCTGATCGCCTTGCTTACACGCAATCAATGCCAGTTGCTCATCGCGATTGCTAAAGAAGGCTGTGCAAACGCTATAAATTCATCTGCCTTCGTACAAAGGTATCATCTGAAAAATGCAAGCAGCATCAGTCGTGCTATAGATACACTCTTGTCGCAAGAATTCGTGATGAAAACTCAAGAGGGCTACATCGTTTATGACCGTTTTATGGCGTTGTATTTGAAAGGACTGTAATCCGCTATGCCCGCCGTGTTTGCAAGAAAATGGGTCTTTTAATATAAGAGAGTGTGGAGGTCTTTAAAATGGTTGAAGTGAAATACAAATCGCTTTTTAAAATACCAATGTTTTTTTATAGCATTATTCCACTCTTTGTATTTGCTGGAGTGCCTTTTGGGGGAATCCTTAAGGCATTTTTTGATATGTACAATGTCGGGATGAATATTGAATCAGTCAAATTCTTTTTTTTGTGTGTTCTAATGCTTGTTATTTTTGGAGTTGTCACTTTCTCGTTTATTCCGAATTTTAAATTAGTTTTTGATGACTCTGGAATTACAATGAAAAGAAAAGTAAAGCTATTCTCGATAACTTTGTTTGATAATGTATTGCAGTTTCGTTGGAATGAAATTACCGAATTAGATGTGGTTCCGGTGAGAGGTCTGACATTTTATAAATCTGTGAATGGATCGTTACGTATGGCTTCTTTAAATTGTTTTCTTACAAATAAAAAAGAAGCTTTTGAATTTGCTGTTACAAAGTTGCCATCCTATAAGATTTCAGAAGAAGCACGTTTAAAATTGAAAAAGAAATATGGAATTATAGTAGAGTAGATTGAATTACGCATAGGACCGGATTCCAAATGACTAAATTCCCCAAAATCCTTCTTCTGCTTGTGCCGTTGTGCCTTGCTGTGTTGTTCGGGTGTACGCACGAAGAAGACTATGTAGGAACGTATAAGTGCAAACACGAATATGGAGAGGAATCGATTACACTTTATCCAGACCACTCTTTTTTGCAGATATTTGCGGACAGCAATGGCGTTGATTCAAATGAGGGTAGATGGCGAACCGAATCAAATATGTTGGTTCTTAAAGGTCGAATAATGTATGTGTCTCCAATTCAGTTCAAAAATGCCAACAATGTTTTTGGTGTAGGAAAAAAGCGAACTTCTTATGTCCTAGTATCGAGAGGGTGTATTATTGTTGAATTAGATTTTCCAGAATTTAATCTATGTAAAGAATAATCCTGTATTAACTACACGCTTCGCGTTTCATAAAAAAAGCACCTTTAAACGCTGGTAACAATATGCAACAAAAGCCACAGATAGGTAGGAAGAAATGAAAAAATATTTTGCCTTAGGCATAGTCGCCATCTTTTTATTGGGTTTCTTTTTAGGGCGAGAAACAAACTCTAATTCTCCAAGTCCTTCCATCCAGGCTCCTTTAACAAAGCCGCCCGAAGCAACGATAAACAAAACAGATTCCGTTCAAACAAAAACGGATGTCCAGTGTTTCGTCGAAGCCTTGATTATTTCGATTTATCCGAATACAGCCCTTCGCTTGAATAATTGCAAAGCAGCCCACGTTGATGTCTTGGAAAACGGTTTCAAGAAATTGGCGGCCAAAGATAATGGCAAAGATGTTTTAGCAGCACTAAAGAATTATTTGGATTCAGATGTAGATTTGGGCGATTTTGTCTTTTTTATCAATTTGCTGGGATACCAATTGTCACTTGATAATGGAACAATAGGAGGAGGTTCCAAGAATTGGATTCTATATCCTTATAATCTATTGAATCCCTATGCATCTTTATATCCAGAAGCATATTATTATTCCGCCCTTGGCAATCTTTATGGATACAAACCATCAAAAATTGATTGTGAAACTGCATTAGAATTTTACAATGAATATCGCAAGTTGGGCGGAAATATTGAAATTAAATTTGAAGACATCTGTAAGGATTTTGATCAAGAATGACCCTATACAAAGGCATGACAGTAAACGAGCGCCTGTTTTTAAGCGGACGGATGGATGAATTTGACGCACTGGTTCGTGCCAAAGATGTCAATGGGTTAAAAGCTCTTCTTAAAGATGTTGAAATTACTGACGAATCGTCAATGCGTGCGATAATTGAATCGCTCGGCTTGGAATATATGCCCCGTCAAAAAGAAACTCACCATGCTAAACGGAAATGGATTAAAATCCTTCTTCTGCTTGCGCCGTTGTGCCTTGTCGTGCTGTTGGCAACTCTGTCTAATTGTAGCGACAATTCAACTACGATAAAAGCTCTTGCCAAAGATGTTATCGAAAAGGAATGCAAGGACTCCCTGAATTGCATCGTATCTATTCCGATGTTGACTCCTTATGAATGGGATAGGATGTATGTTTTTGAATATAATATGACAGATGAAGAAATTAATCAAGTAATTCATCAAAAGTTTAGAAGACATCTTGAACTTACAAAAGTATGGCTCTTTATGCGGGGGGACAGTATTGTTTATTTTGAAGAACATGAAATAGACTTTGAACGCCCGACAAAGAGAGATCTTATTTTTCCAAAAGGTAGCGAAAAATTTGCCGAGTTTACTCCATCGTCAGCAGTATTCAATGTAAGTACAAAATGGTGGAAGGAATATGGTTATTCTTACTACGTATTATCATCCATATTGTATGACAAAATTGAACAAATTAAATCTAAGGATACGACCGTCATCTACGCGGAACTTCTAGACAAAGATCAAGTTCTCTTATATCGTTCCAACTATCCTGATGCGCTGTTTTTTGTCAAATTATCAGATTCATCTTTATATGAAGTGGATAGCATTGTAGATTTCTATGAAGACTTTACGGTATATCAATCAGAAACGGATTTGAAAAAAAACAGACGAGATGTATTGAAAAAAATGTATGAAGACATAATGGAATATCAATCAGAAACGGATTTGAAAAAAATGGACGACGGAGACCGGCTTAGAAAAATGATTGATTATGGAATGATTGTAGATCCTATAATGAATCGCTTTGCGGGGGAATTATTTATTGTTGATGATGATGGTATTTATGAATTATCGTTGTCTAGACGAACATTCAAAAGAGTAATTCACTATCACATGGCCTTAGATATATTTGAAACTTGTAGCGACAGTATGATTTGGAGGCTTCCAAATCCACAAAAAAGTATTTCCTCATCAGCTATTAGAGTATCTTTCCAAGACAGTAGCTTTTTTGAACTTACACCCAATGGAACTTTAAATATACAGGTTGTTGACAGCAATAGTTGCCTGAAAGTGAAAGGTGAATACAATCAAGTTCACTATGATTATGCGGAGGGCAAAAAATGCAATGCAAGGATTCCATTGTGCGAGCCGTTCTAAAAGGGCGTAAACTGTTTGACAGGTTATTTACGAAGCTATATAAAAATCTTGTGTAGGTACAGATTAAAGCAAAAGATTTATATTTAAGGTTGAATAAATGAAAACCGAAGAAATTGTAAAATTACGGATTTGGTTTAGGTTCTTCATCGGAATCTCCTTTTTATTCTATGCAGGTTATAAAAAATAGCCCCTTTAAATTACAATTCCTGTTTTGTGCAAACTTTTTGGATCTTATAATATTCATAGATGAAAATGTTTCGTGTGGGAAAATGGATCCTGACGCTAGAGATAACTTTAGACGACTTGCTGACAAATACCGCAAATTAAAAAAGAGCCATAAAGTATTATATTGGATATTAAATACTGTTTAATCTTTGGAAAAATGCGTTTTTTCGTCAAAATCGGCATTTCTCGCAAAGGGACTCCGGCACTGACATCATAGTGATTTATTTGCAGCCTCACTTCGCCTCCGCTATGTCATATGAACAGCCGGATTTTACTATTGTTATTTCTAATAGGCGTGTTGCAAAAAACATAGGATTACTTCAAAATGAAAAAGAAAAATTCAGATAAATACGTTGTAAGGGATATATTCCTTGATGAATTTTCTTTTTTAATTGAGCAATACGATTTTTCTCTGATAAAAAAAGAAGTTGATTCCTGGTTTACAAAGGTAAAGTACGCAAATAAATGCTGTGTTATCACTCTATATTATGAAGTTAAAGATTTTGTTTTCAATGTTATAATTTCACAACTTGTCGATGGAAAGGAGGTGCACCATCCTGGTTCTTTTTTTATTCACGAGGATGATGCTTTTTACGAGCATTCATTACATGATGTGGTTGACCTGTTATCGCCAGAAGACCGTGCGTGCTATGATGAAAAGAAAGGTTTGCGAAACTATATCGCAAAACTTGCTAGCAATTTGAAAAAATTCGGTCCACCTTTTTTTAGCGGAGACTTTAGTCTTTTTCCTTCATTGGACAAGATTGTTATTGCTAGAGTCATGGAATGGAATAAAGAGTGGGGCTATACTTCGGAAAATATTCCACAGGGTTTGATAAAAGACGATGAATAAAAACGATTATGCTGCGATGAAAATTTTTTTAAGGGGTGTCTCGATTGTCGCCCTTTTGGGTTCTTTTCTAGGTTCTTTCGTATTTACTTGCTTGGCGCTGTTGGCTCCATTACGCCCGTATGATGACGGCTCTCAAGATGCTTTATCGTTGCAGGTAGATGATGATTGTGTTTTTTTCATTTTTATCACATGTGTATTAAGTCTTTTTCTTTTGGGCATATCATTGTTAATTCTAAAGTTTGGGAAATTTGATTTTTCAAGAAAGTTATTTACGAAGATTGTTTATATGTTTTGGATTGTAGTTACTATGGCAAGAATGTTTTACGTACTCCCTTATTTTCACGGTTAGTTTTGTGTTTGCCAAAATCCTTATGAAATTAATTACATGTAAAATAACTACCATCGTAGCGATTTTGGCATTCGTCTGTTCAGCATATTCGTGGGATGATACATTTCCTGTTTTTGTGAATATCTCAAAAAAGCACATGAACGTTGGCGCCGAAGGCGGTCATCTGCCTGATGTCTTCTATACAATGCAATTGGACCGTTATGGTTCTCGCTACATTTCTCTTCATAAGGAAAATGAAGCTGATCCAGGTCGCATCGTATGGGCCTTGTACTCTGAAAAGAACGGCATGTTGGACAGCGCGATTGTAGATGAAAAAGGCAAATTGTACAAATCGGTTGGCGGTGGCGCAGGCGGCAGGATTCCGCCCCCGTTAAAAGAAAATCTAAAATACAGCGATTCGGAAAATGTTGTTGTCGCCCCCTTGTCTGCTTTTGACGAAATCGCTGTTGATTTGAAGAGCCTCGATGGGAATGGTTGTCCATTGTGCGAGCGAGGCAAAATTACTTTTGTCTTGGAACTCGATAGTGATAGAAAAAGTTTTATTCGACGCCTTCAGTCCTATGAGCCTTTATTTCAACTGGCTCGCAAGGCCGGATTCTCAGTCATTAATTTTGCTTTACTTTGCAGCGAATTCTCTTGTGGTGATTTGTCACTTTTTCTAGAGATGTTTGAATCAGTCGGTCTGGAGCCGCCCCCACCTCCCCAAAAGAGAAAACTTTTCCAACCGTCCAGCAACGGCGGCAATGTATTAAGACTTTTGAAACAAAATGTCCCGCCCAAGTTGAACTCGGACGTTTTAGGCAAAAAGAATATCGACAAAGATATTGATAAAGTTCTAAAGGATATTACGAAAATTCTTGTAACTAAGGAGAAGCGAAAAAAACAAAAAAAATAAGCCCCTTTACCTCCGCCATGTCATACGAACGGACGAATTATACTATTGTTATTTCTAATAAGCGACTTAATTCATCTACACCCACACCCTCTGCCTACAACTATGAAAAGACCAAAAATCGGTGACATAATTGAAATACCAACCCGGCATGGCTTTGCGTATGCTCAATTTACGCACAAGCATAGGATGTACGGAGCTTTGTTGCGAGTTTACAATACAATTTATCAGACAAAGCAGTCGCTAGATGTTATTCAATCTGCTGTCAACTCAAGGGAGCCTGATTTCTCTACCTTTTTTCCATTGGGCGCGGCTGTGAACAGAAGCATCGTATCTGTGGTAGGAAATGCGCCAATTCCAGAAAAGCAAAAGCCTTTTCCTCTATTTAGAGATGGAGTTGTAGATCAAAAAACGAGGAAAGTTGAAACTTGGTGGCTTTGGGATGGCGAGAATGAATGGCCTATAGGTGAACTTGCTAGTGAACAAAAGCGTATTCCTATTCGTGGAGTTTGGAATGACACTCTTTTAGTGGAGCGAATTGAAACTGGATGGACTCCTGAAACAGACGATCATAAGCCTTAACTCATGAAGTCTCCTAGGTTTAGCAAATGATTAACCTGTTTAAATCAGCCAATTTGTTCAATGTCGTTTTTACAATCGTTTCAATAACGATGTGCTTTATGCTGTTTTTGTTCTTGAAATCGAATGGCTTTGTGGCGGCGGATGTTTTTGACATGCAAAATGGAGAAGGGGAATCCTGATGAAGAAAAAAGCAAAGAAGGAAGCAAATAAAAACCCCTTTAGAATCATCATTGGGGTAATCTTGTTGATAAAATGGATTTGCTTTGATTGGATTGTCGAACGGTTGTCTATAAAGTCATACCATTATCTTGTATTGATAAATTACGATAAAACTTTTGAACTTTCGAAAGAATTGGTTGATGCGATATGTGCTTATCCAGAAATAAATTTAAAACCGCGTAAATACCATTTTATTACAAAAGTGTATTATGGTATAAAAGTCGTGTCCGCGAAATCTATTTCGAAGATTAATTTTAAATCAATGGTTAGTGCGGCTATATATCCAGAATTATCCTTGAATGAAAATCCGTTAGTATATCTTGAAGAAGGAAAAAATAGAATTCTTAACTCTTTTAATTCTCTTTTGATTCGTTTTGAAAATTCGAATGTTCCAAATTTCATTTCATATATGAAGGATTTTTTTGAAGTCGATTATGGTTTTATATGCAACTGTAAGGATAACGGGTATTCAGAAGACGTTTTACATGATGAGTACAACAAAACATGGTCGACAGATAATAAAAAAGTTTGCGAAGGTTATCTGAAGGATGTCTATCCTGTCAATATTTTGAATTCGGCCTATGTCCAAAACTCTCTGATTGATAAAATCAAAGAAGATGAACGAATGGGTGAAATAGATTCATCTGTTGACGGATATCTTATATGGAATGTAGATTCGTCAAATATCCGCTATGCCCGCCGCGTCTGCAAGAAAATGGGATTGTTGATATGAATAGGCCTACAGTTGATTATGAATGAAACAAACAAGAAATGGATAAGTGAATATGCGCGACTTTCTAATTTGTATGGTTGTGCAATAGAAGCTGGAAATCATAAACTAGCAAATAAGGCTTATGATAAATTGATGGAAGCCTATCGGCAAATCAAGGCTCAGGGCGCATTGACCAGCGAAGATTTCCATGAATTACTTTTCGCCCCGTCTATGGGCACTAGGCTCTGGGCCGCAACGCATTATCTTGCAATTTCCAGTGAAGAGGCTGAAAAAGTTTTGTCTGTACTAGGTGAAGTCCCGAATAGCTTATTGGCGGTTTCTGCAAAAATCACTCTTGAAGAGTGGGGAAAAGGACGTTTAGTTTGCTCCGTTCCGTAAAAAAGAGTATATTTACAGAAAACGAGGTGGTAAAATGACTTTGGATACTTATAAGTTGACTAGCACCGAGGAACCATCGGACGAGCTTCTTTCACAGTTGATGAAAGAGGCTTTTGACGATGCCCGCAAGGCTGATGCCGAAGCCACCGCCCGTTATTTCGCCGAACTCAAACGCGCTGCAGCAAAAATCCGGTAGTTATGTCTCCGACTGAACATCGCCCTGTGCTAATCGTGATTGCCGGTCCAAATGGGTCTGGAAAAACGACAATTACATCCAAAATTCTTCGCCATGAATGGATGGAAGATGCTGTTTACATCAATCCCGATGTTGTTGCCCAGGATCGCTTTGGGGATTGGAATTCTCCTGAGGCGGTTCTTAAGGCTGTTCAGTATTGTGAATCTTTGCGTGAAGATTGCCTTAAACAGCGGAAAAGCCTCATTTTTGAGAGTGTTCTTTCTTCAGACGGCAAGGTCGATTTTATCAATCGAGCAAAACAGACTGGTTATTTTATCCGTATCTTTTTTGTCGCTACGAGTCACCCGTCCATTAACGCTGCGCGAATTGCTAAACGAGTGATGCAGGGCGGCCATGATGTTCCGATAACAAAAGTTATTTCCCGATACCAGAAATCAATCCTCAATTGCAAGACTGTTTCGGGATTGGTTGATAGACTTTATGTTTACGATAATTCTCTTGACGGGGTAGATGCTAGGTTGCTTTTCCGAATGGCCGATGGAAAATTGGTAAAGCGTTATTTTGATGATATCCCTGAGTGGAGTGAAGTTTTCCTTTTGAAATAAAAAAGAACCCCCGCGTTTAATGGAGTTTTTTGGTTTGTCTGTAATTAGTGCGGTTCCCGCTGGAGCAGTCGCCGCAACTTGCTTTGCAATTACTTGAGCGTACTGACCTGCACGTCCCAGCTCTGGTTGCCAAGGGCAATGCGGTAGGTGCTTGCTGCACCGACTTTACGCATTTGTCATCTAGTCACACCCTTTCTTTCTGTCTTGCCAGACGCTTTGGTTGAACAGTTGGCCTTCGGAAAGTCCGTACTTTTCTTCGACGCCGGCCTTTGAAATGGCTGTGTCGATGTCGAGCTTGCCGCGGATGGCTTGCGTATAAATGTCGATTTTGCGGCGGACGGATTCGGGTTCTTCGTCCAAGAGTTCTAGGCGGTAGCTGCTTACGTTTTGGGCGATGAGTCTTGGTAATAGCTTGAGGGCGGATTGCGGCTTGCCGACAAAGAGCGTGTTGCGGCATTCGGCATCGGATTGCAAGAAGTGGCGTTCGCCTTTGTGGTCGAGAATTTCAACTTTATGTTGTGTGCAAATCTTTTTGCATTCGGGGAAGCGGCGGCCAGTCGTGAGGGCGCGTGCGAAGGCGCAGTATTCCGAGTGGAATGCGGGCATGTACTGGTGTAGCGCGAGTTCGAGCTTGCTTCCGTCGATGTTCTTGAGCAAATCAAAAAGCTGGGTGCTGTTGAGGTCCCATGAGGGATGCAATTTTCGAGGCCTTGAGCCAAAAGCCAATCGTATGTGGCGCTGTTGGTGGCGTTCAGGCTATAGTCGCCGACCATCGGGATTCCGGAATCCTTGAGGAGCGCGAGCGAACCGAGGTTACGCACGAGTGCAAATTCCGGCATGAGCGTGAGAATTTGCTTGATGTAATGGTTCTCGCCGGGCTTGTGGATGCGGAGGGTCGCGATGCCGGCTTCGAATCCGAGCTTGTGGATGCGTTCGAGCGGTTCGTCGTATTTCACGCCCCAGTCAAAATCCATGACGACTTTGTCGATGTCGAGCCCTTGAAGTGCGTCGATTTGTTCGGGACGGCGGACGAGGACGGTAATTGTGCGACGAGTGCCCGCCCCGGAACGGAGTCCGGGGTGAACTCCAGCGGGAATCTCCTTCACCGAAACGCTGTGTAGGAATGCGCGACCGTTGTCTGCAGAAGGGGCCAGTTCTTTCCACTTCAAGCGCTTTTCGTCAAAAGTTTGGATGGCTTCTTGGCGGAGCGTACGTAAGACTTTGCCGGGGAGGAATGCGTTTGCGGGCAACTTGATTTCGAGTTTGTCGAGAACGTAAGCGGTCGCGCTCAATCCAGAAAGTTCTTTTTTGGCGATGGCTTGGAGTGCATCGGGGGCGACTTCGTTGCGGGAGGCTTCGAGGACGGCTCCTTCGACGGTGACCGAAGAATTGTTGTTAGGAGATTGCTTCCACCACGCTTCGCTCGTGGCAGGCTCCGCTTCGCTTCTCGCAATGACGTTACTTGATGTTGCTTGTGCTGTAATCGTGAGCTTGAGCGGTTCGCCGATTTTGCCTTCGAGCGTCATGCACACGGGAATGTGCTTGGCGAAACTTTTGTCGGTAAAAGTCTTGTGGAGTTCTTTTTCGAGAGCGGGGGAGTCGTTGCGGTATGCCTTCATGCCGTAGGTGACTTTGCGCAAGTTGAATTCTCGACCGAATTCCAGACGAACTTGCGTACTTGTCACCCCGGCCATAGCCTGTGCTGAGCTAGGTCGAAGCATGCTGGGGTCGGTATTTGCTTTTTTTCCGTTTCGGTTCGCTTGCTGGAATGTTGCCTTATACAACCTGCTTCCCGTTTGTCGCGGTTCCGGCTCTGCCCTATATTCCTCAAATAAAATCCCGTCGCCTGGCAACAAAGTGCATGGAACAGGCTTGTCTTCAAGTTCTACAATCACGCCGCCGCGTTCCACTCGAACGACGGTTCCGATAAATTCACCGTGATGGTTCGAGAACGATCCGTCGACGAGTTCCTGGTGGTTCACGCCATCGAGCCAGCCTGTGTTGAGTCCGCGCGAGAACAAGACTTCGAGCGGTTCCAAGTCCTGCGCGGTAAGACGGCTTTTTTCCAATGCCTTGCGGTAGGCGTGCGAAACGGCGGCCACGTATTCCGGGCTTTTCAAACGGCCTTCGACCTTGAGCGATTCCACGCCAATTTCGCGAAGTTCTTCCAATTTTGGGAGTGCACACAAGTCTCGCGTGCTGAACAAGTAACGCGCTTTCGAGTCCTTCCATTCCTTGCCATCCACGAAAATGCGGTAGGGAAGGCGACAGCTTTGGGCGCACTGCCCGCGGTTTGCGCTACGTCCGCCAAAGTTTTCGCTGGTGAGGCACTGCCCCGAGTACGAGACGCATAATGCCCCGTGGATGAAAACTTCCAGTTCCAAATCGGTGAGGCTCTTGATTTGCGCAATCTGCTTTGCAGAGAGTTCGCGAGCTAGAACCGCTCTTGAAAATCCGATGTCCTTGACCAAGTTCACGGCTTCGGAACTGGCGAGCGTCATTTGTGTGCTCGCATGGATTTCCTGTTCCGGGCTAATCGCCTTGATGAGCCTTGCAAGGCCTATGTCCTGGATGATGAACGCGTCCGGCTTGAGCGCTATCAAGCGTTCCAAAAATTCCGGTAATTCCTGAATTTCACGCTCGAAAATGAGAATGTTCATCGCGAGATACGTCTTTACGCCGCGAAGCCTTGCGTAGCGGATCATCTCTTCGACGTCTTCGAATGAAAAATCTTCGGTCCTGCCGCGTGCGTTCCAATGCGGTACTCCATAGTAAACCGCGTCCGCCCCGTTGTTGATGGCGGATTCAAGCATGTCGCGCGTACCGACAGGCAAAAGAAGTTCAGGCTCGTTCATGAACTCAAAAATAGAATTTACGCTTCTTTTAAATCGTAGCCGAATTGCACGATGGCGCCGGTTCGAGCTTCGCGGAAAATGCGGCTGTGGGCGAGTCCTTCCAAAATGGCGTCATCTAGCGCCCTCTTGTTTGCCTTCGGGTCGTCCCCGAGTTCGACCGTCATGATGTCCTCGGTACCGTTGTAGCCTTCGTGGATTACTTTTACGTAAGCGTATTCGCTGTCCATCTCGTGAATGGCCTCGTGTATGGGCTTGTCGTCGAAGCCCAGGTCTTCGTCTATGCGGTTTTCCGATTTATGCCAAACGGAAACAGAACCGCGATAGCCGTCCTTCTTGAATTTAATCCATAATTGTCCATGCATCACAATACCCCATGATGTAATCCAAAAATAATTCTAATTTTAGGCTATGTTCAAAAAAATCGTTATTTTGTCGTCTTTTGTTTGCATTCCCGTGTTCATGCTCACCAGTTGTTCTAACCAGGAGGCTGAATACAAAATCGCAACGCTCACGGAAGAAAATGCCCGTCTGGCACGTCAAGTCCTCGTTCTCAAGGCTACTTTGGATTCATTGAACGCCCACAACAAGGCTGTCGATCATTCCCTCAAGTCGCTCGACATGAAATAATTGCATTTTTCTTTCTTTTTTGTGCGTTTTGCCTCTAATTTGCGCCCATTCCTGCCGAATTTTTTTCTAAATTTGTGCGCGTGACTGGCCCCGGTTTGTCGCCAAGGCGAAAACCAATCCCGCTTCCTTTGCGAAGCCCATCCGACCGTCAAGTCTCCGAGGAGGCGCTAGTAAGATGGTCTCTAATTAACCCACATTCCAGTCTCCCCGCATGCAGGTTATTTTCCAGCCTGCACGTGTGGTTTAACCCTTACTTTATGAGGTGCCCAGATGGAAATAATCTCTCTCGTATGCTCAGTCGTTGCACTGCTGCTTTGCATTGTAATCCTTACTAAGGTCAACAAGCTTCTCACGATGCTTCGTACCCCGATTTTCAAGAAGCTCACCCCGGATATGAACTTGAAGCCGTCTTCTCGTCGCCCGATCAGCGCACAAGAAATGGCTCAGCGCGGTGGCAACAACAAGGAAAATCGCCAGAACAAGGAACGTCCGAACAATAACAAGGACAACCGCAATCAGCAAGCCGCCCATGCGCCTGCAACACGTGATCGCAACGAACAGCGCCCGGAACGTGGCCCGCGTCGCGAACGCCGCCCGGAACGCCCGCATCGTGAACCCAATGCAGAAGCTCCTGTTGCCGAACAGACCGCTCCGGTTGCTCCGGCTGCCGCAGAAGCCCCTGCCGCTGAAACTCGCCGTCCGCTTGCTCCGCGCATTCCGGTTGAAACTCCGGCCGCTCCTGCTGTCGAAGCCGCCCCGGTTGCTCCGGTTGCTGAAGCCCCGGCTGAAGCTCCTGCCGAAAACGTCTTTGATCCGTCCAAGGTCCGCTATGGCCGCCGCAACGTGATCAAGAAGGCTCCGGAACTTTCCGAAGATGAAGCATAATCTTCACGAATTGCATTTTGCAAAAAGTTCCCAGTCCTTGTGGCTGGGAATTTTTGTATAACCGAAAACCACCCGACGGGGTACTTTTTTCTATTTTAATTTTCATGAACGACAATTGCATCAACCACGAATATTACATGCGGCCTAGTGACCGCGTACTTGCGCTTATTCGTCGAATTTTCCATAACAATCCCGAATTCCGTCACGATTCCCTGAAGCACGCGGCCCGTTTTGCGCCCGTGATTCCGCTGATGGGTGCGCGTCCGGACTTGAGCAAGACGCTCAGCCGCGTGGTGACTTTTGCGGATGGATGCAATCCGCTTCATTTCGGCTGCCCGATTATGCTTGCGGCTGGTGCAAACAAGACGGCCAAGCGCATTTGCGATTTTGCCAATATGGGCTTTGGCGGTATTTCTGTGGGTACGGCGACACGTCACGTTCGCGAAGGGAATACGCACAGACCGCGCATCGGGTTCCTCGAAAATGACCGTGCAATCCACAACAGCATGGGGCTCAACAACGATGGCGTTGAAGCGGTGACTCGTCGTACGGATGCACAAATTTCTGCGGCGCACAGGCTGCTCATGTGCGTGGGCATTTCCGTTGCCGAAACTCCGGGCCTTACTGATGAAGATGAAAAACTGAAGGATATCGTCGAAAGTTTTTCGATTGCGTACAAGGCGGCTGATTACGTCGAAATCAATTTGAGCTGCCCGAATACGGGTGAAAACCGTATTGACCTAGACATGTCGCTTGTCAACAAAATCTTTACCGCGATTACGGATTACCGCAACAGTCAAACTATTCGCAAGGCTATCTATGCCAAGCTCAGCCCGGATATGCCAGATAATCATACGGCGACTATCATGGATATGCTGGTGAAAGTGGGTGTGAACGGTGTCGTCGTCGGCAACACGTACCCGACAAAGAAACTCTCCGACCTTCCGGTTCACGTGGCATACAAGGATTTGACGCCGCTTCGCGCTGACGGCGATTGCGGTGGCATGTCCGGTCGCCCGCTTTACGAAAACATGGTGAAAAAGGTCAAGTTCGTTCGCGAACACTACCCGCAGATGAGCGTTATCGCTTGTGGCGGCATTGACCATGGTTACAAGATTTACGACCTCGTCAAGCTTGGTGTCGATGCCGTGCAGTGCTACTCTGTTGTCGCGTTCCGCTGGATGGCGGCTCATGCGATGCGCAAGGAACTTGCCGAGGCGCTTTCAAAAGACGGTTTTAAAACTCTAGCGGAATACGATGCGGCTCATCCAAAACAGTAAGATATTTTTTGTAGCGGTTTTGCTCGCGTGTGTCCAGTCTTTTGCTGGATACTTTATCGAGCAATCCTACGAAGATGCTCCGGCCAAGGATTCGCTTTCGGCGCTTTCTTTTGGCGGGGAACTGGAGCTTGTCTATTATTTGAGTTCGATCCATCCGGGAATTTTGTTGAGCGGCGAGTACCGTTTTCACAAGCACCATTCGGCGGACGTCTTTGGCGTGGCGCTTTTTTCCGGGGAGTATCTGGAACTCGGGCTTGACTGGAGATTCTTCTTTAGAGGGCTCCGTGAAGACGATTTCTTGCGTCTTGGCGTTTCGTTTGTGTCGTTTGAGCGTGACGACAAGAGCTATTTTCCGCCCCGCATAACGGTCGGCTACGGTCGAGATATTCTGTTCTTTAAGAACACGAGTTTTTTGTGCCGTTTGGAACTCAGCGGAAGTTATATTATCGGGGAACCGCTTGTCGAAAAGGATAGCGATTTTATGAATCGCGAAGCGCATTTTACGGCGGCGCTCCATGTCGGGTTTTACTTTTTTTAGTAAAGTTTTATAGGGTGGTATAAATGTCTAAGATTCTTCGTGCAATTCTCGTTCTTTCTTTCTTGTCGGGGGCTGCGTTTGCTGCGCCTTGGCTTGGCCTTACCTACAAGAAATCCCTTTACGAAAACCATTTGGCGCTCCTTGTTTCCGGCGTCCATCCGGAATCGGGTTGCCTTTCTGCGGGGGTTGTATCCGGCGACCTGGTTATTGGTTTTGACGGAAAAGAACTCGTCAACGTGGCGCAAATCCAGAACGTCTTGAAAGAGGCTGCTGTGGGTACGCAGGTTGGTCTTGAAATTTTCCGTGACGGCAAGCGCATTCCGCTGACGGTGACGCTTACGGAACGCCCGGACGACATCTCCAGCCTGACGGGTTCTGCCATCGGTAGCAAAATGGCATCGTTCGGCAAGAACTTCTACAAGAATGGCGAAAAGAGGCAAGAGGCTCCGAAGGCTACTCTCCTTGACTTTTGGGCCACCTGGTGCGGACCTTGCCGCCAGACACTTTCTGTGCTCGAACAGATGTACAACAAGTATTCTGGCCAAGGGCTTGAGATTATAGGAATTTCTTCCGAACCGAAAAACACGCTCCTCACGTTCTACAAGAAACAGCATGCGTCTCCGTATCCGCTTTATCGCGATGGCGACCAGGGGCTGTGGCGCCGTTACGGAATCCATGCGGTCCCGACGCTCATGCTCCTCGATTCGAATGGCTACATCAAGCGCGTCTGGAGTGGGGCTCCGAGCTTTGAAATGCTCGAAAAGCTTGTACTCGAAGTCCTTGAAAAATAAGGCTGCGATTTGCAAATAAGTAAGCCCGCGTTTATTAACGCGGGCTGCTTTTTACTCTAGAAACTTAAACTCAGTCGTAATTGGACTTGGCTTCGGACTGTGCTTTGAATATCTTGTCGTATTCGTCCTTCGAGATTCTCTTGTAACCAGTGACAATCTTGCCGGATTCGTCTTCGCCAAATTCATAGTAGGCGGAGTCGCCTTTCACGCGCATCAAAATATCCATGTTGAGGGAGTTTTTGCCGCGGAGGGCGTTGTTTTCGTATTTGGCGGTCAAGTCTCCGTTCACGTTCCTGATGGTGTAGTCGATGTTGTTTTCAGTGAATACTTCGAAAATCATGTCGGCTTCGCCTTTCCAGTAACCTGTGTATTGGGCTTGATTATCGCCGCAACCGAAGAAAGTGAAAGAAGAAAGAAGAAGTGCAGAGAGAAGAATTTTTGTTTTCATGGTCTTAAATTAGAATTTTTTTTTCGTTTAAGTTAGTGAATCTATGTAACGTTGTTTTAACGGAACCTTATTTACAGCACCTGAAACCGACGCTTGGGTACTGGTTCTGTGGATAGAAACTGAACTTGCTTTCGGAGCAGCGGCTTTCGTTGTTGGTGTTCCATGCACCGCCGGCAACGAGGAACTTGTCCGGGTGCTGCTTGCTAGTCGTCGATGTCCATTCCCAGAGGTTTCCGTTCATGTCGTACATGCCCCACCAGCTGCGGCATTGCGTCTTGCGGCCGCTGCGTTTGGCGGCTTTCGTGTTGGTGTTGCATTTGCTCTGCTTGTAGCTGTTACCGTAGGAATACTTGAATCCGTCCTTGCCACGGCAGGCGGCCTGCCATTCTTCGATGGTGCAGAGATGCTTGCCTTCTTTTTTACAGATGTTAGCAGCTTCTTCTTGCGAGACCATGTCCTTGGGAGTGGCGTCAGGCTGGTTCGGGTATTCGTAGGCATCGACGCAGACGGTACGGCCTCCGACGGGGACGGGGTAGGCGTTCTTTCCGCAAATGTTGTCCGATGCCATGTCGTATTTGGCTTCTTCCCAAGCGGTTCGGTTGCCCACGGAATCGGCGGCGTAGAAGAATACGGAACCGGTCTTGTTATAGTCGATAGGTTTGCTTGCGTCTTGCGGGTTGAGCGTATCGCCGATGGAGACGAATGTCTTGCACTTGATTTCGTCGCACTTGACCTTGAGCTTGATTGGGTCGTAGTAGCGGCCTGCGGGCGGCGTAATTTCTGCTGAGGGCGGGACTTTGTCCGAATTGCGGAGGGAGTCTGCGAAGCGGGCCTTGTTCAAGGAATCTTGCCTGGCCTTATCAATTCTTGCTAGAGAGTCCAGACTGTCTTTGCGGGCTTTGCGGACAGCGCGGATGCTATCGCGAAAGTTTCTGAGGCTATCCTTGTTGATTGTGGGTTTAATGTTGGCAAGAGAGTCCGCGATGCGGAGACTATCTGCCCTGCGCAGGCTGTCTGCCATGCGCAGGCTATCGGCGATTCTTGCGTCTTCGAGAGCTTTCAGACTGTCGGCCTTGGCTTGTTCAAGCAGACGGAGGCTGTCGAGTATTTGCTTTTGGCGTAATGCCAGTTCCGAAAGCTTCTGGTCTTCGATTGCTTGCTGCTTGATTTTGTTCAGCTGGCATTGTACAACGAACAGGCAGAGGAGCAAAAGGATCATTAGAATCAAGATGACGAGATTGCGTTTCCCGTTTTTCTTTTTCTGTGGTTCTGTGGGCTTGTTTGTCTTGTTTGCGTTTTCCATAAGCTATCCTGAATCTTAATTTTCTACAGCTTCGTTTTCGCCTTCGACCGGTTCTTCTTCGATGACTTCGTTGAAGAGTTCATGCCAGTGGCGGAAAATTTCTGCCTTGAGTTCTTTCGGAGTGAGACCGCGTCTCAGGTTGTTTCTGTAGGCGGTCGAAATTTTACCGGTTTCTTCGGAGACGATGATGATAAGGGCGTCGCTTTCGGCGGCGAGAGCCTTTGCAGCGCGGTGGCGCATGCCGTAGCCGGCGTCTCCTTCGATGTTACCTGTCGGCATCGGGAGAATACAGCCTGCGGCGACAATCGATTTGCAGTTGAGAATGACGGCACCGTCATGTAATGCGGAATTCGGGAAGAACAATGCGCGTAAAAGTCTAGAGCTGATGCGAGCGTCGAGCAATTCGCCGGTGTCGGCGTAGTTCTTGAGGCCGACTCGTTTTTCGAGTACTATGAGCGCTCCCGTCTTGGTCTTTGCCAAGTCCTGGACTGCGGTACAGATTTTTTGAGCGATGTCATCGAGACCGCTTGCGTGGAAGAGAATGTTGCGCAAATCGACCTTACTCACGCTCTGACCGATTCGAGTGAGGGCGCTTCGGATTTCGGGCTGGAACAAAATGACGACTGCGATAATACCGAGAGTAGCAAGGTTACTGAGCATCCATACAAGCGTATGGAGTTCCCACCATTGTGCAATAAGCCAGGCGAGGATAAGCAGGAACGAACCGAAAATCATCTGTGCCGCACGCGTTCCGCGGAACAGCAAGAAGATGTAGTAAAGAATAACCGATATGAGGAGTATGTCCAGAATGTCGGCCATTCGAACATCGATGATGTTGAATAACTTAAACAGGGTCATGGGACTTCAAAGCCTCCAAATACAATAGAGATTCTTTTGCCTCGCGAACGTCGTGGACGCGGATGACACTTGCACCGCCGAGGGCTGCAATAACGCCTGCCGTAACGGTCGGGATGAGACGGTCACTGTTTTCAAGCCCCATCATCTTGCCGATGTAGGACTTTCTTGACGTGCCGATCAAAACGGGGTAGCCGTCCTTGAGCATTTCATCGACGGACTTCATCAAGTCAATGTTGTCTTGGACCGTCTTTCCAAAGCCGATTCCTGGGTCAATGCAGATGCGTTCCTTTTCGACGCCGGCATCGAGGAGTTTTTGCACTTGCGCCAAAAGCTCTTCCTGGACTTCCTGGACTACGTTCGTGTATGGCTTGAAGTCCTGCTGCATCGTTCCGAAATTTCCGCGCATGTGGTTCAAGACCACGCTTGCCTTTGTGCGGGCGACTGTCGAAACCATGTCGGGGTCCATCATGCAGGCGCTGATGTCGTTGATGATGTGCGCCCCGAGACGCATGGATTCTTCGGCGACTTTTGCCTTGACCGTATCGACCGAGATGTAGAACTTGCGGAACCCCGGATTGTCGAGGTCTTCCGAAATCGCCGCCGTCTGGGCGAGCGCTTCGACGACTGGGCAAACGCGGTCGAGTTCCTCTTGGAGGCTGACCGGTGCGCTTCCGGGGCGGCTGCTTTCACCGCCGATGTCGAGAATGACTGCTCCCTGCCTCACGAGCGAAATCGCGTGTTCGTATGCGGCTTCGGGCGTGTTATGCTTGCCTCCATCGAAAAAACTGTCCGGGGTAACGTTCACGATACCCATGACAAGCGGCATCCTCGAAGCTGGAATGATGTCGTTTCCAATTTTCCAGGAGATGGCGCGGGTGGATTCAAGAATAGAGCGGAGCATAGTTACGGAGCGTTCTTTTATTGTTGGTCGGATTCTTTGACGGAATTGGTGGCGGTTTCGTTGCCTGTAGCGGGTGCCGGCTGCACGTCGGTAATCGGTGCAACTGGAGGCGGGTTTCCTGGATCCGGCGGCGGAGTGTTTTCTTCTTCGCGTTTCTTCGCGAGTTCTTCCATGGCTTGGTACTGGCGGCTCTTCTTTGTTCCGGTGAGCTTTTCGCCAGCCATGACCTTGTCGATTTCTTCGCGGTCCAAAACTTCGAATTCAAACAGCGCTTCGGCGAGGTCGATAAGCTTGTCCTTGTTCTCTTCGAGGAGCTTGCGTGCGGCCTGGTCCATGCGCTTGATCAAGTTGTTGATGGCGTTGTCGATCTTTTCGGCCATCATCTCGGACATTTCCTTGGGCTTGGAAATCTCGCGTCCGAGGAACACTTCTCCGTCGGTACGGCTGTAGCAGACCGGTCCGATTTCTTCGTCGAAGCCCCATTCCGTCACCATCTTGCGGGCGAGTTCTGTGGCGCGTTGGATGTCGTTGGAGGCTCCCGTGCTCTGGTGGTTGAAGAATATGAGTTCGGCAAGGCGTCCGGACATCATGATCATGATGCGTTCTTCGGCGTATTCGCGACTGTAGCTCACCTGGTCGCGTTCCGGCAAACTCATGGTCACGCCGAGAGCGCGTCCGCGCGGGATAATCGTAATCTTGTGGAGCGGGTCGCTGTGCTTGCACAAAAGCGTCATCAAGGCGTGGCCCGCTTCGTGGTAGGCCGTGTGGCGCTTTTCTTCGTCGGTCATCAGGAGCGTACGACGTTCGGCACCCATGCTGAGCTTGTCGCGGGCTTCTTCGAAATCGAGCATCGTCACTTTCTTGTTGTTGAACCTTGCGGCGAGGAGCGCTGCTTCGTTCACCAGGTTTTCGAGGTCGGCACCGGCAAGTCCCGGCGTTCCCTTCGCGACAGCCTTCACATCGACATCTGGTGCGAGAGGCACCTTGCGTTTCTTCAGGTGAACTTTCAAGATTTCTTCACGGCCCTTGAGGTCGGGGAGTCCCACCACAATCTGGCGGTCAAAGCGACCCGGACGCAACAATGCCTTGTCGAGTACATCGGGGCGGTTTGTCGCAGCAATCAAGATGACGCCTTCGTTGGCGGTGAAACCGTCCATCTCGACGAGCAACTGGTTCAAAGTCTGTTCACGTTCGTCGTGACCGCCGCCGAGACCCGCACCACGCTGGCGGCCCACAGCATCGATTTCATCGATGAACAAAATGCACGGAGCGTTCTTCTTGCCTGTTTCGAACAAGTCGCGCACACGGGATGCACCCACGCCGACGAACATTTCCACGAAGTCCGAACCCGACATACTGAAGAACGGCACGCCAGCTTCACCTGCAACTGCGCGGGCGAGAAGCGTCTTACCCGTGCCCGGAGGGCCAACGAGCAAAGCTCCCTTCGGAATGCGACCGCCGAGTTGGTCGTATTTCTTCGGATCTTTCAAAAATTCCACGAGTTCCTGCAAGTCCTGCTTGGCCTCGTCGCATCCGGCAACATCGTTGAACGTCGTTTTCTTTTGGGCGTTCAACTGCTTCACCTGGCTCTTGCCAAACGAGAACGGGCTCTTGCCGCCACCGCCCATTTGACGGCTCATCATGATATAGAAGAACGCAATCAGCAGAATGGCCGGCAAAAATGCGACCAGCGTATCGATCCAGGTCGTCGATTCGTGAATGACCTTGACCTTGACACCCTTGAATGTTTCCCAAGCAGAAATCTGTTCGTTCGAAATCTCGAGCATGTGGCTCTTGAAATGCTTGGTATTCCCAGATTCGTTAGAACGCGTGAAGCGGGCGAGGGCGCTTCTGCCCTTTTTCGCCTCGGCAATTTCTTCCGGGGTCATTTCGTAAGCACCTTCGATAATCACGCCATCGGGAGTCTTCTGTAACGAAAGTTCTGTGATGATCTTCGTCGTGTCGCCCATCATTGCCAAAAATTCAGTCCGAGTAATGTCCTTTTCGGAATCTTTCGCCGTCATGGGGAACATGACAAAAAGCATGAGGAGCATGATGAGAACAATTAAAAAATTTCTGTTCTTAAAAGGGGATGTAGGCTTCTTAGGTTGATTCATTATAATCCTTTTCGTTCATCTCGCAAGATACAAATTTTGAGGCGGCGCGCGCGTCTTCAAATTCGCAAATCCAGACCGTATGGCGTATTTTTATGATGGAACGCTTGCGATACACGGCGCGTACTGGAATTTTAACGTGGGCCGGTTCTTTTGGGGCGTAGAAAAATTCCGTCGGGAATCGAAAACCCAGCTCCGAAATCCACAACCGGAACAACTCGGAAAGGTCTGCTTTTGCATGCTCCCGCAGAATCTTGTTGAGTTTTTTCTTGTCTAGTGAGATTGAGGTATGGGGTATGATGGGCGTTGCATTGTCATCTCCGCCTGAGTCTTGGAATGCGTCATTCTCGACTGCATTGTCATCCCCGACTTGTTCGGGGATCACCATCTTGTTTTGCAAGGCTTTTCCGAACACTTCTTCGCATTTTTCCATCACTTTCGCATACGCTTTATCAGCAAGTTCCGCGATGCGGCAGAGTAGCTTTGTCGCTCCCGGACATTCTTTTTCCAACAACGGTAAAATTTCATGACGAATCTTGTTGCGGGCGAACTTTACATCCGCATTACTTTCGTCCTCGCACCAAGTTAATTTGTTCTTTCTTGCGTATTCGAGCAATTCTGCGCGAGTCACGTTCAGGAAAGGACGGTAAATATAGACGAGAGACGAAAGACGAGAGACGAAGGACTCGTCATTCTGAGGCGAAGCCGAAGACAACTCAGAAGGCGAGAGTTGCGCCCATGCTTGCATGGGCATAACCGAGCCAAAGAGTTGGGGCTTTGCCCCATTCAGTGAAATATTGTCATCCAGAAGAACTCTTGTTTCCTGAATCCCTCTGAGCCCGGCAAGCGTTGTCCCGCGCTTGAGCCGCATATACATCGTTTCCGCCTGATCCCCCGCATGGTGTGCCGTCACGATAGCGATTGGGTCCCTCCCTTCGTCATCCTGAGTGGAGTGTAACGAAGTCGAAGGATCCAGAGCAATCTCGACTAGCGCTTTATACCTTGCATCCCTTGCATTTTCTTCAAGCGAACCTTCGGCATTTTTCAGCGCCTCTCCATCCAAACGCTTCAAGAAAAACGGAACATCGTGCGACTTCGCAAATTCTTCCACAAATTTTGCGTCTCTGTCTGCAGTCCCTTCGCGCAACCCGTGATGTACATGCGCAATCCCCAGCCATTCAATGCCGAGCGCGTCACGGTTCTCGATAAAATAATGCGCCAAGCAAATAGAATCCAACCCACCCGAAACTGCAAGCAGCAGGCGTTTGAATCCCTGACGGCGAATATGTTCAACTAAATCGAAAGTCAATCCAATAGACCTTCTAGGCAAGCATAAAATTCATCCTGATTGCCTTTGTCGTATGCAATAACGGAATTGTTGTCATCATCTATCTTTAAAACAGATTTGTATTCTTCGGAGCAGTATTTATAGAGATGCTTTGGATGAACAGATCTGTATGACAAAGAGCATTTCTTTTTCCCGTAAGAAACTGTTTCAGAAACAACAAGCGTACCATCGATAAATTCAAATGCGAAGGAATCTATAGAAATGATTTTGTCTTTAATCTTGATATCCATGAAACTTGTTCCTGTTGTATCGAAGGATATACCCATTTCGGCGTACTTATTAAACAATTCTGTTCCATCAATATCTTCGTATCTTGTTGATATATGGAGAACTTTTTCTATGATCTCGTGTTGGTTGCCTCGCGATAGATAAATGTAGTTGCCGGGGATTGTCAAAATATCGTAAAGAGAATCGGCTGTGATTTTCTTTTTCTTGTCAAAGCCGTCATCATCGCATTCAAAATAATTTTCATCTTTATTGAAATAACAATCGGGGTCAGTCCACTCATTTTGAAGTGTTGTGAAATTCCCTAGATAAATCATGCCTCTATTGGGAATTTCTGTTTTACCTTGTTTCATCTGATAAAATTCAAGTTCGTTCAGATAAAGTGTGTCATTTGAAATGTTGTAGAAATAAGCTTCGTATGAAGTATCGTTCTTTAAAACAAAATTTCCATTTTCATAGTAACAGCGAGGAACATAAGTGTAAAAGTATGGGTGGCCATTCAACGAATCGTAAACAATTTTACTGGCATTGATTAGTGTATGGTTATTGGTTGTTTCCCTTGGGGTGCCGGATGGAATTGATTTATCAAAAGATGATGGATTTTCATCGCTGCAAGCGATAATTACCAAAGTGGCAAAAAGAAATGATAATAGTTTTTTCATAAATAAACTCCTATTTCGACCATGCCGTTATTGTTTCAAATTAAATTGCTTGATACAATCGTTGAATTCGTCATCATTGTCGCTGTAGCTTAGTAGTTGATCGACAAAAGTACGGTGGATGTGGCTGTATTCTTTTGTGAGAAAATCCATGTCGTGTTCGGCCGCTTCGCAATACTCTTGCGTGATGTCAAGATTCTTGTTCCAATTGGTGCAGGTTATTCCTTGGTAGGATACCTTTATTATGGCGTTAGTGTATTGCGTGGGCTGCATTCCCACGGAAAGAGTTGTGTTGATTTCGATAATCTTTCCGTCTACAGAAATATTTACAGTGTTGGAATCTTTCTGTACAAGCCATAAACCACTAGCTATAAATGCAGTGTCCGAAAGGACATCTTGGTTTTCGTTGAAGTAGTTGCTACATAATTTTTCTTTTGATTCGTCGCCAAATATTTGGTAAATTTGGTAGCAGTTTTCGCCAGGACCATAAAGCTTATAGATGTCTTTGAAACTTGATTTTATGGTTCTCTGGGTTGGTTCTAGAATAAGTGTTGTCTTATAATTGGAAGGTTTGGGCACGTATGCTCCGTTTCTAATTCTACCGACAAGTTCCCATGTCGAAAAAATGGAATTAGATTTGCCTACATAAACGTCTGCTGCATAAATATTATCACATTCGTCTCCGATGTAATCGCATTCATATAGAGTGTCATTTGACATTTTGAATCCGAAAGAATGATCTATCATAAATTTAAGAGTGTCTCCGCCATATTCGGATTGGAACGAAGTTGGTGACACTTCGTACCTGTCCAAAAAGTTCGTGTAGTTCTCCGTAACCCATTTGAAAGAATTTGTGGCGGAATCGTAATCGCATTCCTCTTCAAGGAAATAGTACCTCAGATGCTTTTCGTCGAAGAATGAAAAATGGTCCGTTTTTTCAATTGTGATCCAGTTGTCAGACGGGCTTTCGATATTTGATGATCCGTTGTTTCCGAAAGCTTCTGTGGAATTATCTTCGCTGCATGCGGCGAGCATGAGAGTGATGAATAGAAATGCGAAAGTCTTTTTCATAATGTAAACCTTTACTTGATAAAAATAATAATTTTCGCTCAGAGACAATAAAAAATGATGTGCTGTCGGAACATTGTAGCTGGAATCCCTCCAATCTTGAAGAAAGAGCGTTTTTTGCCTATATTTAGTCTTCAAGGAGGCTGTCCTGTCATGGCTAAAAATAAAGCGAATGCGGTAGGCAAGGTTGCCGAAACCGCCAAAGAAAGCGCAAAACTCAGAACGCTGCGCATAGACGGCTCCCAGAACGGAGCCACGTTACGGACAAGAGTTGTCCGCGACAAGACAAAGTACAACCGAAATTTGAAACATAAGAAGTCCCTCGCCTTCTGCTATGGATTGAAATCCCTCGCTGACGCGGGGGATTTCCCTTTTTTAGGGGGTAACTTGAGAGTGTGCGTTGGATCTTTTTACCAAGATTTCATTTTGTGAATAGCTTCTCTGAGTGTATAGGCTTTCTGAAGGCAAGAATCATTTTTGAAATTCTCGTAAATTTTATTACCTTCTTCCATTGCTTTAATTGTAGCTTGCGATAGCTTGTACTTTTTGATAAAGTCCTTTGCCGAATCGTTGCATGTTGTATTCATATAGTCCGTCTTTCTTACTGTGTGCTTTTTATTATTTTTTTGAGAATATTATTAAAAAATGAGAAAAATGCAATAGGAGATGGTTTTTCTCCACTAACTATAAAATTCCGCATTTTGCTAAAAAATTTATTTCCCTTGCACTTTGTGGTACGCTTTGCGCGTTGTTCTCGTGGAACTTTGGGCATCAACGTTGTTTATGGTACGGCCTTTGATATCTACAATTTGGGGCTTTTTGACACGGTTTTCTTGAACTTTGACCGCGGCATCCTTGTTCCAACGTGCGCCTGCGATTGCGGTTGTTCCGTTCTCGTCAACGAGACCTTCGATTACTTTTGCACTCCCGTCTAGGCTGGCCTTGTAGGGAATTGTGGCGTTTTCCAAAAGTTTGTCGCTGGTGATGGTGAGTTTGGGCGAATCGCTATCGCCGATTTGAATGCCGGTTACAGTAAAGGTTGCTTCTTTGCCAGGCAAGAGCCCTTTGAGTGATTTTTCGCTGCGTTTGCCATTCACGGTTACGTAGGCGTTGTGGTAGAGCGGGGCGATGCCGACGTTTTTCACGCGGACGGCGGCTGAAATTTTGTTGACTGCAAAGCCTGTGATTTCGAACTTGTAGCCCGCATAGGAACTGGCTTCATAGACGCGGCTCTTGGTGGCGTATTTGCCTTCGGGGGCGTCGTTGCCGATGACGTAGGTCATGTGGTATTTGCTGGCTGCATCTTCCCAGGTGACGCCGTAAAGGCCTGCGGGGTTCAGGAATTCTTTTTGGTCTTTGTCTTCGTAGTAGCTGATTTCACCGCCGGCGGGCGAGGTTTGCCAGCGGTCAGTGCCCATGGTTTGCCAGTTCTTTTCGTTGTCGCCGTCGCCTTGTGAAATGTCGTGTTCCTTGTGCATGAAGGAGTCGTCGAAAAGTCCAAACTTGAGCCCGAGCAAAGTCTTGTTGCCGGCGATGGGCGAGTAGCTGTTGTCGGCGGCGTCAATGGAAATGCTCCACGGAGTCTCTACGAACAAAGTGTCGAGATGCTTCAGGAATTCTGTCTGGTAGTCTTTGGATGGAAAGTTCGTGCCGAGTTTGAGTTTGGTGCCGTAGATGTGGTATTCGGCCCAGTGCCCGAAACCGGCTTGCACGAATGCGATGCGCGGGTCCTTGTCGTATTTCGCGGCGAAGTCTGTGTAGAACTGTTTGTAGAACCACTGGAGCGCTGTGCTGCTCCAGTCGGCATAGAATGTGGGGCCGTCGCCTCCCGGGTTTTCGGAGTAGGTTTCCAGGTAATTGCTGTTGGCAAGGAAGTAGTTGGGAACGGCTGTTGCGCCTTTCACGCCTTCAGTGCAGTTGGGGGCGTTTGTGATGGTTTCGTTCGGGTATTCTATGCGGAACCGTACGATGGCTTGGTGACCGCGACTCTTGATATCGTCGAGCATCTTCTCGAAACTGCTCCAGTCATAGTCGATTTTGTCGCCGGTCTTGCCTGTCACTACGGCGCAGGGGAGGCAGTACGAGAATTCGAGCGATATGGCGCTTTGCAAATCCTTCTGGCTCTTGGCCTGGTCGGGCCAGAACACGATGCCCTTCATGGGTTCGAGTGATTCTATGTCTTTATTGAGCGCAACGGAACGTGCTGCTGCAAATGCTGTTGTCGCGAAGAAACTTGTTGCCAAAAATGCAAAAGCTGCACCCGCATAAAAATTTTTCTTAGCCATACACACTCCTCGAAATGAATCCTTACACTAAGAAAAATAATATGATTTGACGAAAAAAGTTTGATGCAACTTTTAAAACGGATGTTTTAAAAAAATGCACTTAATTGCATTCCGGCGGAAGCGTTGATAATGTCGATGGTTGGTGTCAAGACGACTTTCGCTCCGTTTTTCAATTCGGAGCGCCTGCGCTTGTAAATCTCGTAGGCTCGCTCGTATGAGGCCCGTTGGCTGTTTTCGCCGGTGCGAGTGAAATATGTGTACAACCCGTATGAAATTCCGGTAACTCCTGCGACTGTCAGGCCTATACCGGTGAATTTTAGAATGTGTCTATTCATTTCAACCCAATCACTGCCACCGCCGCTGTTGAATGCCGTCGCTATTGTCATTACCCCAAATCCAGTCGAGAATATGCCGATAAAAAATCCAATAGAGGCTTTGTTAATGGCGTCATTCTCTGCTTGAATCAAGTTTTTGTAATAGTTGTCAAAATCGACTTGCGTGAGGGCGGCATATTGTTCTGCATAAACGGAATCTTTTTGAAAAAACGAAGGGCGTATATCGCTAGCCGAATTTGCATGGGCTGTGCAAAATGCTGCGGCAGTAAGCAAAAATGCAATTATTCGTTTAATCATGATTTCTCCATAAATAAATTACCATTTTTTGCAAAAAAAAGCCTAGCTTGCGAGTGCAAACTAGGCTGAAATTTTTTGAAAGGTTACTTATTTTTCGCACTTCTTGAAGAAGCAGCTGCGGGCTCCCGTGTGGCAAGCGACTTGCGGGCCCTGCATGCGTACTTTGAAGAGGAGCGCGTCGGAGTCGCAGTCGGCGGCCCATTCCACGACGGTCATCACGTTTCCGCTGGTGTCGCCCTTGTGCCAGTATTCCTTGCGGCTACGGCTCCAGAATACCATTTCTCCGCATTCGTGCGTGCGGAGGAGTGCTTCTTCGTCCATCCATGCCATCATCAGCACATCGCCTTTGTCTGCATCCTGAACGATTGCCGGTGCGAGTTTTACGCCACCGAATTCCACTTCAAATTTTACTTCTTTGATTAAATCTTCAAACTTCATAATTTAGGATTTAGGTTGTAGGGATTGTTTATTCTTTTTCTGGCTTGTATGCGGGATTGTTTTTAAAGAGGGAGGTCAAGCAGCTTGTGTACTCTTCGGCGTTGCCTTTGTCGCGGAGATAGTGTGTGGAAATGATGTTGTTTCCTTTTTCTTCGTTTTCTCCGTCATCCGTTAGGTATGATTTGTAGGCCTCGCTGCAATACTCCGCTTTGTTCACATAACCGAATCTTGTTTCGCTGCTGCATGTGATTCCGTTCGAAGAAATGCTGAAGTTGTAGTGAATCGCCTTGGCTTCGGTGAAACCTCCTGTTGAAATATTCACTACTTGTCCCTGAATGGTTACGGTCGCATTTCTGTTGTCCTGATAGTTAAATGTGATGCCACGTTCGGGCATATCTACGAAATATGCATCTTCATCTTCTTGTTTGTCGTAGATGCAGAAGCTAAAGTAATCATGGAAAATGTCATGAATAATGTCATTAACCATGTTATAGTCCGGATTGAGCGTCATGTATGTAATCATTGAATCTTGCTTGAATTCAATGGTGCTGTTGAACAATTGAGTAGAACATTTGTATTCGCCTTTGT
>Ga0129307_1000454_pt1 | contig 63542 bp, 51 predicted proteins | sample P1105metagenome_FD_94437 | JGI IMG/M metagenome (GOLD analysis project Ga0129307, IMG submission 94437) | Capybara group fecal microbial communities from Wisconsin, USA - P1105 metagenome | ecosystem: Host-associated > Mammals > Digestive system > Large intestine > Fecal | place: USA: Wisconsin... | reverse complement strand
TTTCACCTTGCAACAACATATCATTTCTTCTATCTTTGATTTTCGTATTTTCGTCAGTTTGCTATTAAATTTCTTATTTATTTGTGTGATATTGACAAATTCTTGACACTTCTGGTATACATTTTGCGATAAACTATGCGCTTAACCGCAACTTTTCGGCATGATCATACAGCAGATACCCCTTTTATCTGTTTCTTCCGAATGAAAATTCACTGCCTGCTCTACGCACAGCGAATCATTTCATCAGGATGAATCCGCCTCAGAAAGATAAGCAAAAAAAGATGGCACCGGGATTCCCGGTGCCTGCCACAAAAAGATGAGTGGAATACAAAGCCGTCAGGCGATGGACATCACCTGATAATCCTGATCTTCCACTGCCTTTTTCAGTACAGCATCATCCACAGGAGCAGAGAGAGTCACAACCGCCTCACCCTTCTCATGGCTGACCTGCGCCTCAGTCACGGCGTCGAGTGCCTCGAGCGCCTTTTTGACACGGTTTTCACAGTGCATGCACATCATGCCGTTGATCTTCATTGTTTTCGTCATGGTCTTTCTTTCCTTTCTATGTTTTTTTCTGTCATGCCGCTGCGAATACAGGTCGAACAGATTCAGACGCAGGGCATTGGACACAACGCAGAAGCTGGACAGACTCATGGCGGCAGCCCCGAACATCGGATTCATCTCCCAGCCAAAGAGTGAGACAAATGCACCGGCCGCCAGCGGGATGCCGATGACATTGTAGAAAAACGCCCAGAAAAGGTTCTCATGGATATTGGTCAGGGTCGCCCGGGAGAGGCGTATAGCCGCGGGTACATCCTGGAGTGAACTGCGCATGAGCACAATATCGGCCGCATCAATTGCAATATCTGTCCCTGCACCGATCGCCATGCCGATATCCGCCCGGGTCAGCGCCGGTGCGTCATTGATCCCATCGCCGACCATGATGACACTGCCCTTTTTCTTAAAGCGTCGGACCACGCTTTCCTTTCCGTCCGGCAGAACGCCGGCAATGACTTCATCCACGCCTGCCTGCTGCGCAATGGCTTTTGCCGTCTGTTCATTGTCGCCCGTGAGCATAACCGTGTGTATGCCCATGTTCTTCAGGGAGCGGATCGCCTCCGGGCTCTCTTCCTTGATCGTATCAGCAACCGCGATCACCCCGAGGAACGTCTGATCCTTTGCGAAGAGCAGCGGCGTTTTACCGGTTTGAGCAACCTGCCTGCACTGATCTTCTGCTTCCTGCGGGATACCGGCATGGCTGCGGATAAATTCCAGATTGCCCCCGAACAGCTCCGCGCCATGCTGCTTTCCGGTCAGGCCGTGCCCGGGCAGAACAGTCAGTTCTTCCACTTTTCCGTTTTCCAGACCCTTTTCTGAAGCAAAGGCCACAACAGCTTTGGCAAGCGGATGCTCAGAACCTTCTTCCAGATCATAGGCCATCTGCAGCAGTTCCTTCTCTGTCACGCCCGGTGCCGGGGATACATCGGTGACAGACGGTTCACCCCTGGTAATCGTCCCGGTTTTATCCATGATCACCGTGGACGCTCTTCCCGTTTCTTCCAGTGACACAGCCGTCTTAAAGAGAATCCCGTGCTTTGCGCCGACACCGTTGCCGACCATGATCGCGACCGGTGTCGCAAGCCCCATCGCACAGGGGCAGGAAATGACCAAAACGGAAATGGCTCTTGCCAGCGCATACCCGAAGGGACGTCCCACCAGCAGCCAGATGACAAGTGTCAGTGCTGCAATCCCGATGACCACAGGAACAAACACGCCGGCCACCTTATCCGCTGTCTTGGCAATCGGAGCCTTGGTCGCCGCGGCATCACTCACCATGCGAATGATCTGACTGAGCGTGGTATCCTCCCCGACCCGGCTGGCCCGGCAGCGAATCAGACCGGACTGGTTGACCGTCGCAGCGCTGACTCGGTCACCCGGCTGCTTGTCGGCAGGGATAGACTCGCCGGTCAGTGCGGCTTCATTGATCGCCGTGACACCTTCTTCAATCACGCCGTCCACCGGGATACTTTCCCCGGGCCGGACCACAAAGAGATCGCCGACCCGGACGTCCTCAACGGGCACTGTGTGCTCCCCTGCATCATCGATGATGGTGGCCGTTTTGGGCGACAGCCTCATCAGGGATTTGAGCGCATTGGTGGTTTTTCCCTTGCTCCTTGCCTCCAGCATTTTACCGACGGTAATGAGCGTCAGAATCATCGCGGCCGATTCAAAATAGAACGAATCCATCCAGACCATGGCCGCTTCACTGCCGCCGTGGACCTGTGCATCCGTCATAGCGAAGAGTGCATAGACGCTCCAGACAAAGGATGCAGAGGAGCCCAGCGCAACCAGCGTATCCATATTGGGCGCACCGTGCATTACCGACCGGAAACCGGAAATAAAGAACTTCCGGTTGATCAGCATGACAATGGCTGCCAGGATCATCTGCACGAGGCCGTGGGCGACATGGTTGCCCTCAAACCAGGCGGGCAGCGGAAATCCCCACATCATGTGGCCCATGGAAAAATACATGAGAACGAGAAGAAATACCAGGGATGAGATCAGACGTTTCTTCAGACGCGGGGTCTCATGATCCTCCAGCGCTTCCTCCTCTGCCCGGTGCTGATCACTTCGTCCTGCAGCAGGAGCACCTTTGACCGAGGCGCCGTACCCGGCGGCCTCAACGGCTTTGATGATCTCCGCGTCCGATGCAGTGCCCTCCACGCCCATGGAATTGGTCAGCAGGCTCACCGAGCAGCTCTGCACGCCCGGTACATGACTGACCGCTTTCTCCACGCGGGCCGAACAGGCCGCACAGCTCATGCCTGTCACCTGATACTGTTTCATTGCCTTCACCTTATTTATCACGCTATTTCATATTTCAGAGAGCCGGAATTGGATCTTTCTTTCGGCGATCCCTGCTGCATCATGACCGTTTCACACACATCAGTTTCCCGTCGGCAATCCCTGCCGGGACGACTGTAGATCTTTGTATTCCTGACTCCTGAGCGATTATTTCAGAATTTTACGGAGCGTATCGACCAGTTCATCGGCCGCGCCGTCTTTCCCCGACTGAATATCTGAGACCACACACGTACGGATATGGTTCCCAAGCAGTTCTCTGCTGAACGCGTTGAGTGCTGCAGTCACAGCAGAAACCTGAATGAGAATGTCAGGACAGTATGCGCTCTCGTCGAGCATCTTCTGAATTCCCTTCACCTGCCCGGAAATCCGGTTCAGGCGGTTGGACAGGGCTTTATATTCTTCGTCCGACCGGTTCTTCTTTCTCGCACAGCATGACGGGCACATTTCTTCTTCCATACACTCGCCTCCAATCCGGGTTGCGGGAGAATTGTATACCCCATGGGGGTATATGTCAAGACAAGACTGCGAAAAAAAGAACCGGCAGACAAACTGCCGGTTCTGATTGGATACGGGATTACTTGATGTTCTCGTACTTGTCGCGGGCCGTGTAGGTGGTGTGCAGCAGGTGATGTGCCTTGTGGCTGCCGGGCTCGCCGAGGTATTCCTTGTAGAGAACCTTGAGCTCTTCGTTGTCCTGGCTCTTGCGGCGTGCCTTGCCGGCATCCTCATCATAGAGAGCCTTGGCGCGGACGGCGGAAACATTCACGCCGGCACGCACATCGGACTTGACGATGGGCTGACCGCCGCCGGTGACGCAGCCGCCGGGGCAGCACATGACTTCCATGAACTGATAGGTCTTTTCGCCGGAGCGGACAGAATCAAGCAGCTTCTGGGCATTGGCGGTGCCATGCGCAACAGCCACGCTCAGCTTGGTGCCATTCAGATCAATATCAGCTTCCTTGACGCCCTTGAGACCTCTGACCTCATGGAATTCAACCTTTTCAAGTTCCTTGCCGGTCACGACTTCATACGCAAAGCGCAGAGCCGCTTCCATAACACCGCCGGTTGCACCGAAGATGACGCCGGCGCCGGTGCTTTCGCCCAGCACGCTGTCAAAGTCTTCGTCAGGCAGGTTGGCAAAGTCAATGCCGGCACGACGGATCATGCGGGCCAGTTCGCGGGTGGTGATGACTTCATCGACATCAGGCAGGCCGTTGACGCTCAGTTCAGGACGCTTTGCTTCGCCCTTCTTGGCGGTACACGGCATGACGGAAACCACAGCGATATCCTTGGGATCAATGCCTGCCTTCTCGGCATAGTAGCTCTTGATCACAGCGCCGAGCATTTCATGCGGGCTCTTGCAGGAGCTGAGGTTCGGGATGAAATCGGGATTGTAGGTCTCGCAGTACTTGATCCAGCCGGGAGAGCAGCTGGTGATCATCGGCAGCACACCGCCGTTGGTCAGGCGCTGCACAAGCTCGGTGCCTTCCTCAAGGATGGTCAGGTCAGCGCCGAAGTCGACGTCGAAGACCTTGGCAAAGCCCAGACGGCGGAGAGCCGCTGCCATCTTGCCGGTGACGGAAGTGCCCATGGGCATACCGAATTCCTCGCCCAGAGCGGCGCGGACGGCAGGAGCGGGCTGCACAACAACATGCTTGCCGGAAGCGAGTAGGGCGTCAACCGCCTTGATGGAATCCTTTTCCTTCAGGGCGCCAACCGGGCAGGCCACGATGCACTGGCCGCAGCCAACGCAGGAGGTCTGAGCCAGCTGAACCTTCCAGGGGCTTTCAATCGCAGAATTGAAGCCGCGGCGGACCGGTCCGATCACACCGACATTCTGGAGGGTATGGCATGCTGCCACGCAGCGGCGGCAGAGCACGCACTTGTTATTGTCGCGGACGATGCTCACGGAAGCATCATCGACATCATAGTGATTTCTTTCACCGGCAAAGCGGTCATCATCCTCAATGCCCAGATCGCGGCACAGATCCTGCAGTTCGCAGTTGTTGTTGCGCACGCAGGAGAGGCACTTTCTGTCATGAATGCTCAGAAGCAGTTCAACCACGGTCTTGCGGGCACTGCGAACCTCAGGGGTATTGGTCTTGACAACCATGCCCTCGGAGATCGGATACACGCAGGCAGCCTGCAGAGCGCGGGCGCCGACATCGACGACGCAGACGCGGCAGGCACCGATCTGGTTCACATCCTTAAGATAGCACAGCGTGGGAATGTGGATGTTGGCCAGGCGGGCAGCTTCCAGTACGGTGCTGCCGGCGGGCGCGGACACCTGCACGCCGTCAATCGTCAAATTGATCATGTTTTCCATACAGCTGTCCTCCTATTACTTGCGGGAAATGGCGCCGAAGCGGCACTTTTCCATACATGAGCCGCACTTCAGGCACTTATCGGGATCGATCTTGTGCGGTTCCTTGACCTTGCCTTCGATCGCATTGCCGGGGCAGATGCGTGCGCAGGCTGTGCAGCCGCGGCACTTGGCAGGATCAATCTCGTAGCGCAGCAGCGCCTTGCAGTGATGGGCAGGGCATACATGGTCACGGATATGGGCTTCATATTCATGACGGAAGAACTTGAGGGTGGAGAGAACAGGGTTCGGAGCCGTCTGGCCCAGACCGCACAGAGCGGTGGCCTTGATGTTCTTGGCCAGTTCTTCCAGCTTTTCAATATCGCCTTCCTTACCTTTGCCTTCCACGATGCGGTTGAGGATCTCCAGCATTCTGCGGGTACCGACACGGCACGGAGTGCACTTGCCGCAGCTCTCATCGCAGGTGAATTCCAGGAAGAAGCGTGCAATATCGACCATACAGTTGTCTTCGTCCATGACAATCATACCGCCGGAACCCATCATGGAACCAGCCGCAATCAGGTTGTCATAGTCAACAGGCGTATCGAGCAGTTCCTCAGGGAGACAGCCGCCGGAAGGACCGCCGGTCTGAACAGCCTTGAACTTCTTGCCGTTGGGGATGCCGCCACCGATATCATAGATGATCGTGCGCAGCGTCGTGCCCATCGGAACTTCGACAAGACCGGTGTTGTTGATCTTGCCGCCCAGAGCGAAGACCTTGGTGCCCTTGCTCTTCTCAGTACCCATGGAAGCGAACCAGTCAGCGCCGTGCAGAATGATCTGGGCAACGTTGGCATAGGTTTCCACGTTGTTGAGCATGGTGGGCTTTGCAAACAGACCCTTCACCGCAGGGAACGGAGGACGCGGGATCGGCTCGCCGCGCTTGCCTTCGATGGAGCGCATCAGAGCAGTTTCCTCGCCGCAGACGAATGCGCCGGCACCCAGACGGATGTGGATGTTGAAGGAGAAGTCAGTGCCGAAGATGTTTTCGCCCAGCAGGCCGTAATCACGGGCCTGAGCGATGGCGATCTCGAGTCTCTTGACAGCGATCGGGTACTCAGCACGGACATAGATATAGCCTTCGGCTGCACCAATGGCATAGCCGGCGATGGCCATGGCTTCCAGCACGCAGTGCGGGTCGCCTTCCAGGACAGAACGGTCCATGAACGCGCCGGGGTCGCCCTCGTCAGCGTTGCAGGCCACATACTTCACAGGGCCGGGAGAATTGTAGGTGAACTTCCACTTGAGACCGGTGGGGAATCCGCCGCCGCCACGGCCGCGCAGACCGGACTTGAGGATTTCATCAATGACTTCCTCACGGGTCATCTTGGTCAGCGCTTTTTCGAGTGCCTTGTATCCGTCAAACGCCAGATATTCGTCGATGTTTTCCGGATCGATCACGCCGCAGTTGCGCAGCGCGATTCTCTTCTGATACTTGTAGAACGTGATCTCGTCCAGAGCCTTGTTGGCATTCTGTTCCTGGGTGGCATGATCCTTGTAGACCAGATGCTGCACAGGACGGCCCTTGAGAAGATGTTCGGAAACGATCTCATCGACATCGTCCACCTTCACGCGGGAGTAGAAAGTGCCTTCAGGATAGATAATAACGACAGGACCGGCTTCGCACAGACCGAAGCAGCCTGTACGAATGACCTTGACTTCCTTGTCCAGGCCATTTTCCCTGATCTTCTGTTCAAAACGCTCGATGATCTGCGCCGATCCGGACGATGTACACCCGGTGCCGCCGCAGCAGAGCACATGCGCGCGATAAATCTCCATGGACTACTCCTCCTAAATCGGTTCGCTTACTTCTCAGCAGCGCCGATGGTGTATTCTGTCACAGGGCGTCCATTGACGATGTGCTCAGCCACCACACGGCCCACTTTTTCAGGGGTCATATGAACGTAGGTCACTTTTTCCTGTCCAGGCAGATAGACATCCACCATGGGCTCAAGACGGCACATGCCGATGCAGCCGGTCTGGCTGACCGTGACTTCCTTGAGACCGCGTGTGTTGATTTCTTCCATGAACTTCATCATGACAGGGCGGGCGCCGGCTGCGATACCGCAGGTGGCCATACCCACAACCACACGAATGTTCTCGCTCTCATCTTCCTTGCGAAGATTGATGCGCTGCAGTGTTCTCTGGCGAATAGCTTCCAATTCGGCCATAGATTTCATAGGATCACACCTCCAAATATAGGTCCGAGTTCCTCGCGGATGGATTCAAGCATCCACATGGAAACTTCAGGTTCACTCAGATTGACATCACCCAGTACTTCCCGGACGGCACGGGTATCAAAGTCCATGCTGCCCTTGGGCGATGCACACATCAGGACAAAATCCGGCTTTTCCGGATTGGCTGTGACCAGTGTTACAAACGTACCGGCCAGATCGCCCAGCGGAAGGCAGTCAATGCTGTCCCCGTGGAGCCACGCGGTAAACACCGTACCTTTCCCGGGCGTACTGTCAATGTGGATGTCGCCGCCCGTCAGGCGCGCGTTCTGCGCCATGAGCGGAATCCCCAGTCCCACCTTTCGGGTGGTTCTCGTCGTGCCGAAGGGGCTCATCACCCGTTCGAGCAGTTCGGCATCCATGCCGCAGCCGTCATCGGTAATGGTCAGCGTGATGAGTTTTTTCTCATCCACTTCCACCCGAATGGTGATCAGCCGGGCACCGGCCCGGACACTGTTTTCCGTCAGGTCCAGGATATGCAGCGACAGGTCACGCATATGGGATTACCCCCTGTATTTGGCAATGATCGCCGGGATCTGATCAGGTGTCAGACGTCCGTACACTTCATCATTCACGGTCATAACAGGAGCGAGACCACATGCACCCAGGCAGCGGGTCGCGGAAAGAGTGAACAGACCATCGTCCGTGGTGTCACCCACAGGAATCTTCAGTTCCTCACTCAGCTTTTCAAGCACTTTCTGGGAACCCTTGACATAGCAGGCGGTGCCCAGGCACACGCTGACAATGTATTTGCCAGAAGGCTTGAGTTTGAACTGGGAATAGAAAGTAGCAACGCCATATACTTCGCTCAGGGTGATACCCAGAGCATCGGCAATGTGCTTCTGCACATCCAGAGAAACGCAGCCGAAAATGCTCTGCGCATGCTGCAGGATGGGCATCAGGGCACCGGGCTGATCCTTGAGCTCTTCAATCACCTGATTCAGCTGCTCAAACTTTTCTTTGTTGTCCGGCATGATCGGAATAACCTCCTTTGAAGATCGCCTTATGACCAATGGTCACATCGAATCGATGGTATTGTATCACCTTTACAATAGAAATGCACGTTATTTTGATAAAAAACTGACGATTTTTCTTAGCATGTCTCTTTCTTGACACTTCTCATCCAATTCAGCAATTCTTCCACGCTTTCGTGGTCAAGACGCAGGGCATGCTCACGTTCCTGAATGTCCCCGAGGTAGTGCGCATCAGAGGAATGCAGCACATGTTTTCCCCTGAGCACAGCCTCATCGCACGGCAGGTGCCGCCAGACTTCAACCGTCGGGTAGAACGGTTCCTCAGGCATCATGCCGAGATTGACCAGCAGGCCGTGTGACCCGCGGTTAATATGTGCCGGCACCGGGACCCCGCCGAAGGCCGTCACCTGCGTGGAAGCCTCCGCAAGGGTAAAATTTGACGCGCCGATGAGCAGGCAGTCTTCCTCGGCAATCACCTCGTCATCGCTGTTCATGACCAGCTGATTGCCAAAGAATTTCGGCTTGTTCTTCCCTTTGGGCATATGGGTTCTGAGCATCTCGCTGAATTCGAGCGCCGTGGAGACATCCGGGAAATATCCCAGGAGATGAACCTCCTCGCGTGTCGTGATTTCCATACCCGGGAGCAGCAGAAGGCCGTACGCGTCGCACACTTCCTGGGCGGCCGGAAGGTTGCGGGCTGTATTGTGATCGGTGATCGCAATGATATCCAGCCCTTTGATCTTGGCCATGCCGCAGATATTGCACGGCGTCATCTCGTCATCCCCGCACGGGGAGAGGCAGCTGTGAATATGCAGGTCAGCAAAGAATTCCATTTGATTTCCTCCCCTGACCACACAGATTATTCTGCCGGTATGCCTTTCTCATGCATCCGTCCGCAGATCTCATAGCTGCTCAGCGGGCTCTGCAGCACACACATGCCCTCGGCATCCGCCTTGTCCAGGCTTTCCTTTTCCATCTCAATGCTCTCAGGCATAATCACGCAGGCCATATCGCTGAGAAGTGCAACGGCAATCACGTTCATGTGTGTCTGCACCGTCACCCAGGCCATGCCTTCCTGTCCGTGGCCCATCACCCAGCTGAGCAGGTCGCACGTATAGCCGCAGAGCACTTCCTTGTTCAGGTCGGCCTCTTTGGTCAGTTCCTTCGCTTCAATGAGCGGAATCAGCTCATTAATCGTCATCGTTATTCTCCCTCCGCTTAGCGCCTGATCTGGGCAACCTCCACCATCTGTTCCGCCATGGACTGGAGTTTGTCCCTGAGCTTGTGAATGCATTCCATTTCCTTTGCGTACCCGAGCACGATGTCTTCAGCAAACGCGCGGCAGGTCGGGGATCCGCAGCTGCCGCAGTCATAGCCGGGCAGGTCCGCGATGATCTCATTCATCCGCGTCATCTTTTCCATCGCCACCGAGATGTTTTCATCCAGGCTCATCGCCGGGTTCGCTTCAATCGGAACATCAAGGCGGATCGGATACTTGTTGATCATCGATACCGGCACGCTCTGCTGGGGTGTCACGGGATTTCTGGCCAGGGTGCTCGCGACGAGCTTGCGGATCGTGTTCTTGGCCACATAGTTGTTTTCAAAGGTCAGCGGACCGCCCACGCACCCGCCGGTGCAGGCATTGCCTTCAAAGAAGGCCAGGTCGCTGAGTTTGTTGTTTTCAATCTCTTCCAGGACTCTGGATACATTCTGAATGCCGTCCACGTTGAGGGCGTTTTCCTGGAAAATGCTCTTCGCCTCGCCGCTGGAAGTCGCCCATCCAATGCCATAGCTCGTCGACGTTCCGTGCATATGTTCTTCTCTCTGAATCCGGCTGATCATCGGGCGGATCAGGCCGTAGATTTCCAGCATGGAAATCGCGCCGTCCACTGCAGATTTTTCCTGTCCGAGCGGTGAGTGAATGGCCGTCATTTTGGCCGGGCACGGCGTGATGAAGAAAATGCCGACATCCTCCGGCGCACAGCTGTGCTCCTTGCAGAACTCTGCCCGGGCAATCTCGGCCGCCACTTCCATGGGCTGCCGGATATCCACAATGTTGGGAATCAGGTCCGGAAAACGAACCTGGATGAGCCGGACAACCGCCGGGCAGGCCGAGGAAATCATGGGACGCGGCAGATCGGGCTCCCGCATCTTTTCGCTGATCGCCCGGCTGACAATATCCGCCCCGCGGGCCACCTCAAATACATCATCAAACCCGAGCTCCCTGAGGGCGGTGAGAATCACGCCGACATCCTGGAGATTCCGGAACTGTCCGTAGAGCGTCGGCGCGGGCAGCGCGATGCGGTACTTGAAGCGCTTGATATCTTCGAGCGTATCAATCGCTGCCACCTTGGCATGGTAATCACAGATGCGGATGCACTCACCGCAGTCAATGCACCGCTCATCGAGAATGTGCGCACGTCCGTTGCGCACACGGATCGCCTCGGTCGGACAGTGCATCAGGCAGTTTGTACAGCCCTTGCACAATTCCTTATTCAGTCTCACGGAATGAAACCGCTTTTTTGCATCCATCGGTATTGCCTCTCTATCCTGTTATGCGAGCAGGAAACCCATCTGAATCGTGGTCCCCTCGCCCACTTTGCTCTTGATATCGAACTCGTCCGCATTGCGCTTCATGTTGGGAAGGCCCATGCCGGCGCCAAAGCCGAGACTCCGTGCTGTTTCACTGGCTGTCGACCAGCCTTCCCGCATGGCAAGATCCAGGTCCGGAATGCCCGGTCCCCGGTCCTTGCTGATCAGGCGCACGCGGTCCGGCGTCACTTCCAGGGACAGCACGCCGCCCTCGGAGTGGATGACCAGGTTCAGTTCGACCTCATAGCTGGCCACAGCCACCCGCCTGAGCACATTGGCGGAAACACCCAGCTGCTTGAGCTTGCGCTTGATATCCGCGGAGGCCTCTCCTGCACAGGTATAATCCTCCGCTTCCACAGGATACTCTGCATGCAGCAGTGTATTGCTCATAAGCGCGCCTCGCTTTCCGGCCATTCAATCGGCACGCCGCGCAGCCCGGCTTCATAGAGAAGCCCGCAGGCCGTAAAGGCAGTCGCCGGCGTCGTGATGACCACCAGTCCCTGCTCGTCCGCCTGTTCGAGGAGGTCGTCGCCGGGAATCTTGCCCCTGGCAAACACCAGGCACTTCAGATCCAGCATATCGGCCGTACGGAGAACGTGTGCGTTGGTCAGACCGGTAATCAAAACAGTTTTCTCGTTGACAAAAGCCAGCACGTCGCTCATCAGGTCCGAACAGCAGGCCGTATAGACTTTCGTCTCCAGCCGATCCTGTCCGCACAGAACTTTGGCATGCAATACATTGACCATGTCCTGAATGTTCATACAGTTCTCCTCTCCATTCTCTCATGCAGCGTTCGGTAAAACCGCGCGCACGCCGGCGGGGTCTGCGATGTGCGCTCCCCTGAAACATAGCATTTTATGGTCTCTTCGATTCCAGACAAGCCATTCACGATTGTAACGGACTTCAATTTGTTTGTCAATCTCGTTATAGCGCCGGACCAGCAGGGCTTGACGGAATGTGCCGCCGGCACTACAATGCTGTTCGGCCGGAGGACAGCGTCTTTTCCGGCCGCAGGGGCCCGTAGCTCATCCGGATAGAGTGCCTGACTTCGAATCAGTAGGTAGTGGGTTCGAATCCCTCCGGGCTCGCATACAAAAACCGGTCACCGCATCAGCATCACGACAGCGTGATACCGACAGGGTGACCGGTTTTTGTATGCCTTCCGACTGTCAGAGCGGCAGAAGAGAGGCCAGGAAAAACAGAATGCCGCAGATGATATTGGCCAGCAGCGAGCAGGTGTCCTGCTCCTCTTTGGTCAGGTCATCAAACGAAACAGGCGGCTCATCAAGATAGTCCACCATGTCGCCATAGGCGCGGAAGGGATCCTTCTTCGGCTTCTTCAGCGGCTTCATGCGGGGGATCTGCAGACCGTCCATGCGAAGATACACCAGGTATGCGCACAGAAGAAACACCACGCCCACCACCGGGAACACCATGCCCAGGGTCAGATGCGGCGTGCGCGGCTGCAGGTACTGTTTCCAGAGCATCACAATGAGAAGCATGAGAATAAAACGCGTAAACACCTTGTAAATCAGCGGGCGGATCATATCCCGCTGAAAGTGATCTCTGATCGGATGTTTCATGGCCGCCTCCGTGAGTAGAAAAGCAGGGTTCCGTTGACACTGCCTATTATAGCGGGAATGCGCGGCATCCGCCATTCCCTGTCTGAGAAAGGAAAATCCGGGAAAGATCATCTCTTTCCCGGAAACAGGATTCTTTCAGGGCATCTTACAGTCCGAGCACCTTCCGGTATCCGTCCAGTTCCGGCTCATTGCCATAGACAAAGTGATCCGGGAGAATCTCGCACCACTGCGGTTTGTCCACGCTGTAATCGTGGCAGTCCGGATCATACACCTTGAGCTTCTTTTTCTTCTCAATGTACGGGTTGGGATTGGGCACGGCGGACAGGAGCGCCTGGGTGTAGGGATGCAGCGGGTGGCGGAAAAGCTCTTCGCTCTCGGCCAGTTCCACAATGCGGCCCTTGTAAATCACGGCGATGCGGTCAGAGATAAAGCGGACCACACTCAGGTCGTGCGCGATGAAGAGGTACGTGAGACCCCTCGTCTTTTTCAGTTCATTGAGCAGGTTCAGAACCTGCGCGCGGATGGACACGTCCAGTGCGCTGATCGGTTCGTCCGCGACGATGAAGTCGGGCTGCATGATCAGGGCACGGGCAATGCCGATTCTCTGCCTCTGGCCGCCGGAGAATTCGTGCGGGAAGCGGCTGGAGAATTCAGGCAGCAGGCCGACTTCCTTGAGGGCCTCCTGCACCTTGTTCTCGCGGTCCGCATTGTCCTTGTACATGTGATGGTTGATGATGCCTTCAGAGACAATGTAGTCGACCTTCGCGCGCTCGTTGAGGGATGCCATGGGATCCTGGAAGATCATCTGGCAGCCGCGGATCACTTCCACGTCTTCCTGCTTGGAGATCTTTCCGCTGATTCTTTTTCCCTTGTAGAAGATTTCACCCTTGGTGGTGGGATTGATGCGGACAATCGCACGGCCGATGGTCGTCTTGCCGGAACCGGACTCGCCGACCAGAGCGAACGTTTCGCCCTTGTAGATTGTGAAATTGACATCATCCACAGCCACAAACTTTCTGCGGCCGTTACCGAAGGCCACCTGCAGGTCCTTGACCTCAATGAGCGGCTCGCGGTTCGGATCCTGATGCGGATGATACAGTTCGATGTCGGAAGGCTTGCCGAAATCCGGATCCTTCAGCTTCTGAATGGCATCGGGCTGCGGAATCTGCGGTGCACGCGGGTCCATCAGCCAGGTCTTGGCCTGGTGGGTCGTGCTGACATCGTACATCGGAGGTTCTTCGAGGAAGTCGATGTTCAGGGCGTGGCGGTTGCGGGGTGCAAACGAGTCACCCTGGATCTTATTGAAGAGGTTGGGCGGCGTGCCGTCAATGGCCGGCAGTTTCTCGCCCTTGACGCCGAGCTGCGGAAGAGCGCTCAGCAGAGCCCAGGTGTAGGGATGATGCGGATCAAAGAAGATTTCATTGGCAAGACCGGTCTCAATGATCTGTCCTGCATACATGACCGCTACACGGTCAGCCACATTGGCCACAACACCCAGGTCATGGGTGATGTAGATGATGGTCATGTGGTTTTCACGCTGCAGGGTCTTGATGAGTTCCAGAATCTGGGCCTGAATCGTCACGTCCAGAGCGGTGGTCGGTTCATCGCAGATCAGGATCTGCGGCTTGCACGCCACGGCAATGGCGATGACGGCTCTCTGGCGCATGCCGCCGGAAAATTCATGCGGATACTGGCCATAGCGCACTTCCGGGTTCGGGATGCCGACGCTCGCAAGCAGGCGGATGGTCTCTTCTTTGGCAGCCTTGCCTTTCAGTCCCTGATGCAGTTCGACCGCTTCACGGATCTGCAGGCCGACTTTTTTCAGGGGGTTCAGGCTGGTCATGGGATCCTGGGTCACCATGGCAATCTTCTTGCCGCGGATCTTCTGCCATTCCCGTTCGGTCTTGAGCTTGGTCAGGTCAAGTCCATCATACATGATGGAGCCGTTGGTGATCTGGCCGTTTTTGTCGAGCATGCCGACAAAAAGCTTGGTAAACACGCTCTTGCCGGAACCGGACTCACCCACGATCGCCAAGGTCTCCCCTTCATACAGGTCCAGGGAGCAGCCGCGGATAGCCTTCAGCTTCTGGCCGCGGAGCGTGAACTCGACCTGAACGTCCTGTGCGGACAGGATCGGGGAAGAGGAAAGAATCTGATCGTTGATTTTCTCAAACTGCAAAGCGGCTTCGGAGTTCTCACTGCCATATTTGCTGGAAATGGTTTTTTCACTCATTCGTTCGTCACCGCCTTACATATGGTTGCGGGGATCGCACGCATCAGAGAACGCATTGCCCGCCAGGTAGAAGGTGATGGTGATGACAGACACAATCACCGCAGGGAAAATCAGCATATAGGGATACTGCATGAACAGACTGCGCGCATTTCTCAGCAGAATGCCCAGAGAAGGCGTTTCCACGCTGATCAGTCCCAGATAGGCCAGCGTCGTTTCAAAGGCAATGGTGCCCGGGATGGCCAGCGCAAGGCGCAGCACAACCACGCTGATGAGGTACGGGAAAATATTCCGGTACAGGGTTCTCCACAGCCCTGTGCCCAGGCAGCGGGAAGCGAGGTTGTACTCGCGGTCGCGGTACATAAAGACAAGGTTGCGGATATTTCTCGCCGTGCCCAGCCAGCCGAAAAGGATCAGCGCGCCGCCGATGATCAGGTAGGACTTGCCAACCATGAGTGCGATCAGCGTCATGTAGATGATGGTCGGGATATTGTCGATGAGGTTGTAGATCTCGGTAATGATACGGTCCAGGGCACGCACATAGCCCCAGAGCAGACCGATCACGGTACCCAGAATGATCTGGCCGGCAGAAACGCAGATGGCCAGAATAATACTCAGTCTCGTCGCATACCACACCTGGCACCAGTAGTCAGCACCCAGGGAGTCCGTTCCGAACCAGTAGGTGCTGTTCGGGCTGATGAAGGCCAGCTTGGTGTCATAGTGGAGCGTATTGACGTCAAACTTGCTGATCGAAGGAGAAATGAAGGTGAAGATGAACAGCAGTAGGAAGACGATAAGCATCACGACTGCGCTCTTCTTTTTCAGGAAGTTCTGCCACACGCTCTTCCAGTAACTGTACTGGCTGTAGCCGGTGCGCTCAGCTTCCTGATAGTTGTACTCTGCCGGGGCAAACAGCTGCTTTTCCGGCATGGAGGAACGCCGGTTGATATACGGACGGCCCTTTTCATAGGTGTGTTCCGTCGTATCCACGGCTGTCTCTTTCACGTCAGCCATGACGACATCACGGGAGTCATTCTCAGTATTGATGCCCTTCAGGACGATTTTCTTTTTGTTGTCCATATCAGCGCGTGCCTCCCTTTTTGGTCAGACTGATTCTGGGATCAAGGATGCCCATCAGCAGGTCGCCGATGAAGACGCCCAGGATGCCCAGGGTGGCGTAGAAGAGAACGATGGCCTGCACGAGGTTTGTGTCATATCTGGAGATGGCCTGGGTCAGCAGCGGTCCCATGCCGGGCACGGAGAAGAAGCTCTCAGCAAGGAGGGAGCCGCCGACGGTGAGAAGAATGTTGTAGGGCAGGTACTGCGCAAGGGGCAGGAACGCATTCTTCATCACATGGCGGAACATAACCTGCGTGGTGGTGAAGCCCTTGAGCTGTGCGAGGCGGATATAATCCTTGTTCAGTTCATCCACCATATAGCGCCGCATCCAGAGCATGTAGTTGGCTGTGGAGGCCGTGGAAAGGCACAGGATCGGCGGGATGGCCGAGGTCACAGGGGTTGCACTGCGGAAGGTCATGGGCAGGTTGAACAGGTGCGCGCACAGGTACATGATGAGCGTATAGCTGACCAGGTGCGGCACGGCATTGATAAAGATCGTATAGCCGGTGCACACATTGTCCAGCACGCCGCCCTTGTATCTTGCCTGCAGAATGCCCAGCACAACGCCCAGAACAAGAGCGAGTGCGAGAGAGCACAGGCCGATCCGCATGGAAATCGGGAACTTGTCGGAAATGATTTCAATGACCGACACGCCGTGGCGGATACGATAGGACTCGCCCAGGCTGAAGGTAAAATTGTAGTTGGAGGGCACGAGATGATTCAGGATATTCTTGAATCCGGTTGCATTGACATCCAGATCCACGCCGCTGAGGAGCTCGGTCATCCTGCTGCGCAGCGTTGCATCCAGTTCATCCCGGAGCAGACCTGCCTGCTCCTCCCCGATGGCTTTCTTGGCATCCTTGAACAGGGTGCCCAGTGCCTTGCTGGAGAGATTGGACGCAAGCTGTTCGGCGACCCAGGCACTGTCCGTGCCGTTTTCGCCCTGCAGCGCGCCGTCAATCTGCTTGGAGATGATATTGTCGGTCAGGATCTTGTTATTGATCTTGTCGATCTCTTTGGCTGCGGCCTCCGCATCGGTGTAGTACTTGTTGATCGCACCTTCCACCGCAGAATGCACGCCCTCCCCGACGCCGCTGTGAAGCTGTGTATTAATCACTGCCTGCTGTTTGGAGGCATAGATATAATCCACTTTAAACATGTTCTGGAAGAAATGCTGCAGCTGGACCAGAGGCGGGTCGAGCAGGCCTGCTGCTTCCAGCTTGCTCTGCTTCTGGGACTCGGTCAGTTTGATCAGTTCATCCTCGGTGAAGAAATAGTCCGTGGGCATCATCCGCATGAGCAGGAACACGACGCTCACAATGATCAGGACCGTCAAAACCGACTGAAGCAGTCGTTTCAGAATATACTTTAGCATCTCAGCGACCCCTTTTTGTTCAACTGCCAGTCCTCAACCCTTCTGCGGAAACCCGGACAAGGGTTGAGGACTGACAGTTTCTGAAAGTGATAAGGCAGACAACTTCCCTTTAAGGTCAGTCTCTCAGGGAAGCTGTCTGCCTCTCAGTTTACCAAATGGAATCCCGAATCACAGATGCTTACTCAGCTGCGTTGTAAGCGGCCTTGATGGCATCATATTCTTCGGTGGTGTACATTTCAGTCTTGGTCTCCCAGTTCTCATAACGATAGGTGGAGATACCATAGGCTGCATAGCACTTGGTGTAGTCATTGACCTTGGTCAGCTGCCAGCTGATGTCAATGTAGCACGGAATGGTCAGAGCATGCTGTACGAAGTAGGCTTCGCTCTTGGCGAATGCATCCAGACGTGCATCATAGTCGTCCACGATCGTGCGGGCTTCAGCCACCATGTTGGTGAACTCTTTGTAGGTAGCGATCAGGTCTTCGTCCTTGGCAGCGTTGATGTTGGAGTACTCGATGGAGTAGTAGGCATTGTCTTCGCCGTAGGTTTCCTGGCCAACGAAGTTGACAGGATCGCCGAAGTCAGCGCCCCAGCCATTGATGTAGAAGGAAGCGAGGTGCGGAGCACGGACTTCATTCTTCAGGGAGGACACATAGGTCTTGATCTGGAAGTTGATATAGTCAGCACCCAGGCACTCTTCGAAGGTCTGCTTGAGAACCTTGGCGGTTTCTGCAGCAACGGTGGAAGAACCGGAGATGAAGTAGTTGACTTCGACAGGGAAGGTGACGCCTTCAGCGGTCAGCTCTTCGATAGCCTGAGCCTTGTACTTGGCAGCCAGTTCAGGATCGCAGCGGGTGTATTCGGTATCGGAGTACTTCACGCCCACGAGGTCATTAACCAGGGTGGCATAGTCAACGCCCTTGCTGTTGACAGCAACGCCGGTGCCGGTGTAGCCGTAGTTGGCGCAGACATAGGGATGGATGAAGTTGGTGCGCTCGAGGTAAGCAGTCAGGTCGAGGCCATAGTACCAGGACAGACGGAAAGCTTCATTGGCAACAGCGGTGTTCCAGTTGGTGTCCGGGGTGCCGTCTTCTTCCCACACGTCATAGTTGAGGTGCATCTGATAGGAGTACTTGGTCGGACGGGCTTCCACGAGGTACTTGTAGTAGGGATTCTCAGGATCGTTGTAGATCGTGCTCAGAGCAGACTGGGAAAGAGCAACGCGGTCAAGCTGGCCGGCGTCAAACAGTTCCTTGGCCTTGTCCACAGACTCAACCATGGTGATGACGACTTCGTCAAACAGCTTGCTGTTTTCGTTCCAGTACAGGGGGTTCTTGGTGAGGATCTTTTCAGAACCTTCATTGTAGGTGGTCACGGTGTAGGGACCGGAGTACCACATCTTGTCGGGGGTCAGAGCACGGGTGCCTTCCACGCCCAGTTCATCGATCATGCCCTGGGGAATCGGATACAGGCAGGCATAGGTGGCAACGGAGTCAAAGTAAGGAGTGGAGTCCTTGCAGGTGTACACGATGGTGTACTCGTCAGGGGTGGCGATGCCGACCGTCTCGAGGAACTTGCCGTCATAGGTCAGAGCAGCAGCTTCCGCAGGATTGGTCTCGGCCAGGGTCTTGGTGTACTCATAGTACTCTTCAGCACCCTTCAGGGTTTCGAAAGCCATGGAAGTGTTGGTGGCTTCGTTCTTGGCATAGTTGAGGGTCCATTCCAGACCGGTCAGCCAGTCTTCAGCCACAACGTCGCCCTTGTACTCGCCATTGGCGTCGACCCAGACCATGCCTTCACGCAGATGGAATGTCCACACAACGGACTTGTCATCATGCTCCCAGCTTTCGGCAGCAAGAGGAACCAGAGCGCCGGTATGGTCGTTGTAGACGAGGCCGTCAAGGCAGTTGTTCAGGACGTTCAGTTCCTTGGCGCCCTGGGACATCTGGATGAGCCAGTATTCCATTTCGTTGGTGGTGGTCTGATAGTCATGATACACTTTCAGCTCTTCAGCGGCAGAGAAACTGACGCAGCCCAGAGCCAGTGCGAGAACCAGAACCAGTGACAGGATCTTTTTCATACTATTTCCTCCTAGAAATAATACTAATGAACCAGGTCGATCTGCATCACACCCGATTCATTTTTTTCGTATTGTATCCAGATGTAAATCTTTTGTCAATATTTCATGCAGAATTTCCGGCAAAAAAGACAATTAAAATGCAGAAAATGAACTTTGCAATGCAGAAAAATTCATTTTTCACCTCGGCCATTCAGATAGGATGTCTGTTTATGCAGTTTGCAACTGAAATGCCCCACCTCTGATCCGCCCGGCGCGTGAACGCACACCCCGTCAGGCCTTTCACGCCCGCTCCCCACTCCCCTGCCGTTTCTTCTTTCTATTTCCGGTTTTCCTTGACAAAGGCCGCAGGGCAGACTACCATTCTCTTATGAAGCAGTATATGGGTTTACTCAATGCGCCGGCTGGACACGGCATGCTGTGCGCAGTTTTTTTTGAGCGGGAAGTCCCGTGCTGCGCGGGAAGGCTGCTACCCGCGCGCCCGTTTCCGTTGACCTGTCCGTGAAAAAGTTTTTTCTGTTCACGGAATCGTTTTTGTCGCATAGAACGTTATAATTTTGTATTCACTCTGCAGCATGGGCAGCCGCAAGGCGCATGCATGCTGAAATACCCGGGATAAGAACACTTCCGTGTGTTTTTACAATATATTACAATATGAAGGGATGAACCCAATGAAAACCTTCGGAAAACTGCTTCTTGTCACGCTCCTCATTGCAGCGCTTTTCTCCTGTGCTGCCCTGGCTGAGGATACTGACGTCACCAACCATACCGGACAGAATCCGGAAAGTCTGGTCTTTGACAGCGATTGGGTATCGGACGATACCATGATTCACGCCTACTGCGAAGACGGCGGCTTCAAAGTCACCATCATCCGCGATGTGACGCTCAACGAGCGCATTACGTGGGAATACTCTCCCCTCTTCGATGCCGACACCAGAACGCTCGTCGACGATATGTTCGGCACGAAAACCCGCGAAACCCATGACTACTACGGCAACATCCTGACTTCGACAACCGAGTATGAGGACGGCTCCGCGGTCTTCTCTCTGGACGCAGACGGCCGCCTGATCTGGGCTGACGCCAGAGAGGACGCCGGTAAAGGCGTGGCCTATGAAAAGATCGGACGTTTCGAGGGAACCTATCAGTGCGACCGCGCTGAGATCGAAATCACCTGGGACGACGATCACTACGGCGTAAATATCCAGTGGGGCGACAGTGCATCCGTAACCTATGACTGGCTGATGACAGGCGTATACAATCAGGAAAAAGATACGCTGGAGGCCCTGGGCATGGAGAGCCGCACCGAGTATGATGAAAACGGTGAAGTCATTTCCGTGGAAGACCTCAACGAAGAAGGCTGCAGCGCTGTATTCTCCTTTAATGAGGACGGCGGTCTCCTCTGGACGGGCACTGAAGGTGCAGACACGGAAGGCATGGTCTTCATTCCTTTTGATCGCGACCTGATCACCGACTGATTCCGTTTTTCAGCATCACCTGCTTTCTGATGCAAACCGCCCGGTCTTAATTTGGAAATTCAAACGAAAAGGAGCATTTTGTTATGAGCAAGCGTATTCTTTCTCTTCTGCTCGTGGTCATGATGATGTCCACACTCTTCATTTCCCTGGCCCATGCTGACGGATGGACCATGTATGTCTATACCGATAACGGCCGCACGCTCAACGTGCGCAGTGATCCCACGGGCGGCAAGAATATCATCGGCCGTCTGAATTACGGTTCCGCCGTCAGTGTCCGCATGACCATGGCCAACGGCTGGGCCGCCATTGACTATGCAGCCGGTGTAGGCGGCGTTGCCTATGTGCAGAGCCGTTTCCTGGTCAACAGCAAGCCGGCCCCGAAAACACCGACCCCCATTCCCACCAAGTCTGTCACGCCCATCACACCTGCAGCTTCTTCCGGCCTGTTCGACTCCATGAACGCGGAATTCCGTTCTGCCGTGAGAGTCTCCCCCTATACCGTGATCGCCCGTCCTTCCCGTGCCTCCGGCTGGGTGAATCTGCGCTGGGCTCCTTCCACGGAGGCAGAGCGCATCGCGACCTGCCCGCAGGGCAAGGAACTGACCGTTCTGGCCCAGACCAGCAGCTGGTACCAGGTGCAGGATCCCCAGACCGGCATGATCGGTTTCATCATGCAGAAATTCGTCTATCGCAAGTAAGCCTGCATCCTATGCAGCTAAGGCGGATGAATCACTATTTATATAAAGGAAGGAAATATCCATGAAAAAACTGACTGCCCTTGCGCTGTGCATGGTGTTTGTGCTTGCATGCGCTACCGTTTTCGCCGAGTCCCAGGAACAGCAGACCGGCGTATATTCCATCTATAATGTAACCGGTGAAAATGTGACCTGGATTGAGCTGCTCGACAACGTCGACGGCAGTTCCTCGAAAGTCGATTTCCCGGACGGCCTTGCCAACGGTGCGTCCGTTCAGATGACCAAGTCCATTCCCGCTGCCGAAGACGGAAATCATCGTCTAACCCTGCGCTTTAAAACCGAGAGCGGCTATGTCGGCACCTTTGCCACCCTGTCCATTGAGGAAGCTCCGATCTCCCTGCTCGCTCAGGACGCGCTGAGCAGTGCCACACAGATCAGCTTCACCAAGCCTGAAGCAGCTGAAAAAGAGACCCTGGGCAAAGTCAGCCTCAACGGCGCTTTCACCCTGCAGGGCAAACTTCCTGAAGGTTTCAAGGTGAAGGACCTCACGCCTGAAGAGGTCAAAGGCAGCGCCCATTTCTCCACGATCTACAGCGACGACGCAACCAAACCCTCCATGTATCTCTCCATCGGCCTCAATGAGCTGCTCACCGAAGTCGAACGCCTGAATGATCTTGATGATGAAGCGCTCGCTCAGATCGAACAGACTTTCTCTGAGGATGACACCGTGACAATCTCCTATACCGAAACCGCTCACGGCACCAAGCTGATGAAGGTTCAGGAAGCAGATGAGGAAGTGAATTACGTCGATTTCTACACCATTTACAAGGGCTACGAAATCGAGTTTGTTCTCGTCAAGGGCCAGGAAGGCTCAGAGCCCCTGACCGAAGCAGAAATTCAGATGGCTGTGGATTTCCTCAGTGACCTGGTTTTTGTTGCAGCTGAGTAACCGTTCACCAAAGGCAGAGCATGCTCAGGCAGGCTCTGCCTTTTTTCCTCTTGCCGACAGACTGCTGCCGCTTTCCCCGTACGGCAGAAAGGATCCTTTATGCAGAAAAGAAAGTGTCTGAGTGCAGCGGTCCTTGCGCTCTGCCTGCTCCTGGTTTCGATGGGCTGCGCCATATCCGCAGGCACGACACAGGGCATGCGCATTGAAGACGGCATGGCCCGTCAGATCGTTGCCTATACCAGTGCGCAGAGTCTGGATTACTCCAATGCAGAAAGTGAAATTCTCCGGCTGGTTGTCTATGTCGAGACGGACTATGACACAGACCTGGATGGCAAACCGGATCTGATCAAAACCGTCGTTCAGGTCCCCCGCCCCGCCGCAGAGGGTGTCTATCTGGCCCCGGTGATCTATGAAGCAAGACCGTATATCGCCGGGATTGACCTGTATCATCCCTCGCTGCCTGCTCCCGGCGCAGCCGGATTCGACCCCGCGACCCTGACACAGCAGCCTGAAAAGCGTGTGCCAAGCGGCAGCATAAGTACAGTGGAGGCAGCTCTTCAGGCAGATCCCTCGGACTGGTTTTATAAGTTTGACAACGACTTCTACGATCTGCAGTATATGCAGAACCTCACCACCTATGACGACCTGCTGGTGTGCGGTTATGCCGTGGTCCAGTCGGCAGGACTGGGCACCTGGGGCTCAGAAGGCATTGAATGCTGCGGAACCGATCTGGAGGCAGAGGCTTTCAAATGCGTCGTCGAATGGCTGACCGGAAAGCGTGCCGCCTACACCGACCGGATCCATAATATCCAGATCACAGCCGACTGGTCCAACGGCTGCATCAGCATGACCGGACGCTCCTATGCCGGGGCCATGGCGTATGAAGTCGCCTGCACCGGCGTCGAGGGGCTGAAAACCATTGTCCCTGTCGCCGGTGTCGCCTCCTGGTACAGCTATCTCAACGCCCAGGGGATTCCCTCCGGTCTCTTCGATGTATACGGCAGCATACCAAATCTCGCCGTCATGTGCTCCAGCCGTTTCTTCAGCGGTGCGAACGCAGAACTGCTCCCCCTGTTTGAGCAGTATCTGGCTTTTCAGCGCGATCAGGAGATCCGTCTGGCCGGAGACTACGGCGATTACTGGGCAGAGCGCGATTTTTCCAATCGCTGCCATTTTCGGGGATCCGCACTCCTTGTTCACGGTTTCAACGACGTATCGGTGCATCCGGACCAGTTTGACCGCATGCGAAGCGCCCTGATGGACAGCGGGTGCGAGGTCAAAGCCATTCTGCATCAGAACGGTCACGTTACACCCGCCAACGAGCAGACAAAGACTGATATCCTGATCGGAACGCATACCTATACGGAATGGCTGAATCTCTGGTTCACGCACGCGCTGCTCGGCGTTGACAACGAGGCTTCGCAGCTTCCTTCCCTGCTTGTGCAGAGCAATACGGACGGCACATTTTCAGGCAGCGAAGACTGGAACAGCAGCACACTGAGCATGACCTGCGGAGAAAAAACAGAGCACACCGTTCATGCAGAGAATGCCCATATGTCCAATACGGATCTTGTCACAAGCACGATGGACGGGGCATCCGGCAGCGACCATCTCGTATGGAGCATTCCGGTCAATGAGCCGCTGACCATCTCAGGGACACCGGCTGTGCATGTTCGTGCCAGAACAGAAAATGTGGACACGTCTCTCCTCATGATGTCCGCCGTACTGGTGGATCACGCGGAGTCCCCGTTCCATTCTTATGGCTATCAGTGGGCAGAGGTGCTCGATCAGGAAATCCTGGTGGAAAATGGTGTCAACCGCGGCGAGGGAGTTGAACCCTACAGCCTGGCCCGCTGGAAAGAGACACTGCAGGACCGGAAGATCATTGGGTTCAGTTCCATTGACCTGCACAATCCGGACGCCGCTTATGCGCCATCGACCTGCAGCCTGCGCGATACTCCGATTGAAAGCGGTGCATGGTATGATTACACCCTGTATCTCCAGCCCAACTATTACACCGTTCCCGCGGGACACACACTGGAACTGTATATTGTTCCTTTCTGCGGATTCTCCAATGATTCAGCATTTTATGATACGCTGACAGAGAAGGAACTCGCTGAAATCGGATTTGACCATGCTTCCATGATTCCTTTTGTGCGCAGTTATTCTTTCACCGTGGATATGAGCTCACTGAAGGCTGAGCTCCCGGTCACAGCCGCTTCTGTCGCTGGGGCGGAACAGTAAACCTCCCTGTTTTCTTCACCAGTACATTGCAGCATAAAGCACCGGACCACCTGATGTGATCCGGTGCTTTTTTATTCTCTGTTTTACAATTGAGCCAGCCCTCCTGCACAGAGCCTGCTGCTTGCCTGTCTGCCGCAGAAATGGTGGACATTCCTTTTTTGAATGTGTTATCCATCATTTCTTTTCAATCACTTTTTTATAGGGCATGATCATGCCTTCTGTGATTTTGCTGCCCATCTTTTTACGTAGTTTCGGATGATTCATCATCGTCCCCACCAAATACATAGCCATCATCTTTCCCCGCTTTTTCTGCGGGAAATCATAGAAATGGTGCTCCTTATAAAATCTGTGATCCTCACGCATCAGCCCCTGCATCTGCCAGATCAGATCACGAAAGATTTTCATTCCTCCGACACCATAGAAGTTTTTCGGCGGAAGATATTTTTCCTTCACCGCATAGCAGAGTGTCTCTGCCAGCTGATCGATCTCTCTGTCGGGATCCCGCTGATTGCATGCAATACCTGTCATGGTATTTCCGCCAACCTGCGCTCTCGCCTCCATGAGCATCCGGAGATTCGGTTCTGCATCCAGCAGGCCGTCCACCAGATAACCAACCGGTCTTCCCATGGTCACCGTTCTGTGGCCGTTGCAGAACTGCCGATCATCGAACAGTTTAAAGCGATATCCCATGCTGTGGTCCTTGATCGTGTAGGCATAGACCAGACCGTCTGCACTCTGGATATGCTGTCTCAGATACTTGTCAAATCCATCCTTATAGATGCATGTTCCGTCCGCGGAGCAGTGGAAGCAGCCCAGACAGCCGCCCGCAAACGGAAACTGCTGAATATCCACAATATCCGTATCACAGGGAAGCCGGTGTTTCAGCCTTTCACACATTGCTTCCAGCCGGTTATCCTTTGAATGAGAAAAATCCGCTACGATGACGATTCTTTTGAGTCCTTCTGCCTTGAGTTTTTCTGCATCCGGATGCGTTGGTGCAATGGACTGATTTACCGGAACTTCTGTCTCGGGTTCAAAATGACCGTTGTGCACATTCCACAGCACATACCTGAAGAAATCCAGTGCATCGCCCTGTCCTTTCTCCGTCAGAAGATCTTCCATATCCGCAGAAAGCCCGCGCACATATCGAAGTCCTAAATCTCTGCAATTATCCTGGATGAACTGATGTGCTGTGACGTCGTAGAAATGCTTGGATGTGGAAATCTGAGTAGCATATTTTCCAGACAGGTCGATTCCGCATTCCTTCATCATTTCAATGAACCGATGCAGCTGCGCAGGGACGAGGAAGGTGTAAACCGGGTAGCAGAAAAGAATCAGATCTGCCTGTTTGAGTATTTCCTGCCATGATTTTGGTTCTTTCTGCATTTTCAATATCTGCTGGCCAACATGCAGGATTTCAAAACTATGCTCTGGAAAATGCTTTTGCAGATACAATACGGTATATAGGGTGATGCTGTCCTTTCCGGCAGGAGAGCCGTTTAACACAGCAATTTTCATGAAAATCAGCCTCCGTTCATCTCCTGTAGCTCATCTGAAAAGCTATCAGGATTTCAGTTGTTTCATCCGTATAGCAACAATAAGATATGCATAAAGGTGTCATCCCGGATAAGACAGGTATTTCGCGTCAATCACAAAATCAAAAGCAGAATAATGATCAGTGTGAGCAGCGGCATCATGATCGAAACCAGACATCCCAGGCAGGAATGAGGACTCTTGTAGTATTTGAAGGGGCGATTCACCGCAGCTCTGGTTTTAAGATACCTGCCATAAGCTCCACCGGTAAGGGCATTGTATGCTTTTCTTTTTCTGCCTGCTTTTGTCGTTGGAATACCGGTTGCCCGTGCCAGCCTGCGTTTTGCTCTGGTTATTCCCAGTGCAGTTTTCATGCTGGGCTTTCTTCTGCGTATGATTTTCATCGTTTTCCACTTTCCTCTGTGACTTCTGGTTTTCTTTGCTGTGTATTATTTTATTGATTATATCATACCTTTTTATGATCGAAAAGAATTCAGCACGTCAAACCGATACATTGCATTGTCGTGGGCTGCTTGCATCCTTGAAAATAATATGTTATGATTCATATCTAAGAAATGACTCTGACAGACTATCCAGGGAATATGTAAAATGCATCAAGATTCAGATTGCAGCACAAATTGAATTTACAATATGGAAGGAAAAGCTTATGCAGGAACAGAGCCGTATTCTCATGATTCTCCGCTATCTTTATGATACTACCGATCCAGACCATCGGGTGTCATCCAGAGATATCAAAAAAATGCTCGAGCAGAATGGAATCGAAGCGCCAGTCAGCCGGACAATTGACTCAGATGTCGATCAGATGATTGCCGCTGGTCATGATGTTATAAAACACCATATCAACGGCGGCTCTATGTATTACAACATCGAAAGCCGCGAGTTTGACAGTGTGGAATTAAAAGTGCTGATTGATGCAATCGCCGCTTCACGCTTTATCAGCGTAGAGAGAAGCAAACGGATGATCAACCGCATAGCACAGAAGGCTTGTATTACCGATCGTCCTTACCTTGAAAGCACATTAAATCATGTACGCTCTATCAAAAAGGCCGCCGGCGGAACCATGTATGTTGCAGATGCACTGTTCAAGGCAGTTATCAGTCAGAAAAAGATCCAGTTCCATATGATCGATTACCGGGTTCCGGATAAGGCTGTAGTACCTCATCGGGATGATAAGAAATACGAGGTCTCCCCATACGCCACCCTGTGGGTGAATGATCGCTATTATCTTATAGCTTATGAAGAAGAACTCGATCGCATCATCACCCCAAGGCTGGATCACATCCGAAAAGTGAAGATTCTTTATGAAAAGATCACTCCCCCGCCAAAGGATTTTGATCTCGCTTACTATTATTCCAGCATTTATAAGATGTATGGCGGTGAAGAAACCGAAGTCACCATTGAATGTGAAAACCATCTGCTGGGCAAATTCATTGACCGGTTTGGTACAGATTTTGAATGTATTCCGGTCACTGACCATTCATTTCAGGCCACTGTGAAAACATGCATCGGGAACACTTTCTTCGGATGGCTTTTCCAGTATGCTGGAGAGATGAAGCTCACAGGACCGGCAGAAGCCGTCTCTCAATATAAGAAGCAATTGAAGCAGGCCACAAAAGAATTAAAATCGGTCTAATGTCGACATGATTCTCCCCGCAGTGCAGAATAAGGTTACCTGGCGGTATCAATTAACACAAAGAAACCAGCAGCACTTCTGAACCATTTCAGTTCCAAGAAGTGCTGCTGGTTTTGCTAGTCGCCTAAGGGCACTTACGCCTCAATTTCATCTGTTGCCTGTTACTATTTTGCTCGCATTTATAATACATCACCGTATATGTTTGTTTCCGATGCATTCATGGATTTCTGTTTGAAGATACATTTGTCCATCTGTTCCGTTCACTGCAGGCTGGTTTAAGCCTTTTCTGATCTTCCTATGACGGTATACCTCATTCCCTCCGCTTCATGTACAGATTGGTAAAGGCATACTTCGCGGACAATCATACTGGCGCGAGGCACTTCAACAGAAAACAATACGTCATCTTCTGGCAGGACAGGCTTTCGCACAAGTGTAATATGTGGATTAAAAGGCTGATGGTCGTATGGGATCGTTCTCTCATCCAATATATCGCGTACACGCTCAGCAAGACCCTCCAGTTCTGCGGATGGTTTCACGCCGGCCCATAGTACCTTTGCGTTTGTAAACACTCCCAGATGAGAAAGCGTAATCTCAAAGGGTTTCTCAATAATCGGCAGGATTTCAGCTATATTTTCCGGCCATTCTCCTATGAACGCCAGCGTCAGGTGCAGATTAGAGGGAATCAGATATCGCCCTTTCACGCCTGCAGCCTTTATCTTCTCCTGCAGTTCTGCAAGTGCTTTCCGGAATTCATGAGATGGCTCCAATCCAATAAACAAGCGCATGGTCATCCTCCCTCATTTCCATGGCAATAGCCGTAGTACCAGCATGCATACGGACTGGTACATTGTTCGCCTGGTTCTACCTGTATTTCGTCCTTTTCCTTCTGCATGCGATTCAAATCCCAGATATGCTCGTTGATCCACCGGTAATACTCTTTGGCCTGAGACGTGATCTCCACGGGCACAAAGGGATTCTCTTCATCGGAGCCATGCGTGACAATGAAGATGCGATCGATTTTCACGCCGCATCGTGAAATGATATAGTACTGAAATCCGGCGTCTTTGACAAACTGATCATGCACCTGTGACGCATTTTTTACCTCATAGAAATCATACCCGCTGCTCGTCTTGCGCAGGATATCCACCGCACAGTAATTATTGTAATTGCTGAAAGCAGCCTCGCAGATAACTTCCACCCCGCGGACAAGTGCGTCCTGCGTTTTTGCGATCATTGCCTTCTTATCCGGGATCTGTTTGCCGGGAAGATACACAGTCATCTCCTCATACGGTCCAAACATGCCCATCGCGCGATCACCGAAATCATTCCCCGCATCCAGTCTTTCCTGGATTTCCGGGGGAATCACCCTCAGACTGGGTTTATGTTTATCCAGCCACAACATTTTTCGGCACTGCATGCCCCGCATGAAATCTGTTTTGGTAATGGCCATATGCTAATATGCTTTTCCTTTCATCATGCCAGCTGTGCACGCGTTCCACACATCCGTTGCAATAAGCCATGCGAATTCATATGCTTCAGCGTTCTATTGAAACATTAAGATTGTATCATCATCTATTATTTATACAACAAGTTGCTGCATTGTCGCAACATGAACAATTGAACATGGATATATGGATTGACCTGAAACAGGATCCGACCCGGAAATCATGTGTCCTTTTTGCCGTAAATACAAAACCATGCGTGGCAGAATTGATACAAATGCACCCCCTGCCTGTTAGGGGGTGCAAGGGGGTGCAGATTTCCTCGGAGGGGGGTGCATCGTGTGACAGTAGGGGGTGCAAATTCTAAAAAAGCGCCGTGCTTCTCACGACGCTCTGAAAAGAGAGATGGTCATTTATTCTCAGCATCTTTTTGATCCCAAAAATCATTCATTCTTTTCGCATATAATAATTCTTTGCCTGTCCACCCATATAATAGTGCTGTCCGATATCCGTTTTCAGGAATAACAACATTATTATATCCTGCTGTTTGAACACTAAACACATTCACTTTCGGATTAACTTTCTTGCGATAGTCACTAATCAACTTCGAAACATTAATGTATTCTCGTCCGAAACTACCACACCCAAACCCTTCATCATGATACTTTTTCATTTCCTCATTCGTGCCATACAGCTCACCGTGTCCGGCTTGCATATCCGAGTATATAAAAATATTATCATAGACATCTTTTGATTTTATTGCTTGATCAAAAAACAGCCAGATACCACATTCTGTAGCAGCGCCTACGTCCGATGATTCTCTTTTGCTGATCTCCTCAGTTTGTTTAAGAATTCCATTCCTCTTAGAAACATCAATCTTAATCAGTTTATCACCAAACTTGCCTACCACTCCCTCATCAGAATTATGAGCAGTGGTAACTGAAGACAAGTTGTCAATTATTGCAACCGTTACTGTACCATACTCCGAAGAGAAAGCTCCCCAGGCGGAGCCGGAATTGTCTGAAAGACAGATGGTTCGTCCCTTTAATTTCGGCAGATTTTCACAGGAAATATCAATGCATTCCTCCAGCGCGTCCAGAATCATCTGTTTATGATGCACCTGATTATCCGCCTTTACTGCCTGATAGGCACTGTAATACCGGAAGGGAAACTGTTTTCCGCCAGGAACACCCGCCTTCAGTTTTTCTAGGACAGCTTTCAGCCGGTTCAGGTCGGATATTTCTGTAAAAATGCCACGCAAATTCCTCAGAAGCGCCATATGGCCGATCCGAATCATGTCCAGGATGGATTCCCAGGAAGCCCCGCCCGCACGCAGCGTCTCCCAGGTTTTTTCCTCATCCTCCAAAGCAATCGTCCCGGTCGTCATCAGTTCATCGAGCAGTTCCCCTTTTGCATGACAGATCCGAATCGTATCAATCAGACCCACTCCAGCATTTCGATACTTATAAATATCATAACGTGACATTTTCTCAATGCGCTTTGCCCAACTTCGTTTAAGAATGCTTGGTAGTTTATTCTTAGATCCTTTACGGAACAAATAATAGAGTAGTTGTGAAGAAGGCTCATCGGCACGAAGCATTACTTTTTGCTCGATTTCCCCGAAAAACCCAGGATTCTCTTTCGTAAATAACTGCCTTTTAGGATGAGTGGCTGCACGAACCATAATAACTTGCGGATTCAATCTCATATAGTATTTTTCTCGAAGGACTGCAGCCCATTCTAGTGTTGCCCGGAAATCGAAGCTCAATGCGTCATCTATCGCTTTTTCCATTACCTCAGTTGTTGTCATTCCATCGAATTCCCTTATACAGGAAACAGCATATTCTGCAAATAAAGGATTAATTTTCATTATACCATCTTTTAGCTTCATCTCTGAGAATTGGCCATCACGGTAATAGGCGGGTTCACCGAAAATGGATGATGCTGTCACCATTTTCAGCGTATCTAACGCATTCCACTGAAAGGAAATACCGTTCATAAAGTTCTTTACCGGATTTAGTTCTCTAAACTTTTCTCCCGTCCTTCTGCTGTGTTCTTCTCTGGCCATTCTGGACATCGCTCTCACATCTCCTTCGTGTGTGGACTGTCATGATAAAGAGGAACGTTAACTATACACCCTTTGAGTCTATTATTAAATGCTCAAATTCTTACCATTTCCGTAAAAACACGAACGACGAAGCATTCGCTTCGCCTTATGAAATGTCCGAGAATAATAGAAGCAGTTTAACTAAGTGCTCTGACCAACTGAGCTACGGTTTCCCGGTAGGACTCGAACCTACGACCTCTCGCTTAAAAGGCGAAGTAACTGCATTCACCGCTTCGGACAAAGTCATTTTATCAATCCTTTTGCTTCTATGTCAATAAAAAAGCCCGAGAATACTTGAAACAGTACATAAGTGCGCTGCCGTTGCGCCATAGCTTGTTTCCAAGCCAGTTGGATTCGAACCAACAACCTCTTCACCCACATGAAGTAACTGCTTCTCCGCTTCGAGCTATAACATAATACATTATCAATTAAAACAAAGTCAATAGAAATGGAGCATAAAAAATCGAGCGCCGTGATGATTTCGTCACGACGCTCTAATTCTTTTTGGCCTTTTCAGGCCCGCACCTCGTCCCCGCTCGTCAGCGTGAAGCGAATGTCGTCCTTTCCGTAGATCGTCACCCGATCGACAAAAGTGGCCCATCCTGTCTTTTTTTCGTCGTTACCTTCATGGTGGTGTATGTCATTGTTTTAGTGGATCGCCAAAGATAGCCAAGAGATACATCGACCTAGGATTTGCAATCGGCATCGGTGGAGCTCTTTTGATAAAGTCACCTAGACAAGAGGCATTAGAGCAAGCAGTAATTCAAGCACCACTTGATTGTATTTTGCTTGAAACTGATGGACCTTATGTTAAGCCAGCAATTCCGAACCTGCGTAAAAAACAAGCAATTAAAACTCGTAACACCAGTTTAATTCTTCCTACAATAGTAGAACGTATTGCATTTTAAAAGGAATCGCAGCAAAAGAAAGCAAAAGAAGTAGAAGAAACAACCACAGAAAATGCCAAACGAATATTTGGCTTGCAAGTAGAGTAAGAAGATTAAATCAATCTACAGCCCGCTTCCGGTTTTCTTTTCATGACACTCTTTGCAGAGAGCTTCCCAGTTAGCCTGATCCCAGAATAGCCGCTGATCTCCTCGGTGTGGGATGATATGATCCACCACTGTTGCCGGTACGATCTTTCCCTCCGCTTGGCAGAAGGCACAGAGCGGATGCTGCTTCAGAAAGAATGCCCGGTCTTTTCGCCAGCGAGCATCGTACCCTCGAGCATCAGCACCGCCGCGAAGACGGTCACCGCTCCACATAATGTGATCCTTACAAAACACCTGACCCTGCTCGCAGAACCCAGGACACCCCGGGTAGCGGCAGGGCCTTTTCGGTTTTGGGGGATTTTTTACACCTCCGTTCAGATAATCAAAAGGCCCCGGTCATCATAGACCGAAGCTCCACTGTTGGCATTTTTCAACGCCCGATCCAGCGCCATTACAAGCGCCACCGCTCCGTCGACTTTCTCCGTGGATTTTTCCTTATCGATCTTCAGATTTCCGGCGGGATCGGTTCGCACGAAAGCGTTATCCATATTCCATCGGAGTACCGGATGCCCGCCATGGTTCAGCTTTCTCTCAAGTACCAGTCGCATCAGTTCTTTTGTCGGTGGACTCATATCCCTGAAGTCCTGTCCAAAGGGAACCATGGTGAAACCGTCATCTTCCAGAGCCTGAACCATCATGGTGGCATTCCAGCGGTCATACGCAATTTCCCGGATGTTGAACCGTTCTCCCATCTGGAGGATGAACTGCTCAATAAAGCCATTCCTTTTGAACTGTCACATGATTCCCAACAAACAATCGCTCGTTTCCTCTGTACAGTCACACGATTCCATATGGGCATCGTGCGATTGTTTATTATCATGTGATTGTATGCACCCCTCTTACCTCTATCAGCAGAGAAAGAACACTATTATTATGAAGGGAAAGACGTTCTCGGAAAGGCTCAAGCGTGGAGAACCCTTTGATTTCAAAAGCCCCGGTGCTTTATGACATTGTATCAATTTCTCCATGTTTGGGAAACGGAGTTCTTCTTCATATTCGCTGTTATGGTCAAAGAACTCCGTTTTTTTCTGCTTCCCCAGACATTCCTCAGGTTAATCACAATGTGAATGTCTATGGCATCTTTTCAGAGGACTATTGTCTGCGTTTCATGCCCCGCTCTGAGCATATTTTTCCGTGAGATATTCCATAGCCCGCAGATAGCCTTCAAAACCAAGGCCAATATAATGTGCCTCGCAGGCCATACCGGCATAGGAAATCTGCCGGAAGGGTTCCCGCTTGCTCACATCGCTGATATGTACTTCAGTCGCAGGCAGATGCACTGCTTTCAATGCATCCAGGATCGCTATACTGGTATGCGTGTAGGCTGCAGGATTAATGACTATCGCATCCTCCTGCCCCAGGGCCTGCTGGATGCGGGTCACGATATCTCCCTCATGATTGGACTGATACAGGCTCACCTCAACCCCCAGCGCACCGGCCTTTTCACGGATCATGCGGCACAAATCGTCATAGGTGCTGGATCCATAAATACCCGGCTCCCGAATGCCCAGCATATTCAGGTTCGGTCCGTTAATCACCAGGATTTTCATTGGTTTCCCTCCCAATGGGCCCTCAGGAGACATTCAATCTCCCGGGCTGTTTTTTCAGCATCCTCATTTTGGATCACATAATCCCGCATACGCTCATACATCGGGGCACGGGCCGTATAAAGTGCCATCAGCTTCTCCGATGTATCCGAGAGCGGTCTGTCGCCGCTTCTTGACAATACTTCCAGCGGACGGTCCAGATGGAAGATCACACCGTTCTGCCTCATGATTTCCAGGTTTTCCGGCCGTGTCACTACTTCGCCTCCGGTTGAGATCACGCATCCGGTGCGCTTGCAGGCCTCCCGCAGTACATCGGTTTCAAGCCCTCGAAAAGCTTCTTCCCCGTTTGCCCGCAGATACTCCCCACAGGTACAGCCGGCACGCTCCTCGATCATGCTGTCCGTGTCCAGAGCAGGACGGCAGCCGTGCTCAGATAGCAACTTCCCAACCGTAGTTTTCCCGCACCCCGGCATGCCGATGAGCACGATGTTTGCAGTCTGTTCTGAGATGACCGCCGTGATTCTGGCGATCTCCCGCTCATCGATAACGGTGTCCCGGAAGAGCTCACTTGCCTGTTTCGCCTGGGCAGCGAGCATATACAATCCATTCAGGCAGGGAATGCCTCGGGCCTCAGCCGCCAAAAGCAGAGCGGTCCTGGCCGGATTGTAAATCAGGTCCAGAACACCCTCAAGATGCGGAAATCCACCCAGGTCCACCGGCGAAACCCCATTGTGAGGGAACATACCCACGGGGGTCGCATTCACGATCACCTGCGCGTCTGCATGTCTGGAAATGTTCTCATAATTGTCTTTTCCACTCCGGGAAATGATGACAATCTCTGAAGCCCCAAGATCTTTGAACACGGTGCAGACCGTTTTGGACGCGCCGCCGCTGCCCAGCACCAGACACTTGCGGTCCTTTACGCAAATGCCGGATCTGTGCACCATCTGTTCAAAGCCGTAGTAATCGGTATTGTAGCCGTGCAGTTTTCCTTCCGGATCCCTGACAACCGTGTTCACAGAGCCAATCTTCCTGGCCGACTCTGAAAGGGTGTCCATCCAGGGAAGCACAGTCTCCTTGTAGGGAATGGTCACATTGATGGCATCAAAATCACGCTTGGCGAAGAAATCAGGCAGGTCTTCCCTTCGGACCTCCATCAGCGTGTATGCATAGCCGCCCAGCTCCCGGTGAATCTGCGGCGAAAAGCTGTGACCCAGCTTTTCGCCCAGCAGTCCATAGCGCGCGCTCATGTCCGCTCCGAATAGCTGCCCAGATATGTAAAGCTGTCGAGCGTCGCATCAAGCTCCGCGATCAGTCGGGCAAAGGCAGGAGAATAGACTGAGGCATCAATATCAAAGTAGAACATGAACTCGAAATCCCGTCCGGGCATGGGACGGCTTTCCAGCTTGGTCAGATTGATATGCTGGGCATAAAAGCGGCTCAGCACCTGCCACAGACTGCCGGGACGGTTGGGCAGCACCAGCATCAGACTGGTGCGGTCCGCACCGGGATAGATCTCCAGATGCTTGGAAATGCAGATGAATCGGGTATGGTTATTGCTGTTGTTCTGGATATCCCCCGCTGCGCGCGAGAGACCGTAGAGTGCCGCGCAGGCCGCGGAGGAAATGCAGGCGGCATCTTTCCGTCCGCTTTCCTGCAGCTGTTTGGCCGCAGCAGCCGTATTACTGCAGACATTCACATGCCATTCCTTGTGCCGGCTCAGGAACTCGGAGCACTGGTTGATCGCCTGCTCATGTGAATAGACCTCTTTGATGTCCTCCAGCCTGACACCGGGGAGCGTGAGCAGGGTGTGATCAATTTTAATGCGGGTGGAACGCACGACATAGAAATGATGCTTGATCATCTGATCGTACACACTGTTCACCGAGCCCGCCAGACTGTTTTCGATGGGCAGAATACCATAGCGGCACAGGCCGCTCTCAATTGCACTGAATACATTCTCAAAGGTCTTGCAGTACATGATGGACGGCGACTGGAACACCTTTTCACAGGCAATCTGGGAATAGGCACCCTCCACGCCCTGACAGGCCACCATGGCCTTGGGCGGAAACAGCTGATCTGTATCGCGGACCGCCTGGGAGATTTGCTCTTCCAGTGAACTCTTCCCACGGCCGGCGAGCATCTGGTGGGTGCGGCTCTGGTCCATCAGCAGACTGAACATGGCGCGCACGCCGTTCTCGTGCTGTTCTCCCGCCTGTTCGCCGACTTTATTGAGCAGACGGCGCTCACGCTCGCTGTCATAGATTGGCAGACCGTTCTCCCGCTTGTACGTGCCGATCCGGTCCGCAACCTCCAGGCGCTGCCTGTACAGTTCCACCAGCTGGCTGTCGATGGCATCGATCTGGCCCCGAAGTTCATCCATACTCATGCTTTTTTCCTCCCATGGCTTGTCTTTTTCATATCCTTGATGATCAGAAGTAATGCTCTGCCTGCCCCTTACAGACCGGTCACAGTCCCGTCACAGCAGGCAATGAAGTCCGCAAGCTCTTGAGCCGGGATCGGATGGAGCCTGCTCTTCCCGCGCGCTTCAGGCAGCACCAGCGTCAGGCTGTCTCCCCGGCGTTTCTTATCATTCATCGCGTTTTCTGCCACTTCCCGGGCCGTAAAGAGCGTTGTGACCGGAAGATGCTGCATGGACAGCATCGCCTTCAGTTCATCATATACACCCTGTTCACACAGCCCATGCTGCTCCGCGGCCCAGGCGGCGATCAGCATCCCGACCGCCACCCCTTCGCCGTGATAAATCCTGTATCCGTTCAGCTTTTCCAGCGCATGCCCGAAGGTATGGCCAAGGTTCAGGAGCTGCCGCTGTCCATGGTCATGCTCGTCCTGGCTGACAATCTCTCCCTTGATGCGGATGCAGTCCGCAATGATGCCGGTGAGATTGTCCCCATAGGCAATGCGGCTGAGCAATCCTTCGTCACAGATGGCCCCGGTCTTGATCACTTCGGCCATGCCTTCTGCAAACAGTTCCGGGGACAGGGTGCTGAGCACGGACGGATCACAGATGACCCGTCTCGGCTGATAAAACGCTCCACACAGATTCTTGCCGGATGCCAGATTCACAGCTGTTTTTCCGCCGACTGAGGCATCCACCATGGCCAGGAGCGTTGTGGGAATCTGCACAAAGTCGATCCCCCGCAGGTACAGCGATGCGGAGAGGCCCGTCAGGTCGCCTGCCAGTCCACCGCCGAGGGCTGCAAACACGCCTGTCCGGGTAATGCCAGCACGGTCCGCGGCCAGGAGCACAGCTTCCACGGTCTGAAGGGACTTATTCGATTCGCCGTGCGGGAACACAAAGGTATCCACTTCAAAGCCTGCTGCCGCATACGATGTCCTGGCTGCTTCCAGATAAAGCGGCGCGACCCCGTCGTCGGTGACAATCAGGACATGGCGTCCGCGGACAGCTTCGGCCGTCAGTGCCCCGGCCTGGGCAAGCAGGCCTTCCCCGAGCAGTGCATCATAGGCAGGCTCAACAGGAATGGTCAGTTGTCTCACTTGAAATCGATCTCCTCTTTGCGCTCGCGGCCTTCCCGCAGCAGGGTTTTGAGGCGGTCTGCATTGCCCTGCGCGATGGCGTCCCGGTATTCCTTCAGCTCATGAATCAGGCTGTCCAGCTCTTTGCACAGGTTGTCTGCGTTGTCCAGAAAAAGCTCTGTCCACATCGTTTCATTGAGTTTTGCGACCCTTGTCAGATCCCGGTAGCTGCCCGCGGAAAAGCTCATGTGTTCGCGGGCTGTGGGTGATTTAATGTACGCATTGCTCACAACATGCGCCAGCTGGGAGGTAAAGGCAATCATCTCATCGTGCTTTTCAGCAGTTGTCAGCGTCACATGCGCAAACCCGACAGCATGCAGCACATCGCGCAGGCGGCTGAGCACATACAGGTCTTCGCTCTCCCGCGGCACCAGAAGCATGGTGGCATTCCTGTAGAGGTCTTCCTTTGCATACTTGATGCCGGAAAATTCACGCCCGGCCATGGGATGGCCGCCGACATAGACAAACCCGTTTTCCTGGGCGAGGCGGAAGCAGGGCTCACAGACCACACGCTTGACACCGCACAGGTCCACCACAATCGACCCTTTCCGGATCATGGCTGCATGTTCTCTCAGGTAGTCCACCGCAGCACCGGGATAGAGCGCAAGAAAGAGAAAATCACACTGCCCGATGTTCTCTTCCGTCAGCTGGCCGTCCACAGTGCCGGTCAGTTCAGCATATTTCTGGGTGCTTTCGTCCAGGTCAAACCCAAGGACCGGGTAGCCCGCTGCCTTCAGTGCCTTGCACAGCGAAGCGCCCATCAGGCCCAGTCCGACAATGCCTGTCTGTTCCATCTCACTTGCCTCCAATCACGCTGCGGATCGCCCGCACGGATTTTGCCACATCATCAAACTGCTCGGGTGTCAGACACTGCGGTCCGTCACAGCGTGCATGCGGCGGGTCATTGTGCACTTCGATCATCAGTCCGTCTGCACCGCACGCCGCTGCAGCCAGCGCCATGGGCTTGACATAGCGGGCAACACCGGTCGCATGACTGGGATCCACCACCACAGGCAGGTGGCTCATTTCATGCAGCACAGCGACCGCCGAAAGATCCAGTGTGTTGCGTGTGTAGGTTTCATAGGTGCGGATGCCGCGCTCACACAGGATCACCTGCTCATTGCCGCCTGACATAATGTATTCCGCGCTCATGAGCAGTTCCTTAATGGTCCCGGCAATGCCCCGCTTGAGCAGGATAGGCTTGCGGATGCGTCCGAGTTCCTTGAGCAGTTCAAAATTCTGGGTGTTGCGTGCACCGACCTGGATCACATCCACATTCTCAAACAGCGGCAGGTGCGCAATGTCCATGATTTCTGTGACCACCGGCATGCCTGTGCGGCGCTTGGTTTCCAGAAGGAGCCGAATTCCTTCCTCGTGCAGGCCCTGGAAATCATAGGGAGAAGTGCGCGGCTTGAAGGCACCGCCTCGCAGAAGCCCGGCACCACTGGCCTTGACCGCCGTGGCCACGGTTTCCATCTGGCTCTCGGATTCCACCGAGCAGGGACCGGCAATGAACTGGAAATGTCCGCTGCCGATCTCAACACCCTCGACAATCCGGATCACAGTGTCCTCGGGATGGAATTTCCGATTGGCTTTTTTGAAGGGCTCGGAAATGCGGGTCACATTCTCCACAATATCCAGACCGCTGATCAGGTCGGTATCAATGCGCGTCGTGTCACCGATCAGGCCGATAATCGTCTGATATTCGCCAACGGAGATATGGGTGCGGACGCCGTAGCTCTCCAGCCAGCCGATCAGATGGTCCATTTCTTCCCTGCGTACGTCTTTTTTCAATGAAATAATCATGCGCTCATCTCCAATAAAAAATGGCCTGCAGTAATTCTGCAGCCCCTCATTTCTGATCCACTCGTGATCAAATTGTTCGCAGCAAAATTACTTTACCTCATGTTTCGTAGGTAAAGTAAAAGTAATAATAGGCATTCCTGCAAACCGTACTGATCATGGTGCATCCTTTCCATGGCCGCGCGGAATATGGTGCACGGCGCATTACATGCATAAAAACTAGCATATTCAGAAAAAATAAACAAGGGGGTGAACAACGGAAAAACAGAACGTAACCGATCGTCTTTCCCTGTGCCTTCCCGCTTTCCTGAAGCCCAGTGACGCCTCCTTCCGCTGATCAGACAGAACGCATAATAACCGCAATCCTGCTTCAGGACTGCGGTTCGCTGCGGGTCAGGGTTGCGCCGGATTTTGCATCCAGGGTGATGGAGCCCGGCATGGCGCTGTCCTGCATGTCCTTGAGCAGCGCGGCGAGGCGTTCGCCTTCTTCCAGGCCGATGCCGGTCAGCGCACCTTTCAGAAATTGACGGCGGGATACGTCTTTCATGGGTGTCTCCTCCTTCAAACAGCTTATGCTGCTTTCACACGGATTACAGGCCTGTGTGCAGCACACAGGTCAATCATTTCACGATGCATCCAAAGCTATGCTATAATCATCAAAGGAAAGCCAGAATCTGCGGCCAGGGCATTCGGCCTTCCGATCAATGATGTCGTGGAACGCATACCCGAAGGCCGTCATCTGATATGCCATGATCGAAATGTTCTCTCGCAGGAACGGAAACCAAATGCTGTCTGCTTTCAAATCCAGAATAAACGTTCAGAAACAGGGATGATGCCCTCCGGTCCCATTCTGCAGATTCTATTGACATCAATATTAAACACACAAAACCGGGTGTCTTGCGGCATGTATGTCATTCCTTTGCAGAATGCGGCTATAGAAAGCCGCGTCCATGCCGGGGGCTGCACCCCCGGATGCCCGCAGAACAGCTTATGAACGATTTCGCGTCCGGACCGCTTCATCGGACAGGACGCACCATCGGGAGGAAGAATCATGACCCACATCGATTTTTGCAGTGAAGGAACCCGGTATACGCCTTACTGGAAAACCTGTGTTGGGGCCGGCCGTGCCAATGAAGGCCTTCGGGCCGCTTTTCAGAGACAGCTCCGGCAGGTCCAGGAACAGATCGGGTTCCGGTATCTTCGCTTTCACGGTCTCCTGCACGACGACATGTTTGTTGTTCGGGAAAGCGAAAGTGGAGAGAAAATCTATAATTTCCAGTATATCGATGAACTCTTCGACAGCATGCTGGAGCTGCAGATCCGACCTTTTGTGGAACTCAGTTTTTTCCCTTCCTGCCTGAAAGGCGGAAATGCCACCCAGTTCTGGTGGAAGGCAAACATCACGCCGCCTGAAACCTGGGACGGATGGTGTGCGCTGATTGACCGGCTCATCCGCCACTGGCTGCAGCGCTATGGGGCTGACGAAGTGCGGACGTGGTATTTTGAAGTCTGGAATGAACCGAATCTGGATTCTTTCTGGGACGGTACCCGGTCCCGGTATTTCTCCCTGTACGCTGCAACAGCTCAGACCATTAAGGCCATCGACCCTGCGCTGCGGGTGGGCGGGCCTGCCACCAGCAATTTTGTGCCGGACGATCGGTTTGACGGGGAAACAGAAGATTTCACCCGGCATCTCACCCATCAGGTGGACGATCTGGACAGTCTGCACTGGCATGGTGTCTGGATTGAAGCGTTTCTGGACTACTGTGCCAAACATTATCTGCCTGTTGATTTTGTTTCGACCCATCCCTACCCGACGGATTTTGCCTTTGATCAGACTGGAAGGATGAAGGGGCGCACCCGCAATGTGGATTCCACGCACCAGGATATGATGTGGCTTAAGAACACCGTGCAGCACAGCGCTTATCCGGAGGCGGAAATCCACCTGACCGAATGGTCATCCAGCCCTTCCGCCAGGGACTGCACGCACGACTATCTGCAGGAAGCAGCCTATCTGGTCAAGTGTAATCTGAATGGGATCGGCCTTGCCGATTCTCTTTCCTTCTGGGCATTTACCGATGTGTTTGAGGAGACCGGTGCGGGCGACAGCATCTTTCACGGTGGGTTTGGGCTGATCAATTATCAGGGCATCCCCAAGCCCTCCTTCCATGCATACCGGATGCTGTCCGCACTTGGGGATACCATGCTCTATCGGGATGAGCATGCCTTCTTTACAAAAAAAGAAGGAAAACTTGCGGCTCTCCTCTACCACTACCCCCTGTCTTCCACTGTCAGCATGTCTCCTTACCCTGACCGCAGCCGGGCACAGAAAGAACTGGAAACGGGAGAAGCTGTCCCGGTATCTTACACAATCACGGGACTGACGCCAAACGCGGAAATCCAGATCGAAACCCTGGACCGGGAGCACGGCTGGGCCCTTCCTCTCTGGCTGGACATGGGTGCCCCTGAGCCTCCGACGCGTGAGGAAACGGCACGGCTGATCGAGCATGCAAATGCAACGGAAAAGCAAACCGTCATGGCTGATGCGCAGGGCAGACTGACCCTTCAGCTTTCCGTATTTCCATGGAATGTCATCGGTATTTACGAACAATAACTTCGGGGATTCCCATATACACGCGAAAAGCCCGGTTCCTCTGCGGAACAGGGCTTTTCTGCTGCATTTTCCCCCTGCGCCTGTGCGCTCACTTTGTCAATTGACATCAGTCCCTGCAGGTCGTATGATTGCACGCGTACGTTTTCCCGGAAACCCGGAATCAATGAGAAGTCCGTGACCGATCACCCGGTGCACGGCAGTCAGAGGAAGGCTATGAAGCAGTACAATACCCTGATGACGGAAGGGAATATCCGTCGGAAAATGCTGGGATTCGCCCTGCCGATCCTTGCAGGCTATTTTTTCCAGCAGCTGTACAATACTGTAGACGCACTGATCGTGGGCAATTATCTGGATGCCGATGCCCTGGCCGCGGTCACATCCACCGGATCCTATACCTATCTGATGATCGGTTTTGTGTCAGGGTTTGCCACCGGAGCCGGGATCATCATTGCCCGGCATATCGGAGCCAATCATCCGGAGGCCACGGAAAAGGCGGTGCACACCGCTGTTGCGCTCGGCGCACTGTTCAGTATCCTGCTGACCGCCTTCGGCATCCTGGTCACCCCGTCGATCCTGCGCCTGATGGGGACGCCGGACACGGTGTTTGACCGGTCCTGCCGCTATCTGCAGGTCTATTTCTCGGGTGCAGCTGCCCTGGTCATGTACAACATGTTTGTCAGCATTCTGCAGGCATCCGGAGAAAGCCGGTTCCCGCTCATCTGCCTCGTCGCCAGTTCCCTGACTAATATTTTCCTGGATATCCTGTTCATTGCCGTGTTTCATATGGATGTGGAAGGTGCTGCGCTGGCAACTGTCCTGTCAGAAATCCTGAGCATGGTGCTCGTGGGGGTCAAGCTGCTCAGACGCCGCGACAGCATCCGGGTGCAGCCAAGCCGAATCCGCATGGACCATGAAAGCCTGAAATATATTGTCCGGTACGGTTTCCCGACGGCCATGCAGGGATGCGTGATCGACCTGTCCAACATGCTCATCCAGTCCTACATCAACAGTTTCGGCCGCAATGCCATGGCCGGCATCGGCGCAAGCATGAAGCTGGAGGGATTTATGTTCCTCCCGGTGACCGCCTTTTCCATGGCCCTGACCACGTTTGTCTCACAGAACCGTGGCGCCGGAAAGCAGGACCGCGTCCAGGCCGGTGCAAAGTTCGGCCTGCGCTGCACCTTTGCCATTCTCCTGTTTTTCGGAATCATGGCCTATTTCCTTGCCCCGCAGATGATCCACCTGTTCAATTCAGATCCTGAGATCATCCGCTACGGCGCGGGAAGAACCACCGTCTGCGCATTTTTCTACTGTCTGTGCGGTTTTTCGCATACAGCTTCCGCACTCATGCGCGGCATGGGCAAGCCCATGACTCCCATGGTGGTCATGCTGGTGTGCTGGTGCGCAGTCCGCGTGATTCTGCTCTTTACCGTCGGCCGAATCATCCATGAAATCTGGCTGATCTACTGGGTCTATCCCCTGACCTGGTCTTTGTCGAGCATTGTGTATCTCGTGGAGTTCCGCAAGATGCATCTGTTCTCCGGGAATCAGACGCCCCAGACGAAAGCTGTCTGATCCGCATGCCCTGCAGGTGCCATCTGAAATCAATCAAAAAGATCTCCGTCTCAGGACAGTTCCTCAGACGGAGATCTTTTTCGTTTCTGTGCCCGGCACACTTTCAGTTCAGGATAATATCCATCCAGTGTCCCCGGCGGATCCGGTGCGCCATGAGGCGGTCACGGACCACGGCATCAATCGTAAAGGCAATCCACGGCGACACAACCGCCAGCGGGAAGCCCGGCCAGAGATTGGCCAGCGGATAGCAGAACAGCCAGGTCAGGATCGGACGCAGCAGCGTGACACTGATCAGGGCACAGGCCGCAACAAAACGCACGTCACCGGCTCCGCGCAGGGCTCCGGACTGCACCACACGTCCGTTCTGGGGAATCATGCCGATAATCACCACAATAAACGACAGTGTCACGTTCCAGATGATATCTTCCTCATTGGTAAAGAGCATGGCAATCTGGCGGCTGGCCAGGGAGATCACCAGCATCAGCAGAATGGCCGCCATGGTTCCGATGCGTTTGCCCGCCTGGGCATAACCCATGGCCAGGTCTTTTCTTTTGGCCCCGAGGCTCTGCCCGACCAGGGAGGTCGTGGCCGTACTGACGCCGTCGCCGAGGGTAAAGGACAGGTTGGTGACCTGACCGACAATCTGATACGCAGCGAACGCCTTGGTGCCAATGCCTGCAATGAGGCGGGCCAGAATCAGGAAGCCCAGCCTCAGGCACCCGGCTTCCACCATGGAACTGGATCCGACTTTGACAAGGCCGCTGAGCGTAGTCCGGTCAAACCGGGGAAGCCGCAGACGGTAATACCCGTCTCTGCGTGTCACGACAAACAGACAGATGAGGCTGGAGGAAATCGTGCCGCAGGCTGTCGCCAGCGCCGCCCCGCGCACGCCCATCGCGGGGAATCCCAGTTTTCCGTTAATCAGGATGTAATTCAGGCAGACATTGATCAGGTTGGCCGTGATATTCGTGACCATGGTCACACGGGTTTTCCCGATCGCCCGCATCGCAGCACAGATGCACAGCTGCCAGCACTGCGGCAGGAAGGCCAGGGAAATGATGCGGAAATAGGCTATGCTCAGCTCCAGCGTATCCTCGTTCGCCCCGCCCAGTTTCATCAGCCATTCTGCACCGAAGTACCCGATCAGGGTCATCAGGATGCCAACCCCGCTGATCAGGCACATCGACTGGTTCAAACAGGCATTGGCCCCCTTGTCATCCCCCGCCCCCTTGCGTCTGGCGCACAGCGCTGTGGTGCCGATACAAAGGGCCTGGGCAACAATCAGCAGGATCATGCGCGGCTGTCCGGTCAGGCCGACTGCCGCGATGGAGGCGGCTCCCAGCGTGCCCACCATCATGGTATCCACCGAACTGATGACGCTGAGCAGTGCGCCTTCCACCGTGGAGGGCCAGCCAATCGCCAGCGTGTTCTTATACAGCTGTTTTGTCTGCTCTTCGTCAATCGTTCTTCCTTCATGGTCTTTTACGGCCAGAAGCTTTTGGCTTAAACCCATTTTCTCCCCTCTCCCAGCGTCCTTTCGGGGCTGCAGTGTCCTTTTCGGCAGGCATCCTGCCGGGATTGTATTTTTCAGGTTGGTTCTTCCTGACCACGCATGCGGCAGCTGAACCGGATTGCATTTGTTCCCGCCGTCTTCTTCGGTACGCCACAGCGGATTCCTTAAAAGACGCTTCCGCAAAGTGTACTTCAAAAAGCAAAAAAAGGAAAGAGACACAAAGATGCTCGAACAGTGTCGGCATGAGCAGTCCCACACATGAAAAGAGGCGGCACCCGTATGGATGCCGCCCAGGAATTCATTCAGCAGATGATTCAGACGATGCTCAGTAGCTCAGGCCGAATTCGGACCAGTAGTAGTTGCCGTCAGCATCGCAGTAAGCATAGCTGTTGCCGGGAACATTGGCCAGGATGGCGGGATCAATGTACTGATCCTTGTCATAGCCGGGCACATCGTTCGGAGCTGCGCAGGTCTCGAGGTAGGTGCCGTCCTCATTCTCGGTGTAGGTCAGGGCGATCACGTCCTCAGAGGAAACCATGGTCACAGCCAGCTTGCCGGTGGGATTGTAGGCACCGGTGATGACATCCACCTGAGCCTTGCGGGCATTGTTCACAGAAGCACCGGAAGTGGTGTACTGGGCGAGCAGTGCGTCGCAGTAGGGTTCAAGGTTTGTCAGAATCCAGGGAGAAGTGCACACGACGGTCGCGACCACCTTGCCGCCATTCTCATGAACGGTCTCAGCTGCCTTGACGAGTTTCTTCATGTCGGCAACCGTGGTGACTTCGATCTTTTCGCCGGTCTTCTTCTGGGAAGCGACAACACCCTGGCCAAAGCCCTGTCCGCCGCCGGACATTTCGCGTTCATCCACTTCGTAGTCTTCGACCAGGCTGAGCACACCCTCGGAAGCGGAACCGTTGGTGGAGTTGGTGGCCTTGGGCTGGACATAGAAGTATGCGACCTCGGCATCCTTGGCCTTCTCGACGACTTCAAAGCCCTGGGCAGTGAAGAGTTCGGTCAGAGCGGTCAAGGTGTCTTCGTCTTCACCGTTTCCGGTGTAAGAGCCGATAAAGAGCTTGGTGCCGGCATTGGCAGCAAGAGGCAGGGCATTCTCATGGTTCTTCATGAGAACAACAGCCTTCTGATGCAGGGCATAGGCCTGCTCTGCAGCCGTCTGCAGGTTGGTGTTGCGGACTTCGTCAGCCTTGAGATAGTCGAGATAGGGGTTGTCGAAACGGCCCTGCTGGAAGATGGAAACAGCGCGGTTGATGTTAGCGCGGTCGAGGTCTTCCTTGGCCAGGATGCCGGCCTGGACAGCTTCGATCACCAGGTCCGTGCGCAGGCCGGAACCGATGGCATCGCTGCCGGCAGCGATCAGCATGGCATAACGCTCGGTCATGCTCTTGTCTTCGACACCGAAGGTCTGGCCGGTGACAATGCCGGAGTCGGTATTGACATAGCCGTCAAAGCCCATGACATCGCGAAGGAGGGTGGTGATGATTTCCTTGTTGTAGGCAGAGCCCAGCTGATTGACCTGGACTTCATGTCCGCGATAGGTCTGCACGACAGAACGGCTGTCAGCAGCATCGCGGGAGTAGCAGGGCATGATGGAGCCGCACTTGGCATCCACAGCTGCCTGGAAAGCAACCAGCTGATACTTTTCAAGAGAACCGGCGGTGGGATACAGACGCCACTGTCCCTGAGCGGTATGGGATTCAAAACCATTCTCAGCAGCACCGTCTCCGGGGAAGTGCTTGACAGAGAGCGCCACAGCACCGGGCTTCAGGCCGTCGGTGCCCATGTGATAGCCGTCCACCAGCGCGGTGATGATGCCGGCAGCAACTTCAGGACGCTCGGTGAAGGTTTCAAAGTTGCGGGGCCAGCGGGGATCGGTCACCAGGTCAACCTGAGGACCATACATCGCATTGATGCCCTGGGCAACCCACATCTGGCGGTCCACTTCGGCATACTCGCGGATGGCGTCATAGTTGCCATCGCCCATGGCAGCAGCAGCCAGACCGGGAGCATCCGGGAAGCCGGCGGAGATGGGGTTGGACAGGATGGTCATGGGGATGGCGGGCACACCGCGCAGAGCAGCATCGGCTTCGGCCATTTCAGTGACCACGTTGTTGTACAGCGCAACGGTGGAAGCATCAAAGTTCAGACCGCCGCGATAGACGCCGGCGCGGACTTTCTGTGTGTTGATGACGACAGAGTCGAGTCCGGCAAAGCCGTTGGAGTAAGCGTTCTTGGATTCTTCGCCTTCGGCAACAATGGTCACGACAGCGGCAGGATTGATGGTGCCGTCTTCATTCTTGACCATGTCCAGCTTCGGGGCGTTGGGGGTGATGGCCAGAGCGTTGAAGAGGAAACCGGCCTGATCTTCCAGAGACAGTCCGGCAACCAGATCGGCAGCACGGGTCTTGGCATCCAGGCGCCAGTCTTCAGCAGGATCCAGCGCTTTATTGTTGTTCAGATCCTTGAAATACAGTCCATCCTGAACGAGAACGCCCACGGTGGTCACACCGATGGTGGGGCCGTTTTCATTCTGATAGAAAGCGGGTTCCATGTAAGTCACGGTCGGATCCACTGCATTGGGATCATAGGGAGCGGGAATGTAGCTGTCCTCGGCGAAAGAAGTGGGTACCATGCCCAGTACGAGCGCCAGAGCGGCAAGCAGGCTGATGAATCTCTTCATTTTCCATTCTCCTTTGTTTTGGTCTTTTCAACTCCGGACTGCGTGAGCAGTCCTCATTTACTTGATCGCATCATAGCATGTTTCCCATTGAATAAAAAGGCATTTGGCTTGAACGTACCTCTGTGAACCGTAAACCACATCTTTGTCCATTCACGACAAAAAAAGAGCGTGAACGGAATTCCCGTTCACGCAGAGTCAAAAACCTGCTCAGGCGTCCTGGGGCTGCATGACCACCGTCAGACGGAACACGCCTTCCTCGGTGCGCAGGGTCATGGTTCCCCCGTGCTTTTCTGCGATCCGCTGGATGGAGCGGAGGCCAAAGCCGTGCCCGGATCCGGTTTTGGTGGTGTGCGGCAGGGCGTTATCCGTCAGACTCACATCGCCTGCGAACGTATTTTCAACCTGCAGCACAATCATGCCTCCCCTGCTGTTGCTCTTCAGGGTGATCATGCGTTTTTCCGGGTCCTCAATCTTGGTCACAGCTTCCAGTGCATTGTCCAGCGCATTGCCGAAGAGCGAATAAATCTCGCGCTCGGTCAGGAAATTGAAGAGGCTGCCGTCAATCATATAGGAATACTTCACATGATTGGAATAGCACAGGATATTTTTCTCTGTCAGAACAATGTCCACCGTCTGATTGCCGCATTCAATCACTGTGGAGTATTCATTGATGGAATCCTCCAGTTCGTTCAGATACTCATCAAACCTTGCCTTGCCGGCTTCGGAACGGATCGCGCGGATCTGATGCTTCAGGTCATGACACTTGGTCTGAAGGGAGACAATGCCTTCATGACTCATCTCATAGTAGCGCATCTTGTTGCTGATGAAATCATGCATGGTGCGGTTTTCATGGCGGAAGCTGTCGAGTTCGGCGATCATCAGGAGCGCAGCATAATTCAGCACTGTATAGAGCAGCGCACACAGATAATAGAGGAAGAGCGCATTTTTGTCTGCGGTAAAGACGTGTCCGCAGAATTCCAGCACCATCTGCAGCGGAACAAACACGGCCGTGAGCATCGTCATCAGCCGGACCGGCGCGTGATACGGAGGCTCCCTGACCAGTTTTTTATACAGGAAAGAGAGGAGCAGACCGACGCTGAGATAAACCAGGTAGGACATCAGGGATCCGGCCACGCTGTACTGCCCCCATGGAGCATCCAGATCATTGATCACCATCAGACTGGATCCTGTTTTGAATGCATTCCACGCGATCTTCAGGATCGTCAGACCCAGCAGACCGTTGTACCATGCCTCGGCCTGATTGGCCCTGTAGCAGAAAAAACTGCCGCCCACAAACAGAAGATGCAGCACCATGATCTGCGCGCTGTAGCAGAGTGCCTGCACATAGACATTCTGAATCCATTCATCCGACAGCGAGCGAAGGAGCCAGCTGCACAGACACATCACGGCCATGGAGGCACCGGCGCGCAGGAAAAACAGGCTCCGTTTCTTCCCGGTGTTGAGCGCAAGCATAAGAACAAATAAGACAATGGCCGCCGAAATCCTGTGATCGACGGCCCCAACCCACAGCTGATTGGATATCATAAACTATCCCCCAGAAAACTGGAAAAACGCTTCATCAGTTCTTTGCGATGTGATTTGGAAATGGAAATGCGCATGTCGCCGATCATCAGATAATCCGCCTTCACATTCGAGACATGACGCAGGTTCACGATAAAACTCCGGTTGCACATGACGAAATGATCCGGATTGAGTTTTTCAATGACATCGCCGAGCCTCCCCCGCACCGTGTACTCCCCGCGGGTGGTGTGATAGACAAGATTGTGATCAAAGACCTCCACATAGGCAATCTCATTGGATGACAGGCTGATGGTGCCCTCAGATGTTTTGAGGGAGAACTGCGCCTTGGTCATGCCGCCGTCGAGCCGTTTCATGGCCTTGTCCATCACATACGTAATGGAAGCCATGGTCGGGGGCTTCAGGATAAAATCAAGCGCATCCACTTCATAGCCCTTGATGGCAAACTGGGCCATATTGGTTACGAAAATCAGGATCGTATCCTTATTGATTTTTCGGATAAAGCGGGCGGTCTCCAGTCCGTCCAGCTTGCCCATCTGAATGTCCAGAAAAACAATATCGTGGTTTTCCGTGCTGCGAATCAGGTCCAGTCCGTCATGAAATACATTGATCATGACAGCATGATCTGACATTTTACAGTAATTCTCCACCTGTTCTTTCAGAAGCGCCGCATCCTTCGCGTCGTCATCCACAACAGCAATCAAAAGCATGACAATTCCTCCGGCCAGATGTGTTTTCTCAGATAATTATATCACACTACCTGTTCCAAGAAAAGAATTCTTCCCAATGTGAAAAAAGCAGAAAAAAGACCGGCGGACATCTTCATGCCCGCCGGCCGGGAAAATCCGATTTCAGGTTATGCTTTTTTTGCTTTCTTTGCCTTTTTCGGGCTGTAGATATCGAGCAGCAGCAGGGCCAGGGCAAAGACGCTCAGGGCCAGCAGGGTCCACTGTGCAATGGTCAGTGCCATCTGCCACCACGGGGTGATTGTGACTACCTTGGTGTACTCGCTGATGCCGTCCATGCCGCGGGAGTGAAGGACGGTGTACATCACGCGCTTGGTGGATTCCCGCATAGCCTGGGCAACAGCGGCGTTGGGCGTGCCGCCCTTGGGGCCGTAAGCACTCAGGCTGGTCAGATCCAGCTCGCCGTCCGGGATATCATTGCCAGCGACAATCTCATGCACGGGCACCATGTAGGAAGAATCGTACATATCGCTGACAGCAAAGCCCTTCATGCCCGCTTCGCCGCGCAGCCAGTCCGTCAGGAGGGCATGGTAAGCGCCGCACCAGTTTACGCCCAGGCGGTTGTAACCGGTCATCACGCACATGGCATCCGCATGCACGATCGGCAGTTCAAAGGCGCGCAGATAGATTTCGCGCAGAGCCTGCTCCGTCACCCAGGTGCCGATGCCGGCGCGGTTGTTTTCCTGATCGTTCATGACGAAATGCTTGTTGTAGACATATACACCTTTGCTCTGGATGCCGCGGGTTTCAGCGGTATCAATGAGACCGGTGAGCATGCCGTCTTCAGAATAGTATTCAAACACGCGGCCGGCATACGGAGAACGATGGATATTCAGGCCTGTGCCGTAGAGGCCGGCATAGCCCGCCCACATGGCGTCCTCGCCGATCAGTTCGCCGACTTCCTCAGCGAGCCGGTCATTGAACGTGGCTGCGATGATGCCGTTGCACGGATAGCATGTGCCCTTGAGTTCCCTGCCGGGGTCATTGTTGACCGTGGCATATCCGTTCGCACCGATGGAATATTTCTGCGTCACGCCGGAAGGTCCGTTGTGGTCGATGGTTGCAGGCTTGCCGACGCTGGTGACGCCGACCGTCTCGCGAAGACCCGTCAGGGTCACGGAAGCCATGTCTTCATAACTCAGCTGATCCATAAAGGTATCCCACTGGGCGTCTTCATACGGGATATCCATCATATTGACCAGCTGCAGGTTGGCATTTTTCCCCATGGCAGGGAATTCCACGCCGGTCGCATCCGGAAGGTCCGCATCGTCGAGCACCACATCCCTGGCCATTTCGTCGGTCATGGTGAGCTTGACTGCGCCGGGCGTGACGGTACCTTCCCAGTTGCTTCTTGAATAGTAGACGATCTCGTTGCTTCCCTTGCCCGCATAGCGGTTCACATCGGCATCGGCAAACAGCGGTTTGACGTCCGCTCCGGTCCCGTAGGCCTTTGCATAGGTCTCGCTGTCAAAGGCCTGATCAAAGGAATAGACCATGGCATCGCTGCCCGCGGCTGTCATCCCTTCAGTGAAGCCTTTGACCGTCAGAATATTGTTGGCAGCCTGGTGCGCATTCTCGGCAGCCGTCAGGTAATAGGTGCCTTCGTCGAGGATGTACGCCCCGGTGCCGAAGGTGTCATAGGAAGTCAGATAGTATTCCGGAACAGAGACGGTCACCTCTTCGCTGTCCCCGGGATTGAGCAGCGCGGTCTTGCCGTACCCGACCAGTTCCACAGCCGCTTTTTCAATCTGGTTCTGGCGGTCATAGTCTGTGTACGGCTTCTGTGCGTACACCTGAACCGTCTTCTTGCCTGCCTGAGATCCTGTATTGGTCACCTTCACAGACAGTGCATACGCTGTCTTCTGTCCCTCACCGCTCTTTTCCACCTTCATATCGGAAAGCTCGAAGGTGGTATAGCTCATGCCATAGCCGAAGGGGAAGGAAACCACACCGCTGTAATTGAAAGCGCCAGCTCCTGGTGTACCCATGACCACATCTTCATAGCGGGTTTCGGTATATTTGTAACCCACATAGATGCCTTCCTGATACACGACATACTTGCCAAAGGCAGACAGCGCCTTGAAGTTCTGTTTATCCGCATCAGCGTAGGTATAGGAGCCGAAATTATTCATCACAGGGTTCAGACGGTTGTCCATCCACCAGGTATCCGGAAGGGAGCCGGAAGGATTGACTGTGCCGGAGAGCACGTCGCCGACAGCGTACAGACCGGTCTGGCCCACACTGCCTACCCACAGTGCAGCGTCCACACCGTAGTCCTCTTCAAAGAGGAAGGCGGTGGAAATCGGGTTTGCGCTGTTGACGATCACGGTGATGGAACGTATGGCGCCGTCATCCTTGAGCTCCTTGAGGCCTTCCAGAATGGAGCGCTCGTCCTCATTGAGGGTCAGGTAATCGCCGTCGAGGGCATCTTCCTTTTCAGCCGTCACGTCATCGCCTTCACCGCCGACGCGGCCGACCACGTAGATCGCATCCTCGCCCTGGCCGATGGTGTCGTCGTTGTTCTTGCTGACTTTCTTCCAGCGCACTTCACCGATTTCGTAGGTGTTGCGCTTGGCTTCGTTTTCGACATAGTAATCCAGCAGCGGCTTGTCCACGACATCGAAACCGGCGCCGGTCATGACATCATAATAATTGGGTGCACCGGCAGCATCCACTGCACCGGAACCTGTGCCTCCGTAGACAGGATCCATGACCGTGACGCCGACCAGGGACACTTTGCTTCCCGCAGCCAGTGGCAGCACAGCGTTGTCATTCTTGAGCAGTACAATGCCTTCGCCTTCCACTTCGCGGACCTTGGCTTCGCCGGCCGCTTTCAGTTCGGCGATGGTGGCATACTTGCTGTCAAAATACCGGGCATAGCCCTCTTCCTGACCCTTGGGCAGGGTGGAAATGGTCTTGCTGGTCTTGGTGCCCAGGAACTGGTTGATCTGACCGGCATTTTCGCCTGCGATGACATTGCCTGTCAGCACCACGGCAAAGAGTGCGGCGGTGATATTCAGGAACAGTTTTTTCAGCGTTCTCTTCGTTGAAGGTTTCATGGAGGAATTCTCCTTTCTCAGATTGCGGCGCCTCAAGCCATGCGGGGCTTTTCGGGCACACCTTCGGACGGGCGGCGGCAGATGCTTCCAGGCCGCGGGCCAAGTCTGAAAAGGCTGGAATCTGACCATATTGTATGGAAGCGTCCCCTGAAAGTAAAGCAATGTTCCGTGCCGCATTTGGGCGTGAAACGCCGTAATCATTCCTTTTATTTGTTTGCGCCGTGAAAAACGTCGTTTGTGACCCTTTGTGTCGTGAATGAAACAGAATCCGGCGTGAACGGTCTTCCCGCATGCTCCTGAAAGCTCAGCGGCACGGGAACATCATTTGATGTCATGTCCTTTTTGTGTCATAATGTGCCCAACATGGGAGGGCACCCACGTTCAATCCGGCATGGCATGCGGGCCAGACCGGATGGATGCTTCAGCCCCGGGCCTTCTGCCCGCGTTTTGTTCATCAGATAACATGATACTTGTCCGAAAGGAGTCTTCTCCATGAGTCAGAACACCTCGAAGAAAGGCTTCGGGTTTTACGTCGTGCTGCTCGCCGCAATCGCTGCGCTGGCTGCCGGTATTTATTTTGCTGTGATCCACGGAACATTCGGCCTGGACAGCACCCATAACGGAAACTGCTATGATCCCCTGATCACCTGGCTGCTCATTGGCGGAGCCGTCATTGCCGTCGGCCTGACCGTTCTCAAGCGCTATGGTCTTGCCTCCGCGGTCACGGCCATTGTGCCCGGCGTCGCCCTGTGCCTGTTTGTCCACAAGTGCTACTGGTATGTGGTCGATGTCTTTGTCGGCATCGATGAAAAGCATGGCTTTGATCCGCGCTTTATTACCTTTACGGCTCTGATCCTTGCCGCCTTCGTGATCGGCGAGGCTGCCATCTACATCCGCAAAGTCAAGAAAGCCTGATGCACAAAGGAGGAACAACCCCATGAAAATGACGTTCCGCTGGTATGGAAGCAAGATCGACCCCATTCCGCTGAAATATGTAAAGCAGATTCCCGGCATGACCGGCCTGATGGGTCTGCTCGACAAGCCCGCCGGCGTGGACTGGCCGGAAGACGAGTTTGCCTCCCTGAAAAAGGAAGTCAACGAAGCCGGTCTGGAAATTGAAGTCATTGAATCCGTCAATGTCCATGAGGACATCAAGATGGGCCTGCCCTCCCGTGATGAATACATCGCCAATTACATTTCCACCATCCGCATGCTGGCCAGGCACGGCGTAAAGGTGATCGTGTACAACTTCATGCCGGTCTTCGACTGGCTGCGCACCGACCTTGCGCGCATCATTCCCGAGGACGGGAGCAACAGCCTGTATTTTGATGAGAAAGACCTCGGCGAAATGGGCCCGCTGGAAATCGTGCGCAAGACCGCAGAGGACAGCCACGGCTTCACCCTCCCCGGCTGGGAGCCCGAGCGTCTAGCCCTCCTGGAAACCACGCTCAAGCAGTATGAAAACATCTCCCCGGATGACCTCCGGAAGAACTTCAAATATTTCCTGGATGCCGTCATTCCCGTCTGTGAAGAAGTCGGCGTCCGCATGGCCTGCCATCCCGATGATCCCGCCTGGCCGATCTTCGGTCTGCCGCGCATCACGCACAGCCAGGAAGATTTCGACAGGATGGTGCAGCTGCACGACAGCCCTGCCAACACGCTCTGTCTGTGCACGGGTTCCCTTGGATCCAACCCGGAGAATGATATCCCGGCGATCATCCGCCATTTCGGCGAAATGAATCGAATCGGCGCCATGCATGTGCGCAATGTCAAATATCTCGGATATCACCACTTCCGTGAAGCTGCCCACCTGAGCTCCACCGGCGACCTTGATCTGTATGAAATTGTTAAAGCCATCTATGAGACCTGCCCCGACACCTACATCCGGCCCGACCACGGCCGCATGATCTGGGACGAACAGGGCAGACCCGGCTACGGCCTGTATGACCGTGCACTCGGCGCTGCCTACATCAACGGTCTCTGGGAAGCCATCGAGAAGGAATCCCGGAAATAATCCTCTCAACCTGCCACTGTGCAAGAATAGTTAAAGAAGGGATATGCCATGAGGCGGAGTGAAACCCTGAATCAGAACTGGCTTTTTATCGGGCCTGACAAAAAAGAAGTGTCCGTCAATATTCCCCACACCTGGAATGCAGTGGACGGCCAGGACGGCGGCAACGATTACTGGCGCGGCAGCTGTGTCTACACAAAGACGTTCGACGCACCGGCCTATGACAGGGATACAGAATGTGTCTATCTCGAATTCCGCGGCGTGAACGCTTCGGCCGATGTGACGCTCAACGGTGAAAAATGCATTCACCACGACGGCGGCTATTCGACCTTCCGCAAAGACGTCACAAAACTGCTGCACGATACAGACAATACGCTGGTCGTCATCGCAGACAACAGCGTCAACGACCGCGTCTATCCGCAGAAAGCGGACTTCACCTTCTACGGCGGCATCTACCGCGATGTGAACCTGATCGTGGTCAGTCAGAAGCACTTTGACATGGACCATTATGCCGGCCCCGGCATCCAGATTACCGCCAAGCCTGCTGAGGGCTACAAGCAGGGTGACGTGGAAATCAAAACCTGGACCAACTGCGAAGACGGCACGGTTTCCGTCCGCATCCTTGATGCCAAGGGAAATCAGGTCGCCGGGGGTGAAGGCAAAGATCTTCATCTCACCATCGAGAACGTCCATCTCTGGAACGGCCTGAGCAGCCCCTATCTCTATACCGCTGTCGCCGACCTGACCGTGGACGGCAAAGTCGTGGATGAAATCTCCAGCCGCTTCGGCGTGCGTGATTTCCACTATCACCCGAAGACCGGATTCTATCTCAACGGAAAATCCTATCCCCTGCGCGGCGTGACCCGCCACCAGGACAGGAAGGGTGTCGGCAATGCCCTGACACGGGAAATGCATAAGGAAGACATGGATCTCATCTGCGAGATCGGGGCCAACACGATTCGTCTGGCGCATTACCAGCATGATCAGTATTTCTATGATCTGTGCGATGAACGCGGCCTAGTGATCTGGGCGGAAATCCCCTACATCTCCGAGCACATGCCCAACGGCAGAGAGAATACGATCAGCCAGATGAAGGAACTGATCATCCAGAATTACAATCATCCTTCCATTGTCTGCTGGGGCATTTCCAATGAGATCACCATTTCCACCAAGGATAAGGCGGACATGCTGGACAACCACCGTGTCCTGAATGACCTGGTGCATGAAATGGATCACACTCGCTTTACCACTCTGGCCTGCTACGCCATGTGCGGTCCGTTTAATAAAGTTGCTCATATCACGGATGTCGTGAGCTGGAACCTGTACCTGGGATGGTACGTTCCGGGACTGTGGCTCAATGATGTATGGATGCGTTTCTTCCACATGGTCTATCCGGACCGCTGCCTGGGCTATTCCGAGTACGGCTGCGAAGGCATGCCGAACCTGCATTCCAGCCACCCGCGCCGGGGCGACCACACAGAAGAATATCAGGCCATCTATCATGAATACCTGCTCAAATGCTTTGAGCGCAATCCCTACATGTGGGCAACCCATGTGTGGAATATGTTCGACTTTGCAGCCGACGCCCGCAATCAGGGCGGCGAGCCGGGCATGAACCACAAGGGCCTGATCACGTTCGACCGGAAAACGAAAAAGGACAGCTTCTATCTCTACAAAGCCTACTGGAGCAATGAGCCCTTTATCCACATCTGCTCCAAACGGTTTGCTGACCGCACGGAAAAGATGATCGACGTCAAGGTGTACTCGAACCAGAACGAAGTGACGCTCTTCCTCAACGGCAAGAAGCTGGAAACCAAATATGGTGAAAAGGTGTTTACCTTCCGGGTGCCCCTGGAAGGCAAAGCAAACATCCGCGTCACCAGCGGCGAATGCAGTGACGAAGCGCAGTTCCGTCATGTGGATACGCCCAATCCGGCCTACTGCCTGAAAGATTCAGGCGACAAAGGCGCAAACTGGACAAAATAACTGAGCAGTAAGGGGGTTTTCCCATGTCCAAAGAAACCAACGCAGCCCCGGCAGGGGTCAACCGTGCAAAAATGTATCAGCTGGCACTGTTCCCGCTGAACAACGGTGCGACCAACGTATACTTTGTTCTGATTCTCTCCTACGTCGCCCAGTTTGGTTCGAGCGTCCTGCAGCTGGGCATCTTTGCCTCCCTGATGGTGACATTGATGCGTGTGTTCGACGCCATCACCGACCCCATCATCGGCGCCCTGATGGACCGCACCAGCACCAAGATCGGTAAATTCCGACCCTTCATGATTATCGGCAGTGCCATCATGGCTGTCAGCGTCATCTGCCTGTACGTCCTGCTCCCGCTCATTCCCGAGACCATGATGTGGGCAAGGTATGCAGGGTTCGTGCTGATCTACGCAGTCTGGGTCATCGGTTACACCTTCCAGACTTCCTGCACCCGTGCGGGCACAACGGTCCTGACCAACGATCCCAATCAGCGCCCCCTGTTCACCATCTTCAATACCATCGGTTCCATGCTGGGCATGGGCGTCATGCAGTTCCTGATCCCCATGATCAAGAACAATTACAATGTGCTGGACGAAGCGGGCAAGGTCATCGTGTCCGGTTATGCACGGCCTGAGCTGTACCGGATCATCACCCCCATCGGCATCGCGCTTTCCGTGCTGCTCACGATCCTCGCGATCATCGGCATCGCTGAAAAAGACCGCCCCGAGTTCTACGGACTGGGCGGCGGCGCACAGGAAAAGGTAAAGCTCTCCGAATATGCTGAAATCATCAGGGACAACAAGCCGATGCAGCGCCTGATGGTCGCCGGCGCCGGCTGCAAGCTGGCTCTGGCGATCGCCACCAACACAACCGTTCTTCTCGCGCTCTACGGCATCATGATGGGCAATTACGACAGCCTGTATCTGCCGCTGATGATCCTGGGTTATGTCTTTGCGGTTCCCTTCTTCCTGCTCTCCGTGCGGACCAGCCAGAAGAAAGGCCAGAAGGCATCCCTCACAAAGTATGTCTCGGTCGCGCTTATCAGCTATGTCGGTGTTCTGGTCCTTCTGCTGCTCTCCAACCAGCAGAATCCTGCAACCGTCCTGTCCTTCCCCTTCAACGGCGGCGGTTCCATTAACCTCTACACCATCCTGTTCATTCTCTTCTTCGGCATCGGCTACGGCGCGTATTATGCAACCGCAGACATGCCCATTCCCATGGTTGCCGACTGCTCGGACTATGAGACCTACCGCAGCGGCAAGTATATTCCCGGCATTATGGGCACGCTGTTCTCCCTGGTGGACAAACTGGTTTCCTCCCTGGCCCCGACGCTGGTGGCGTTCCTGTTCATGGCTTTCGCCGGTCTCTCCGACCTTCCCACCGACGCCACACCGTTCTCCCCCGGCATTAAGATCGCTGTGATCGTCATGTTCTGTGTCATCCCAATGATTGCCTGGCTGGCAACCCTCTGGGCGATGCACGGCTACAGCCTCACAGGTGCCAAGATGAAGGAAATCCAGGAAGTCAACAATGCCCGCAAGCAGGGAATTGCTGAAGGCATGAGCGTTGAAGAGGCCATGGAAAAGTGGCCCGGCAAAGAATAATCATCAATCGACCCTGAAAGGAGTTTTGAATATGAATCTTCCTCTGAATGTGAACTTTACCGGCAAAGTGGTTGTTGTGACGGGTGCAGGCGGCGTCCTGTGCGGCGACATGGCCAGAGCCTATGCTCAGGCCGGCGCAAAAGTGGCAGCTCTCGACCTCAACGAAGACAGAGTCAAGCAGCTGGCTGACGAGATGAAGGCTCAGGGTTATATCTGCGAAGGCTACAAGGCCAATGTCCTTGATCCGGAGGCGCTTGAAGCCGTACATCAGCAGGTCCTCAAGGATCTGGGGCCCTGCGACATCCTGATCAACGGTGCCGGCGGCAACAATCCCCGTGCCACGACCGACAACGAGTATCAGCATGAGGCTCAGGAAGGCCAGAAAACCTTCTTTGACCTGGAAGCTTCCGGTGTTGACTTCGTTTTCAAGCTCAATTTCCAGGGTACGCTGCTTCCCACCCAGACCTTTGCCAAGGATATGGTTGCCCGGAAGCACGGCTGCATCCTGAACATCTCTTCCATGAACGCTTATATCCCGCTGACCAAGATTCCCGCCTACTCCGGTGCCAAGGCTGCTGTCAGCAACTTTACACAGTGGCTGGCTACGCACTTCGCCGGCAGCGGCATCCGTGCCAACGCCATCGCTCCAGGCTTCCTGGTATCCAACCAGAACCGTGCCCTGCTCTTTAACCCCGACGGCACGCCCACTGCCCGCTCCGTAAAAATCCTGAACGGCACACCCATGGGCCGCTTCGTGGACAGCGAAGAACTGCTCGGCGGCGTATTCTTCCTGACAGATGACAAAGCTGCTTCCGCCATCACCGGCGTTGTTCTGCCGATCGACTGCGGCTTTGCTGCCTATTCCGGTGTGTAAAAAAATCGGACAAATCTTTTGCATCAGTTTCGCTTATGATATTATTTAATATAAGAACATCAAAGAAAGGAAGTTGCCATTATGAAGAAGATCCTGTCTCTTGTCCTCGCAGCAATGATGCTGCTCTCCTGCACGGCGTTCGCTGAGAACATTCTTGAGGCTGATCCGGAAGAAGTCATGAGCTTCAACCGTAAAGCCCCCATCACCGACTGGGAAGGCGAATGGGTGCTGGCTGCTGCTTACATTGGCGAAGACTTCGCTGAGGAAAACGACATTACGACCACCGGCCTCCTCGCTGTGCCTGAAAAGGCTGTTACCATGTCCGTAGTGGCTGTTCTGGACGGCAGTGCCACTGGTTCCGATGCCGGTGTCATGGTTGACCAGGCTGCCTACATTCATTCCCATGTGCACGACATCGAAGCCAAGCTGACCTTCGACGCCTCCATCACCGATGAAGAAGCAACCCTCAAACTTCCGTGGGACGGCTGGGATTGGACCAAGGACGAAGAATGGGCCGGCTGGACCGAGGGCGGCACCTATGTCAACAAGGGCGTTGGCAAGCTGAGCAAAGTCGGCGCAGATGACAAGAGCCTGTATTTCGGCAAAATCACTGGCGTGGAAAACGAAGCCATTTCCGATGAAAACATGAAGTACATGGGCATCAACGAAGCCGGCCAGCTGATCGTATGCTACAGCGATGACAACATGGTCAAGAAAGACGGCGACGTTGCATTTGCTTACATCTTTGTAAAAGCTGAATAAGCTTCAGACTATTCAGACAAAACCATTCAACTGCCTTTTTCCGGGTTTTTCGGAGAAAGGCAGTTTTTTGATGTTATCCGTTTGCAGCCGGATTCTGATTCATTTCGCGATGAATCACTTTTCCGTGAGACATGCATTACAGGTGAAAAGATGAATATGAGCTTGTTCTGAACAGAATCTGCTGATAATAGGGTAGAGGGAGGGATTACCCCTCTCCCCTCCCATTGCACTTATTCCGACTTTCCAATTATTCCGACCGAACCTTGACAATTGAATATTTTCAATGATTTGCTGAGAAGCTTTCGGGATAACTAACCAAGACAATACAGCTTCCGTAATAGTTCCTCATCGCTCTTCCAATCAAGTTCAAGCTCATTCGATCTGAGCGGGTTAATCTGAGATGTTGCTTTTTCTATTGCTTCTTTTTTCATCGTACCGTCCGTATTTGCATAGAATCTTCTAGTAGTCTCAGTCCTGCTATGTCCCAGCCATTCTGCAACGAGCTCAAGAGGCATTCCATTTCTGTAAAGATGCATAGCCCTTGAGTGACGCCACATATGAGGATAGATATGTTCAGGAGATTCAGGAAAGATTGCATGGGCTTTGGCTGCATATTTTGAAATGAATTTCTCTACATTGTCGACGGACATCTGTTCTCGTTTTCCCTTGCGTTCAGTGTAGAACAAGAAATTTTTCGGATTTGTTTCAGAATGGAAGCGTCGTATGTATTTCTCCAGATGTTCGCAGGTTTTCATCATCAATGGAACGATCCTTGTTTTGGAACCTTTACCAGTGACTGTAACATATGGTGTATGCTCATCTATATGAAGATCTTCAAGACGAATATCAAGGATTTCCTGTACTCGTGCTCCTGTGTCATATAGAAGAATCATAAACATCAGATTGCGGATGCCATTTTTCTTCTTGCAATCTGGTTGCTCCAATAAGATTTTCAGCGAAGCTTCACTGAAAAATTCTATTTCATGTTGCTCACCAACTTCTTTCTTTTTCGGAATAGTCGAAATGTCAATATACAAAGACATCACTGTCCTGTCCCGCTCAGCGACATACTTGAAAAATGATTTTATCGCAAATAGTCGCTGGTTTCTACTGCTGACGCTGTTGTTACGCTTTGCTTCCAACCAATCCAGATATTCCAATACGTTATCCTTGCTTGTATCTGCAAAGGAAGGGCCAGTCAGAGGTTTCTTCATTTTTTCACACAGAAAATCCAGAAGAAGATTCAATGCCTCTCTGTAAGATTTAACGGTGTTTTTACTTGCACCTCGCTGCTTCGGAAGAAAGATGGAGAGAAAATCCCGAATCATTTCAAAGAAAAGCCTTACTTCTTCAGTCATCATCTTCCACCTCCGGGATCAGGTTTGACAATCTTTCCCAATCTACCGATTTAGATTGAAGAAGATTTTCCGGAAGAAGATGGATATAATAAGCTGTTTCCTCAAAATGACTATGCCCCATATATGCACTCAGGTATGGGAGTCTCGAATAGAAGTCTACGCCTTCATCCAGCCATTTCATAATTACGGCTGTTGCAAATCTGTGTCGAAGAAGATATGTGCGCGCATGAACATTCGTTTTGTCGGGGCATGCGGTGTTCCATATGTGTCTAAATGCTTCGGCAAGCCACTTTTTCCGACAAGGCCCACCCGTTAATGAAGGGAAAAGATATTCCGTATCTGGAGAGATAGCCCCCATCTTTTCTGAGTATACCTGACACATCTCGGTGACATCTGCAGAAACAGGAATTAATCGCTCTTTGTTCGTTTTGTTTCGCTTTATCAGCAGCGTCTTTGAGGAAAAGTCAAAATCTTCTCGTTTTATTTCACGGCCTTCGTTTGGACGTAATCCACAGAAATAAATCAGCCTGAAAATAACCGGGATTATTAGATGCCGGTACGGACTGCTTTTGCAATAAGACAGTTTGTCGCATTCGTTGAAAAACGAAATTAGTTCCGAATCCGAAATAATATATGGTGGCTCTCTATGAGTTATTGGAAACAACGTGAGCGGGAGAATGAAATCTGCTTGACCAGTTGCGCTGAGATATTTGGATAACTCCCGAAGGGGAACAAGTCTCCGCTTAAAACCTGTAGACGTTTCAAGCGGTCGCATAATACACCAAGGCAAGACGGATTCCGCTGTAAATTCCTCCGCGCCTGTTGTCTCAAAGTATTTTTTGAAATCAGCAAGATACAACTCATATGTGCTTCTGGAATAACCGAGGCTTTCCTTATACTCGAGCATTTGAGAAATGCAGCCTGAGATATTCATTTGCCAGCACCTCCCAAAGACTCAAAGTCAAGGGAGCACAGCCGCATATTCTCAAGATCCGCTTCAATATATTGACGTGTGGATCTTATTCCCTGATGCCCAAGCACCTGGGCAACCGTGTTAACAGGGATGCCCTGCTTAACCATACTGGTGCCAAGGCCTCTTCGCATACCATGGAGCGTTTTACCGTCACCAACAACATGAATCAGTCCTGCTTTTTTCTGGTATTTCCGAAAAAGACAGGAAATGGAAACCCCATCATGATATCCGCAAAATGGAGCGCAGTGCCGAACGAAAACATGGCGGTCATCAGTCTTGGGCCTTGCCTTCAATATATAATCCGCTATCGCAGCAAGAACAGCATGCGGAATTGGAAGCGTTAGCTGCTCTGACGTTTTCCCTTGAATAATATGTATTTCGTCATTGCGCCAATCTATGTCATCAAGTTTCAAAGCGGCAATGTCACCAGCTCTAAAACCACTGACAGCTGCAAGCTGCAGGATATACTTGACGAAGACGGAGAAGTCATTGAAAAGGGCACGAGAAAAAACGGAGTCTGCAAAGAGCAGAGAAAGCAACCAATCGTACAGGTCGGGCTGTTTCTGGATGACCAGGGAATTCCCATCTCCCTGGAAATCTTTCCGGAGAATACACTTGATCATCTGACATTCCGTGATGCCATGAAAAATACAGTTTATACGCTGAACCTGAACAGATTTATTCTTATTGCCGACCGTGGCATGTACACTGGTACAAACATGCGTCATGTTCTGGATCAGGGACATGGATATATCGTTTCCAAGAG
>Ga0129307_1000453_pt1 | contig 63674 bp, 46 predicted proteins | sample P1105metagenome_FD_94437 | JGI IMG/M metagenome (GOLD analysis project Ga0129307, IMG submission 94437) | Capybara group fecal microbial communities from Wisconsin, USA - P1105 metagenome | ecosystem: Host-associated > Mammals > Digestive system > Large intestine > Fecal | place: USA: Wisconsin... | reverse complement strand
TGATTCCATCTTTTTGCGCAGCTTCTCGCGGCGGATGCGCTCTTTCTCCAGCTGCCCCTGACGGTCGGGACGCGCCCATTCGGGACGAGTCTCCCAGTCGGGTTCGTCGGTGGAGAGCGCTTTTGTCTTGGGGACGCGAACGATCGTGCCCCAGGCGTCGGCACTCTGCTCGATGATCACCTGACGGTCCTTGTTCTTCACGGGGGCGGCGACGGAGAAGAGGATGATGTCGCCGCTTTTCACCGTCTGCGGCCGCAGACGGTCGAGCACCGTTACCAGCACTTCCGTATCCTTTTCCAGCACGGCGCCTTTTGCAGGGCCGGCGGCGCCGAATGCCGCTGTCGTTATGAGCATCGCGCCTGTCACCAGCAGCGCGGCAACTGACTTTTTAAACATGTGAGATACGTCTCCTTTCGTATTCAACGTTTGTCATGTGCAGTTCGATTGCCTGGCGGGGGAGGAGAGGTCTATCTCCTCCGGCCGCGCAGCGCTGCCAGGTCGTGCTCGATCGCATTCAGACGCCGGCGCAGATTGTCGTTGTCCTTACGCAGTTCGATGTTGTCGTGCCGCAGGAACTCCATTCCGGCCTTCAAACCGCCGACTTCCGCATCCTTATCCAGCTGCAGATCCTTGTACCGCCGCTCCATCACTTTCAGCCGCGCGTCGTAGTCCACTGCTGTGTGACGCTGCACTTTCCAACGCTTCTCTGTCATGTTCGTGTTGCGCCCCAGGCGCAGTGACAGGCCGACGTTGACCATGGTCTCGTGTCCTACGGTGCTGCCGACGGTCAGCAGGGTGTCGTCGTTGAAGTGGTGCGCCACACCAAGCGCGACGCTGCTGTCGCCTTTGTAGTGCCCGAAGCCGGCCATGATGCTGGTGGGCTTGTCGGGGTCGTAGTCAAGGGGATGCAGCGCTGCCAATGCGGCTGCACGAGATCCAACGTGGGCGAGGCCGCGTTCGATTTTGTTGTTCAGGAAGCTGAGGTTGTTTCCGGTGTTCTGCACGTAGTCTTTCAGCTGGCCGTAGGGGACGGCGTCGGTGTCTTCGACGGCCCACCCGAGGTTGGTGATGCGTTTGCCGCTCATGTTCAGGTTTTCTTTCATGGTGACGGGGCCTTCGAACACGGCGGGGCCGCTTGCGGTGAAGGTGCCTTTGGTGGTCAGGTTGCTGATGACGGGCGTGTCTGTCACGACCCAGGAGACGACTCGTTCGCCTTTATCGTTGACGGTGTCGGTGAGGGTGAGGAGGTCGGTGTCGCTGGGCTGCTGGACTTGCATTCGCACGGTGTTGTCGGCTGCGACTTTCTTGGGGCTGCCTTCCTGGGTGACTGCCAGGTTCCAGCCGGTGTTTTTGAGCTGGCTCACGTTGACGGCGTCGGTGTCGTTTTCGCCTGCGGCGACGTTGGTGATTTTGTTGCCGCCGACGTTCACTGTCTTGGGGCCGATGCTGATGTCGCCTTGGGGGCCGCCGTTTTTGATGGTGAGGCCGTTTTCGTTCAGGACGACGTCGCCGCTTTGGACTGTGAAGGACTGGGCGGTGACGTTGCCGCCGAAGGTGGGGGCGTCGGCGACGACCCAGGTGACGGTGCGTTCGCCGTTTTCGCCTTTATCGTTGTCTTTCAGTTCGAGGAGGCTGGTGCCTTCGTTCTGTTCGACGTTCAGGCGGACGGTTTTGCCGGAGGGGATTTTGCCAGGTTCGCTGTTTTCGATGGCGAGGTTCCAGCTGCCGCCGCTGCCGCCTTCGCCGATGGCTTCGGCGACTTTCTTGAGCTGGGCGACGTTGACGGCGCCGCTGTCGTCATGACAGCGGCGCAACTTTAAAATTTCTGTGGCATTGACTTTAAAATTTCCGTATAGCAGACTTTAAACTATCGGTATCGACAACTTTGATACGCATTCGCGATGAGCCTTTAATACTCACCATGGATTAATACTATTCTCGAATAGAAATGCAAATACACGGTAGGGGCGGGCCCATGTGCCCGCCTGTCTTTCCCGTATGTTCGTAACGCAAAGCCGGGCGGCCACGCGGGGCCCTAAAGGACTAGCTACGCGTCGCCGCTCCCTACAAACGCATTATGAGCTGTTGGGTCCGTGATGAGTATAAGCCGTCAATAATGCGTTTGCCAAGACGGTCCACGCAGGGTTGCTTTTGCAAATGGAAAATGCGCGCACACAAAAACCGCGCCGCTGTCGTCGTGACAGCGGCGCGGTTTTTTGTGGGCGTCGATACGTGATTTGTTTTTTGAGGTTCGAAAGGGGATCAATGCTCCAGGTCGTCCATGGGGGTGCTCCACAAGCGCGTGGACGAATTATTGCGCATCTCGTTCAGCCGGTGCGCGCTCATCGTGCCCGGCTGCGCGTGGTGGAGGAAGACGGAGCACAGGTGCTGAACGATCGCCTCTTTGCTGATTTCCACTTCGGGAGCGACAAAATCGTGCCGGTTGATCATTGAGTAGCGCTGTCTCTTGGTGTCCCATCTGATGTCGGCTCCGCAGATTTCGCGCAGACCATTGATGACCCGCAGCAGTGTGCGCGACGTGCAGTTGCCGGCTTGGCACAGCTCTTCCGGCGTGGCGCCATCGTTGTCGCACAGATGGGCCAGGACGCGGCCGCCCTGTTGCAGGCTGTCGATAAAACTCCGGTTCATGATAGAGATACTCCTTTCGGACGCGGATGAAACGTTCATCCGCACGTTCCGGGCCTCACATAACGGCATGGAGCTCGCCCGGCATCGGGGTGTGTTCCTTGTTTGGTGCGAGAACCGGTGATGGTGATCCCTTTACCGGAGGGATCAGTTTTTGGGCGCAGCGTTTCCTTTCAGATCAGTCGTCTCCAGAACGCGGGCGCGCAGGACGGTGCCGGGTTCGAGCACCGAGTACGTCCCTGTGGTGAACACGTTCCACGGCACCACCAGCGTCACGTCGGCGCTGGCGGCCGCATCGGGGCTGACGGGCACGTTGTATTTGTGGAAAGCCCGTTCGCGCGCCTGGAGGGCGCGCATGGTCTTCACGTCCATGCTGGCTTTTTTCGTCTCCGGCACCATCGTCACGGTCTTGCTCTCGGCCACGTCGGCGATCAGGGCCACTTCCTGCCCCGTCACCGTCACGGCGCGGTCGATGGTGATGCCTAATCTAGGGGCTTCGCGTTCGCGTTTGTTCTGACGATATGCCAGGTCTTCCGATTCGCTGCGGGGATTGCGCGCCAGTTTGCGCAGGGCTTTCTCGCGCAGCTTCTGCTGGCGCTCGGCCTGAGCGCGGCCGTCGATGGTGTTCATGTCAGGCTCGGGCGGCACGTCGAGCGATGCCGGCTTGTCGAGCGGGATGTCGACGACGTGTCCGAAGGCGTCGGCGCCTTTGCGGATCACCACTTCAAAATCGTCGTTCTCAACCTCGCGCGCTACCGAGAACAGCACGATGTCGCCGCTTTTAGCGTTTTTCGTCGTCACGCGGTCAAGCACTTTGACCAGCACGATCGTGCCTTCTTCGATCACGACGCTGTGGGCGGCTCCGGCGGCGCCGATGATCGCGCCAGACAGCAGCAGCGCTGCTGCAAGTTTTTTATTCATGGGATTCATTCTCCTTCGCGTTCAGCTAGTTGATCGTGATCGGCTTGGGCGGATCGGGAAGATTCAGCTTCAGCTTGTCGATCAGGGCGATCACCTCGGCCGTGCGGTCGAAGCCTTCGGGCAGATACAGCGCGTCCTTGCGGTCGATCAGCAGCGCGTCCTTCAGCGGCGACGAAGCCGCCGCCGAGCGCACCAGGCCGCTGATGATGCTGCGCGCGTCGCTGCGCACCGAGTTCTTCTGCTTGGTGAACTGGGCGATCGCCTTCTTCACGGCCTGGACGTCATAGCGCTTTTTCCGGTCTTTCAGCGCGCCGTTGAGCAGGTTGATGTTCTTCGCCATCACCGCTTCGTACTTGGCTGCGTAGTCGTTCACGGCCTTGCCGGGAGCGGAGTTTTTCATCACGCTCTCAAAGTCCAACGTGTACACCTGCGTTCCCGGCTGCACCGCGGGCGCGGCTTTTTCTGCCGGAGCGCTTGCGGCCGGTTCGGCTTTTGCGGCCTCCGGGGCCTTGTCAGCTGCCGGCGCCGGCTCGACGGCTGCCGCCGGGACGGGGGAGGGCGCAGCGGGCTGAACAGCCGCGCTTCCGGGCGCCGGCTCGCGGAGCAGACGCAGAGCGCCCGCTCCGCTGAGGGCGATCACGCCCGCTGCCAGCGCCAGGCACATCAGCGAGGCGCACAGATAGAGCAGCTTTTTCATGCCCCGCGCCTCTTATTTTTTGCCCTTGGCGCCGAGCAGCGACTGCACGCTGCTTTCCAGAGTCAGCAGACGCTTGCGCAGGCTGGAGTTTTCCTCTTCCAGCGTCTTGATCTTGGCGTCGTAGTTCGCCGCCGAGTAGCGCATCGCCTTCCATCTCTTTTCCGTCATGTTCGTGTTGCGTCCCAGACGCAGCGACAGACCGACGTTGAGCATCGTCTCGCGGCCGACCGTGCTGCCCACCGTGAGCAGCGTATCGTCGTTGAAGTGATGCGCCACGCCCAGCGCCACAGAGCTGGCGCCCCTGTAGTGGCCCACGCCGGCCATGATGCTCGTCGGCTTGTCGGGGTCGTAGGGGAGGGGATGCAGCGCCGCCAGAGCGGCCGCGCGGCTTCCCGTGTAGCTGATGTCGCGGTCCATCTTGTTGATCTGATAGTTGATGTTCGAGCCGATCGCCTTCAGCTGGCTCATGTTCACCGCGTCGGTGTCGTCAACGCCGGGGGCCAGGTTGGTGATCCTGGTGCCGCTCATGTTCAGCCCCTTCTTCATCGTCACCGTCTCGTTGAAGACCGCCGGACCGTTAGACGTGAACGTGCCGCCCACCGTCAGGTTCTTCTCCATCGTGATGTCGTGCTTGTACACCGGCTTGGTGTCGAGCGCCTGGAGCGCTTCTGCAACGCTGTTGTGCGTGCCCAGCTCGTCCAGTTTCACTTGGAACGTGACTTTGCCCGTCTCGGAATTGAAGACGCTCGTGCCGCCAAAGCTCTTCGCCACGCTGTCGCCCAGATCGTACAGCTGCGAGCCGTTTACCGCGTCCGTGCTGCTGTTGTTCACGTCGCCCTTGGCCACGTTCGTGATCTTGTTGCCGCCGGCGCTGATGCCGTCGTTGTTGATCACCACGTCGCCGGACTTGGCCTTCACCGTCAGGCCGCCGGCCGTGACCATGCCGCCGAACGTCGGCGCGTCGGCCACGACGAACGACACCACCTGCTCGCCGTCATCGTTGACCGTCTTCTTCACCGACAGCACGTCAGTGGTCAGGTCGCCGACAGGCTCGTTCTTCTCGACGACGATGCGCACGGTGCCGCCGCCGGGCACTTTGGTGGCTTTATCGTCAGCCACGGCCAGGTTCCAGCTCACGTCGCCGGAGGGGACGTTTTCGAGGCTGATCTTGAACGTTCCTTCATTGTTCGTCACTTTGATGTTTTCGTCGCCGGAGATGGTGATCGTCTTTCCGACTGTCACGTCGGTGGAGCTGCCGGCGCCGTCCTGGATGGTCCAGTAGGAGTTGTTCACGGCGTTTTGGACTTGCTGAGCGTCCCAGTACACGTCAGAGGACGTGATGTCGGCGACGGTTCCGTCGGCGTTGATGACGGGATCTTCGGCCTTGTCCACGCCGAAGGTCATCGCGAATTTGCCGTCGTTGTCGGTGGAGATGACGATGCCTTTGCCGGCTGCGAAGCTGACCAGGCCGGCATTCTTGCTGTCCTTGTAGTCGCCGATGCGCTGCGATTCGATCTCGCCGCTGCCGGCAACGCGCCCGCCGTCGGCGGTCACGTCTGCGGACCAGACGGCTTCGTCCGCCGCGGATTGCGCCGCTGCCGCGGCTGCCGTGGTCTGTTTCAGCTGGGCGACGTTGACGGCGTCGGTGTCTTTCGTACCGGCGGCCACGTTCGTGATCTGGCGGGTGATCGTGGTGTCGCCGCTTGTGCCGCCGACTGAGATGGCGGCCGCCGTCGATTTCCACGTCGGAGAATCCACAGTCGAAGGGGCGTCCGTGGTCGGATCGTACCCGGCGACGCCGGCTGCGGTCGTTGCGGCAGAACCGGCGCCAAGGGCTACGCCACCCGCCACTGTGGCTTGTGCGCCGTTGCCGATCGCGATGCTGCTGCTGCCGGTCGCGCTGGCGTTCGGCCCGGCGGCGATGGCGTCAAGGCCGGTGGCGCCGTCGTTGTTGTAGTTGGAGCCTTCGCCCGTTACGGTGGAGTTGACCGAGTAATAATGCGTCTTCGAGTTGTTGACGGCTGTGGCGACCTGCTTCAGCTGCGCCACGTTGACGGCGTCGGTGTCTTCCCTACCGGCAGCCACGTTGATGATCTGGCGGGTCACCTTTGACCCGTCTTGTTTGGTGCCGCCGCCCACAGACACCGCGCCGGAAGTTGATTTCCAGGTGCCGGTGCTGTCGTTGTCATGATTTGTGCCGGTGATGTCATAACCGACTGTTCCCGCAGCGGTAGCCGCCACGGAATTCCAGCCCAGCGCCACGCCGCCGAGAGACGATACTTGTGACTCGGCGCCGACAGCGGTTGCATTCCCCACAGACGTTTGCGCGCCCACGCCTAAGGCAGTTGAGGCCAGCCCCCCAGCAGAGGAGCTCGCGCCAAATGCGGCAGAATGATCGCCCGTTGCGGCAGCTTCTGTGCCGAAAGCGCTGGAACCAAGTCCTGTCGCCTTTGCCGCTGTGCCCATAGCTGCGGCAGCCTGATTACTCGCCTGGGAAGCAACGCCGATAGCGATCGCGTTGACCCCGCTTGCAGCAGCCTGAGTGCCAAAAGCAAGTGCGTTCTGCGCGCTGGCTGTTGAAGCGACGCCAAATGCCGCAGAATTTTCACCGCTCGCGGCAGCCTGAGTGCCTAAAGCAAGCGCGTTCTGCGCGCTGGCCTGGGAGGCCACGCCATAAGCTCCCGAATTGATCCCGCTTGCGGCAGCCTGCACGCCGACGGCGATCGCGTTTTCCTGACTTGCAGCGGCAGCCACGCCGGCCGCCGTTGCGTTGGCGCCGGATGCCGTTGCCTGAGCGCCCAGCGCCGTGGCGTTGTTGCCGGCGGCAGAGGCCGCAGGACCCGCGGCCAGCGCGTTCGTTCCGGTAGCGGCGTCGTTGTTGTAGTTGCCCTGTTTCGTACCCCCGTCATTCGTGCTGTAATAGTGGATCTGCGCTGCTTTCAGCTGCGCCACGTTCACCGCGTCGGTATCATTGGTACCGGCGGCCACATTGATGATCTGGCGGGTGTTGCTGCTGTCGCCGACGGAGACTGCCCCCATCGTCGATTTCCAGGTTCGCGTGGCGTCTGTAGAAGCTTTGCCCGTCACCGGGTCATAGCCGGCGACGCCGGAAGCGACGTTTGCCGTTGAGCTGCTGCCCAGCGCCACGCCGCCGTCGTGATTGACATTAGCGTTGGTGCCGATCGCCACGGCGTTGTTGGCCGTCGTCGTCATCGGCTCAGTAGCAGTAGCCGCGCCCATCACCACGACGCCGCTGGCGCCTGAGACTTTGCGGTTGGTGCCGATGATGCTGTTGTTGCTGCCGTTCTCGATCGTGTTGTTATAGCCGATGGTGCTGTTGAATTCAGCGGGAGCGTCCTTGGTCCCCGTAATCGTGTTCTTCACTCCGATCATGGAGGACTTCAAGGCATAATCCGCCGTATTGGCGCCGCCGATGGCCAGGACATCGCCACCGTCTTCCGGTGCAGACACGCCGAACGCGTCCATCTTCGTCTTGAGCGTGGCATACGCACTTTTGGCAGCGGCCGAGTCAGCGCCGCTCTGATTGACAGCATCGGCGTAATTACGGTAAGCCGTGGTAAGCTCAAGAATCTGAGCATATTTCAGTGCGCCGTAAGAATTGGTGATTGTGTTGCCCGTACCGAAAATCAGCGCGCCGTTGGCGTTGCTGGTCGAATTGGCAAGCCCCACCACGCTGTTGCCGACGCCGTCGTAGGGAACGCCCCTTGCCGCGCCGACCTCATTGAAGCTGCCGAAGACCGAAGCGCCCGTTCCCTGCAACAATGAGCCGGCGACCGAAGAGTACGCACCGGCCACCGACGAGAACTGACCGTTCGTCCCGACCGCCACGCCCGCAGCCAGCGAATCCGTGCCCGTGGCGCCGTCGTTGTTGTAGTTGGTCTTGTTCACAACACCAAGGAAAGGCACCGTGTCGTTGACGCTGTAATAATGCGTCTGCGCCGATTTCAGCTGCGCCACGTTGACCGCGTCGGTGTCATTGGAACCGGCAGCCACGTTGATGATCTGGCGGGTGTTGGTGCTGTTGCCGATAGAGACCGCGCCCATCGTGGATTTCCAGGTCTTCGATTCGTCTGTGGAAGCCTTGCCGGTCGCCGGATCGTAGCCGGCGACGCCGGAGGCGACGTTTGCGACAGAACCGCGGCCAAGTGCGACGGAATTATCGGCTGCAGCGCTGCTGCTTGCACCTAGAGCTGTTGAACCGGCTCCCGTTGCCGCCGATCGATAACCGGCGGCCGTAGCCAACGTTTTGCCATCAAGCAGCGAGACAATACCGTATTCGTCGTAAGTTGCCCCCGCCATGCTCAGGTAGCCTAAGGCCACGGAACCGGTGTTGGCGCCACTGTTAGCTCCGGTGGCTAAAGAGGCCTGTCCCAGCGCTGCAGCAGATCCGCCGACAGCCGTAGCTTGCATATCAACTGCCTTTGCTGATGAACCAAGAGCAATAGCCTGGTAACCGTTGGCCTTTGACGCACTGCCAATTGCGATAGAAAGGCCGCTGTTGTATTTGTCATCACGTGCATCTGCCAGATTGCCGATAGCAATTGTGTTGGTCCCTACGGCGCCTGTTGATTGATCTGGCACAAAATTGCCGCCCAACCACTTCGCGCCCGTAGAACCGATCGCAATAGCATCCTGTCCCTGTGCATAGGCATACGCACCAAACGCTTGGGCTCTTTCACCGTCTGCGTAACTGTGGGAACCAAGGGCGGTAGCAACGACGTTTGTTCCCGAAGTTGATGAGTTTAACGCCGTGGCATAATAACCAACTGCCAGCGTTTCTGAACCGCTTGCCTTGGCGTAATAACCGGCAGCGATCGCAGCCATTCCTTCTGCACCGTCATTATTATAGTTGGTGACTCTGCCGAATTCGCCTTCACCAGATGACCCTTTCGCGCTGTAAAAATGCGTCTGCGCCGATTTCAGCTGCGCAACGTTGACCGCGTCGGTGTCCCGCGAACCGGCGGCAACATTGATGATCTGGCGGGTGTTGCTGCTGTTGCCGACAGAGACCGCACCCATTGTCGATTTCCACGTTTTGCCGGTGTTTGTGGAAGCAGCACCGGTCGCCGGGTCGTAGCCGGTGTCGCCAGAAGCGACATCCGCGACCGAATTGCGGCCAAGAGCAACGCCGTTCGCCACGGTGACTGAGCTGTTGTAGCCGATCGCCGTGGTGCCTTCGCTGTCGTTGCCGGAATAATTGGTAAATGCGCCGACGGCAGTTGAATTCTTCCCAGATGCTTTGCTGGAGTATCCTACTGCTGTTGACTGCTCACCGCTTGCCTTTGCCAGGTTGCCTGCAGCTGAAGCGTAATTGGCAGTAGCCTCGCTCTTCGCGCCCAGGGCGGATGCTCCATTCCCTGAGGCCGTAGAGGACATTCCCGCAGCCGTTGCGTATGTATTCGTAGCCTTTGCATATCCGCTAAGAGCGGCCGAGCCCCAGCCAGTTGCCTGTGATGAGACGCCTGTTGCGGTTGCATACTCATTCGTAGCGTTAGCACCACTGCCGATAGCGCTGGCGTATTTCCCAGAGGCGTTCGTGTTATACCCTACGGCCGTTGCGTTGGTCGCGCCGTCGATCTCTTTAGCGAGCGTAAATCCGCCCAAATCCTCGTCTTCCGTGCCTGCGTGACTGTAGGCGCCGATGGCGACTGAGTTTTTGGCAGCAGAGCTTGATGCGCCATAACTGGAAGCGCTGTCATTCAGTGACAGGCTTTGGTATCCCATGGCTGTTGCATACCACTGGCCTTTCGCCGTTGTCGTATTACCGACCGCGATCGAGCCAAAACCTTCGACTCCGCCGCGCAGACTGCTCGAGCCGATTTGAATTGCCTCTTCATCTGTCGTCCGTGCACTGTGACCAATAGCAATGGTATTATGTTCGGTTGCCTTTGACCCGGAGCCGATCGAAATGGCTCCTTCGGCAGTTGCTTCCGTCTGGACGCCGATGGCTACGCTGCCTGTGCCGCTGGATATTGATCTGGTACCCAAGGCCATGGCATGACTAGCAGATGCGTTTGCATCAAAACCAATCGCATAGGACGACGATACACTTGCCTTGGCGGCATGTCCGATGGCCAAGGTACTGTCGGCTGTTGCTTTAGCTGCCGCGCCGATAGCAAGAGAGGAGGTATGTCCTTCTTGACTGGTGGCTTCAGCATTATTACCGATCGCGATCGCGGAATTATTCGTTGCGACGGTGTCGGAACCGATAGCGATAGAAGCGACGCCGGAGGCAGAAGCAGAATCTCCCACAGCTACCGAATACGTTCCTTCTGCATTCGCGGCGTTGCCGGCGGCGACGGATTTTGTCGTGTTTGCCGTCGCCTCAGTGTCGCCCGTGGCCTTGAAAAAGCCGGACTCAACGGGATCAGCCCACGTCACTCCTGCGGCGAACACGGTGGTCGCCGCCAGCAGAGCTGCCGACAGTTCCAGCGCGCGGACGGTGCGGGTTTTGCGATTGTTCTTACGTATGTTCACAATGATCACCCCATGTTCTCAAGAATCTTTCTGTATTTAAGGATTGATTATATACGACTTTTGTGCAGACAATAGTCTACGCCTAAATTTAGCATATCTTAACGACAATCTTCGAAATTGTCAAGATGGTCAAGCCTTTTTTAACTTGACAATCTGTCAGCATTATCCGCTCCCTTGGGGGGATTGTGGCCGTCAGTGAGATTAGAGAAAACTAATAACAGCGGCTATCTGGCTTTTGTGCGTTTAATTTCTCTGTCTCATGCGCATGGCGCGGTCAGTCCCTTCTTACTTTAATATGATCGTTGAATATGACCGCTTGATAATATGATCGTTTGATCGCTCTCGCTTGTTTTTTGCCGCTGAGCTTTCGCCTATCCGCGCCGGCACAGCGGTCAGCGGGCCAGGCGCGGCGAGCGGCGATGGATTTTTTGCGCTGCTGCGAATAGCAGGGCACAATCATCCATTTTCTTCTATCTATTATCCGTTGTTTTTGCCGAAAGGCAAGTGACGTTCGTGCAAGATAAATGACGTTCGTGCAGAATACAGAACTTTGGGAGTGCCTGGGAGGCGTTGAAGAATATAGTGACATTTTAAGTGACATTTTTAGTGACATGTCACTAAAAACGTGGTATGATGTCACTTATAAGAAAAATGAAAGAAGGGCTCTTTATGAATCTTGGCATCGAGTCTGAGACGTTAGAGTTTAAGAAGACAACAAGTGAAATCAATAAGGCTATGGACAACATTGCCAGTATGCTGAACAAGCACGGTCATGGCGTTGTGTACTTTGGCGTTGCGCCTGACGGGACTGTCACGGGGCAGCAGGTCAGCGCTTCGACGCTTGACGACGTAGCGCGAACGATCAAGGACGCTATCAAGCCTATGATTTATCCGGAGGTCAAACGCGAATTGCTCGACGGAAAATCTGTGATTCGCGTTGATTTTACCGGCTCAGAAAAACCGTATTCTTCTTTTGGCCGGTACTACAAACGGGTCTTTGACCGCACCGAGGAGCTGACGCCGGATGAATTGAAGAGGATGATGGCTGAAACCGATCGTTCTTCTTACTGGGAAAACAATCTGACTGATTGTGGTTTGGAAGCGCTTGACATGTCCGCGGTAGAAGATTTTTACAAGCAGGCGGTTTCATGCGGCCGTATGGATGAAATGCCGCAGTTCAGCGCCGAAGAGCTTCTTGTCGGGCTGGGGCTGTACGAGCGCGGCAAGCTGACGAACGCGGGGTACTATCTTTTTTCTGACAAAAAACCCGTAGTACTGAAGCTGGCTGTTTTCGTAACTGATGAAAAGATCAGTTTTTCTGACATTGTGCGTTGTGAAGACAATATATTCAATCTGATCAGGAAGGGTTTTTCCTACATCAAAGAGCACATCAACTGGCGTGTGGATTCTGATGGCGGAACGGCGCGGATCGAGATCCCTGAAATTCCTGTCGAAGCGATCCGTGAAATCGTCGTGAACTCCTTTGCTCATGCGAATTACAGAGGGATCAGCGAAAACGAGATCACGATCACGCCGTCGCAGATCGAGATTTACAACCCCGGCGAGTTCCCGTCCGGTCTGTCGCCGGAGATGTTTGCCAGGCAAAGGATCAAATCTATGCCGCGGAACAAGGTAATCCTCAATACGCTCTACAAAAGCAAGGACGTAGAACTTTTCGGCAGCGGCTTCCGCAAGGTGTACGCTTACTGCGACAAGTACGGTATCAAAACGGGGTTTTTATCGGAAAACGGCGGATTCTCATTTATCTTTTACCGAGGCAGCAAAAGTGAAAAGGCTGCAAAAAACGGTGTCCGCTCTGCTGCGCAAAACGGCGTTCATCTCGCTGAACGCAGCTCCCGTCTGAAATCTCCAACTGACGCAATCATATTATCGCTGCTGAAAGATGACCCGAGCCAGACGAGAGACGCGTTGGCGCAAAAAACTGGAAAAGCTGTGCGGACGATCCAGCGCGCGCTGGACTCGCTGTCAAACGATGGGATGATCAGACGCATCGGCTCTAAAAGGTCGGGATACTGGGAAATACTGCATGATTGCGGCTGAGTGTCTTCCGTCAAACGCGATGGCGGACGGCCCCACTGTGCGCAATAAAACTCCCCACAGGCTGAAAAATGAGAAGCTGCCTGTGGGGAGTTTTTTTATATAATACTGCTTTAGTATTGAACCTCTAATATTGCATCGTAGGGGCGGCGACGCGTAGCTAGTCCTTTAGGGCCCCGCGTGGCCGCCCGTCTCCGCGGATTTTGTGTACCATGGAAAGACGGGCGGGCACATGGGCCCGCCCCTGCCGTGTATTTGCATTTCTATTCGAGAATAGTGTCAGGAGCCGTTCCTGCGGGATATTGCGTTTCTATTGCCAGCGGATTTTCTCTCTGCTGAAATCTTTTGCTGAAATCAAGAAAAGTTTTCAGTATAGTGAAATCTTTTTTCGTACCGGCACATGTTTTCAGTCCAGGGTGTCCATCTCGAGGAATCGGCTGAGGGGGATATGCTGCACGGTACTGGTGGTGTAGTCGGCTTCGTCGGCAGTGATGATGATTTTTTTGCGGCTCTGGTCAAGGGTGTTGAACAATGCGAACTCGCGATTGTACGTTGCTTCTTCGGCGATGCTGTAAGCGACCTGGATGAGGTACTGGCGGCCGTCTTTTTGGGCGAGGAAGTCGATTTCTCGTCCGTTTTCGTTGTATACGGTCAGTTCATAGCCGCGAAAGGCGAGTTCGTTGTAAACGACGTTTTCGAGGTTGTGTGTCAGGTCGGGGCGGCCGCCTGTCTGGCGGATGGTGTTGAAGACGACGTCTTCGTCGTAGAGTTTTGCGTAAAAACTGAGGTGGCGTTTGGCTTTTGCTGACCACTGCGGGATGCGGCGGATGACGTAGGCTTCTTCAAGATAGGAGAGGTATTTCATAACGGTGTTGAGCGAGCAGGTCATCTTTTGCCCGACGAGGACTTTTTGCACGGAGGCGGCGCTGAAGATGCGCGCGTTGGATACGAGGACGAAGTTGACGAGTTTTTCAAAGAGCTGTGTTTTGCGGATGGCGTAGCGGTTCATCAGGTCGTTCATGACGATGGTGCGGTCAAGGTCGTTGAGGTAGCGCAGGACGGTCGGTGTGTCGGTGTATTCGAGGCGCTGAGGAAATCCGCCGTAGGTCAGATAATCGGTGATTGTCGCTTTGCGTCTCAGCTCTTTGGAATATTCACGCAGTTCTTTCCACACGAATGGGCGCACGCAAAACGAGACGTAGCGGCCGCTGAGTTCGCGGGTAAACTCTTTAGACAGCAGTTTTGAGTTGCTTCCAGTGATAAACAGGGACGTGTTTTCAAGGCGCAGGGAGCGGCAGGCGAGGTTCCAGTTTGGAACGTTTTGCACTTCGTCGAGAAAGACGTAGAGTTTTTCGGCGCCGAGCTGGCTTTTCACTTCATGTTCCAGAGTCGCTGCGTCTGATATCCGCTGTGATGTGGAGAGTTTTTCAAAGTTGAGCGTCAGCGTGCGTTTGCCCTGCGCGCGCAGTTCTGTCTCGATCTGTTCCATCAGCACGGATTTGCCGCAGCGGCGGATGCCGGTGATGATTTTGATAAGGTCGCTGTCATAAAACGGGCGGATTTGTTCGAGGTAGTGTTCGCGTGTGATCATGTGGCTCACTCCTTTGCCCCTCATTCTACTGAAATCTTTTGCTGAAATCAAGAAAAGTTTTCAGTATAGTGAAATCTTTTTTCATTTCTGTGAAAGTTTTCAGTACGATGAAATCTTTTATGGTTTGTCCGCATGATCTGTCGACGGTCCGTTTTGAAAATGGCATCAGGGAAAACACAAAACAGCCCGCGTTCCATCGCCAAAAAATGGCGGATGAAACGCGGGCTGTTGGGGTGGTGCGGGGGTGGATCTGTGCGTGTGTGATGGAGGCACTGCGTTACAGGCCCAGTTCTTCGGCGCGGCACCACACGCGGGGCGTGCCGTCGCGGCGGGCTGCTGAGGCGGTGCCGGGCTGAGGATGGGGAAGGAAGTGGTCGTAGATGAGGCGGATGATGGCCTGTTCGTCGAGGGGCTCTGCCGGGGGGCTGAACTCGTGCCGGTTGATCATGGCGTAGCGCTGATTTTTGGTGTCCCAGCGGATGTCGGCGCCGCACATTTCGCGCACGTCGCTGACGATGCGCAGCAGGGTGCGCTGTGAGCATCTGCCGGCGGCGCACAGTTCGTCGGTCGAGGCGCAGGCGTGCTGGTACAGGTAGCGCAGGACGCGGTCGCTTTGCTGAAGTTTTTCTATAAATCTTTTGTTCATCACGATTCCCCCTTTCGCCGCGCTCTTTGCCGCCGTTCGGCTACTGCCGTGTGCCGTAAAGGCGGCGTTCGAGCGTTTCCAGCCGCGCCTGCGCGGCGGCGTTTTCGCGTTCGAGCGCGTCGATCTGCGCGTGGAGGCTGTCGTTCTCCTTGCGCAGGAGTGTCACGCTGGTGAGCGGCTGTTTGCTGTAGCGGCCGAAGATCTTGCTGTTCTTTTCCTTTTCGTCCTCGTCGCGGCCCAGCTTGACGGTGAAGCCGGCCTTGACCAGCGTGCGGCTGCTTTCGCCAAAGGCCACGCCGGCGTGGACCATGAAGTCTTCGCGCACATAGTGCGCCATGCCGAGCGCACAGGCCCACTTGTCGCGGTAGTTGCCGACGCTGAACATGATCTGGCTGGGCTCGATGGGATCGAAGTGGATGGGCTTGAGGCCCGCCAGTGCGGCGTTCAGGGCGCTGGTGCCCTTGATCTCGTCGTGCAGGGCGCCTGTTTCGCTGCGGAAGCTGTCAAAGCGCCGGTCGAGCGCGCTGAAGGCGTCGCCGACGGTGCTGTAGTTGTTTCCGGCCACGGTGTACGTCGGTGCGGTGATCGTGCCGTCGGAATTGACGGTCGAACCGCCGCCCAGCGCCTTTGCCGCGCTCGAAGAATATCCCCACAGCTGCGAGCCGTTCACGGCGTCCGTGCTGCTTTGGGAGACCGTGCCCGGAGCGACGTTCGTGATCTTCTCGCCGCTTGCGTCAAACCCCTTGGCCGTGACCCTGCCCTTGAACGTGGGCGCGTCGACCAGGCCGATCGTCACATCCGTTTTCGCGCGGGCGATGCTCACGTTGCTGCCGCTTTTGAACTGCACCGTGTCGCCGTCCTTGATCTCGTCGGCCGTGTCGCCATTGGCCTGCAAACTCCACGAGCCGCCGCCGGAACTGCCCGTGCCGGTCTCGCCTTTTTCACCCTTGGGGCCGGCATCGCCGGTGTCGCCCTTGTCGCCCTTGGAACCGGCATCGCCGGTGTCGCCCTTGTCGCCCTTGGCTCCCTGAGCGCCGGCATCGCCGGTCTCGCCCTGCGGACCTGTGGGCCCCTGAGCGCCGTCTTTGCCGTCCTTGCCGTTCAGGCCGTTGCGGCCGTTCTTTCCGTTTTCACCGTTTGGGCCGTTCTGGCCGTTTTTGCCGTTCTCGCCGTTTTCGCCGGGCTTGCCGTCTTCGCCGGGGTCGCCCGTCTCGCCCTTGAGCGCTCCCTCAGGATCGAAAATTTCGTCATCCGTATTGAGAGCAAAAACGATCGTGTCCTCGTTGACCGTAGCCAGCAAGCCCGCACCTGCCTCGAACTTCGGCGCGGAATCGCCGATCTCGAGCGTGCCGACGGATTCGCCGCCGCTGATGACCTCGAACGACAGGCCGCCGCGCAGCTGGCGCAGGTTGACGGCGTCGGTGTCCTCGGTGCCGTCGCCAAGGTTGATAACCTGGCGCAGCGTGCTGCTCTCTGCGACCGCGGCTCGGGCTTTGGTGGCGCGCTGCTGCTCGGGCGCCTTGCCGGCGATCGAGACGGCGCCGTCGGTGACTCCGTTGAGGTTGACCTGATACAGCTCGCCGCTGAACGGCGGCGTCGTGTCCACGGTGAATCCGCCCCGGTCGGCGATGCTGCTGTGGCCGAGCGCGACGCCGCCGGGGGCGTAGACGTTGGCCTCGTGTCCGTAGCTCCCCGCGCGCGACACAGCCGTTTCTGTCTGGGCCGCGGTCGCGCCGATGATGATGTCATGGCTCACGCCCTTCAGCGTGCGGTTGCGGCCGATCACGAGCGTGTCGCTGACGCTGGTCAGCGCGTTGTTCGTACCGGCGACGGAGTTCCAGCGGCTGAGGGCATTGGTGCTTGTCCCTGTCCCGGCCATCGTGTTGTTCGTGCCGAAGATCTGCGACTGCTGTACATATTCCGCTTCATTGCCGCCGCCGACGACGAGCGCCGCGCCGCCGCCCTGGTTATTTTTGACGATCGTGGCTGCGGCGTTTGCCACGTTGTCGACGTTCGCTCTGCCTGCATAAGAACTGAAGCTGCTCTCGCTCAGGGACAGTTTGCTCGACGATGATACTACTTTGTTGCCGGCGCCGAAGATGAGCGTGCCATTCGATTTTTCGGCGACGTTGGCGATGCCGATAACACTGCTGGCAACGCCGTCAGTTGAGCTTCCGGAGGCGGAGCGTATGCTGTTTAACGAGCCGATAACGACTGAAGCGAAGTTCTTTTTGTTATCGTCGGTTCCGGTTGTGACCGAATACGATCCGAGCATCACACCCATCACCGAGCTGTGGTAACTGTTCGTGCCGACTACTGTCGTATCGACGACCGAGTAGGGAGCGCTGTGGTTCGTGGTGCCTGTCGCAGCATTGACTGTCATGGTAATATCGCCCATCGTGCCTACGAAGCGCTCGGAGCCGATCTGGATGGTACCGGTCCTGGCAAATGTGTAGTTACCAATGGCAATTTCGCCAGGCAGAGCCTCATTGCTGGCGCCGAACCGAAGATAGTATTCCTGGGGGCTGGTCTGCAGCCAGTTCTTTGAGTGCTTCTTGGGGTAGGTGTGCGCGCCGTTGCCGATAGCGGTTGTCCAGCGCTCTTCTATCTTGTAATTCGTACCAACGCCCTCTCTTGCTGCGCCATTCCCAAGGGCAATGATATTTCCTTGTCCACCACTCCCGTAACCGGCTATGTTTGCGGCGCACGCGGTGCTCACGTTCAGCAGTGTCGCAGAAAGCAGCCACGCGCTCAGTGTAAAGATTATTCGTTTGTTCTGCTTCAATGTTTTCACCCCTGTTCCTGCGTCATGCCGCATCGTCCGCTCAGTTCTTCCGCGTCCGTCTGGGCGAAGCGGCCTCGGCGGGCTTCTTCACCGTCACGGAAGGAAGAGGGGCGAATTTGGGGCTGCGCCTGTTCATCTCGCGCATCACGGCTGACGTGGCGTCGATCTGCGGGGCGAAGGCGTACGCCGTCTGGCGCCCCACCACGGCGAGCGTGCCGGGGTTCTTTTTGCGCCAGGCCTCCGCGGCCGCGGCCAGCTCGGTGTGCAGCGCCGTCAGCACGGCGCTGCGCTCGGCCTGCATCTGGCGCTCCAGCACCAGCTGGGCGTGAGCAAGGGCCTTCTGCCCGTCGGGCGTCGTCTCCTTGCCGTGCCAGGCGGCAGCGAGGTCGTCATACCCCTTCTGGAGGATCTTCTGCACTTCCTGAAGGTGCTTCTGTCCCTTCTGACCGGGCGTCGACTGGGCCAATATCTTATCGGCGTCGATCACGGCGATCTCGGCCGCACAGGCGGAGGCCGCCGTCAGCAAGACCGCCGCCGCGAGGATGATGAACCGTTTCATGGTTTCACGCTCCCCGCGCTACTTGCTGCCGCCCAGCACGCGGCGCTCGAGCGCTTCAAGGCGCTTCTGCACGTCTGTGCTGGACTTCTGAAGCTCGGCCACGCGGGTAAGCAGCTGCTCGTTCTCCTGCTGAAGTACGGCGACGCTGGTGATCGGGCCCTTGCGGTAGCGCTCGGCGACCATCTCGCGGTCTTCCTCGCGGCCGAACTTCCACGTCAGACCGGCGTTCATCATCGCGCGGCTGTTCTCGCTCATCGCCACGCCGGCGTGGATCATCACGTCCTCGCGCGTGTAGTGCGCCAGGCCGAGGGCGAAGGCCCACTTGTCGCGGTAATTGCCGACGCTGGCCATGAACTGCGTGGGTTCTTTGGGGTCGTACTGGATGGGGTGCAGGCCTGCCAGGGCCGCGCCGAGAGCGCTGGTGATCTTGAGGTCGTCGCGCAGATCGTCAAAGCCGCCCCTGATGCTGTCAAAGCGGCTGTCGAGCGCGCTCACCGCATCGCCGACGTTGTCGTAGGTCGTGCCGCCCACCACATAGCTGGGCGCGGAGATGGAGCCGTCCTCGTTGACGGTCGAACCGCCGCCGATGACCGTCGCCACGCTGCTGGCAGCGCCCCACAGCTGCGAGCCGTTCACGGCGTCGGTGCTGCTGCTCGAGACCGCACCGGGAGCGACGTTGGTGATCTTTTCACCGCCTGCGTCAAAACCCTTGGCTGTGACCGTGCCGGCGAAGGTGGGCGCGTCGACTGCGCCGATGGTGACGTTGGCGCCGCTGCGCGAAACGGCGATGTTGCTGCCGCTTTTGAACTGCACCGTCGCGCCGTCCTCGACCGTGTCGGCCGTATCGCCGTCGGCCTGGACCTTCCAGGTCACGCCGCCGCCGGAGCCGGGATCGCCCTTGTCGCCTTTTTCGCCCTGGGGGCCGGTATCGCCTTTGTCGCCCTTTTCACCTTGGGCGCCGGTATCGCCCTTGTCGCCCTTTTCGCCCTGGGCGCCGGCCGGACCGGTGTCTCCCTTGGGGCCCTGGGCGCCCTCGGGACCGGTCGCGCCGTCCTTGCCGTCAATGCCGTCAACGCCATCGACGCCGTCCTTGCCGGGCAGGCCCGGTTCTCCGTCGTTGCCGTCTTTGCCATCCTTGCCGTCAACGCCGTCCTTGCCGGCAGGTCCGGTGTCGCCCTTGGCTCCTTTGAGACCCGCGTAGGCCTCGCTTTCCGTGTCGACGGAGAAGATGATCTTGTCGCCGTCGACAGTGGCGATCAGACCTTCACCGGCTTCGAACTTGGGCGCTGTGTTGCCGATGGCAAGAGTGCCCTGCGATTCGCCGCCGCTGATGACCTCGAACGACAGGCCGCCGCGCAGCTGGCGCAGGTTGACGGCGTCGGTGTCTTCCGTGCCGTCGGCCAGGTTGATGAGCTGGCGAAGCGTGTCGCTCGTCCCTACGGAGACGGCGCCGTCGGTGATGCCGTTCAGGTCGATGCCGTACAGCTCACCGCTGAACGGCGGTATCGTCGATTCAGCAAAGCGGGCGCGGTCGGCAATGCTGCCGTAGCCGAGGGCCACGCCGCCGTCGGCCTCAAGGACGTTTGCCTCGTGCCCCAGCACGACGGCGCGCGAGGCCGTTGTGGCCGCCTTCGTGTTCAGCGAGCCGATGACGATCGTGTCGCTCACGTCGGTCAGCTGACGGTTGCGGCCGATGAGCATCGAATTGCTGACGTTCGTGGCTTCATTGCTGGTTCCGTTGATCAGATTGTACTCGCTCGGCGAGCCCTCGGAACCTTTCAGCGTGTTGTTGGTGCCGATCAGCTGCGAAGCGCGCACGTATTCAGCTTCGTTGCCGCCGCCGATGACGAGCGCCGCGCCGCCGCCTTCGCCCTCTTTGACGATCGTGCGGAGCTCTTCGACGGCTTCGTCAACGTTGTTCTGGTTCAGTTTTGTGGGGGTCCCGATAGTGCCGGTCGCATGGGCCACCTTGTTGCCGGCGCCGAAGATCAGCGTGCCGTTGGCATCCTCGGCGATATTGGCCGTGCCGACGATGCTGTTGGCGACGCCCGCCGTCGTGCCGTAGCCCGACGAGCGGATGCTGTTCAGCGAACCGACGACGTTGGCGCCGAAGTTCTGGATATTGCCGTCACCGGTACTGATCGAGTATACACCGACAACCGTGCCCATAGATCCACTGTTATAGCTGTTCGAGCCGATGGTCGTTGCGTGAACAGATTGAAAAGCAGATGAAGTGTTGGTTGCTTCATTAATTGTGACACCGCCCATCGTTCCTGTGAAAGTATGCGCGCCGATTTGTACGGTGCCGGTACGTGCATAGGCATTCGTTCCAATGGCGATAGGACCAGGCAGTGTTCCTTGCCCGAAACTGAGCATAAGTTCTTTCGCGCCAGTCGTCTGCATGTCAGCAAGCGCTTTATTGCCGATTGCTATGACCGGAGTGTTTGTGTTGTCGTTACCGCTCAGAGAATTGGCACCTACGCCGAGAACAACACTAGTACCGATGACGTTGGTGGCGTCGTCAGCTGTGACCGTAGCGGCCGCATATCCCTTGTGCACGTTGAGTATTCCGCCTGCCAGCAGCGCCGCCGTCAGTGCCAGTGCTCTTGCGGTTTGCTTTCTGTGTATCCGTTTCTGTTTCAAGAGAATCACCCCTGTTTGTCGAGCTTTTCAAGCGGTCTAGGACTTTTAATCCTAGGAAAATTAAACATAAGAGGATTGTAAATCATATACCGAAATTCGTCAAGAAAACACAATGAAATAAAATCCTTGAATGGAATTCTATTCTTTTGCCAGAGAAGCTTAAAAGGGGGATAATCAAGTATTATTTCTATACATCAATTTTATAGGTGTTTTTCAAAGGGGTGGACTTCTTGATTGGCAGTGTGGTACGAAGAAGGCGCAAGGAAAAACGCCTGACGCAGCTGGAGCTGAGCCGCCGGCTGCATGTCGATCAAACGCACATCAGCAAGATCGAGGGGGATCTGGCGTCGCCGTCGCTCGAGCTGCTGGTGCAGCTGGTGAGAGAACTCGACATCTCCGGCCTGGAGGTCCTGGACGCGCTCGGCATCCCTCTCTGTGCTCAGTCAGACACGAACGAGGCGAAGTCAGGACCGGAGCGGTCGCTGGATCGTATCATCAGCACGATCACCGACCTGGAGCAGAATCTGGCCGTGCGGTCGCTTGCTCTGCAAAGGGACTCGGGAGAGCTGGCCGCATTGCGCGAAACGGCAGTGAGGCTTCGCAGTGCGGTCGAAGAGCGCGTGGCCGGAAGCTGATACGGCGCAAAAAGCCTTCGCGAAAAAACGTTCTGCGTGGAACGTCTTTTCGCGGAGGCTTTTTGTTTTTTTGAGGCGCAGGATCTTTTTGCGTCCTGTTTTTGTTTGTCCTCTTCGTGTATAATCGTGCGCAGGTGCACATGTGCCTGAAATATGATTGAATTTCGACAGGAGGGGATCGTTCATGAAATCTGTTTTTGCGGCGGTCGCGATGTGCGCACTGGTCTGTTCGTGCGCTTTTGCAAAAGGGGTCGACGCGGTGCCGCTGTTTGACCGATCGACGGAGGCCGACATGTCCAAGCTCGCCGGCGCAACGGAGGAGCACCGGGCGGCGTATTTTCCCGACGGAAAATTGCAGGGGGCGATTCTTTCGTTTCTTGTGCAGGTGCGGGGCTCTCCGGTCGTCTTTGATGCCGGTCTGCCTGATGGGCATGTCGCAGCCGAACTGGCCAAAAACGGCCTGGCTCCCGCGGACGTGAAGACGATCCTGATGACGCATCTGCACCGCGACCATTACGGCGGGCTGGTTGCTCCGGACGGCACAGCGGCGTTCCCGAACGCCCAGATCTATGTGAGCAGCGCGGAGCGGGCCTACTGGGTGGAGCAGGTGAAAAACGCCGGCGTCATCAGCGCGCTTGATCTCTATGCCGGCAGAGTGCACGAGTTTGCTCCCGGCGACGAAGTGGTGCCGGGGGTGACGGCGCTGGACACCAGCGGACACACGCCGGGACACGTCTCGTTCATGGTGGAGGACGATGGCGAAAAGCTGCTGATCCTTGGCGATCTTGTTCATTTTGTCGGCATCCAGCTGCCTGTTCCGGAGGTGTGCGTCACGTATGACGTTGATCCCGCCAAGGCTACGGCAGCGCGTCGGCGGACCTTCGACTTTGCGGCTGAGAACGCCATCCCCGTGGCGGGGATGCACATCCCGTTCCCGGGGATGCTGAAGCTGAAGAAATCGGGCGGCGGGTACGCGGCGTACTGATACTCACGTGCGGCAGCCGGCGCCCTGAAGGACCAAGCTTCGCGCCGTCTCATTCGTTTTTCGACGCGCCTTGCGGCGCTATAAAAGAGCCCTCGCGGAAATCCCGTTCCATGTGGAACTACCCGCGGGGGCTTTTTTGTGCGCGTTAAAAATGACGGCGAAAAAATCATTCGGGCGCGCGAAATTCCTTGCAATTTCGCGCGTTTGCGTTTATAAAAATACTGATGAATGCTTATGAGTAAGGCTTTTGTGCAAAGTGCAAATATTTTGATGAAAACAACAGAATCAAGGGCAGATGGCAACGCCTGAGGAGGAAAAAAGTAAATGGCGGAAAAACTAGTTTACCGGCATTCAGATGACCTGCTGGCTGATTCTCAATGGATCATTGAGAGCTCACGGAGCGCTGCGTATCGCTCTGTAGACATGATTTTGCTGTTACGGAACTGGCTGTTGGGCAAGCGAATTGCTGAGGAAAATATGGGTGGTCCTCGCGTGGCTCGATATGGGGCTAAAATTATTAGCGATCTGGCGAGTCAGCTGACAGAAAAATATGGTAAAGGCTTTGACAAAAGGGCTCTCTATCGATATGTGAAGTTTTATCAGATGTACCCGGAGATTGTGGGGACAGTGTCGCCACAATCTGTGGAAACGAGCGGAGAAGATTTTGCGGCAACGCTGACCCCACAATCTTCCGAGCTGCAATTTCAAGATGTTTTTCTTCGTCCAATGCTTTCGTGGTCTCATTACAGCAAGCTCATGCAAGTGACGGAAGCGCATGCGCGTTTGTGGTACGAAAAGGAGGCTTTTGAACAGGGCTGGTCCGTACGCACACTTCAGCGAAACATCGATACTCAATATTATGAACGTATGCTTTTGTCTCATGATAAACGGCAGGTAAAAAACGAAATGCAGCGGCTGACTTCGCCCTATCAAAAGAAATTGGAATTTATCAGGAACCCTGTCATAGCTGAATTTTTAGGGATGCAGGAGAATACAGCGTATCTGGAGTCAGATTTGGAGCAGGCGATTATCAGCAACCTTCAACGTTTTTTGATGGAGCTGGGAAAGGGATATGCTTTTGTTGCCCGACAGCAGCGTTTTCATACGGAAAAACAAGATTACTATTTGGACCTTGTTTTTTACAATTATATCCTAAAATGCTTTGTTCTGGTTGACCTGAAAATTGGCAGAATCACGCACCAAGATGTTGGGCAGATGGATATGTATGTGCGGATGTATGATGAACTAAAACGAGGAGAGGGCGACAATCCAACGCTGGGCATTGTTCTTTGTTCTGAGACGGACGAGGATATTGCTCGATATTCGGTCCTTCATGGAAATGAGCAGCTTTTTGCTGCAAAGTATCGTCTGTGCCTTCCTACTGAAGAACAGTTGCGGGCTGAGATAGAAACTCAAAAAGAGATCTTCTATCTGCAGCATCCGGAACTGCGGGAAACGCAGCAATAGCTGTCTATTCCGGAGTTGTCGGTCACTTAAAACGTCGCGTCTGTCACTCGAGGTTGCTTAACACCTGCATGTTCGGGCGGCTGCGGTGGTCCGCTCCTGCGAACATGTTATGAGCAGCCTTGTACGAATTGAGATAAACGAGCCCTCGCGGAAATCCCGTTCCATGTGGAACTACCCGCGGGGGCTTTTTTGTGCGCTTTAAAAATGAAGGCGAAAAAATTATTCGGGCGCGCGAAATTCCTTGCAATTTCGCGCGTTTGCGTTTATAAAAATACTGATGAGACGTGCACAAAAATTTCCGACGATTCGAGGGGAGTGCTATGGACGAGGAGAAATTGACGATAGAACCTGGCGGGCAGCCAGCTTCTGTTCCGGATGCAGCACCCGGGCCTGAGACATCCGTCGCGGGCGCCTTAAACAGCGAAGCGTCTGAGGGGCCGCAGGCGGGGCCTGAGACTGCGGGCGCTGCCAGGCTGTCGCTTGATGTGCAGCTGACGCCGGTGGTCAATTACGCGCAGCAGCAGAACGGACTGCCGCTGATCCGCCGCATCGCGGTGCGCAGCCTGAGCGATGAGGAGCTGCTGAACGTGGAGCTGCGCGTCAGCTCGCCCGACGGTTTCGTTCAGCCGGAGCGTTTTTTCATCGCGCAGATCCCCGCGCGTCAGACGGTGGAACTGACGGACGCGGACGTCTCGCTCAACGCGGCGCTGCTGGCTTCGCTGACGGAGCGCGTGAAAAGCTCTGTCGAGGTCTCGGCCTGGTGCGGCGGCGAGCAGATCGCGCTCGCCTCGGCCGAAGTCACATTCCTGGCCTTTGACGAGTGGCACGGTGACAGTTATTATCCCGAGCTGCTGGCGGCGTTCGTAACGCCCAATCACGCTGCGGTCACGAAGATCCTCGCCCGCGCGGCGAAGCTGCTGGAGCAGTGGACGGGCAGTCCGTCGTTCGACGCTTATCAGACGCAGAACCCGAACCGCGTGCTCAATCAGGCGGCGGCGATCTACGCGGCCATTCAGGAGCTGAACATCGTCTATGCCGTGCCGCCGGCCAGTTTTGAGACGGCGGGGCAGCGCGTGCGGCTCTGCGACGTGGTGGCGCAGGCGAAGCTGGGCTCGTGCCTCGACCTGTCGCTGCTGTACGCGTCGTGCCTGGAGGCGGCGGGACTGTATCCGCTGCTGCTGCTCAGCCGCGGCCATGCCTTTGCGGGCGTGTGGCTGGAGGAGATGACGTTTCAGGAGGCGGTGCGCGACGATCCCAGCCTGGTGAGCAAGCGCATGGCCGAGGGCATTGCCGAGATCGCAGTGATGGAATGCACATGTCTGTGCGCCGGCCGCGCCTGCGCCTTCGACGAAGCGCGCACTCAGGGCGCCGCCGAACTGAACGGAGCTGAGCCGGTGCGGATGGTGCTTGATGTGCACCGCGCCCGACTGGCAGGCATCCGTCCGCTGCCGCAGCGCGTGCAGAGCGATCAGGGCTGGAAGGTGGAGGAGCCTTCGCCTGCTCCCGCGGCTCAGGCGGCTGCGCCCGACGAGCTGGCCGAACGCATCGGCGAGGCCAGTGCCGACGGGCAGGAACTGGACGCGCGGAGCAAAAAGATCCGCCAGTGGGAGCGTAAGCTGCTCGACCTGGGGCTGCGCAACGCGCTGATCAACCTGCGCACGTCGAAGAACATGATCCCCGTGCTGGCTCCGTCGCTGCCGTCGCTTGAAGACGCTCTGTCCGACGGGCGTCAGTTCACGATCGAGCCGCGCCCGCAGGAGTGGCATCTTTCCGACAGCGCCGCCCGTAGTCCCGAGCCCATTGCCGAGCTGCACGGAGCGCGTGAGCTGCTGGAGTCTGAGGCGCAGAACGGCCGTCTGAGAACGAGCATGGGCGAATCTGAGCTGGCCCGTGCCGTCAAAGAGCTGTACCGCGCCGCAAAAACGGCGATCGAAGAGAACGGCGCCAACAGCCTGTATCTGTCGCTGGGACTGCTGAGATGGTACGAGACCGACCGCAGCGAGCGCGCCCGCTATGCGCCGCTGGTGCTGCTGCCCGTGGAGCTGGTGCGCAAGGCGGCCAACAAGGGCTACTGCCTGAGATTGCGCGACGAGGACGCGGTGATGAACGTGACGCTGCTGGAGATGCTGCGCCAGAACTTCGGCATCACGGTCCCCGGCCTTGATCCGCTGCCGGCCGACGAGCACGGCGTGGACGTGGTGCGCGTCTTCACGGCGGTGCGGCGGGCGGTGATGCAGCAGAAGCGCTGGGACGTGATCGAGTCGGCGTTTGTCGGCATCTTCTCGTTCTCGCGCTTCGTCATGTGGAACGACATCCGCAACCGCATGGATGATCTGGAGAAGAACAAAGTCGTGCAGAGCCTGATGGACGGGCGGCTGAGCTGGGAAGCGCCCGCGCTGGACAGCTCGGCGGAGATCGACGAGGGCGGCCTGCTGCTGCCGCTGCCCGTGGACGCCTCGCAGCTGTATGCCGTCAAGGCCGCCGTGGCGGGCGAGACGTTCGTGCTGCACGGACCGCCCGGCACGGGCAAATCGCAGACGATCACCGGCATGATCATCAATCTGCTCGCGCAGGGCAAGACGGTGCTGTTCGTGGCCGAGAAGATGGCCGCGCTGTCGGTGGTGCAGAAGAGGCTGCGCAAGCTGGGGCTCGATCCGTTCTGCCTCGAGCTGCACTCCAACAAGGCGCGCAAAAAGGACGTGCTCGACCAGCTCAAGGCAGCTACGGAGATCACGCGCGGCACGCCGTCGCAGGTCTACGCCCAGAAAGCCGAGCATGCCGCCGCGCTGAGGACTGAGCTGTCCGGCTATCCGCGCGCGCTCCATTCGCCCAGGACGAGCGGCATGAGTGTGTACTCCATGGTCAGCGCCTATGAGCCGCTGACGGCATGCGACGACGCCGGCATCCGCCTTGATTATGCGACCGTCTCGTCGTGGACGGCGAACGACTTGGAGACGAACGAGTCGCTGCTGAAGAGCATGACGGCCGCGGCGCAGGCGGTCGGCCACCCGGCCGGGCATCCGCTGCGCCTTGTGGCCGAGACGGAATATTCACAGAAACTGCGCAGCGCCCTGCCGCCGCTGCTGGCACCCTATCGGGCCGGCCTCGACCGCCTGGAGCGGGCTGCTGCGCGTCTGGCAGAGCTGTGCGCCCTTGGCGCGCCTGAGAAAAAGCGCGACTGCAAAAAGCTGCGCGACATCGCCGCCGAGCTGGCCGCGTGGAAGGCATATCCCCGCGAGTGGGGAAAATGCGAAAACGTGCAGGCCGCGCTGGCCGGCGTGAAGGAGATGGCGGAGCGCTACGCCGCCGCCGGAGAGATGGCCGGACGGCTGGGCCGGCACTACCGCGCCAGCTTCCTCGAACAGGACGGCGAAGCCCTGCGCGAAGAGTGGAGCGCCATTCAGCAGAAGTGGGCCATCCCGCGTCTGTTTGCCGAATCGGGCTTTGTGCGCAAGATCGCCTCGTATGCCCTCAATGGGCGCGACAAGGAGCAGATCCCCGGCGACCTCGACGACCTCATCGCCTATCGCCGCGAGGCGGCCGCCGCGCAGTCGCTTTGGCAGAGTCACGGCGCGCTGCTTGGCCCCCTGAACCGCGGCAATGCCACTGACTGGGCGCTCGTCGGCCGTCTTGCCGGGGAGGCCGCTCAAAGCGCCGCCCGGCTTGACGAACTGAGCGGCAGCGCGCGGCTGCGCTGCGAGTGCGCCGGTGCGGAAGCGCCGGCCAAGGCTGCCGAAGCGCTTCTTTCCGCCTGGAACGATCATGCCGCTTCGCGCCGCGCCCTGAATGCCGTGCTGAAGACCAGCGAAGCGCCCGCGGCCGAGCCGTGGATCGCCTCGCAGCGCGAGATGTGCGACGCACTCGAAGAACGCAGCGACATCCTCCGCGACTGGATCCAGTGGAACAGCCTGTGCGCCCAGGCCGTCTCGCGCGGCCTTGAGCCGGTCGTCGCGGCCTATCGCGCCGGCCTTGCGCACGATGCGGTGCTTCCGGCCTACCGCAAGGTGCTGCTGCGCACGCTCATCGAGGACGCGATCGACGGCGATCCCGTGCTGAACCGCTTCTCGGGCGCGGTCTTCGACGAGAAGATCAGGCAGCTCAAAGCGCTCATCGACGAGCTGTCAGAACTGTGCAAACAGGAAGCCTATAACACGCTCGCCGCGAAAGTGCCCAACTTCGCCCGCGAAGCGTCGCAGAACTCGGAGCTGGGCATCTTGCAGCGCGCCATCCGCTCCGGCGGGCGCAACCTGAGCATCCGCCGCCTTTTCGAGCAGCTGCCCAACCTGCTGCCGCGGCTGTGTCCGTGCATGCTGATGAGCCCCATCTCGGCCGCGCAGTATCTCGATCCGCGGCGTGAGATGTTCGACTGCGTCATCTTCGATGAAGCCTCGCAGCTTACCACCAGCAAAGCCGTCGGCGCGCTGGCCCGCGGCCGCGACGCCGTGATCGTCGGCGATCCCCGGCAGATGCCTCCGACGAGCTTCTTCATGACCAGCACCGACGAGAGCGAGGAAGACCCCGAAGTGGCCGACCTCACAAGCATCCTCGACGACTGCCTGGCCCTCGGCCTGCCCGAGACGCACCTGCTCTGGCACTACCGCAGCCGCCACGAGAGCCTGATCGCGTTCAGCAATAACCAGTTCTATGAAAACAAACTGTACACCTTCCCGTCGGTGAACGACCGCATCTCCAAAGTCAGCTTCGTCCACGTCGACGGCCAGTTCGACCGCGGACGCACCCGCTCCAACCGCGCTGAGGCCGAGGCCGTCGTCGCCGAGGTGATCCGCCGCGCCAAAGATCCCGAGCTTCGCAAAGAAAGCATCGGCATCGTCACGTTCAACATCGGCCAGCAGAACCTGATCGACGACCTCTTTGAAGAGGCGCGCGGCCGCGATTTGGAGCTGGAAAAGTGGTATCAGCAGTCGGCCGAGCCGCTGTTCATCAAGAACCTTGAGAACGTGCAGGGCGACGAGCGTGACGTGATCCTCTTCTCCGTCGGCTTCGGCGCCGACAGGGAAGGCCGCGTCAGCATGAACTTCGGCCCCATCAATCAGGTCGGCGGCTGGCGGCGCCTCAACGTCGCCGTGTCGCGCTCCAGGACCGAGATGATGGTCTTTTCGTCGCTGCTGCCTGAGCAGATCGACCTGGGGCGCACCGCTTCCGAGGGCGTCGCTGCGCTGAAAGCGTTCCTGCAGTACGCACGCACCGGCTATCTGCCCGTGCGCGCGGCTTCCGCTCCCGGCGCGGCGCAGACGCATCCCGCTCACGGCGTGAGCGACGAGATCTGCGCTTTCCTGAAGGAGCAGGGCTTCGAAACGCAGCAGCAGGTGGGACATTCCAAGTTCCATATCGACATCGGCGTCATCGATCCCGACATGCCGGAGGAGTACCTGCTCGGCATCCTGCTCGACGGCGAGACCTACCGCGACGCGAAGACCGTGCGCGACCGCGAGTTCGCCCAGATCGGCGTGCTCAGAGGGCTGGGCTGGAACATCGAGCGCGTCTGGACGATGGACTGGTGGGACAACAAAAAGCGCGAGCTGACACGCCTGGCCGAGCGCGCGCAGACTTTGCGCCGCGAGCGTCAGGAAGCCCGCGAGGCCGCACGTCTGGCCGCCGAAGAATCTGCACGAGCTGCTGCCGAGGCCGAAGAAGCCGCCGCGCTGAACGGCGAAACGGTAGCGGAGAGCGAGCGCGTTCCCGCCGCGCCGGCTGAAAGCGAAGCCCCTGCCGCCCCGGCGGAAGACGCTCACGTCCCTGTTGCCGAGCTGCCGCAGCCCGATGCCGAAACGATGACCGACAGCCGCGAGCTGGCCGCGTCTCTTCCTGCAAGAGCCGAAATGGCCATGCTCGAAGCCGAGCCGGACGAGCCTGACGAAGCGGCCGTGACGGCTCCGCAGCAGCCGGACGAGAACGAACAGCCGCCGGCAGAACCTGAATCGAACGCCGCCCCTTACCTCGCCGCGCGTTTGAACGAGCGCAAGCTCTCCACCGCCGAGTTCCTGGAGAAGCGTCACGAGAAGATGATCCTCGACCGCCTCGGCCAGATCATCGCTGCCGAAGCGCCGCTGTCCTCGCGGCTGCTCACCCGCCGCCTGCTTCAGAGCCTCGGCATGAGCCGCCTCAGCCCCCGCGCGCAGGAGCATCTCGACGCGCTGATCGCTTCGCTCGGCCTGAAAACGGCCGAGTGGGAGGGGATCGTGTATTACTGGACGGCCGATCAGGAGCCGGAGACCTACGACGCCTACCGCGTCAGCGGCATCGGCGTGAACAAGCGCGACGCGTCTGACGTTCCTCCGTGGGAGGCTGCGGCCGCCGTGCGCGACGTGCTGCGGAACCAGATCGCCCTGCCGGGAAGCGACCTTGTGCGCGAGACGGCCAAGCTGCTCGGCTACACCAGAATGGGCAGCAACGTCACCGCCGCCGCCACTGCCGGGCTGGCCATGGCGACGCAGCGCGGCGACGTCACCCTCGACCGCAACGGCCACTGCGTACTGGCAAAAGGTTAAATCGGGATCGCAAAACAGAGGTAAATAAAAACCCCCGCGCCGGGGAGAATGTTCTGCACGAAACGTTCTCCCCGGCGCGGGGGTTTTTGCATTGTTTTTGAAATTACAGTCCCTTGACGAACAGGGCCCTGATGGCGTTGAGCACGGCCAGGACCATCACGCCCACGTCGGCGAAGACGGCCAGCCACAGGCCGGCGAGGCCGAGGGCTCCGGCGGCGAGGCAGAGGAGCTTGATGCCGATGGCGAAATACGTGTTCTGCTTGACGATGCGCAGGCACTTGCGCGAGATGCGGATGGCGGTGGCGATGCGCAGGGGATCGTCGTCCATCAGCACGACGTCAGCGGCTTCGATGGCGGCATCAGAGCCCATCGCGCCCATGGCGATGCCGATGTCGGCGCGCGAGAGCACGGGCGCGTCGTTGATGCCGTCGCCGACGAAGGCCAGCTTTTCGCCGCGTGGCTGAGCGGCAAGCAGTTCTTCGACGGCGGCCACTTTGCCGTCGGGCAGCAGTTCGGCGCGATAATCTGTGATGCCCAGCTCCGCAGCGATGGCACGAGCGCTTTCTTCGCGGTCGCCGGTGAGCATGACGGTCTTTTTCACGCCGGCGTCTTTCAGGCGGCGCATGGCTTCGGCCGAGGTTGGGCGCACCACGTCGCTGACGACGATGTGCCCGGCGTACTCGCCGTTTACAGCCATGTGGACGATCGAGCCGTGGCTGTGACAGGGGATGAAGGGCACGCCGAGGCGCGCCATCAGCTTGGCGTTGCCGGCGGCGACGGGGATGCCGTCGACGGTCGCGGTGACGCCTTCGCCGCTGTACTCGTGGATGTCGGTCACGCGCGAGCGGTCGATAGGCTTGCCCCAGGCGGTGCGCAGCGAGGCACTGATGGGGTGAGGCGAGGCGCTTTCGGCCAGGGCTGCGTATTCAAGCAGCTTGTCCTGAGCAAGCGGGGAGTGGTGCACGCCGCTGACTTCGAACACGCCCCGCGTGAGCGTTCCGGTCTTGTCGAATGCGACGGCCGTCACGTTGGAGAGCGTTTCGAGGAAGTTGGAGCCCTTGACGAGCACGCCGGCCTTGCTGGCGCCGCCGAGCCCCGCGAAGAATGAGAGCGGGATGCTGACGACGAGCGCGCACGGGCAGCTGATGACGAGGAAGGTGAGCGCGCGGTAGATCCAGTCGGCCCACGCGGGGCTGAGCCCCATGACAAGACGCGCCAGCGGCGGCAGCAGCGCGAGGGCGAGGGCCGAGAAGCACACGGCGGGTGTGTACACGCGGGCGAAGCGCGTGATGAACTCCTCGGATTTCGACTTGCGCGAGCTGGCGTTCTCGACCAGGTCGAGGATCTTCGACACGGTGGACTCGCCGAACTCCTTGGTCGTGCGCACGGAGAGGACGCCGCTCATGTTGACGCAGCCGGACAAAATCTCGTCGCCCGTCTTCACTGATCTGGGAGCGCTTTCGCCGGTCAGGGCGGCGGTGTCGAGCGTGGAATCGCCACTGACGACGACGCCGTCGATGGGCACTTTTTCGCCCGGACGCACGACGATGACTGTGCCGACGGCCACCTCGTCAGGATCGGCCTGAACGAGCTCGCCGTCGCGCTCAACGTTGGCGTAGTCAGGGCGGATGTCCATCAGCGCGGTGATGTTGCGGCGGCTGCGGCCGACGGCGATGCTCTGGAACAGCTCGCCGACCTGGTAGAACAGCATCACGGCCACCGCCTCGACGTAATCGTTGCCGCCGGAAACGGCCAGCGCCAGCGCGCCGCCGGTGGCGACAGCCATGAGGAAGTTCTCGTCAAAGACCTGGCGGTTGCGGATGCCCTTGGCCGCCTTGATCAGGATGTCGCCGCCGACGGTCAGGTAGGGGACCAGGTACAGCGCAAAGCGCGCGATGCCCGCAGGCGGCGCGAAAAAGTGCAGCGCGATCATCATCGCCGCCGCGGCAAGGATGCGCACGAGCGATTTTTTCTGTTTTTTGTTCATGAGTCGATGCTCCTCTTGATTAAAAAGCGCGTTCTCCCCTGCAAAAAGGGGGAACGCGCGAATGCGTTTACAGATAGATTTCGCAGTCGTCCTCGACCTTTTTGCAGTTTGCCAGGACTTCCTTCATGACCGACGCGGGCTCCGCGCCGTCTTCAAATTCCACGTTCATCTTCAGCAGCATGAAGTTGACGGAAGCGTCCTTCACGCCCGCCGTGTCCTTCGCGGCCTGCTCCATCTTGGCGGCGCAGTTGGCGCAGTCAACCTCGATCTTGTACGTCTTTTTCATAGAAAACCGCTCCTTTCGAGATGAAGAGATTAACGATTAAGCAATCGTTTAATCGTTAATGCGACTATACCCCCCAAATGCCGCGCTGTCAAGAGGGGAAACGCGCGTTGACAAAACGGATTATTTTGCGTAGACTGCGCACAGAGGTGCGAAACTGAAAAAAATTTTCATTTTCGGAAGTGAGGCCATGAATTTAATCGACAGACCTGAGTATATGCAGAGGCTTCTTGACCTGACGGGGACTCCTGATATCAAGATCATCACCGGGATACGGCGCTGCGGCAAGTCGGAGCTGATGAAAGCCTATATCCGCAGGATCGCGGACGCTCAGCCGGAGGCAAACATCATCTTTGTGGATTTTTTCGATCTCAAGTACGAAGCCCTCAAAGAATATCATGCGCTGTACGACTACATCGAGAGCCATTACGTTTTGGGAAAGCCGAACTTCGTTTTTGTGGACGAGGTGCAGCTGTGCGACAAATTTGAGCTGGCTGTCAACAGCCTGCATCGTTCTCGTAAATACGATCTCTACCTCACCGGCTCCAACGCATTTCTCCTGAGCTCCGATCTGACGACGCTGTTTACTGGCAGATATGTTGAGATTCACGTCTTTCCGTTCAGCTTTGCGGAATATTGCCGTTATTATGCTGATGAGACAGACACGGCAAAACTTTTTGACGAGTACGTGATCAAAGGCGGATTGGCCGGTTCCTATGAGTATCGAACCGAGCTGGACCGAGTTCATTATCTCCGCGACGTGTACGACACCATCATCAACCGCGACCTGGTTGCGAAATATAAGCTGCCAGACACCGCAACGCTGGAACATCTGGCAGAGTTCATGATGGATAACATTTCTAATCTGACCTCGCCCAATAACATCGCTGAAACGCTGTCGGCCGACGTTGTTGCTACAAACCATAAGACAGTTGGCAATTACATCAGGTATCTGTGCGATGCGTTTGTCTTTTACGGCGTGCGCAGATATGACATCCGCGGCAAGAAATACCTGAAAACCTCTGTGAAATACTATCTAAGCGACACCGGCATCCGCTTTGCCCGACTTGGCAGAAGAAATCTCGATTACGGCCGGATGTATGAAAACATCGTTTGCATCGAACTGATGCGCAGAGGATACGAAGTCTATGTCGGCAAACTGTATCAGAAAGAAGTCGATTTCGTGGCCCTTCGAGGGGACGAAAAAATTTATATCCAGGTGAGCGACGATCTATCACGTCGCGAGACCTTTGAACGGGAATGCGATCCTCTCCTGAGGATCAAAGACGCTTACCCGAAGATGATCCTTGCCAATACGAAGCATGAAACCTATGATTATGAGGGGATCAAAATCCATAACCTGGCAAATTGGCTGCTGCAGAGAAATTGACCTTCGCGGCCGGAACGCGCCAGACAGAAAAATTAAGAGTAAGGAGACAATCACACGTGACCGAATATATTCCTCCCCACGACCATGGGCAAATGATCGAGCACTTGCACGAACATTTGCCGCCTGCCGCCGACTTTCTGGCCGTCAGCGACCTGTTCAAGCAGCTGTGCGACGCCAGCCGCCTGCGCATCTTCTGGCTGCTGTGCCACGGCGAAGAGTGCGTGACGAACATCTCTGCCCTGGTGGAGATGAGCAGCCCGGCTGTGTCGCACCATCTGCGCCAGCTCAAGGCAGCAGGGCTGATCGAAAGCCGGAGATCGGGCAAGGAAGTGTTTTACCGCGCCGCGGACACGGAAACTGCGCGCATGCTGCACCGCGTCATCGAAGAGACGATGCAGATGGTCTGCCCGCTTTTTAATTAGTAATGAGTAATTAGTAATGAGTAATTGAAGGCTGAGGATTGCTGCGGGACGTTGGGGCGCAGTCCCTTGCCCTGAAGCCCGACGGGGAAATTGGCAAAGACGAAAAACAGCGGAGCTGCATCGGAAATGTCGATTCAGCTCCGCTGTTTAATTACTAATTACTCATTACTAATTATTAATTGCTTTTATCTCACTTCGCTGCCCTTGTCCTTGCGGATAACGTCGTGAGCGCCGCCTTCGACGATGCTCGTGGCGCTGACCAGCGTCAGCTTGGCTTTCTGCTGGAGCTCAGGGATGGAGAGCGCGCCGCAGTTGCACATCGTCGATTTGATCTTGAGGCAGGTCTTTTCAACGTTTTCCTTGAGCGGACCGGCGTAGGGCACGTAGCTGTCGACGCCTTCCTCGAACGAGAGCTTGCCGCTGCCGCCGAGGTCGTAGCGCTGCCAGTTGCGCGCGCGGTTGCTTCCTTCGCCCCAGTACTCCTTGACGAACGTGCCGCCCACGAGCAGCTTGGCCGTGGGGCTCTCGTCGAAGCGGGCAAAGTAGCGGCCCAGCATGACGAAATCAGCGCCCATCGCCAGCGCCAGCGTGATGTGGTGGTCGTAGACGATGCCGCCGTCGGAGCAGACGGGGATGTAGATGCCGGTCTTCTTGAAATACTCGTCGCGCGCCTGGCACACCTCGATCACCGCGGTGGCCTGACCGCGGCCGATGCCCTTCGTCTCGCGCGTGATGCAGATCGAGCCGCCGCCGATGCCGACTTTGATGAAATCAGCGCCGCACTCGGCGAGGAAGTTGAAGCCCTCGCGGTCGACCACGTTGCCGGCGCCGACTTTGACGCTGTCGCCGTAGTTCTCGCGGATCCAGGCGAGCGTCAGCTTCTGCCACTCGGAAAAGCCCTCGGACGAGTCGATGCAGAGCACGTCGGCCCCCGCGGCGACGAGAGCGGGAACGCGCTCTTTGTAGTCGCGCGTGTTGATGCCCGCGCCGACGACGTAGCGCTTGTTGGTGTCGAGCAGCTCGTTGGGGTTCTCCTTGTGTTCTGAATAGTCCTTGCGGAACACGAAGGCCACGAGGCGTCCGTCGGCCGAAACGATCGGCAGCGAATTGAGCTTTTTGTCCCAGATGATGTCGTTCGCTTCGCTCAGCGTGGTCCCCTCGGGAGCGGTGACCAGCTTGGCCAGAGGCGTCATGAACGTTTCGACGCGGTCGGAAGGTGTCATGCGGCTGATGCGGTAGTCGCGGCTGGAAACGATGCCGACGAGCTTGCCGTTGGCGGTGCCGTCGTCGGTGACGGCCACGGTGGAGTGCCCCGTCCTCTCCTTGAGGGCGAGGACATCGGCCAGGGTGCTGTCGGGACGGAGGTTGGAATCGCTGGGCACAAAACCGGCCTTGTGCGCCTTGACGCGCGCGACCATGGCGGCCTCGTTCTCGATCGTCTGCGAGCCGAAGATGAACGACACGCCGCCGGCCTTGGCGAGGGCGATGGCCATCGTGTCATTGGAGACCGACTGCATGATCGCGGAGACCATCGGCGTCGACATCTCGATGGCGGGCTCCTCCTGCCCCTTGCGGAACTTGACAAGAGGCGTTTTTAAAGAGACGTTCTCGGGGCGGCACTCGGCGGACGAGTAGCCGGGAATGAGAAGATATTCGTTAAAGGTATGCGCCGGTTCGTTGATGTAGATTGCCATTGATTGACCTCCCGAATGTGATTTATGCCCCCGTGCCCGGGCGGCGGAAAAAGATTTGCCGTAGTATACGCGCGCAGACGGGTTTTTGCAAGTGGAACAGCGCGTGAAGAATATTTCGTCTATTTTAGCAGAAATGTGAAAAATGCGCTAAGTTTTTATAACCGTCTATCTTACATAAAAAAGAACGCTGCTCCGTCATTTCTGCGAGGCTTCCAGCAGGGCGCGCAGCGTTGCTCCGATGTCGCCGGCGAGCTGCACGGTGCGGGGGGCGATCTCGTCGGGGATGCGCTGAGGCTCGGCGTTGAGCACGATGTAGAGCGCGTCGGGATTTTTGAAAACGCGCTGCATGAACGGGTATTTGACGATCCCCGGCGTGTTGCTGCCCACGCCCAGTTCCAGATAGACGACGCGCCCCGTTTCGTGAGCGCTGCAGAAAGCGTCGTACCGGGCGGCCGCGGCGTGCCAGCCGTCGTCTTCGACGAAGGTGTCGTCGGTGCGCAGATTCATCGTCATCGGCTTGCCGCACTTGGGGCAGCGGGGGATGAGCGATGAGGGCACGCGCGTCTTCGGCCTGCCGCTTGCCGGCGGCTGAAGGACGTTCCCCTCGCCGAGGGCAAATCCCTGCGCGAGCACCATGCGCTTTATGTCTTCGAAATTGTCATAGGTGGCGCAGTGGCACGGCACGGAACACTGGAACAGCCCGTAGTCGCCCTGGGTGTAGAACAGGCGGCTTTTGTCGAAGCGGTTTTTCTGAAAGCAGTGATCGACGTTGGTCGTGATCACAAAGTAATCGCGGCTCCTGACGAGACGCAGCAGATCGCGGTAGACGGGGCGCGGCGCGTTCATATAGCGGTTGATCCAGATGTTCCGGCTCCAGAACGCCCAGAGCTCTTCGAGGGTGTCGTAGCGGCAGAAGCCGCCGGAGTACATGTCGTGAAAGCCGAAAGCGCGCTCGAAGTCGGCGAAGTATTTTTCAAAGCGCGCTCCCGAGTAGTCAAATCCTGCTGAAGCAGACAGTCCCGCCCCCGCGCCGATCAGCAGCGCCTCGCAGCCGGCGATTGCCGCGGCAGCGCGCGCGATGCCGGGCTCGGCCTCAGGTTCAGCAGCCGAGGAGACGGGAATATATTTTTCGATCCAGTTCTTTAAAAACATTGAAGATCACCTTCATCCCAGGATGGTGTTTCACAAAGTCCCGCACCGTGCGCAGCGCGATCTCGGCGGCTTCCTCATTGGGAAAATGGAACTCGCCGGTGGAGATGCAGCAGAAGGCGACACTCTGCAGACCGTTCTGCGCCGCCAGTTCAAGACACGAGCGGTAGCACGAAGTCAGCAGCTCGCGGTCTTCGTCCGTCACGCTGCAGCCCGCGATCGGCCCGACGGTGTGCAGCACAAAGCGCGCGGGCAGGTTGAACGCAGGGGTGAGACGCGCGTTGCCGGTGCGCTCTTCGGCAATGTGCTCGCGTTTTTTGAGCGCGGCGCATTCCAGACGCAGCTGCACACCAGCGAACGTGTGAATGGCATTGTCGATGCAGCTGTGACACGGGGCGAAACAGCCGAGCAGCGCCGAGTTGGCCGCGTTGACGACTGCGTCCGCTTTCAGCCTCGTGATGTCGCCCTGCCAGAGCGCGATCCCGGCCTCCGCCTCCGGCAGAGCCTCGGCGTCGACGACGCCCTTTTGCCTCAGCTCCGCCTGGAGATATTCGTCCTGCATGGCGAGAAATCCCTCGTCGATCGGCACTGGCGGACGTACGTTCATCAGTGCTCGCAGCAGGCGCCGCTGACTGTCTTCGTCTTCCGGGACGCTGAGACCGGCAAAGTCGGCAGGACGCTCCGCGAGCAGAAAATCGATCAGAAAACGGCGGCGTTCAGACTGATCCAATGAACTCAGCTCCTCATTGTGGATAAATTTTGCTTATTGTAGCGCGAAACGGCCTGGTGCGCCACTTCAAAGCTTTTGCGCGTATTTTTCGGCAATTCAAAAGATATTTGCTCTTGCGCCCGGCGAAAAAAAGCGTACAATATGCAACATTCAAATCGATTTTAGGGAGTTTGTGCCGAGTGGCGATTGGATTTTTCAATAGCCGATGTTAATGCCGGGATTTTTCGCCCAGTTTTTCTGCGAGGCGCCCGGTGGAACGCGGCGCTTCATCGTTTGGTCTGAATTGTTCCAAAAGGTGAAAACTGGGAAACAGAACAACCCGTTTTGCACTTATTCGGGGAAGGAACCCAGGGGGATTTGAGACGACTTTCACTTCTTGCTACTACAAATTGATGCAAAGTTAATCGAAACGGTAAAATTGATAAAGAGATATTAAATGGTATTTTCATATATTGGGAAAGGTCTAGAAGACTGTTGCCAAGTATGGAAAATTCCAAGAGCAAAAGAAAAACGGAGCTGATGTCGATTTCTTCAAAAAATTATGTTGACACTGCAAGTATTATTATCTATAATGTGAATGGAATCAGGTATCTGTATTTATTTTGAATCCGCACTCGTTCAGGACGGGCGAATGCGATTCGGCCCGCCAGCGCCCGGACTCCTCCCGGAGTCCTCATGCGAAGGATCGGAACAGCTCAAGGAGGGGACTCCCTATGAACGATTTTAGAAAACAGTTGGAAAAGAAGCTGCAGGACCCGGAGTACAAAGCCAAATGGGACGCTCACGAACCGGTGTATCAGGTCATCAAAACGCTGATCGAAGCGCGCAAGAAAAAGAACGTTACTCAGAAGCAGCTGGCTGAGCGTACTGGTATCACGCAGCCCGACATCAGCCGCCTGGAGAACGGCCGCGGCAATCCTTCGCTGCGGACGCTCAACAATCTTGCCCGCGGTCTGGGCATGGTCCTCAAGGTCGAATTCGTCGACGCGAAGCCGGGCAAGAAGTAGCGCGCGTTTGTTTTTCGCTGATTTATAACCGGATTTTTTGCTGTGCATCAAATCGCAATGTTCCTGGCGGACATTGCGATTTTTTTATCGCCAGTTTTTTGGGGAGTTCTGGGGAAATAACGGCCGAGTTTCTGCTGAATGACTGGCGGCGGCGATTTTTTCAGGAAAATGACGAAGGAAATGCCCCTGTTTTCGGCCGAAATGGTATATAATGGACAAACTACCAAAGGAGGTTGACCCCTATGCTCGTTTCGACAAAAGGACGGTACGCATTGCGCGTGCTGATCGATCTGGCCGAACACCGCGAACAGCAGGAGTATGTGCCGCTTGGCAGTATGGCGGCGAGACAGGAAATTTCCGAGAAGTACCTTGAAGCTGTCCTCAAGCCTCTGGTTCATGCGCAGATCATTGCCGGCAGCCGCGGCAAAGGCGGCGGCTATCGGATGCTCATCGATCCTGAAAAGATCACGCTGGGGAGCGTGCTGCGCCTGGTCGAACCTTCGCTGGGCACGGTCAGCTGCCTGCGCGAAAACGCGGAAAGCTGCCCGCGGGCTGACAGCTGCCGCACGCTGCCGCTGTGGAAGGAACTCGACGCGATGATCCTGAGTTATCTCGACAGCCGCACGCTGGCCGAGCTGCTCGAACCTGCCGCCTGTTCCGAATAAAACGCGCGAGCAGGCTTGCCTCAGGCGCAAGAGCGGGTGTATCATAGACGCGTTCTGCGCTTTGTGCAGAAATTTATTCAGATTTATCGGAAAGGAGACGGTCTGGTCCCAATGGACGAACATTCTGACGGAATCCCCTTGCGAAGTTCGATAACCGATCCGGCGGCGGCCAGTCTGCTCTGACGTTCCTTTCACGTCTTTCACGAGCGCTGCGGCCGGAAGACGAAAGGAGCTCGTTTTATGTCCCTTGATGAAAAAAAGCTGCTCTGGGAGGTCGAGACCTGCATCCAGCAGAAGCGCTTCCGTGAGGCGAAAGAGCTTTTGTCCGACATGGAGCCGATCGATATTGCCGAAGGGCTGGAGGATCTTCCTTCAGCCCAGCTTGTGCTGTATTTCCGACTGCTGCCCAAAGACCTGGCTGTTGAGGTGTTCGAGATGCTCGACTTCGACGAGCAGGAGCGCTTTTTGGCCCATGCCACGGGCGACGAGGTGACGGAGATCATCGAGGAGATGTCGGACGACGACCGTACCGAACTCTTCGACGAACTGCCTGCCACTACCGTGAAGCGCCTGCTGCTGAAGCTGTCGCCTGAGGAACGCCGGCTGGCCAACACGCTGCTCGGCTACCCCGAGGACAGCGCCGGCCGCATCATGACGCCGGAATACATCGCCCTGAAAGCGCACATGACCGTGAAGTCGGCGCTCGAGCGCATCCGCGAAAAAGCCCGCAGCAAGGAGACCATCTACACCAGTTTCGTCACCGACGAAGGCCGGCACCTGCTCGGCGCGGTCGAACTGGAAGACCTCATCCTCGCTGATCCCGACGCCGAAGTGATCGACATCATGAACGGCGATCCCGTGTCGGTGGCGACCTCGGCCGATCAGGAGCAGGCCGCTCAGATCATCTCAAGATACGACCTTCACACGCTGCCCGTCGTGGACAGCGAAAAGCGCCTTGTCGGCATCATCACGTTCGACGACGTCCTCGACGTGGTCGAAGAGGAGGCCACCGAAGACATCGAGCGCATGGCCGGCATTGAGCCCGTCGAGGAGGATTACCTCGACGCCAACCTCTTCACCGTGGCGCGCAAGCGCTTCGTCTGGCTGGTCATCTGCATCATCACCGAAGCGCTCACGTCGACCGTGCTCAAGCATTATTCGCCGCTGACGCAGCATGTCGTCTCGCTCACGTTTTTCGTGCCGCTGCTGATCGGCACGGGCGGCAACGCCGGCACGCAGGCGGCGACGCTGATGATCCGCGGCATGACGGTGGGCGACATACAGTGGAAAAACCTGGGGCGCATCATCGCCCGCGAGGCGGCCACCGGCGTGCTGCTGGGCTCGGCCCTCGGTCTGCTGGGACTGGCGCGCGCGTGGATGATCGGCACCGGCTACGGCGTTGCCGTCACGGTAGGGCTGGGCGTGCTGCTCGTGGTGCTCATCGGCAATCTGGCCGGCACCGCGCTGCCGCTTCTGGCCCGGGCGCTCCACATCGACCCGGCGATCATGTCCGGTCCGTTCATCACGACGGTCGTCGACATCGTCGGCCTGATCGTCTATTTCGAGACCGCCGGCGCGGTCCTTGGGCTTTCAAGCGCTAATCTCTGAGGTGATCGGTCATGAAAAACATGAGAAAGATGCGCGCGGCATCGGAGGAGGAGCCTCCATGTCCGGGCGGCTGGGATTCAGCTCACGGCTGCGCAGCCTGCTCCAGCAGGGAAAGCTTGACGAAGCGCGCGGCCTGATCCGCGGCTTTTCGCCCGAAGTCCTCAAGGAAGAGATCCTGCGCCTGCCGCCCCGCAGCGGGCTGGCGCTGTGCAGCATCCTGCGTCCTGCGCAGCTGTCGGGCCTGATCGAAAGTCTGTCGCGGCGCGAGCGCCAGAAGCTGCTGAGCAGCGCGGCCATCCCCGAGCTGCGCGGCCTCTTCATGTCGCTGCCGGAGAGCATGCTGCCGGAGCTGTTCAGCGCGCTGCCGTCGCGTCAGGGTCATCAGCTGGCAGACAAGCTGCCGAAGAACATCCAGAAGATCCTTGAACCGGAAAACACCTGGCCGGAGGATTCCGTCGGCTACATCATGAGCACCGGCGGCGTCATCCTCTCGCCCAAAGACACCGTCGCCGATGCGCTGGAGAAGATCCGCCGCGACGCGCCGGGCAAGGACCAGGTGTATCACTGCTTTGTCAACGACGGCGAGCGCTTCCTCGGCACGGCCGCGCTCGAAGACATGGTTTTGGCCGCCCCGAATACGACAGTCGAGCAGCTTACCGAGGAGGACTGCCACGCGGTCGCCCCCGAGACCGACCGCGCTGAAGCTGCGCGCATCATGTCCAGGTACGACGTGCAGGTCCTGCCGGTCGTCAAAGACGGCAGACTGCTGGGCTCGCTGCCGTTCGACGACGTGCTCGACGTGATGGAGGACGAGAACACGGAGTTCTTCCACCACACCGGCGGTCTGTACGGCGACAACGACGAGGGCAGCCTGTGGGGCGAGACGCTGCGGAGGTTCCCCTGCCTGCTTCTGTGCCTTGTCACCGGCGTGCTGACGACGGGCATCATCGAAAATTACGAGTCGCTGCTGTCGCAGGTGATGGCGCTGTCGTTCTTCGTGCCGCTGCTGATCGACACAGGCGGCAACGTCTCCGGACAGGTGTCGGTGCTGATCATCCGCGCCATGGGGCTGGGCAGTCTGCCCGGACGCATGTTCTGGAAGGTGCTCCTGCGCGAGCTGGTCACGGGCGTCATCCTCGGCGGCGCGATGGCCGCGCTGGCGGCGCTGCGCTCGGTGCTGCTCGGCACCGGGGGCGGGGTCACGTTTGTGGTCGGCATCTCGATGATCTGCGTCGTCATGCTCTCGAACATGCTCGGTGCGATCATCCCCTTCATCGTCAAAAAGACCGGCTTCGACCCGGCGCTGATCTCCGGCCCTCTGCTGGCGACGATCAACGACGTTGTAGGACTGGCGCTGTACTTCTCGGTAGCCAGTTTCATCCTGTAGCGAATAAAGCGATAAAGCGAAATATCTGATTGGAGTGGAATGCAGTGATCGAAAACGAAGAAACGCAGCACAATCCGTCGTACCGCTGGGTGATCGCGGTCGTGTGCTTTTTGATGATGTTCGTCACGATGGGCTTCGGCAATTCGCCGAACGGCCAGTATCTGGGGCCCGTCACGAAGGAGTTCGGCCTCAGCCGGGCAGACTTCGCGCTGACGTTCAGCATGCGCTATCTCTTTACGATGACGTTCAATCTGCTCTGGGGAAAGCTGTTCCTCAGGATGGGCGCGCAGAAGCTGAGCGGGCTGGGCATCCTCTGCCTGTCAGGAGCGTTTTTCCTGTTCTCCGTGTCCGACCGGCTGCCGCTGTTCTATCTGGGCGGCGCGCTTCAGGGCATGGCGCTCGCCTACTGCACGACGGCGACATGCTCGTCGCTGGTAAACAGCTGGTTTGACGAGAACAAGGGCACGGTGCTCGGCGTCGTCTTTGCCGCCAGCGGCTTGGGCGGCGCGGCCGGCAACTTCATCGTCGCCAGATGGATCGCAGCGAACGGTTGGCGCTATTCGTACCGCCTCACGTCGCTGCTCATCCTTGCCGCGGGCCTTGGGCTGACGCTGTTCATCCGCGCGCGCAAAGGCGCGGCTGCGGCTCCCGCCGGGAAAAAACAGTCAAAGCAGCCCGTCTGGGAGGGCGTGCCGCTTGAGGTTCTGCGCAAAAAAGCGTATTTCTACGTCGTCTTCGTGATCGTCTTCGTGCTTGGCTGGCTGTGCAACCCCGTCTACACGATCGCGCCGGCGCATCTCGTCGACCGCGGCTACGACCCCGTCTTTGCCGGACAGATCACCGGCATCCTCTTCGCCGTGCTCGGCGTGGCGAAGGTGCTGTGCGGCATCATGTACGACCGCTGGGGCCTGAAGCCCGTGTTCCTCCTCTGCAGCGCCTCCGGCATTGCCGCGCTGCTCGTGCTTGCCTGGGCGCAGGGTACGTTTGCCGCGCTGCTGTTCGCGTTCCTGCTCGGCTTTGCCATGCCGGTGGAGACGATCATCATCCCGCTGCTGGTGATGAACCTGTTTGGGCAGAAGGCTTACAACTCGGTCGTCGGCGTCCTGATCGCGCTGATGTCCGGCGGCATCGCCTTCGGCAACCCGCTGGTCAACTTCCTTTACGGCCGGCTCGGCAGCTACACGCCGGCGCTCGTCAGCTACACGGCGCTGTTTGCGCTCTGCGCGCTGCTCTATCTGTGGTGCGACGCTCAGGCGAGTTCGCTGAAAAAAGCGAACGCTCAGTAATGATCAAAGCTCAGAAACCATTCCGGTTCCTGAGCTTTTTTGTGACAGGAGGCATTGGGATGAAGAAATGGCTGCTTTTCGTGCTGCTGCTGGCGGCGCTGCCGGCGCGGGCGTTTGACGATCCGCGTCAGGAGGCCGCCGCCGAACTGATGCGGCAGTGCGAAGCGGTGCTGTGGAAGGAGAAGCGGACGCGCGTTCCCGGCTTTGACGAACGCTGCGACCCCGGCCATACAGGGCTGGTGGGGATGATGATCTCGCCGCTGACGACCACGCCGGGAAGCTGGCACGACAAGCGCGCCGCCGCTCAGCCTGAGATGGCCGGCGCGGTGGCCGGCTACCTGATCCGCGCCGGGGTGAAAGAGGGCGACTGGATCGGCGTCAATTCCACGAGCTCGTATCCGGGTTTTACGCTCTCCGTGCTCTGCGCTGCCAAAACGCTGGGGCTGAACACGCTGTTCGCGCTCTCATACGGTTCGTCGCAGTGGGGCGGCAACGTGCCGGAATTTACCGTCCCCGTCATGCTCGACGTGCTGCGCGGGGCTGGGCTGCTGGAGGCCCGGATCGACCTGCTCACGCCGGGCGGCATCGAAGACCGCATCCGCAAAAATCTGCTTGAGGAAAACGCGCTGCCCGAGGTGCGGCGGCTGATGGGAGACCGGCCGGAAACGTGCCTGGTGCCGCAGGGACACCGCGCTTCGATGGCTGCCCGCCAGGCCCTGTTCGCGGGACGGACGCTGAAGGCCTTCGTCAGCTGCGGCGGTTCGTGGCTGAGCATGGGACGCGAGATGGAGCACGCTGTGAAGCTGCCTCACGGCCTGATCCTGCCGGGGCAGGTCAAAGCGCCGCCGGCGGCGTGGAACCGCGGGCTGATCTATGATCATCTGGAGCACGGCGTGCCGTGCGTGCATCTGCTGTTTACACGCGGCGTCTGCGCCGACTGGAACCTTCCGCACAGCAGCGGGCCAGAGCCGGACTTTGAGTGACACGCTGGGGGGTGCGTATTTTCCATGTGGAACAAAAAGTGATTTGCCGTGTGCAAAACTTTTTCTTTAAAACGGCTGACGTCTTTGGGGGCTGTTATATTGAGCCGAAGGCGCGTCGAAAAGCGCCTGAGACGGCGCGGACGTGCGATGAGCGCTTTGTTCGTGCATGAGGGTAAACACGGGCTTTCGGATTTCTGCCGAAAGCCCGTGTTTTTGTACGCGAATTGTTTTGCCGCGAAAAAGAATTTGCGATTATGATACTTCTTTAGTGAGGTATTTTAAAAATTTTCGTGACAAAATACACTTTAAAATTCGGAAAAGAGGGTGTATAATTTAAAACATCGTGAAATGAACAAAACAAAACTAACAGAAAGGACGCGCAGCGCATGAAAATCACCACGCTGATGGACAATCTTCCTTCGGAAAACAAGGCTCTGATCAACGAGCACGGCCTGTCGGTGCTGATCGAGCGCGGCGGCAAGCGCATCCTCTTCGACTGCGGACAGGGCGCGCATACGTGGAGCAATGCGCATCGCCTGGGCATCAACATCAAGCGCATCGACGCGGTGGTGCTGAGCCACAGCCACTACGACCATGCCGCGGGGTTCCGCGACCTGATCGAGCTGGGCGGAGGCGGGAGCATGCTCTGGACCGGACCGCATTTCTTCGAGCCGAAATTTGCCTTTGACGGGCTGAAGTACACCGACCTGTCCTGCGGCTTTGACGAGGATTTCCTGATGCTCAGCGGCGTCTCTCACAATGTCTGCTCCGACGTGACGGAGCTGGCACCGGGCGCGTGGCTGGTGGCGAACTTTCCGCGCACGCACGCTTTTGAGACGATCCCGGAGCGGTTCGTGCGGCAGACGCCCGAGGGCATGAAGCCCGACGACTTCGGCGACGAGGTCTGCCTGGCGCTGGACACGCCGGACGGCCTGGCGGTGCAGGTGGGGTGCTCGCATCCCGGCATCCTCAACATGATCGAGACAGTCCACGAGCGGCTGAACAGGCCTGTATACGCGGTGTTCGGCGGCACGCATCTGGTGGAGGCCGATGAGACGCGCGTGAAGTCCACAGTTGAGCAGCTTCGCGGCATGGGCCTGAAGATCCTGGGGCTGAGCCACTGCTCCGGCGCGCAGGCTGAAAGCTGCATCCACGGCCTCGGCGGCGTGCACAGCTGCCATATGGCCGTCGGCGACTGCGTGTGGTTTGGTGAATAATTAGTAACTACTAATTATTAATTCCTCATTGCTTTTGGGTTTTACAGTCGGGCTGTGTCCGGCTGAAAAAAGTATTTGGGAGGCAGTACCATGGAAGTTAACGCGGCATATCTGTTTGGTTTGATTTTTGTGTCGGTCCTTGTGATGGTCATCGCCATCTCCAAGTTCCACCAGCACCCGTTTATCGTCATGACGGTGATCTCGATCGCCGTCGGCCTGATCTGGGGCGTTGAGCCCGGCAAGGTCGTCGATACGGTCAAGAGCGGCTTCGGCGGCATCCTGACGAGCATCGGCATCGTCATCCTCTGCGGCACGATCATCGGCAAGATCCTTGAGAAGACCGGTGCGGCGCTGACGATGGCGAACACGATCCTCGGCATCGTCGGCCAGAAGAACAGCGTCGTCGCCATCGGCGCGATGGGCTACATCACCGGCATCCCGGTCTTCTGCGACTCCGGCTTCGTCGTCCTTTCGCCCATCAACCGCGCTCTTGCTCAGCAGAGCAACACGTCGCTGGCTGTCATGGGAACGGCTCTTTCCGGCGGTCTGTACGCCACTCACTGCCTTGTTCCTCCGACGCCCGGCCCCATCGCCATGGCCGGCACGCTGAACGCTGACCTCGGCCTGACGATCCTCGTCGGTCTGGTCCTTTCGATCCCCGCCGTGCTCGTCGCGATCCTCTACGCGAAGAAGGTCGCCAGCTCGGTGCAGATCCCTGCCAACTCCGAGTTCACGATGGAAGAGCTGGAGAAGAAATACGGCAAGCTCCCCGGCGCCTGCGCCAGCTTTGCCCCGCTCCTTCTGCCCATAATCCTCATCGCTCTGGCTTCCGTGGCCAATTTCCCCACCCGCCCGCTCGGCGACGGCACGGCCCGCATGCTCATCACCTTCTTCGGTAATCCCGTCATCGCGCTGCTGCTCGGCGTCTTCCTGTCGATGATGCTGATCCCCGCTTCTGAAAAGAAGAACACGCTGGCCTGGATCACCGAGGGCGTCACTGACTCGGCCGCTATCCTCGTCATCACCGGTGCCGGCGGTTCGTTCGGCGCGATCCTCAAGCTGCTCCCCATCGCCGATGCGGCCAAGGGCCTGTTCGGCACCAGCCTGGGCATTCTGCTGCCCTTCGCCGTCTCGATGGTCCTCAAGCTCGCCATGGGCGCTTCCACCGTCGCGATGATCACCACCGCCAGCATGATGGCTCCGCTTATGGAGACCATGGGCTTCGTCTCGCCGCTTCAGAAGGTCCTCGTCGTCATGGCCATCGGCGCCGGCTCCATGGTCGCCTCGCACGCCAACGACTCCTACTTCTGGGTCGTGTCGCAGTTCTCTGACATGAAGCCCAGCGAAGCGTACAAGTGCCAGACGGGCATGACCGCCGTCATGGGTCTTGTCATCGCCGCGATCCTCTACGGCCTGACGATGGTGCTGTAAGCGAAAGATGAATTTACGCAGCGATTCTGATCGCATCATAAGGGCGGCTCTTGCAGCCGCCCTTCCTGATACTGCGGTACGGAAAGCGCTTGACGGCGCTGATTTCGGCACGGGGCGCCTGGTCCTCGTCGCCGTCGGCAAGGCCGCCTGGCAGATGGCGCATGCCGCCGTCGAACAGCTGGGCAGCCGCATTTCCAGCGGCGTCGTGATCACCAAGTACGGTCACAGCCAAGGCGATCTGCCGGGGCTGAAGATCTTCGAAGCGGGGCATCCCGTTCCCGACGACAATTCGTTCGCCGCGACCGACGAGGCCATCCGCGCCGTGTCCGGCCTGACGGCGGACGACACGGTCCTGTTCCTCATCTCCGGCGGCGGCTCGGCCCTGTTTGAAAAGCCGCTGATCTCGCGCGATTCGCTCGACGCGCTCACCAAGCAGCTGCTCGCCTGCGGTGCCGACATCGTCGAGATGAACACCGTGCGCAAGCGTCTTTCGGCCGTCAAGGGCGGACGCTTTGCCAGGCTGTGCGAGCCGGCACATGTGATGTCGATCGTCCTTTCTGACATCATCGGCGACCCGCTTGACATGATCGCTTCCGGCCCTGCCTATCCAGACAGCAGCACCTGCGAGCAGGCCCGCGCGATCATCGCTAAATACGGCATCACCGTTGATGCGGAGACCGCGAAGCTGCTCGATCAGGAAACGCCCAAGCAGCTCGACAACGTGACCACGTTCGTCACCGGCAGCGTCCGCCAGCTGTGCCGTGCCGCCGCCGGACAGGCGCGCGCCCTGGGTTACGAGCCTGTGGTGCTGACAGCCAGTCTGAGCTGCGAGGCGCGCGAGGCGGGAACGTTCTTTGCCAACATCGCCCAGTTTCATGCGGGCGACGGCCAGGACCTTGCCTTTATCGCCGGCGGCGAGACCGTCGTTCACCTCACCGGAACGGGCAAGGGCGGCCGCAATCAGGAACTGGCCCTCTCTGCTGCGGCGGGCATCGACGGCATGGACAATGCCTGCGTGTTCTCAGTCGGCAGCGACGGCACCGACGGCCCCACCGACGCCGCCGGCGGCTGGACCGATGGAACTACGGCCGCAAAGCTTCGCGCGCAGGGCGTGCAGATCTTTGACGTGCTGAAGAACAACGACGCCTATCACGCGCTCAAAGCCGTCGACGGACTCATCATCACCGGCCCCACCGGCACCAACGTCAACGACGTGAGCGTGCTGCTCATCCGCGGAAAGAAATAACCCATCCGTAAATACGGCAAAGCCCCCGCCGCCGGGAACTCTTCCCTGGCCGCGGGGGCTTGTTGTGTGCCGAAAACAGTGTGTTATGGCGCGTCACTGCGATTTGCTTTTAAATCGCGAAATAGTTCTACAAAGCCAGCTGCCTGATGCGGTCTTCCACGATCGCTTCGGCATCCGCGCCCCAAATGTCAAGACCGGCCGCGCTGATGAGCTCCACGTTTTTGATCCCGTAAAAGCTCTCCGCGAGCGCCTTGATATAGCCGTAGCCGAAATCATAAGGAACGAAGGTTCCGCCGGCGGTCGTCACGTAGTACAGTTTGCGGGCTTTGCACAGCCCGACAGGAACGCCTTCGGGCGTGTACTCAAAGGTGATGCCCCGGACGTTGATCTGCTCGACGTACTGCTTGAGCGCGGCAGGGAAGGAAAGGTCCCAGTGCGGGGCCGCGATGACGATGGTGTCGGCGGCGGCAAACTGCCGGGCAAGCGCAAACATCCCGTCGTCAAAGGCCTTTGCGGCGATCAGGGTGTCTCTCTTATTCAGGAATGCCTCGTTCACGGTCTCGAAACTGACGTTTTCCAGCCGAAGCTGCTCGGCCTCGCCGCCGAGCGCGGACAAAAGGGCATTCGCCAGTCTGCGGGTCCGGGAATTCTGCCGCACGCACGCGTCGATGAAAAGGATCATCTGAGACAGCTCCTGTCTTACTGCTGCGCCGCGGCCTGTTCCTGGAAGAACTTCACAAAGCCTCGCACGCTGTTGCCGAGGAAGTACACTTCGCGGGCTTTGTTGGCGTCATCATAAAAAGCGATGTCGGCCAGCTCGGGGTCGTCGCGCATCATCATGCTCACCATTTCTGTCTCGCTCAGGCCGTCGCGCATGGCCTGAGCGATTTTTTTCTCCCAGAACTCGTTCTGCGCCAGCGACCGCTCGACGATATCCCCGCGGGGCACGCTGCCGAAATGGCCCGAGCAGTACAGATCCCATTTCTGAGCTCCCAGCAGCTTCATGCTGTTTCGCCCGATCTCGGGGACGTACTTGGGCGGGGTGGCGGGGCGGATGCCGTCGCGGCGAACATGGTCAGCGAACCAGCTGGTCACGTCCAGTCCGGCGACGACGCCGAGCGCCTCGCCGCCGAAGCAGACGCGCGTTCCCGCGAAATCGCGGATGAACGAGACGTGGTGCGTGGCATGTCCCGGCGTGTCGAGCACGGTCCATTCCGCGCCGAGCTCGCCGCGGGGAATGATGCGGTCGGCGGGCACGGGCAGAGGCGGCTGATAGGCGGCGGCAGTGGCTTCGCCGAGGGTGGCCGCTGTGGCGTTCCAGAGCTTTTCGGGCGCGATCAGATGCCTGGCGGCGCGCTCAAAGCAGAAGACGCGCATGTTGGGGAAGTCGCGCGTCAGGCAGCCGGCAGCTCCGGAGTGATCGAGGTGGACATGCGTGAGCAGCAGCAGGTCGGGCTTGGCGCCCAGTCCGTCGAGGGCTTTTTTCAGCGCCGGGTACGAGCCGGTGACGCCGCAGTCGACGAGCACCGTCTCGCGCGGGCTGAGCAGCAGCCACGAGCCGAGGAATTCCTCAAAGCCGGGACGGTCCAGCGGCAGTCGGAGCAGGAAGAGCGTTTCGTCGCCGCTTTTCGCGGCGGTACGGATGTCGATATAGGGAGCCATTGATACAACCTCCTTCGGATTTTGCGAGCCAAAAAACATTTTTCTCAATTATAGCACCGTGCCAAAAAGTTTGAGCCGCGTGGTATGATTGACATCATGCGAAAGGGGGGAGACGCACATGCAGTTTGAGGCGGCGCTGTTTGACCTTGACGGTACGCTGATCGACTCGAAGGGCGTGTGGGCGCGCATTGACGCCGAGTTTCTGCGCAAGCGCGGCATCGTCCCTCCCGACGACTACATGAAAGAGGTCAGTTCCAAGAAGTTCAGCGAAGCGGCCGTGTACACCATCGCGCGCTTCGGCCTGAACGACACGGTCGAAGGACTGTCGGCCGAGTGGCTGGAGATGGCCCGTGCGGAGTACGGCACGAACATCTTCCTCAAGCCCGGGGCCGGCGAATTTCTGCGCCAGATGAAACAGTGCGGCCTGAAGCTGGGCACCGTGTCCGGCCTGCCGCACGCGCTTTCAGACGCCGTGCTGGAGCACAACGGCGTGAGGACGCTGTTCGAGGCGTTCACGAGCGCTGACGATGCCGTCCGTGGCAAGGAGTATCCCGACGTGTACCTCCTGGCGGCCCGGCGGCTGGGCGTCGAACCCGAACGGTGCGTGGTGTTCGAGGACGTGACGGCCTGTGCCCTGAGCGCCCGCGAGGCGGGCATGACCGTGTGCGCGGTGTATGACGGCCAGAGCGATCCCGAATGGGAGGCGCTGACCCGCGCGGCGCACTTCAGCGCGCGCAGCTATGGCGAACTGCGCGAAACCGGTTGTTTTGGCATTGGCAAATTGCTATAATAAGCTGTTCCTGCCGGAATTGGTCCGGCAGTTCGTTGTGATCGTGCAAAGGAGAGGAAAACACATGAAAAAGTTCGCAGGTCTGGTTTTCGCGCTGGCTGTGATCGCCTCCACGGCGTTTGCGGCGGAGTATCCGAAGATGAACATCCGCCTCAGCCACAATCAGCCCATCGGCAGCCCCGAAGACATCGGCGCGCAGACGTTCAAGAAGCTGATGGAGGAGAAGTCGGGCGGGAACATCACCGTCGACGTCTTCCCTCAGATGCAGCTGGGCTCGATGCGCGAGCAGACGGAGATGGTGCAGATGGGCACGCTGGAAATGTCGGTGCAGCCCACGTCGGTGCTCACGCCCTTCGTCGAGGAGCTGAGCGTGATCGACTTCCCGTTCCTCTGGGCCGACAGCGCCGAGCTGTACCGCATCATGGACGGTGAAGTGGGACAGAAGTTCTTCGCCTTTTGCCAGAAGAAGGGCTTCAAGACGCTGGGCCTGTGGGCTTCCGGCTTCAAGCAGCTCACCTCCACCGGCAAGCCGATCAACTCGCCCGACGATGTGAAGGGCATGAAGATCCGCGTCATGCCCAGCCCGCAGCTGGTCGAGCAGTACAAGTCGTGGGGCGCCAACCCCGTGCCGATCGAGTTTGCCGAGCTGTACAACTCGCTCCAGCAGAAGATCGTCGACGGCGAGGAGAATCCTCTTCAGACCATCGCAATGATCAAGCTGTACGAGGTTCAGGACTATCTGACGCTGTCCAACCACGGCTTCCTCGGCTATCTGTTCATCGTCAGCAACCGCTGGTTCAAGAAGCAGAGCGACGACGTGCAGAAGCTGATCGTTGAATGCGAAGCAGCTGCCCGCACGGCCGAGCGCGAGGCGCAGGCTACGGGCGAGGCGAAGTTCCTCGATCAGATCAAACAGTCGAAGATCGCCATCTCCGAGCTGACGCCCGAGAACCGCGAGAAGTTCATCGCCGTCAGCCTGCCGCTGCACGAGAAGTTCGTCGAGGGCTCGGCGACCAAGGCCGGTCTGCTCAAGGCCGTGTACGACGCCAAGGCGGCAAAGTAAGCGCTTATTCAAAGTGGAATAGAAAGGGGCGGCTCCGAAGCGTGCGCGCCCCTTTTTTGGAATTTTTTTTGATTTGATGTGATGCCGCGGAGAGTCATAGAGAAAGGGCCGAGCGGCGAACCGGTGCAGATCGCCACAGCGGACGGCCTGCTTAAAAATTCTGTGTGTCTTGGTGCCGGCATCGAATTTGTTTTTGTCGAGAGGAGTTCGAAAGCTTCATGTTAAAGTTCCTCAATAAAATCGAGGACGTGTTCTGCGCGGTATCGCTGCTGCTGACGACGATCATCCTGTTCGTCAACGTCGTGCTGCGCTATGTGTTCAGCTCCAGCACCAGCTGGGCGGAAGAGCTGATCCGCTATCTGATGATCTGGATCACGTTCATCGGCGGCAGCGTCTGCGTCCGCCACAGTGCGCACATCCGCATGGATTTCCTGATGACGCTGCTGCCGAAGTCCGTCGGCTCGCTGCTGACGCGCCTTGTCTACCTGATCGCGGCCGGATTCTGCGGCGCGCTGATCGTGTACAGCTGGCAGCTGGTCGAGTTCACCATCGAGATGGAGCAGACGTCGCCGGCAATGGGCGTGCCGATGTGGATCCCCTATCTGGCCATGCCCCTGGGCTCGGCGCTGATGGTGCTGCACTTTGTGATCGCGGCATTTGCGAAGGAGGCGAACTGAGCATGACAGTCTTTCTGATGTGCCTGCTGCTGGTCATGCTGCTGGGCAGCGTGCCGATCTTCGTCGCGCTGGCGCTTGCCGTGCTCGCTTCGATGATGATGTTCACGCAGCTCGATCCGATGGTGCTGGCGCAGCGCATGTTCGGCGGGCTCGACAAGTTCTCGCTGATGTCGATGCCGTTTTTCATCTTTGCCGCCAACCTGATGGACACGGGCGGCCTGTCGCGGCGCATCCTCAAATGGACGCGCAGCCTCGTCGGCGCGCGCAAGGGCGGTCTGGCCTACACGACGCAGGTCACCTGCATGGTCTTCGGCGCGCTGTGCGGCTCGTCTCCCGCCACGGTCGTGGCGATGGGGCGCGTGCTCTATCCTGAACTGATCGAAAGCGGCTATCCGGAGGGCTTTTCCGCCGGTCTGATCACATCGTCAGGATCGGTGGCGTTGATCATCCCTCCCAGCCTGACGCTGATTATGTACGCAGCGGCGACCGGCGTATCGGTCGGCGCGCTGTTCATGTCGGGAATTTCCGCCGGCATCGTCTACGGACTGGCGACGGTGGTCTACATCTGGTTCTTCTCGCACCGTCACGAGGTGAAAGTTTCCGCGCCGTCCACATGGGCCGAGATCGGCCGCAACACGCTGGAGGCCGGCTGGTCGCTGCTGGTGCCCGTCATCATCCTTGGCGGCATCTACTGCGGCGTCTTCACGCCGACGGAAGCGGCCGGCATCTCTGCCGTCTACGCGCTGTTCGTCGGCGTCTGCGTCTACCGCGAGATCACCTGGGCCAAGCTGTTTGACGTGTGCCTGCGCTCGGCTGTGACCTGCGCGCAGGTGATGATCCTCGTCGCTGCGGCTACGAGTTTTGCCTGGTTCCTGACGGTGGCCCGCATCCCGCAGATGGTGACAGAGGCGATCATCGCCAACTTCAAGACGCCGTGGGCGTTCATCATGATGGTCAACGTCATCCTGCTCATCATCGGCATGTTCATGGAGGGCATCGCTGCCATCGTCATCCTGGCCCCGCTGTTCTATCCCATCGCCGTGCAGATGGGCATCGACCCGCTGCATCTGGGCATCATCATGGTGTCCAACCTGGCGCTGGGCAACTTCACGCCGCCGTTCGGCCTCAATCTGTTCGTCGCCGCCGGCGTTACCGGCCTGCCGATGTCGCGGCTGATCCGCGCCGTGATGACGTTCATCGTCGTCTCGATCATCGGCCTTCTGGTGATCTCGTATGTGCCGCCCATCTCCACGTTTTTGCCGGCGCTCGTGTACGGAAAGTAGCGCCTCATGAACGGCTTTGAGAAAACGCGCGAACTCGTCGAGGCGATTGCCCGCACCGGCCGCGCCGAGCGCGGCGTGAGCCGCCTGGCTCTCACCGAGTCCGACCGCGAAGCCCGCGCGATCGCAGTGTCTGAGATGGAATCGCTCGGCATGACTGTGCGGACGGACGCCTGCTGCAACATCTGGGCCGAATACCCCGGGACGAGCGATCAGCCGGGCGTCGTCATCGGTTCGCACCTCGACTCGGTGCCCGAGGGCGGCGACTACGACGGCGTGCTCGGCGTCTGCGCCGGCCTCGGCGTGGTGCGCGACATCCTCGCCGAGAATCCGCATCCGGCCCGCTCGCTGTCGGTCGTCGTCTTCACGTCGGAGGAGTCCAGCCGTTTCTCGCTGGCGACCATCGGCAGCAAGGCGGCCACGGGCAACCTGACGACGATGGACACGCTCCGCTTCAAGGACAAAAACGGCACGACGCTGCTCAAGGCGCTGCGCGACTTCGGCGGCCAGCCCGAGTATCTCAGCCGTGACGCGCTGGCGCCGGCGTCGTATCATTCGTACTTTGAACTGCACATCGAGCAGGGCCCGGTGCTCGACTGGAACAGCGAAGATGTCGGCATCGTCGAGGCGATCGCCGCGCCCACGCGCTTCATGCTCGACATCCAGGGCGAGCAGGCTCACAGCGGCGCCTGCCCGATGAACCTGCGCCACGACGCGCTCACCGCTGCGGCGGAGATCATCCTCGCCGTCGAACGCGCCGGCAGAGCCGAGAGCGATTTCGGCACTGTCGCTACCGTCGGCGTGTGCGAGTGCCGCCCCGGCGCGATGAACGTGGTGCCCGGCCGCGTGACGCTGAAAGTCGACATCCGCGGCATCGTCGAAAAGAGCATCGACCGCGCCTACGCCGATGTGATGGAGAAGGTGAAAAAAGTCTGCGCCGAACGGGGCGTCACCTGCAATTTCACGCTCTATTCCGCCGACAAGCCCGTGGCGATGGACGGCCTGCTGGCCCGCCGCGTGGAAAAATCGTGCCGGGAGCTCGGCGTCAAATACCGCCGCATGCCCAGCGGCGCCGGACACGACGCGATGTACATGGCTACGCTCATTCCCTCGGCGCTGATCTTTGTGCCCTGCAAGGACGGCGTCAGCCACAGCCCTGCCGAGACGATCGACTGGGAACGCGTGCGCCCGGGCTATGATGTGCTGCTGAACACCGTACGCGGCATCGTGATGTGAAGAACTCAAAAATACCCCGCAAGGAGATGAACGAACGATGAACCCGATCCTGTTCAAAAACGCCCGTCTGATCGATCCGACCCAGAAGATGGACCGAGCCGGCGACCTGCTTGTCGAAAACGGCCTTGTCGCCGCTGTCGGTTCGCAGCTGCCCGCGCTGGAAGGCGCGGACGTGATCGACTGCAAAGGCGCGGTGCTCGCTCCCGGACTGTGCGATCTGCACGTGCATTTCCGCGACCCCGGCCAGACCGCCAAGGAGACACTGGAGACGGGCTGCGCGGCTGCGGCTGCCGGCGGTTTCACGGCCGTCGTGACGATGGCCAACACCACGCCCGCCATCGACTCGCCCGAGGCTATCCGCGACTGTATCGAACGCAGCAGGACCATGGACTGTCGCATCTATCCCGCCGGCGCCGTCACAAAGGGGCTGAAAGGCCATGAACTGACCGACTTCGCCGCGCTCAAGGAAGCAGGCGCGGTCTGCCTGACCGACGACGGCCTGACCGTCGCCGACGGCGCGCTGTTCTACGAGGCGATGGAGAAGTCCGTTCCCGTCGGACTGCCTGTCAGCGTCCACTGCGAAGCGCCGGGCTTCGAGGGCGACCGTTCGATGAACCGCGGCGAGATCTCGCGCAAGCTGGGACTGGTCGGCACGCCGGCATTGGCGGAAGAGCTGATGCTGATGCGCGATCTCTTCTTCGCCGAAAAGACGGGAGCACACGTTCACGCGCAGCACGTCAGCACCCGCAGAGGCACGGAGATCATCGCCGCTGCCAAAGCCCGCGGCGTGCGTGTCACCGCCGAGGGCATGCCGCACCACATGTTCCTCGACGAGAGCGCGGTGCTTGAGTGCGGCGCGAACGCCAAGATGAGCCCGCCTCTGCGCACTCCCGACGACGCCGAGGCGATCCGCGAGGCTGTCAAGAGCGGCCTGCTCGACGTGATCGCGACCGACCACGCGCCGCATACCCCTGAGGAAAAAGCCAAAGGCATGGCCGCCGCGCCCAACGGCATCATCGGGCTGGAAACGGCTCTGGCGACGTGCCTCGACTGGCTGTATCACCGCGAGGGCTTCCCTCTGATCGACCTGATCGACCGCATGAGCGCCGCGCCGCGCCGCATCTTCAATCTGCCGAAGGTATCGCTGACGCCCGGCTGCGCAGCAGATCTGGTGCTGTTCGATCCGGAGCGCGAATGGCTGGTCGACGCGACCAAGTTCAAGTCGAAGGCGCGCAACTGTCCGTGGAACGGCCGCACGCTCAGGGGCATGGTGCTCATGACCCTGCTCGGAGGACGCGTCGTCTGCGACAAGCGCTGAATGTTATAGGGGAGCGCTGATTCGTTCACATTATGCTGAAGTTTACTAGTGCTCAGGAACGCTGAGAAAATGCGTCAGATCCGAAGAAACCTGTCCGCAAGGGGCTTCGGAAGCGTACTGACGTACGTTGGAGAAGCCCCTCGGGCAGCGTTTCGCAGGAGATGGCGTATTTTATCAGCGCTTCCATAGTTTGCAATCGGTTGTCTAAAAACGTCCGCTGCGGTAAAATAATCCAAACTGCGGCGGACGTTTTTGTATCTCTCGATCACCGCCGCATTCGGCCGACAGGCCGATCAAGCCTTTTTTCAAGGGGGAGTCTGAGTGATCCGCGATCATGATTCGCGCCTCGCCGCAAAGGAGGAAGTGTCGCCGGGCATCTGGCATCTCACGTTTGAATGTCCCGAGATCGCTTCTGCGGCCCTGCCGGGCAATTTCGTGCTGATCAAGCCGGCCCGCGGCAGCGCGCCGCTGCTGCGCCGCCCGCTTGGCGTGCTCGACGCCGACGCGGCGAAGGGGACCATCGAGGTGCTGTTCCGCGTCGTCGGTCAGGGCACCGACCTGATCGCCGGCGGCGATGTCGGGCAGGTCTTTTCCGTGCGCGGCCCCGTTGGCGGAAACTTCAAGGATTTCAGGCACGGCCGCGTCTGGGCCGTTGCCGGAACGCTGGGTATCGCGCCGCTGCTGTTCCTGCGCAAGAAGATCGGCGGCTTTGAAAAGCTTTTCCTCGGTGTCGGCAACGCGAGCTGGAAGGGCTTTGCCGACTGGGTGCAGGTCCGTGCGCCCGAGATGGTGCTGTACAGCGACGACGGTTCTATCGGCCGCAAGGGATTTTCCATCGCCGGACTGGAAGGCGAGGACCTCAGCGGCGTTTCGCTCGTCTGCTGCGGCCCCAACCCGATGATGAAAGCGCTGTACAATCAGTACGGAACTTCGTGCGACGACATCCAGGTCAGCCTGGAAAAGCGCATGGGCTGCGGCTACGGCGGCTGCTACGGCTGCGTCGTCGACACGACTACCGGACGGCGCCGCATCTGCATCGACGGTCCCGTTTTCCAGGCCAGGGAGGTGAAGTGGGATGAGCTGCATCTCTGATTCGCTGCGCGTCAACGCAGGCGGCGTCGATCTGCGCGTGCCGGTCGTGATCGCTTCGGGCACCTGGGCCTACGAAGACGGCATGTGGCAGGACGATCTGGCCCGTCACGTCGGCGCGATCTGCTCCAAGGCCATCACGAAGGATCCCTGTCTCGGCAATCCCGGCACGCGCGTGTGGGAAACGCCGTCGGGCATCCTCAACAGCATCGGCCTCCAGAACGAGGGCATCGACAGCTTCATCGACCATCGCCTCGAAGGGCTGAAAAAGCGCGGCACGCCCGTGATGCTGAACATCTGCATGCAGAGCGACGAAGACCTGGCCTATATGATGGACCGCGTCGCCGAGGTGAAGGACATGGTGGACGGCGTCGAGCTCAACGTCTCGTGCCCGAACACCGATCACGGCTGCATGAGCTGGGGCGTGGACGCCCGGCTGACGGCCAAGGCCACGGAGATGGCCCGCGCCAAATGGGACGGCCCGCTCTGGGTCAAACTGACGCCGCAAGCGCCCGACATCCCCGCCGTGGCGCGTGCGGCCGAGCTGGCAGGAGCGAGTGCCCTTGTTGCCAGCAACACCTGGCTGGGCATGGCGATCGACACCAAGCGCGGCGTGCCGGTGTTCGCGCGCCGGGTGGCCGGGCTTTCCGGTCCCGCCGTCTTCCCCCTGGCGCTGCGCGTCGTCTGGGACGCAGCCGGCGCGGTGAAGATCCCCGTGATCGGCTGCGGCGGCGTCGATTCTGCCGACGCGGCGCTGGCGATGATCATGGCCGGGGCTGCCGCCGTTGAAGTGGGCGCTTCGCTGTTCGCCGGATTCGGCGTGCTCAAAGACATCCACGAAGGTCTGGAAGCAGCCGTTGCCCGCTGGGGCGTGAAGAACGTTTCTGAACTCATCGGCAAAGCCCGCGAGACGCGGTAAGGCCCTTTGTTCGGAACTGTTGGAGATCGCAAGTAATTACTAATTAAAAAGAGATGTGAGGAGTTGCTGTTATGACTGAACGCAAATCGCTGCCCCTGTTTGCCGCGCTCGACCTGAACACGCTGCGCGAAGCCCGTCAGACGATGGACATGCTGTCCGGCGTCGTTGACGCCATCAAGATCGGCCCCCGGCTCTATGCCCAGGGAGGCGCGCATTTCCTGAAGGAGATCGTCGATCACGGCTTCAAGCTATTCCTCGACCTTAAGCTGCACGACATCCCCAACACCGTGCGGCTGGCTGTGGAAGCGCTGGCCGACATGGGCATCTTCTGCCTGACGCTGCACGCCGATGGCGGCCGCCGCATGATGGAGGAGTCCGTCGCGGCCCGTGACCGCCTCGGCAGCACGATGAAGCTGCTCGGCATCACCGTGCTGACCAGCTTTGACGAAAAAGGCTGGGAGGAAGTCGCGCCCGGCTGCACGATGGAAGCCGCCATCAAAAAGCGCGCCTGGCTGTGCGGCGACTGCGGCATGGACGGCCTCGTCTGCTCGCCGCTCGATCTGCCCGAAGTGTGCAAAGTCACGCCGCCCACGCTGCTCAAAGTGGTGCCCGGCGTGCGTCTGGTAGCCGGCGGAGACGATCAGAGCCGCGTCGCTACGCCCGCCGAAGCGTTCCGCAACGGCGCCGATTACATCGTCATGGGCCGCCCCATCTACAAGGCGCCCGATGTCCGCAAGGCGGTCGACGAGATCGCCAAATCCATCGAGGAGGGATTGTCATGCCGGAAATGACCGATATGGAAGTTCAGGAACAGCTCAAGAAGATGCTCGTCGAGAGCAAGGCGTGGCTGGAGGGCCACTTCAAGCTCACCTCGGGCCGCCACAGCGGCAACTACATGCAGTGCGCCATGCTGCTGCGCTTCCCCAAGTACGCAGCGTTCGCCGGCGGCGAGATCGCCAAGCGCATCGCGCATCTCAAGCCCGACTTCATCGTCTCGCCCGCGCTCGGCGGCCTTATCATCGGCCACGAAGTGGCGCGCGCGCTTGACGTTCCCTTCCTGTTCTGCGAGCGTCAGGACGGCGCGATGACGCTGCGCCGCTTCCCCATGCCCGTCGGCAAGACGTTCGTCGCCGTCGAGGACGTGGTCACCACCGGCGGCTCCGTCAAGGAGACAGCCGAGCACATGATCGCCGGCGGCTGCAAATGGGTCGGCTCCGCCTGCATCGTCGACCGCTCCGGCGGCACGCAGCAGCTGGGCCCCGACCTTGTGTCGCTGTTCAAAGTGTCGTTTGCCACCTACGATCCCGACGACTGCCCCCTGTGCCGCGAGCTCGGCACGCCGCCCATCAAGCCCGGCAGCCGCCCCGACAAAAAATAATCCCCTGCGGCCGTCTGCGCGAAAGGAGGCGAGGCGCGTGAAAAACAGGGAAAAAGCCTGCGTGATGACCGCGGGCGACATGGAGCGCGCCCTGCGGCGCATGAGCAGCGAGATCCTCGAACGCAACCACGGCTGCGACAACCTCCTTGTCATCGGCATCCAGCGCCGCGGCGTATACCTCGCTGCCCGCGTGCGCGAGTATCTGCGCGAAGCGGAAGGCGTCAAAGTGCCGCTGGGCGAGCTCGACATCACGCTCTACCGCGACGATATCCGCCTGCTCGGCGGCCAGCCCGTCGTTCACAGCACCTCTGTGCCCGCAGACATCAGCGGCAAAAAGATCGTCCTCGTCGACGACGTGCTCTACACCGGCCGCACCATCCGCGCCGCGCTCGAAGCTCTGGCCGATCTGGGCCGTCCCGGGAGCGTGCAGCTGCTCATCCTCATCGACCGCGGCCATCGCGAACTGCCCATTCAGCCCGATTATCTCGGCAAGGCCGTTCCCACCTCGCTGCAGGAGACCGTCGAAGTGCGCGTGTCCGAGCTCGACGGCACGGACGAAGCCGTCATCTGCGAGAAAAGCTGACGATGCGCCGCTCCATCCGACTGGCCGCGGCTCTGCTGCTGTGCGCCGTCCTGGCGTGCGCCGCCGCGGCTGCGCCGAAGATCCAGGCGAAGAGGGTACTCGTGCTCGACCCCATGCTTGATCTGCTCGTGCAGTTCATCGGCGGCCCTTACGTGAGCACGTCGTCCGCACAGACGTGGGGCGCCCGCGATCAGCTCGTCGTCTCCCGCGCCCGCGTGATGAGCGCTGCGGCGATGCAGACGCCGCTGATCGTCCTTGACGAAAAGCAGTATGCCGACTTCACAGGCGCCGCCAGACGCAAGCGCGGCATGACCAAAGCCGAGCGCGAGCGTCCGCTGTTCTGCCTGTTCCCCGCGGGGACGCGTACCGTTCCGCCCGTGCAGTTCTACGGCGATCCCGCCAATCTGCCCTTTACAGCGCAGAAGGTGATGAACGCCCTCTGTGCGATCGTTCCCGAACGATTCGGCTACTTCCAGCGCCGGCTTGGCGAGTTCAATGCGCGCCTGCGCTCTGTGCTCATCTCAGGCCGCAAGCGCTTTGCCGGCGTGCGGGTGCTGTGCCTGAGCGAGATCTACCGTCAGTTTTTCGTCGCCAGCGGCGCGATCGTAAGCAGCCCGACGCCGGGCGAGCTGTACCGCATCCGCTCGATGGCCCGCGCCGGCGGCTGGAGAGCCGGCCTCAGCCTGGCCGAGCCCCTGCGCGACGGAAGACTGATCGTCTGCGACTGGCGCACTGAAAGCGCTGTCCGCCGCGGCCTGACCGCCTACGCCGGAGCCGTGTACCTCCATCCCCCCCGTGATGAAGACCTGCTGTTCTACATCCACCACATGATCCTCATCATGGGCAGCCGTCTTGATCAGATGAACGACAAACGTTGATAGCTAAACTCGAAAAATGCCGCGTCCCGTTTGAAGAAATGTCAAACGAGACGCGGCTGTTTTTTGTGCGGCGGTGCGCAGGGTGATGTGTGTGGCTCTGGTTGTGTCCGTTCGTTTTTGCACTTGTTCCCAAAAACGAAATTTTTTGATAAATATCGGAATAGAATTTGATTTCTGCGCCCTAAATCGCAAAAATTTTTGAATTTAGGGATTAGGAATGTTATAATACACCCATCTAATACCGTCAGCGAGGTGAAAAACGGTGAAGCTGATCAAGAGAACCGCTTACCTTGACGAGCTGAAAAGTGTTGCCGGCACGCCCGACATCAAAGTCATCACAGGCGTGCGCAGAAGCGGCAAGTCGAAACTGCTGGAGTCGTTCATCGCGAGCGTACAGGCCGATGACGATCGTGCCAACGTGATCCACGTCAATTTCAACCTGACCGATCACGAAGCGCTCCTTGAGTATCACTCGCTGGAACGCTACATCGAAGAACGGTACGAGCCCGGCATGAACAACTACGTGATGATCGACGAGATCCAGATGTGCCCGTCGTTTGAAAAGGCTGTGAACAGCCTGCACGCCCGGGAAAAGTACGACATTTACGTCACCGGTTCCAACGCGTTCCTGCAAAGCAGCGACCTGGTTACACTGTTCGTGGGCCGCACGTTCGAGACGCACGTGTTCCCGTTTTCGTTTCGCGAATACTGTGATTATTTTCAGCCGCAGAATCCCAATGCGGCGCTGACGCAGTACATGACCGACGGCGGCATGGCCGGTTCGTATCTGTTCCGCACCGAGGCGCAGAAGGCTCGCTATATCGGTCAGGAAGTGCTGGATGCCCTGATCGTGCGCGACATCGTGAACAAGTACAAAATCCGCAACGAACCGCTGCTGGATCGGCTGATCGACTTCCTCATGGACGCCGTTGGCAGCCCGGTGACGGCGAACTCGATCGCCAAAACGCTGAATTCCGCGGGGACAAACGTCGATCACAAAACAGTCGCAAAGTACATCGACTATTTGTGCAAGGCGTTCGCGTTCTACCGCGTGCGCAAGTACGATATCCGTGGCAAACGGTATCTGCGCTCCGAAGACAAATACTACCTCTGCGACCACAGCTTCAAATACGCCCGCCTCGGCACGAAGAACATGGATTACGGCCACGTACTGGAAAACATCGTCGCCGTCGATCTCCTGCGCCGCGGGCGCGAAGTGTACGCCGGCTCGCTTTACGGCAAGGAAGTCGATTTCGTGAGCATTGCCCGCGGTGAAAAAGAATATATCCAGGTCGCCTGGGACGTGACAGAGCCGAAAACGTTCGCGCGAGAAGTCGCGCCGCTGCTGTCGATCAAAGACGCCTACCCGAAGACCGTGATCGCCCGCACGTTTCAACCACCGTACCAGCACGAGGGAATAAAAGTGATCGACGCAGCTGACTGGCTGATGGGGGAGAAGTGAGCGCGGCGGGGGGCGCGACGAAAGAACACGAAAAATTTCACTGATAAATGTATGGTCGGAGGTTGAACTCTATGAGTGAAACAACGTCTAAAATGCAGCAGTACTCAGCGGGGCTGAAAGCGGGCGTTCCGGTCATCCTTGGCTTTGTGCCGGTGGGGATCGCCTACGCGATTATGGCGCAGCAGGCGGGGTTTTCTGTGTTCGAGACGATCTT
>Ga0129307_1000452_pt1 | contig 63707 bp, 56 predicted proteins | sample P1105metagenome_FD_94437 | JGI IMG/M metagenome (GOLD analysis project Ga0129307, IMG submission 94437) | Capybara group fecal microbial communities from Wisconsin, USA - P1105 metagenome | ecosystem: Host-associated > Mammals > Digestive system > Large intestine > Fecal | place: USA: Wisconsin... | reverse complement strand
CTTCTTGCACGCTGCTCTTCTGTTTCGTTTCTTCGCCTTCTGCTCATAATTAAAACCTCCGAAGTAGTGTCTCTTCTATTATACACTACTTCAGAGGTTTACACAAATTTTAGGATAGACTCTATAATTTGCAACCACAACTATTATAGCCACCAATAGCCATAAAGAATTTACGCAGCAAATACTTTCTATAGCTGAGACTGTACTATACGAATAACTGTGCAGTGGATTCTGTATTACATCGTATAAATTATTAGCGTAATTATATTTATTTCCCATATTTAAATGAGTACCGTGTACATAATCGTACACGGTACTGTAATATTACTTGTTATTCTTCTTAGCTTCGATCTCAGCAAGAGCGTCCTTGCGTGAGAGATTTATCCTGCCCTGACGGTCGATCTCTGTTACCTTAACAACAATCTCGTCGCCGATGGATACAACGTCCTCAACCTTTTCAACTCTCTGCTTATCCAGCTTTGAGATATGAACGAGTCCGTCCTTGCCCGGAGCGATCTCTACGAATGCGCCGAAATCCATGATCCTTACTACCTTACCCTTGTAGATAGCGCCTACCTCGGGATCGTTAGCGATAGTGTGGATTATCTGGAGAGCCTTATTTGCATTATCTGCATCTACGCCGCTGATAAATACGTTTCCGTCGTCATTGATGTCGATCTTGACATCGCAATCGGCAGAGATCTTCTGGATGACCTTGCCGCCCTGGCCGATAACCTCGCGGATCTTATCAACAGGTATCTTTGTCTGGAGCATCTTGGGCGCATACTTGTTGACTGTAGGTCTGCTCTCGGGGATAGCCTTCAGCATGATCTCATCAAGGATATACAGACGAGCCTTTCTTGTCTTTTCAAATGCTTCCTTGATGATTGCGGGAGTAAGTCCGTCAACCTTTATATCGACCTGGATAGCTGTTATACCCTTATGGGTACCGCCTACCTTGAAGTCCATATCGCCGAAGAAGTCCTCAAGGCCCTGAATATCAACCATTGTCATGAAGTCGTCGCTGTCGGGAAGTGTGATGAGACCGCATGAAATTCCGGCAACAGGAGCCTTTATCGGAACGCCTGCGTCCATAAGTGCAAGTGTCGAACCGCAGATAGAGCCCTGTGAAGTCGAACCGTTGGACGAAAGTACCTCAGATACAAGTCTGAGAGCATAGGGGAATTCCTCAACGGAAGGAATAACGGGAGCAAGTGCTCTCTCTGCAAGAGCTCCGTGACCGATCTCACGGCGTCCGGGACCTCTGCTGGGCTTTGTTTCACCAACAGAATAGCTCGGGAAGTTGTACTGATGCATATATCTCTTTGAATCTTCTTCATCAAGACCGTCTATCTTCTGAGCGTCGCTTATAGGACCGAGTGTTGCAACTGTAAGTACCTGTGTCTGACCTCTTGTAAAGAGACCCGAACCGTGAACACGGGGAAGAACTCCGACCTCAGCAGCCAGAGGACGGATCTCGTCGATACCGCGCCCGTCAACACGCTTGCCCTCGTAGAGCCATGCACGTACTATCTTCTTCTGGAGCTTGTATATGCACTCATCGATCATGGGAATCTGCTCGGGATACTTCTCGTCGAATGTTGCATGGATTTCGTCAACGATGGGAGCAAGTCTCTCGTCACGTACATTCTTGTCGTTTGTATCAAGAGCGATCTTTACGCGGTCTGAAGCCAATGCTTCGATAGCGTCAAACATATCGTGGTCAACTTCCATTGACTCAAATTCAAATTTCGGCTTACCGATCTGAGCACGGATGTCGCTGATAAAGGCGACCATTTTCTTGATCTCTTCGTGACCCTTAAGGATAGCCTCAAGCATTGTATCCTCGGGAACTTCATTTGCACCTGCCTCGATCATAACGATCTTTTCGGCAGTACCTGCAACTGTAAGAGTAAGATCTGTCTTTTCTCTCTGCTCGAGAGTGGGATTGAGAACTATCTCACCGTCAACAAGCCCGACATTTATACCGGCAATAGGACCGTTCCACGGAATATCCGAAATAGAGATGGCGATAGATGTAGCTATCATTCCTGCGATCTCGGGAGAGTTGTCCGGCTCTACGGCAAGAACTGTCATAACAACAGAAACGTCATTTCTCATATCCTTGGGGAAGAGAGGACGTATAGGTCTGTCAACACATCTTGATGTAAGGATAGCCTTTTCGGAAGGCTTGCCTTCACGCTTTGTGAATGAACCGGGGATCCTGCCCACGGAATAGAGTCTTTCCTCGAAGTCGACCGAAAGCGGGAAGAAGTCGATGCCCTCTCTCGGCTTTGCACTTGCGGTTACATTTGCCATTACAACGGTTTCGCCGTATCTTACCCAGCATGAACCGTTGGAAAGTCCGCAGGTCTTTCCTGTCTCAACGATAAGGGGCCTGCCGGCATAAGTTGTTTCAAAGGTTCTGTAATTTTCAAACATTTGATTTACCTCCATTTTATTTTTTTAACAGAGGCGAGCTTTTAGAAGTTAGAGGTAAGAAGTAAGCGTATTTGTCTTAACCCTTACCTCTGACTTCTAAACCCTGCACTCTGTTAGACGTAAAGGCAGAAGGGGATGCCCCCTCTGCCTTCATACTCATTTTGCGATTACTTACGGAGACCGAGCTTCTCAACGATAGAACGGTATCTGTTTATATCCTTCTTCTTGAGATAACCGAGAAGGTTACGTCTGTGACCAACCATCTTGAGAAGTCCTCTTCTTGAATGGTGATCATTCTTGTGGGACTTGAGGTGGTCGGTAAGATCGTTGATTCTTCTTGTGAGAATAGCGATCTGGACCTCAGGTGATCCTGTGTCGTTTTCATGTGTTCTGTTAGCCTCGATAACGGCTGTCTTTTCATCCTTCAATAACATTTGAAGCACCTCTTAATAAATATTCCGTTAACTCAGTAGGGGGTGAAAGTCGAGGTCAAGCCCCGAACCAAGTACACGGTGATAATATTATACCACATAAAAACAGATTTGTAAAGCCTTTTTTCAATTTTTTTGCGAAAAAAGACCTTTATTCTGCATATAAAGCCAACAGTCCACCTGATCCCGACATCATCGCCTTTAACAGTTTTCTTACAAAAAACAGTTGACTATTGGGCGATTTTGTGTTAAAATAAATGTACAGAGGTCTGCCTTTATAATAGAATGGAGGATTTCGTAATGAAAAAAAATGCTTTTGATTATGTCTGGACAGATAAAAAACGTTCACTTTTCGGTCTGCCTCTGACATTTACCCGTTATTATCTTACGGAGACAAAGTTTGTAACACGTACGGGCTTCCTCAGTATAGACGAGGATGAGATCGATCTTTATAAAATAACTGATAAAAAAGTAAAGTATCCCTTCTTTCAGCGCCTTTTCAACTGCGGAACGATAATAATATACAGCAAGGACGCGGATACGCCTTCAAAGGAAGTTCACTGCGTTAAAAACGTAAGAAAGGTATCCGAGCTTATAGATAAGTACCTGAATATCATGAGAGATAAATACGGTATAAGAGGAAGGGACATGATGGGCTACCACTCGGGTCACGATCACTGCGATGATTATGACGATTATCACGACGCACACGACGGAGATTATTGAGTTCAGAGGTGATTGGGAGAATGCTCTCGTTTATAACAGAAAAACAATCCAGCTGGGATAGCCTCAAAGCAGAGAGACGTCCTATATTTATCTACGGAATGGGAGACGGAGCTTTAAAAATAATGTCTGTTTTCCGTGAAAAGAATATAACAGTAGCAGGCATCTTTGCAAGTGATGATTTTGTACGCGGGCATTCATTTGAGGGATACAGAGTACATAAGCTTTCCGAAGTAGAGGAAGCGGTTGACGATTTTGTTGTAGTGCTTGCTTTTGCGGCGGGTTATCAGGAAATAGTTGACAAAGTTCACTCCATTGCTTCAAATCATACTCTTTATGTACCGGATGTTCCTGTTATCGGCAGAGGATTGTTCACTTATGAGTACTGTGTGGAAAATGCCGATAAGATTCAGCAGGTATACGACAGTCTTGCAGACGATTATTCAAGAAAAGTTTATGCTAATATAATAAACTTCAAGATAAGCGGAAAAATCGAATATCTTTCCGAGGTCACTTCCACAAAAGCCGATATATACAGGAATATCGTAAAACCTAATCTTAACGAATCTTATGTTGATCTTGGCGCATATAACGGCGATACGATCAAGGAGTTCCTTGAATTCACCCATGGCAAATATGTATCAATATATGCTTTTGAGCCGGATAAGAAGAACTTCAAGAAGCTTGCAAAATTCGTAGACGGAATGCCTCACGTTTATGCATATAATTCGGCTGCATGGTGTATCGACACCGAGCTTCCGTTTGCGGCAAAGGCAGGACGTCAGTCATCGATAAATGCTGCTGCCGAAAGCATGGTCGGTGCTCTTTCCGTAGACAGCGTACTCGCCAAAAAGCCGGCGACTATAATAAAAATGGACGTTGAGGGCTTTGAGAGAGAAGCTATATGGGGTGCTGCACGTACAATTGCTCATTATGCCCCGAAAATGATGGTTTCTCTTTATCACAGAAACGAGGATATATTTGAGCTTCCTCTGCTCATCAAGAAATTAAATCCGTCGTATAAGCTATATATAAGACATCAGCTCTATATTCCTGCATGGGAAACAAATCTTTACGCAACATTATAATATAAAGCGATAGGCATAAATGTCTATCGCTTTTCTTGTGGTACAAAAGGAGAAAATGCATATGCAAACAAATGAATTTCTGGATATTCTTCATGTTGCTGAAAGGCTGAAGGATACACTGAGACATTGTACAACATCAAACAGGAGACAGGAGAGCGTTGCCGAACACAGCTGGAGGACGGCTCTAATGGCTCTTCTACTGAGGACGGAGTTCCCTGATACCGATATACACAAGGTCGTAGATATGTGTCTTATACATGATTTTGGGGAATGCTTTACAGGTGACATACCGACATTTATCAAAACAGATAAAGACAGAGCAGAGGAGGATAAGAAGCTTGATAATTGGCTGAGAAATCTTCCGTATGATGTGTCGGATTATTTTTCATCATTATTCAATGAAATGAAGGCTCAGGAAACCAATGAGTCAAAGCTTTTCAAAGCACTGGATAAGCTTGAAGCGCTTATACAACACAATGAGTCACCGATTGATACGTGGTCTGATAATGAATATGAGCTTAACAGAATATATGCATTTGATTCTGTCTCTTTTTCAGCATGGCTCACGGAACTGCGCAAGCTTATCCTTGATGAAACAATTGCTAAAATAGATAACGATAAATAAAAATCAGCCATAAGGTTAGCATGATACCTTATGGCTGATTCAGTCATTATTCCTGTGAGATGATTTCTTTATAGAATTCGCTGATGTCGCTTCTTTTATCATTTGTATACTGTATTGCAGTTCTTGGATGCTGATTGAACAGACCTGTAAGAAGATACTGAAGATCGTACCCCCATACAATGCCCTCCTGACGGAGTTTGAACATATGTTTTTCTATGAATTGTATTACAGGATATACGTTGTATTTCGGATTTTTCAGAAATCCGAGCAGCAGCTCCATTGCGCAGTTTCCGGCACCTCTGCCCATTGATGAATATGTAGCGTCGAGCCAGTCAACGCCGTCGCCGACTGCTTCGATAGTGTTGGCAAATGCAAGCTGCTGATTATTATGAGCGTGAATGCCTACTTTCTTTCCATATTTTTCGGCAAATTCAAGATAAAGATCGGCAATACGCGCCAGCTGTTCGGGGTAAATCGAACCGAAGCTGTCAACGATATAGAAAACGTCGACAGGAGACTGTCCGAGAATATCAAGCGCGACTTTCATATCCGATTCCTGGGCATTGGATATGGCCATAATATTGCAGGTTACCTCATATCCCTTCTTTTTGGCGTCCTCGATCATATCGACGGCGGTCGGAATCTGATGGATGTATGCAGCAACTCTTATAAGATCAACCGGACTGTTCTGACGATCCTTTATATCCTGTTTGTAATTACAGCGTCCCACATCAGCCATTATTGCTATCTTCAGATCTGTATCGTTTTCTCCGACTATAGAGCTTATGTACTCGTCATCGCAGAATTTGCAGGGACCGAACTGATCGATATTGAACATTTCTTTATCAGCTCTGTATCCGAATTCCATATAATCAACGCCCGCCTTTACATTTGAAAGGTACAGATCTTTTACGAATTCATCGGTAAACCTGAAGCTGTTGACCAGACCGCCGTCCCTGAGTGTAGCGTCTACGACTTTGACGTCAGGTCTGTAACTCATGAGCTTTGATAATTCTTTCATATATACTCCTCGTTTCATATAATGTACCGCTTTGCACTGTTGAGCTTTAAAGTGATGCTGTTAATGGTAGTATATCATATAATTTCAGTTTTGTCAATAGCTTTTAAAAATAAAAGGAGCAAACAGCTCCTTTTATCAATGTATTTTTTTACGTAAAAGTACAAGGATCAGAATCCGAGCTCTTCACCCACGAGTATGACCTTGATTCTTCCTTTATGACGCTGCTGGGCTGATATAAGATAGTTGCAGCATATTCTGCCTTCACTTCTGCATCCGTCTGAAATCTGAGAATCGGCAGAGGAGAGAGACATACATTCACCTTTTTCTCTGCAATATGTTTCACAGTTGAGACGTACACAGTTCGGAGGAGCAGCTTCTCTCTTTACCCTTATTTCTGCTTCCTTCAAGTTCTTTACGATCTTATTATAGCCTGCAATGATTATTACAGATTTCGGACCGAAGGCAATAGCAGCGATACGGTTGCTGTTACCGTCAACGTTGTAAAGAACGCCGTCCTCTGTAATGGCGTTTGAGCTTGATATGTACACATCTGCCGAAAAAGCCTTTATATATAGTTCTGCAACCTCCTCGGGCGTCATTTTCGAGCGATCGAGATATTTATATTTGGGAGAATTGAGAAGTTCGGAAAGACCGCACTCAGCCATAGTCATTGTACCGCCGTTTGTGATAACATCGCCCTCTTTTATAAGGGATTCAACGATAGGACAGACATCTTTCCTGGTTGGAGCATAATAGAACTCCATATTGTTCTTCTGAAGCATTTTGCCTGTGTTATTTATTCTTTTTTCGATTATTATTTTTTTATTGGCGTCCATTTCTTATCGTACCTTTCACTGAAAAATCATTATGCGGGACAATATGTCCCGCATAATATAGTTGATTCAATTAGTCATTATCGGGTTCAAGAACGGCATAATTGCCGTCGTCGCGCTTATAGACAACGTTAATAAGTCCTGTCTCGGCGTTATTGAACATAAAGAATTCGTGATCGAGCATATTCATCTGGAGAATAGCCTCGTCGATGTCCATTGGTCTGAGCTTGAATTTCTTATGCTTTATTACCTCATAATCAACTGTTTCGGGAACTGGGTAAGCAAAGGCTTCCTTGAAGGCTGAATCCTTAAGCTTCTTTTCAACCTTTGTCTTATTTTTCCTGATCTGTCTGATGATCTTATCGATAGCGTCGTCCAGCGCAACATATTTGTCCTCCGCTGAACGCTCCGCACGGAAAATAATGCTGTTATATTTTACTGTAAGCTCAAGTATTATCTGATTTTTCACCTCTGAAATAACGATTTTAGCATCTGCGTCGTCTCCGAAAAATTTACCGAGTCTTGTGTTGATCCTCTTCTCTGCATATTCTGTAAAGTTAGTAGGGATCTGCATTTTTTTAGCTGTAATAGTAGTTTTCATAAGAGTCCTCCTTTAGGCTTTGCAAAACAAAGCATAACTTTATGGTTATATTATACCATAACGCCTTATATTTTACAAGGCATTTTTGTTAAATTCGTATGAAATGCACAAATCATTTTTCATTATTTGTTTGATTTGACATTAGAAATTGTTTTTTAAGTTATCAAGAAGAAGCTTAGCAATCTGCTCAGTGGTGATATATCCGCTGTTTTTATCTTCAATAAGAATGCAGAAGGCGATTGGAAAGGAAGGATCATCAACGAATCCTACAAGGAGGGAGTTTTCTTTCAGCCCCTCATCGACCTGAGCCGTACCGCTTTTTACTCCGATCTTATAACCGGGTATAAGATATGTATATCTGTCTGCTCCGTTTGTAAGCATTATCTGTTTTATAGCGGATGCTGTAGTCTGAGTAAACAACTGATCGCTGAATTTCGTCCTTGCCTTTTCGTGTACAGTCCCGTGCATATCTGTCACATGGTCTATAAGGTAGGGCATAGTCATTTTACCCGTTCCGTTCGCTATGGCGCTCTGCCACATCATAAGCTGAACAGGACTTACGAGTGTATCTCCCTGACCTATACAGCCCCACTGAGTCCGGAATTCATATGGATCCTCAAGTGTAGTAGAAGCGGTTTCGCAGCGGATACCGTTAATGTCGATATAAGCCGGATCAGCTCCGTTAAGAACATAACCCATTTTTTCGTATTGCTTTTTCACCTTGTCAAGGGGCATATCGTTATCCTCAATAAGCTGAGCAAAAAAAGGGTTACAGCTGTTTTCAAAAGCCTCCTGTATATTCTGAGTACCGTGGCCGTATATATTGTGGCAGTCTATATCATTGCCTGTCTTATTTGTATATTTTCCTGTACATCTGAAGCTTTTTGAGTAAAGCTTGTTGCTGCCCATTATTTCAAGCGCGGTTATGACTGTTGAGACCTTTTGAGTAGATCCCGGGACAGTACCGTACATATTCTTGGATATAAGTGTCCCTGATTTGAAGTAGGGGAGGGCGTCATATCCGTTTGTGACATCAAGTGACGGAAGACTTGCACATACGAGTATCTCACCGGTTTTATAGTTGTATGCCGAAACACAGCCTTCCATATAGCCATATGTGTCGAAGACAGTCCTATTGGCGGCGTGATCAAGGGTAGTATATATGGCAGCTTTGCCGTTGGCGTTCAACCCCTCTGTGAAGCTGTAATTATTCAGCTTTTCGATATTGCGAGCAACAAGAGTGTTATCCATCTGTCCCTTGTCATCGCCGATAAGGTTGCCTACGTCAAGAAAGTAGTTTTCGGGATAGCTGCCTCTGCCCGAGCCGTCAAAGAGGACATCGCCCTTTCTGTCGTAAACAAGTCCAAGCTCATGTCTGTCCGAATTCATCATATAGAATGATGATCCGTGGACGAGTTTAAAGATAAGAATACCCATTCCGGCAATGAACAGCAGAATAATAACGGCAATTATGTGTTGGGTTCGCTTTATGCTTTTCATTCCTTCCACCTCCATGCCGGACCTGACGTTTCTTCTTGTTTAACGGCGTTTTTGGAGAAAACCGGGGACTGACAGGCTATAAGCATTCCTACCATAAATCCGCAGACCATAAGGGAACTTCCTCCTGTTGAAATAAAAGGTATGGTGACACCGGTGAAGGGGATAAGATTACATGAGCCGAATATATTGAGAGCCATCTGAACTATAAGAGCGGCACTTATACAGGCTGACATAGTTCCGTGAAAATAGGATCTTGCAGGATTTACAAGAGGGATAACTGTAATAACAAGTATTACCATTACCATCATCAGTGCGTATATAAGGCCCCATTCTTCACTTACTGTTGCAAATACAATATCGTTATCGAAGGCAAATACGTTGACAAGGAATCCCTTGCCGGGGCCGACGCCGAACCATCCTCCGCATGCTATAGCGATAAGAGCCTTGGATTGCTGATAACCGTCTCCGGATGTATCGCTCCAAATATCCACGTGCAGACGGTGCTGTACATACTCGGGAGCGTATTTAAGACCAATCAGCAGTAATATAAGTACACAAGCTATAACTGCAAAAAGCTTCTTTTTTGAGAATTTCGCCTTTGGGTAGCATATTCTCAGCAGAAAGCCTACTGCAAAAATGCTCAGAAAGGTAGGCAAGCTGCCATAATCGTGAGAATGAACCTGTACAAGGCAGATAGCAGCTGTAAGAATAAAAAGAGCTATATTCTCGTAAACAACATTTACGAAAAGGACTTTATGCTTTTTCTGCTGTTCGGAGATAGATGTGGAGCAGGCAAGAACAAATAAAGGCTTTATGAATTCCGATGGTTGTATGGTGAATTTTTTGAAATCAAGCCACATATTTTCAGCGCTGGTGAATATAAGAGTGATCAGAATAAGAACTGCTACAGCGCCGTAGATATATTTTTTCTTGTCGCATATCCATTTGTGATCTCTGCATAGCAGATAGCCGCATTTACAGGCTGCAAGGCAGAAAATACAGGTGATATAATGCTTGGTATCAAAGCCGACCTTTCCGAAACAGGATTGAAATATCACGCTCATGTTCAGGATAAGTATGAGCAGAAAGTCGAGAACATAGGATCTTTGCTTAAAGGCAAGAATGATTATAAAATATGAAATATCAAGTATCAGAACAGCGGCTCCGAGAACAGCAATGCTCCTGAATGAATCATAATTACCGTTATAGTAAATATTCACTAGCATTGAGATATGGGCAATCATTACGAAAATACATGAAAAAAAGTAAGCAACTGGATTACCGTACATTATCCGGCCTCCTTTTTCTGAATATAAGCCTTCGGTTGCCGAGCTTTATAATATCGTTTTCGTGAAGTTCTTTTTTCTTGATAAGACTGCCGTTGACATAAAGACCTGATTTGGAGTCCATATCGGTTATGGTCCATATACCTTCTGAAACCGTCATAATAGCATGATAGCGTGATACTGAAAGATCCGGAAGTCTTATATCGGCTGAAGCATGTCTGCCGATAAGGACCTCATCACAGCCAAGGGGGTATGAAGTGCCGTTTTCGTAAAGTTCCATACCGTCAGATATAGCTGACCAGTTCTTTTTTGCAGAGTGTTTTTCGCAGTATGCGGTTATGATCAGTACAAGTATGCATATATCCAGAGCCGCTGCCGAGAAAGCACATAATATAAGGGGTGTCGAACTCATATTAGCCTCCCTTTAATTATCTTTATCTAATAAAAATCCCGAAGAAAATACTCTTCGGGATAATTTTAAACCGGTTCATAAAGCAGTTATTCAGCAGAAATTTCTTCATTATTGTCATCGGTGTCCGACTGATCAAGAACTGCTTCGGTTATCTCGCCGTGCATCAGCTTTTCAAAGTCATCACCGTCGATCTTTTCAAATTTAAGGAGATATTTTGCCAGTAAATGCATTTTATCCGTATTGTTTTTGAGTATCTCTGTACAATCGCTGTATGCTTTTTCAATTATCGAGCGAACTTCTTCATCGATCTGTGCAGCGACCGCTTCACTGTAATTTCTTGTATGGCCGTAATCCTTGCCAAGAAAGACTTCGTCATTATCTGAACCGTATACAACAGTACCGATCTTCTTTGAGAAGCCGTATCTTGTGACCATGTTTCTTGCTGTAGCTGTAGCACGTTCAATGTCGTTCGATGCTCCCGTGCAAATATCGTCGATAAATAATTCTTCGGCAACACGTCCGCCGAGAAGCATCACTATACTTTCACGCATCTGGTTCCTTGAAACATGACGGTCGTCGTTATCGGGTCTTGTTACAGTAAGACCGGCTGCCATGCCGCGCTGGATTATAGTCACCTGATGTACCTTATCCTGGGTTTTAAGGTTATAAGCAGCAACAGCATGACCTGCTTCGTGGTATGCAGTCACCCTGCGGTCATGTTCGGTAACGATCCTTGACTTCTTTTCAGGGCCTGCAATGACCTTCATTGTAGCTTCTTCTATATCAGCTTCCGTTACAGCCATTCTGTTGTTTCTCGCTGCAAGGAGAGCAGCTTCATTCAGTACATTTTCAAGATCAGCACCTGTGAAGCCCTGGGTCGTCTTTGCAATAACCTTAAGATCAACATCTGGACCAATGGATTTGCCCTTGGCATGAACCTTGAGGATCTCTTCTCTTCCTTTAACGTCAGGATAGCCCACAACTATCTGTCTGTCAAATCGACCCGGACGCAGAAGAGCGGGGTCAAGTATATCCCGTCTGTTTGTAGCTGCGATAACTATAACGCTTTCGTTGCCTGTAAAGCCGTCCATTTCGACCAGCAGCTGATTGAGAGTCTGCTCGCGTTCATCATGTCCGCCGCCGAGACCTGCGCCTCTGTGACGGCCGACAGCATCTATCTCATCGATGAAAATGATAGCGGGAGCGTGTTTCTTAGCCTGATCAAAAAGATCTCTTACACGAGATGCTCCGACTCCGACGAACATTTCCACGAAATCCGAACCCGAGATAGGGAAGAACGGACAGCCTGCCTCACCGGCAACAGCTCTTGCAAGAAGCGTCTTACCTGTACCGGGAGGTCCGAGAAGAAGTACTCCCTTAGGCACCTTTGCGCCAAGCTTTGTGTATTTTTTTGGATCCTTGAGATAATCAACGATCTCCTCAAGCTCCTGTTTTTCTTCGTCTGCGCCTGCCACATCCTTGAAAGTAGCTTTTCTGGCGCTTGAACCGTTTTTCAGATTGGCTTTTCCGAAGGTAGCGTACTTGCTGCCGCCGCCGCTCTGTTTCATCATGAAGTAAAGTATGGCGATACCAAGTACTATAGTTAAAAGTACAGGTATAAGAGAATAAAGCCAAGTCCTGTCGGTTATCTTTATATAGTCCTGTTTAAGCGGTTCGTCGGGATACTTTTCGTTGTAATCCCTTCTGTAGTTTTCCGTATCATTAAGAAAGATATTAACGTTGGGAACGTTATAATGTTTCTTGACATCTTCATCCCTCAGCTGATAGGTTAGATCGCCTGTACCAAGGTCAAGCTCATAATATGATACTTTAAAGTTGTCAAAATAGCTTATAATTGTTGTGTATTCTGTTTTTTCGGCATTTGAACCGAGCTTTGAGCTAACAAATACCAGACAGAAGACAGCAATAACTATTATCAGCAGATAGGTAACAATACCCTTGCTTCTATTTGGTGTCAAATTATCCTCTCCATTTCCTTATGGCTCTCTGATCGAAATAACAAGATATTTTTCGGTGCTCTCATCAGGAGCAGCTCTGTCAGCGATCCCTAATCCTTGAGCAAATACGGTGCCCTCTTCGTCTTCTATGAAGTGCAGGAACTCTCTTTTATCAGCAGGGATCTTTTCATTTATCATTTTTTTAACGGAGGAAGTGAAATTCCTTCCTTTGAGTCTGATTTTGTCGCCGAACTTTCGGCTTCTTACAATGGCTCTGCCTTTTATTTTATCATAATCGAGGAGATAAAATGTGGATTTTTTGTGAACAGCTTCAAATTTCTTCAAATCATCACAATTCATTACTTCACAAAATAGGCTAATGCCGCTGAAAATCATATTTTCACCAATAACAAGAGACTTTTCTGTGAAAGCTATGTCCTTCTTCGGCAGCTCTGTGAGGGATATATCTCCGTTGCTGCCAGTAAGATAGATATTGTTGGAAATATTTATTTTACCGCCGTTTAATATCAGGTCATTTGCCTGATCAAGCCTTAGATTTGAATACGGAAGCTTATTATCCGATAAAAGTCTCGCAATACATCTTTTCCTTACGGAAGGAGCATATCCTGCAAGTCCTGTCAGTTTATTTCCGTTTCTGCATTCCTTTTCGGCTTCGTCGGCAGAGCATTCAATGAATGAATTATCCTCCCTGATGTTATCTATTGTATTTACAGATGTAGCTATCACTGAACTGTTGATCTCGGACAGAATAGGGATTATGCTGTGTCTTATTTTATTCCTCGTATAGTCATCCGAGAGATTGGTGCTGTCTGTAACATAATCCTGACCTCTTTCAGTCAGAAAGCTTTCTATTTCGCTTCTTGTGACTGTGAGCAGAGGCCTTATTATATTATCGCGTACAGGGGGAATACCTGCAAGGCCTTTAACACCGGTACCGCGGGTTAGATTCAGTATAACAGTTTCGAGATTATCGTTTGCGTTATGAGCAGTCGCGACCTTTTTACCCACAGAGTAGTCGCTGAATACGGAATATCTTATTGATCTCGCAGCTTCCTCTGTTGAAAGGCCTTTTTCTTCGGCTAAGCTCTTAACATCACATGATGCGGAGCTGAACCTGATACCGTACCTGTTACAGAGATCACGGCAGAATTCCTCGTCTCTGTCACTTTCTGCTCCGCGCAGGCAATGATTGACATGCAGAGCTTCCAGGCTGATACCGAGTTTACCGCTTAACTCAATAAGAGAAAGCAGAAGCGCAACGCTGTCAGCGCCGCCTGACAGACCGCAGACCACAGCATCACCAGCGAAAAGCATGTCATTCCTTACGATAAAATCATATATCTTTTCAAGCATTGTCATATATTTTCAGGTGGAGCATTGTAATCCGGGTTGGAGAATCTGGTGAATTGTCCGTCCCAGATAAGCTCCACGCTTCCGGTTTCGCCGTGACGGTTTTTAGCAACTATACATTCGGATACGTTCTGCTTCTGACTTTCCTTATTATAATAAGCGTCTCTGTACAGAAACAGTACAATATCCGCATCCTGCTCTATGGAACCTGATTCGCGAAGGTCTGAAAGCATGGGGCGCTTGTCGTTACGGCTCTCAACTGCACGGGAAAGCTGTGAAAGAAGTATTACCGGAACATTCAGCTCCTTTGCCATGACCTTGAGCTGTCGTGTTATTTCACTTATTACCGTAACTCTGTTATCGGAACGTGAAGTTGATTCCATGAGCTGAAGGTAGTCGATAATGACTAAACCGAGATTTTTTACACGGCGAAGCTTGGCCTTCATGTTCTGTACGGTCATACTTGCCGTATCGTCGATATAGAGCGGCAAACTGCTGAGGTACCCTGCACTCGTTGCGAGCTTTACCCAGTCGTCTCCCGAAATACGTCCGTTTCTGAGGGTATTGGATTCAACGAGAGCTTCTGTTGACAGGATCCTTGTAGCGAGCTGTTCTTTTGACATTTCGAGGTTGAACGTAACGACTTCCTTTTCAAAGCGCCTTGCAACATTAGTGGCGATATTCATCGCAAATGATGTTTTACCCATACCGGGACGGGCAGCTATGATGATGAGGTCCGACTTGTTCAGACCCGATGTTATACTGTCCAGCAGAGTAAAGCCTGTCCTTGCACCTACGTATTTTTCCTTATCGGGTCCCGAGATCTTTCCGAGTCGGTCGTAAGCCTCAGCTATTGCTTCGGACAGCGGTACAAGTCCGCGTACATCGCGGCCCTGACGTATATCATATATCTTCTGCTCCGCAGCGTCAAGGAGCAGCTGAGCGTCGCGCTCTCCGGACTGGACGTCCTCAAGGATAGTTCTTGCGACATAGCTCAGACTTCTGAGAAAGTATTTATCCGCAACGATCTTGCAGTAGCTCTGTACGTTTGCTGTTGAAGGGAGCATATTGCCAATCTCGGCAAGGTACCGCCTTCCCTCGGCAGGGTTTTCAAATATATGCTGCTTTTCTGCTTCGTTCAGAACTGTAACTATGTCCACGGGAAGATTTATCGAGTTCATTTGGAGCATAATCGTATAAAGCGCCTTATGCTGATCGTTGTAGAAATATTCGGGCTTTATAAGCTCCATTACATCCGAAAGAACGGACGGATCGGAGATAATTGCTCCTAAAACGGACTGTTCCGCCTCGATACTGTGCGGCAGCTCATGTGATGAAAGTAAGATCTCATTCTCATTCATCTTTTTTATCAGCCTTCGCTGACTTCTACATCAATCGTTTCGGAAATACTGTTATAGAGCTTTACAACAGCTGTATATGAACCGAAATTCTTGATGTCGGCGCTGAGAGTAATCTTTTTCTTGTCAACCTTGATACCGAGCTGTTTTTCAATCGCCTCTGAGATATTTGCAGCCGTGACAGATCCGAAAAGCTTGCCGTTTGATCCTGCCTTTGCAGCAATATCCACTTTTTTCCCTTTGATTAGTGCGGCAGCTTCCTTTGCAGACTGTATATCCATATCTATCTTGTGCTGTGCAGAAGCCTTTTCACCTTCGAGCTTGTTCATATTGGCAGGGGTAGCTTCAACTGCATACCCTTTGGGAAGAAGCATGTTGCGTGCATATCCGTCAGCAACATTCTTTATTTCTCCTTTTTTTCCCGAGCCTTTAACATCCTGTAAAAAAATTACTTTCATTAGTATTACCAGCCTTTCGCTTATGTTTTATCAGTTTGTTCCTGAAATTCATCGATCGTAAGTATGAGGGCTCTGGCAGCGTCTTTTATGGTAGTATCTTTAAGCTGAACCGCCGCCATTGTCTGATGACCGCCGCCTCCGAGCTGTTCCATGATGAGCTGAACATTCACGGATCCAAGGGAGCGTGCGGATATATTTACCGTGTTCGATGTCTTGTATATTACAAAAGAAGCATCTACATCAGTTATGTTCAGCAATTCGTCTGCCGCCTGAGGAGCAACAAGCCTAATATCGTCCGATTCAAAATCTGCAGCTGCTATAGCGCAGTTGTTGTGTATCTTCGCAGAAGCAACGATCTGTGTCTTGCGTCTGTATGAATCTATGGAATTTGAGAACAGATGCTTTACTTCTATCGTATCGGCGCCGACCTTTTTGAGAAAAGCGGCGGCTTCAAATGTTCTGACACCGGTTCTCATCACAAAATTCTTTGTATCGAGCATAATGCCGGCAAGAAGGGCTTCTGCATAGAATGCTGCTATTTTCTCATCAGAATGGTAGTCAAAATACTGTATGAGCTCTGTTACCATTTCAGAAGCGGATGACGCATATGGCTCATGATGGAAGATAACAGCGTTATCAATGAAATTAATGGTTTTTCTGTGATGATCTATGACAACGACCGACCTTGCTTTTTCGTACAGCGACACACTTTCGATGTAGTCCTTGTTATGTGTATCCACAATAATGAGCATATCGTCGTTTTCAATCATGTCTGCTGCATCGGCAGGGGAGATAAACAGTCTGTTATCCGTTGCTTCATTGACCATATCGATCAGATTTGAGGCAAGATTCTTTTTACTGTCCACAGCGATATACACTTCCTTGCCGAGGAGCTGTACGGCGCCGGCAAGTCCGCATGAAGCACCGACAGAATCAAGATCTCCGAAACGGTGACCCATAATGAATATTCTGTCGGAATTTATTATAAGATCCTGAAGAGCATTTGCAATAATACGTGTCTTGGAGCGCGAACGCTTTTCGACTCCGTTTGAGACTCCGCCAAAGAACCTATATCCGTTATCGGTTTTTACAACAGCCTGATCGCCGCCGCGTCCGAGTGCCATATCAAGGCACTGACGGGCAAATCGTTCGCTTTCGGTAAGTGAAGCAGCGCCCTGACCGACGCCAATAGAAAATGTAAGGGGATATTTGCCTGAGATCTTGATATTTCTTGCGGCATCAAGTATCTTGAATTTGTTATTGATTATTTCGTCAAGATGACGGTTCTCGATTATCGCAAAGAATGTATTTGACGATGTTTTCTTTATAAATCCGTTTGTCCTGCTCATGAAGTTTTCGATGAGCTTTTCTGTCTCAACAGAGGTCTGGGCTTTTTCGCTTTCCTTGGCGTTCTGCATGATCTCGTCATAGTTGTCGATAGTTATGACAACCACATTGGGATGTGTATCGTCCATTACTTTTTTGAGCGTAAAATAGCTCGTATCGTCATGGAAATAGAGAACAAGGAAGGACATATCGTTCTTCTCGAATTTTTCGGCTGTTACCTTATATACACTTCCGTTGAGCGGACAAAGGGCGAGGCCGTTGTCCAAAAGCGTTTCCATGTCGATCTTTACGAAGCTTTCAAAATCGTTTCCGTATACATCCTGTCCGAGACCAATCTTTTCGGCAAATATCTGATTGTACCAGACGAAACGCTTGTTGTCGTCGATCACGGCTACAGGAGCGGGAAGAGAGTTCATGAACTCTGCCGCGGAATTCTCCAGATGCTGATTCATTTTTGATATACGCCTGAGAGAATTCCTTGAATAAATAATATAATAAACAATACAGATCAATACAAGTGCGACAGCAGCATAAAGAAGAATATTCACAATATCGTAGCTGTGCCGTAAAAGCAGCAGTGAAGCGGTTATCACCCCGAATAAAAGGAGATGAAGAACTATCAGCACTGCCGGAAATTTATTTTTCACCTTTATGCTCCTTTCGGAAATCAGGTCTCCATAATTATAGGCAGTATCATTGGGCTGCGCTTTGTTTTCTGATAGATATAGTCTGACAGTGCGTCACGAAGCCTTCCTTTAAGGGAATTCCATTCTCTAAGCTCACTTGCCGAACAATTGGCAAGAACGTCGGAAAGCAGGCCTTTCGCCTCTACCATGAGCTCCTCGGATTCACGCACATAGACAAATCCTCTTGAGATTATATCCGGCCCTGCAACGAGCTCATTGGTGCTTTTTTCAATACCAATGACAATTATTATGAGTCCGTCCTGAGCGAGATGCTTTCTGTCCCTTAGAACGATGGAGCCGACATCGCCGACACCCAGTCCGTCAACAAGAACACGTCCTGCGGGTACCTGCGAAATAACCTTCATGGTGTTTCCGTCGGTCTCTATTACATTGCCTATTTCGGCAATTATGACATTTTCGTCCGGAAGTCCCATCTGGCGTGCAAGATCAGCGTGTTTCTTAAGGTGCTTATACTCGCCGTGAACAGGAATGAAAAACTTCGGCTTGGTCAATGCCTGCATGAGTTTAAGTTCCTCCTGACAGGCGTGTCCGGAAACGTGAACCTCGTACATGGCTTCGTAAACGACCTCTGCGCCTGATTTCATAAGCTCATTTACTACTCTTGTAACGAATTTTTCGTTGCCGGGGATAGGCGTAGCGGATATGATGATGAAATCCATAGGAGTGATATTGACTTTTTTGTGATCGTTCATAGCCATTCTTGTTAGTGCAGACATAGGCTCGCCCTGACTTCCTGTTGTAATAAGGACGATTTTTTCGCTTTCGTACCTGTTCATCATTTCTATGTCGATGAATATACCCGACGGTACATCAAGATAGCCAAGCTCGATAGCGGTATTTATTACATTGACCATACTTCTGCCGAAGACTGCCACTTTACGCCCGTATCTTTCCGCGCAGTTAACGATCTGCTGGACTCTGTGGATATTAGAGGAGAAGGTGGCGATTATTATACGCTTACCTTCACCTTTTTGGAAAAGCTTGTCGAACGACTCGCCGACGGTTCTTTCGGAATGTGTATATCCGGGACGCTCTGCATTCGTGGAATCAGCCATGAGAGCAAGAACTCCGCGGCTTCCGAGTTCGCCGAACCTTGCAAGATCGATGATCTTTCCGTCGATAGGGGAGTAATCGACCTTGAAATCGCCTGTATGGACTATAACGCCTGCGGGTGTATGGATAGCCATACCAACAGAATCCGGGATTGAATGGTTTACCTTTATGAATTCAACAGCCATACATCCCATTTTTACGGTCTTTTTAGGCTCTACAATGTTGAGATTAACCTTGCCGAGCAGTCCCTGTTCCTTTAATTTGCCTTCGATAAGTCCGATCGTAAGTCTTGTGGCATAAACAGGAACATTGACTTTTTTCAGCAGATAACCGAGACCTCCTATATGATCCTCGTGTCCGTGAGTAATTACAATACCCCTTATCTTATCTTTGTTTCTTTCAACATAGGTGAAATCAGGGATCACAATATCCACGCCGGGCATATCGGCGTCCGGAAACGCAAGACCGCAGTCGAGGATGAAAATGTCGTTTGAACATTCAAAAACTGTCATGTTCTTACCGATTTCATTAAGTCCGCCTAACGGGATTATCCTTACGGGAGTCTTTTTTGTTTCCTTGACCGCACGAGGCTTTGAAGCTGCTCTTACAGGTTTTGATGTCTCCATTTTCTCAGTGGGAGCAGTCCTTTTCTTGTAATTCCTTTTAGGTGCGGCAGATGATGTCTGTTTCTTGCCCCTTGTCGTTTTTTCTTTTTCGTTCACTTTATAACCTCACTTTCCCATTTTACACCCGCTTTCAGCGAACAGAACAAAAGCGGAGATTCTTGCAATGATCCGGAATAAAAGCATCTTAAAACAATGAACGCATCACAGGCGAACGTACAAGCCCGTCAAAAGAGCTGAACCTGTTACAACACGATATATTCCAATAAAATCCGGAGCATATGAAGCCGTCCTTTGAGACGGTATATATATATCTTAATGACGGTACACGTCATAAAAGCCGTTATAAAAGACAGATAATACTGTCAGTAAATACAAATATATACATTATTATTATACAAAAACAAAAGGTCAATGTCAATAGTATAATCCGTTTACTTTCAACATTTGGCATTATCAATAAATTTTGCCTGACGGTTGAATTTTTTGTGTAGGCACAAGGTAATATTTATACATGAATCAACATTTTGTATATTTGGCGCCTTTTTCAGAAAAAATACTGTTTGATGCCTATAATGTGATTTATCATATCGGAGACTTATTCATTCGCCGTAATGTTTACAGTTTATTTCAAAAATATGTTTTACAATAAATAATATTTATGCTATAATAAAAATATACTGCATTTGTCATGAGGGGGTGGAGGCAGATAATGAAGCATTATGTTCCGGACAGAAAGTGTTTGACAACGCTCAGGATCATCATTACAGCGGCGGTTCTTCTTGTAATTGCCGCCATAAGATATTTTATCCCTTTCGAGAAGACGGTTTTTTTCTTGACTGTCTTTCTGATTTGCGCAGCCTGTTTTGTTATGTTTCTATATCTGCCTAAGTTTTTTGCCTCAATAAAGTATACAGCCTCCGAGACTGAAATAATCAAAAGCAGCGGAGTTTTTATTAAGCTTTATCAGTCAATAAAATATTCTTCTATACAGTATACCACAGTGATCAATACTCCCTTATCTCAGTATACAGGCTTTAATTTCATCATTTTCTTTGTCTACGGAGGACAGCAAAGGCTACTTTTCTTGAAACAGTCAGACGCTGAGGAGATAATAAGACTTTCCGGCAGTATCAGTATGAAGGAGGGAAAGTATGTACCGTGAACATCCTCTTAAAATACTGAAGTTTTCGCTGAAAAACATCTGGATGCTTATTTTCCCCCTTATAAGGGGCATATATACCTATCATTTTGATAAAAACTGGTTTTATAACTGGATAAAGGGCGCGTGGTTCGATATAGCTGTTCTTGGAGCCATTCTCTTTTTTGGACTGATAAGGTGGCTTTTTTCTAAGATCGACTTTACCCAGACTGAGCTTATACATCGTGACGGTATTTTTTTCAGGGTAAATACTTATATCCCGTTCAGAAATGTCAGCTCGATCACAACTGAGATGCCATTTTATCTTGCTCCCTTCGGCGCAACGAGGTTTCGCTGCGATACAAGAGCAGGCATTTTTAAGACAGTTGATATGAAGCTTTTGGTAAATCAGAAAACCAAAGAGCAGATTATGCTCAGAATGCCTAATGTTGATGAAGAACAGAAGATAAACGGAATACCACAGCCTACTGCTGCGTCAATCCTGCTGTTCTCGGTTTTCTTTTCCAGTGGTTTTTCGGGAACTGTCTATCTTGCGACTTTTTTCTTCAAAGGCGGAGACATTGCATATGACATAATCAGCCGTTCATTGAATATAATAACTACAGAAACGGCTAAACTGACTGAAAAACTTGTACTGAAGATCCCTACTGCCGCTATTCTCCTCGGTATGTTTTTTATTGCTTCGTGGTTCTTGTCATTTATGGTCAATCTTTTCCGATACGGAAGATTTTCGATAGACTGTGACAGGCATTGCATGAAGGTTATATACGGTATTCTTGACAGAAAGGAGTATCGTATCAAGAACTCACATATTAATTATACAGATCTGAGGCAGAATCTTATCATGAAGCTCTTTGGCGCTGTTGCGGTCAATATCAGCTGTGCGGGATACGGGGCTTCGCAGAGCAGGCTTCCCGTGCTTCTGCCGGTTAAAATGGAAAAAAACCTGGGAAAGAATCTTCAGGCGATAGGAATATACAGCGGCGTAAGAAACAGTTTCAGCGCTCAGCCGGCAGGAATAGGCTCATATCTTCTTATACCACTTCTTACTGCTTCGCTGATAATCCCGTCACACGACTGGGTCGCACGTATATTTCCACGGTTTGCCGAGCTTTCACTCTTTGTGGCCGTAATGTTTGAGATACCTGCGGTATGGTTCATTATAGTCAAGTTTGTTGCTCTGCTTACCAGCGGAGTAGCTTTTTCCGGCAGCAAGATCATCGTGAGATGTTCCACATGGACAAGATTTCATACTGTCGTATCCGATCAGAGCAATATAGTAAAAGTTGAACTGGAACAGAATCTGCTACAGAAGCTAAGTAAAAGGTGCGCTCTCAGCATTTGGTTTGAGGGTGAAGAGCACAGGCGTTTCAAGGTAAAGGCTATGAAAGCCTCGGAAGCAGATGAAATATGCAGAAAACTTGGCTATTATCATGGAAAAGCTGTCAATTCTTGACTTTTTGAGTGAAATATGGTATCATACATCTGTGAGCAGACTATGCGATAGCGGAAACGTTTTAGTTTACGAGGAAAGTCCGGGCATCAATGAGCGGGATAGCTGCTAACGGCAGCCGAGGGCGACCTTAGGGCAAGTGCAACAGAGATATACTGCCGTCCGTATGGGCGGTGATGGTGGAAAGGCGAGGTAAGAGCTCACCGGAGTACGGGAGACCGTGCTGCCATGTAAACCCTATCCGATGCAACGTCTATTGGTGTCTGTTATCATAACGTCGGCTCGGCGGATAACAGGCAATGACGGCTTGAGCTTATCGGCGACGGTAAGCGTAGATAAATTATCGCACACGACAGAACCCGGCTTATCGGTCTGGTCATAAAAAAAGAGAGCTTAGGCTCTCTTTTTTAATCTCTCCACATTTTACGGTAAGAAAAGCATGTCAGATTTTCGGCTTTTTTAAATTGCCTTGCAAAGTAGCTCTGGTCATTGAAGCCGCAAAGATGTGCGATTTCCTCTACGGATTTGTCTGAAAAACGCAGCAGTTTCTTACCGTAATTGATCCTTGCGGTTATTACGTGTTGGAAAATGGTTTTTCCGTATATTTTTTTGTACTCCCGTGTAAGGTAGTATTTACTTATGTAAAATTGCGAGGAAAGCATTTCAAGAGAAAGATTTTCTGTAAAATGCTCGTCAATATAGTCATTTACAGCAGCAAGTTTTTGCTTGAGTGCGGAATCATATTGCTGATTGGTTGTATTTATCGTTAGTGCAAGAGTGAGCAGATCAACGATGAGTTTGGACGTGATTATCTCAGCATTCGGATCCTTGTGCTCGTTTATATCAATTATCTCGGTTATAACAGAGGCGATCCTGTCGAAAAAGGGAGGATGGAACACATTTCTTGCATGAGATATGAAGTATTCGTAGTATTGCTGAGAGGTGCTGCCGTTGAAGTGGACCCACAGTATCTCCCATGGGTCTTCTGTAGAGCTTTTATAATTGTACGGAGTGCGGCAGTCAATAAAAAAGCAGTCTCCGCTTGAAAGCAGAAATGTTTCACCGCCGACAGAAAGGGTGCCTTTCCCGCTTACAATAGCAGCAATAAGAAAGGATTCAAGGTCCTGTCTCTGTATCCTGGCACTGTCGTCCTTTTTCATACACCCTGTTTCCTGAATATAAAAAAAGGTGTTTTTTCCTGCCGGACCCGGAGTGCTGATTATACGCCTTGAGAGCTTGTTGTTGAATTCGTTCTTGTCATGTGTCTCCATAGCTATCGCTCCTTACATTCAGATGATCCTTTCATAATCATTATAACACGTCAAGGAGTAAAAGTCCAGCAGAGCCGAACTTATCCCTTTGAGATGCTTCTTATGTAGTGGAACAGGTATTGTTGTGCAATGCCTGCTTTATCCTTGGCAAAATCAGGAAAACCGTTGGGGTAATACTCTGCAAGGACTCTTTTGATCCATACATCAATCGGAAATGCTTCTGTTCTGTACATACCGAACAGAAGGACGCATTCTGCGACCTTCGGACCTACTCCTTTTATCTTCCTGAGAGCTGCTCTTGCCTCATCGATCGGCATTTCAGCGACTTTTTTCAGGTCAATTTCCCCCGTATAGGTCTTTTTTGCTGCGTCTGCAATATATTTTGCACGAAAACCGCTGCGAAGATAAGAAAGATCTTCGGCTGTTTCCGCGGCGAGCTCATTCACGTCCGGAAATCGTCCGCTGTAATTATCGCATAATCTGTCAATAATGCCTTTTATACGAGGAATATTATTATTCTGGGAAATAATGAAGGAAATAAGACACTCCCAGCTGTCCTGTCTTAATAAGCGGATACCGCCTGCATAATCGCAGGCTTTTGCAAGTGTCTCGTCCTCAGAAAAAGCACGTTTCAGTTCGGAATAATCTGTTTCAAGATCAAAGTATTTTATCCATTTGCTTATAAAATCGTTTTCGTCTGTATCGTGGAAAAGGAATTTTCCCTTTTCAAGCTGTGATATACGCAGCTTATCGTTTATGAACGCGCCTTCGTATGTACAGAGATAGTCGGACGGTATCTTTTTCCATCGGAATGCCTGACCGCAGTCCAGCGTTTCGTCGAGATCAAGATCTGTTTCGTATACAACAATACCATTGTTTTCAATGCTGTAATCCATTATTATACTCCTTTTAGAAATTATATTTTTAAACAAAATAGACGTATACTTGATTTTTCTATTAAATTATACTAAAATAAAAGAGATAATACAAGAGCAAGGATTGATTTTTTTGAAAAAATTTATTTCTTTTACTGCTTTGCTGACAGCAACAGTTCTGTTTATGACGGGATGTGCCGATAAAAGTTCTGTTCCGGATAAGAAAAGCAGTGCAGAAGCAACAAGTCAGCCTTTTACAGAAAGAGCTGTAGAAAAAACTGACGGTACATATATTTTTGATGATGCGGGTATCCTTTCAGCCGAGGATTTCAGGGCGTGCAATGACTATGCCGGCTGGCTTTATAAGGAGAAACTGATAAATGCAGCTGTGGTGACGGTCAGCAATCTTAATGGAAAAGCGCCTTATGATTATGCAGCCGAGCAGTATAATAAGCTGTACGAGGGAAAGGGCAGCGGACTTCTTGTGCTCGTAAATAATGATACGAAAGAAGATATTGTCTATCGTTCGGGGGCAGCCCTTAATTCCATAACTCAGAAGCAGCAGGACAATGCTTTGTTTTGGGCAACAAAGGAATTTATAACGGGCGCCAACCGTAAGGGGATGATGAGACTGCTTCAGCTCGGTGAGCTTTCAACATCGCATATAATAGATAATGCGTTGTTATTTGATGAGAAGCAGCTTGCTTCACTTGAAAAGCTGTTGGCTTCATGTAAACATGAATGCACTGTATTAGCTACAAAGAATCTATCTTCAAAACCGGATAAAGATATAGCAAGGGAATACTATGACCGCAAATACAAGGGAAAAGACGGCATAATGTTCATGCTTGATACTGAGAAAAAAAGTATAGAAGCATACTCTGAGAGCAAAATGCCGAAAGATTCAGCAGAGACGCTGAAAGCAGCCAATGATATGGCTTCCAAAGAACAATATTATGAAGCAGTCAAAAAGATCGCGGAAGGATTAGGTGCGGATCAATGATCTGCGTAAAATAATGAACGGAGTTGATGATAATGCCACCGATAGGCGGACCGAGAGGTATGGGCTATCTAACAGATGAAGAAAAGAAAAACAGGCCAAAAGTAACAAAAGCGCTGCTTAAAAGGATATTTTCATATCTTAAGCCTTACTGGAAGCAGATGACCCTTGTGCTGATAGCGATAATTATTTCATCAATCCTCACATTGCTTCCTTCGGTCCTGACAGGTAAGATAATCGACGAAGGACTTATAGGCAGAAGTCTTAAAAAGCTGATCTTTTTTATAGTGCTGTCATTGGTTGTGACTCTCGGAGCCAATCTAATCGGGGTACTTGAGAGCTACCTGAATACATGGATTGCACAGCACATAACCTATGATATGAGGAATAAGATGTATGCTCATCTTCAGAAGATGTCGCAGCGCTTCTTTACATCAAATAATCAGGGTGATATTATAACAAGAATGACCAGCGACATATCCGGAGTTCAGCAAATCATTACCAATACTCTCACAAGCATATTATCCAACTCTATCACTCTTATTGTTGCTATGATAGTAATGTTCCGTCAGAACTGGATACTGGCTATAATTGGTATACTTGTCGTTCCTCTTTTTGCAATACCGACAAGAAGCGCAGGAAAGACCCGGTGGTCTATAACCAAGGAATCCCAGGCCTGCAGCGATGAGATAAACGGTATTCTCAACGAGACCATGTCGGTAAGCGGCCAGCTTCTTGTGAAGCTTTTCGGCATGGAGCAGACCGAATACGACAAATACGAAAAAGTCAACAAGAAAATGATAAAGCTGAATATCCGCGAGGGTATGGCAGGACGCTGGTTCAGGGTAGCCCTTACTACTTTTTCGAGTATAGGACCTATGCTTATATATCTTGCAGGCGGAATCCTGATGATGAAATTTGATTCATCGCTTACTGTCGGTGATATTACGGTTCTTGTTGCTCTTCTCGGAAAAATGTACGGTCCTGTCAATCAGCTGCTTAATATACAGGTGGACTGGATACGCTCCATGGCAATGTTTACCCGTATTTTTGAGTATTTTGACATGCCGGTGGAGATCGAGAGCGCACCTGACGCGATAATTCCGGAAAAGGCCCCTGAAGGAGAGGTTGAGTTCAGAAATGTAGGATTCTATTATGATAAGGAGCGACAGATACTGAATGATATAAACTTCACCCTTGACAGCGGCAAATGTATAGCTGTTGTAGGACCGTCCGGCTCGGGCAAAAGCACACTTGTTAATCTTATCCCGAGATTATATGATGTTACAGCCGGTACTGTCCTTTTTGACGGTATCGACGTAAGAAAGCTTGATCTTGAGTATCTCCGCAAGCATATAGGTATAGTCAGTCAGGAGACCTATCTTTTCAACGGAACAATAAGAGAGAACCTCCTTTATGCTAAACCGGATGCTACTGAGGAGGAGCTTATAGAAGCATGCAAGAAGGCAAATATATATGAATTCATCGAAAAACAGGAGACAGGTCTTGATACTGTTGTCGGAAACAGAGGCCTGAAGCTTTCTGGCGGAGAGAAGCAGCGTATTTCCATTGCCCGTGTTTTGCTTAAGGATCCTGCTCTTATGATCTTTGATGAAGCGACATCGGCTCTTGATTCTATCTCCGAGCAGAAGATACAGGATGCTATAGAGCCCCTTATATCTTCACGAACAAGTATTCTTATCGCTCACAGGCTGTCAACAATACTTGCTGCCGATGAGATCCTCGTTATAAAAGACGGTGTTATAAGCGAAAGAGGTACGCATAACGATCTTGTGAACCGCGGCGGAGTTTATTCAGAGCTGTATAAGACACAGTTCAGCAAAGCGGATTCTGCCTCAGAACGTTTTGAATATACCGAAGGTGAGGACAGCGACAGCTGATACAGACATTTTTAACGCTTATTTACAGAAAGGAAAGGATATGAACGAAAAGGATTTTTACATTGATGCCTTTGATAATCTGCCTGCGCTTGCAGACAATTCTGAATCAATGAAAGAAAAATTCACTCATATTTTCTATGATTTTCTTGAATTGCAGCATCTTTACGACTCGGCTATCGAGGTAGTGAAGACTTATCTGAGTATTCTTGATAATGAATTCAGCGTAAAATTTCAGCGCAATCCCATACATAATGTGGAAAGCAGACTTAAATCGCCTCAGTCCATAATAGGGAAGCTTCAGAAGAAAGGGCTGCCGCTGACTCCGGAAGCTGCCCGAAAGAATCTTCTTGATATATCAGGTATAAGGGTAACATGTTATTACATAAGTGACATCTATGCGATAGTTGAAATGCTTTCGAGACGAGATGATTTTACTGTGATAAAAAGAAAGGATTATATAAAGAATCCCAAGCCGAGCGGGTATCGCAGCTATCACCTTGTTGTAAACGTGCCGGTTTATCTGTCTTCTCATAAGGAATATGCGCCTGTTGAAATACAGATAAGGACAATGGCGATGGATTTCTGGGCAAGTCTTGAACATCAGCTCAAATACAAACCATCTGCGGCTATAACTCCCGAAATATCCGAAGAGCTCAGAAGCTGCGCCGAACGAATAGCAGAGACAGATCTTCAGATGCAGCGTATTTATATGCAGATCAATGATATTGAATAAATATAAAAGCTCATCAGACTATGATGAGCTTTTTCGTCATAAATCGCATATAAAACTAATGTTACGTTAAAAAGACCTATTAACAAGAACGTACAGCTATGATATAATTCTTATATAAGATAAAGATAAATCAAAGGAGGCACAAAAATGTTTGGAATAATAAAGCGCACAAAATCTGAGGTACATGATAAGACCGTATATATGGAGATCTTCAATGATAAAAAGATCGCTTACAGAGTTCTGAGCGGACGTATGGAACTCTACGGATATGAAGTGATTACATACGGGGTCGAGGTAGAAAACAGACAAACAGGTGAAAAGGAGAGCATTCCTGATTTTTCGCGGAATATAGAAGACGCTGTTGTTTTTGCCGAAGCGTTGATAAGCGAAAAATGCCGTCCCAGAGGACTTTATAACAAGGCCCTTGACTTTTTGAGAGTATCAATTTAAATTTTTTTCATTCAGGTATGGACAAAAAGCTATTTGTATGTTATAATATCAAATTGAAATGGTAAATATTGACCATACCTTGAAAGGAGAAATAATAAAATGGCAGAGCTTAAATATGAGATAACCGAGAAAATAGGTGTTCTTTCCGAGAATGCAAAGGGCTGGACAAAGGAGCTGAATATGGTCAGCTGGAATGAACATGAGCCAAAATATGACATTAGAGAATGGTCTCCCGATCATTCAAGAATGGGTAAGGGCGTTACTCTTTCGGCAGACGAGCTTGCTGAGCTCAAGGAGCTTCTTGCAGATATTGATCTTGATTCTTTTGAATAATTAAAAAGGCAGCTTATAAGCTGCCTTTTGCTTTTATTTTATCAGGGCTTTTGCACCGAAATAAATGATAACAAGTATTCCAAGAACGATCCTGTACCAACCGAACACCTTGAAATCATGTTTTTTTATGTAATCCATAAGGAATTTTATAACAAAAAGTGATACAGTGAATGCGACTATACATCCGATAAGCAGTACCGCAAGTTCGCTTCCTGTGAAATCAAAGCCAAATTTAACGAGCTTGAGCAAGCTTGCGCCGAACATTACTGGAATTGCAAGGTAAAATGTAAATTCGGCCGCTATGGTACGGGATACTCCTATAAGCAGAGCTCCGACAATAGTTGCACCGGAACGTGATGTGCCGGGAAACAATGCGGCAATGAGCTGAAAAACACCGATTATCAGTGCTGCTTTGAAGGTCAGCTCGGAAATGGTATTTATCTTTGCTTTTTTGCCTTTGTTCCAGTTCTCTACGATAATAAACGCGATTCCGAATACGATAAGTGCGATGGCTACTGTCCACGGATTGTAGAAGTGTTCGTCTATCCAGTCGTCAAGCAGAAGTCCGATGACAGCCGCCGGTATGCACGCTGCCAGTACCTTGAACCACATTATAAATATATCCTTTTTGATCAGCTGACCGAAAGGCGTATTATTAAGCGGATGTGCATTGTCCTTTTTCCCGAAGGGCCAAAGCTTTTTCCAGAAGATAACAACTACTGCAAGTATAGCTCCGAGCTGAATGACAACATCGAACATTTCCTTGAAGTCATCGGATTTATCAAGATTAAGGAATTCTTCGACAAGTATAAGGTGACCTGTGCTGCTTATGGGCAGCCATTCGGTAATTCCCTCAACGATACCGAGTATTACGGTTTTTATTATTTCCCAGAACATATAATATTTCCTTTCTGAATAAAATACAAGTGTTATTATAGCATATTTGCATTTCCATGTCAATTATCGGAATCAATGTTTTTCATTATCCTGAATTTACGCTTGATAATTGTAAGGATGCCATCTTTTTTTAATCTGGTTATCTCTCTCTGCAATGCGCTTCTGTTTACACAGAGATAATCGGACAGAGCTGTAGTTGAAAACGGTATCTGCGGACTTTTGCCTGCTGGAGTCTTTTCCTCGATTATCCTGAGGCAGCTTATGAGCTTGTCCTCGATTGAGCGCTGGCTCAGGACTTCGATACGCTCGTTGAGCGATATTGCCTTTTCGGACATAAGTTCAAGAAGGTTTTCCACGACCTGCGTATGACACTGACAGGCATTTTCGCATCTTTTTGTGATCTCGGATCTTCTTACGAACATTATTTCGCAGTCTGTTTCAGCAACTATCTCTATGCAGCTTCTGTGAGAAGCTGTAAATGTGAAATATACGCCGAAAACGCTTTGCTCTTCAAGCGACTCCATTATAGAACGGACCCCGTTGACGTCATATCTGACCATAACGGCTGTACCGTTCAGTACGATGCCGAGTTTATCGGGGTTATCGGAATAGTCCATTATTTTGCTGCCCGATTTGAACTTTTTGATCTCCGCATTGAAGCAGTTTATCATTCGCCGGCAGTCATCCTGCTTTATTCCCTTGAATAAAATATTATCTTCGGGTAACATAAAAATATCCTCCGTTGTTGCATATGCAACAGATTTTTCATTTCTTTTATGATACAATATATTCAGACAAAAGTCAATACTATTCTGATGCGGAGGTAAAAAATATGAAGATCAATGTTATCGGTGAGCAGATTTCTCAGGACGAGATAAACGCTTATATCGACTATGGAAAGAAAAAATACAGTGACAGAGAGATACTTGGGATGACTGTAAAGACAGACGGTGAATATGTAGATCTTCAGTATGATTTTGCACAGGATGTCCCTTTTGACAGGATAAGAAGGATTACGGGTTATCTTGTGGGTACACTTGATCGTTTCAATAACGGCAAGCGTGCTGAAGAGCATGACAGAGTAAAGCATTCGGTATAATTTGTCCAATGAACGGAACACTAAAAGCTTCTGTACGGACTTAATATTTTAATCAATAATGGAGGTATAGTATTATGAAAACCTATGTATGTCCTGTATGCGGATATGTTCATGAAGGAGATGCACCACCCGAGAAATGTCCTCAGTGCGGAGTTCCCGGCTCAAAATTCATTGAGAAGGAAACAGGTGATAAGCTCGTTTTTGCCTGTGAGCATGAGCTTGGAGTTGCAAAGTCTGTAACAGATCCCGAGATTCTCGACGGACTCAGAGCAAACTTCAGCGGTGAATGTACTGAAGTCGGCATGTATCTTGCAATGGCAAGAGTTGCTTACAGGGAAGGCTATGCAGAGATCGGCGCTTACTGGGAAAAGGCTGCCTTTGAAGAGGCAGAGCATGCAGCTAAGTTTGCGGAGCTTCTCGGCGAGGTCCTTTCTTCATCTACAAAGGAGAATCTTGAAAAGAGAGTTGCTGCCGAGCATGGAGCTACCGAGGGCAAGCTCAAGCTTGCCAAGAGAGCCAAGGAGCTCAATCTTGATGCTATCCATGATACTGTTCACGAAATGGCAAAAGATGAAGCCCGTCATGGCAAGGCTTTTGAAGGACTTCTCAAGAGATATTTCGGCTGATAAAGCAATTAAAACCGGCAGGTTAAGAACTTGCCGGTTTTATTTTTGAACTTTTTGTATATATATGCTCAAACTGCTTGAATTAGTATGACTAATTTGATATAATATGATTATCAATTTTTCACAGTGAGGTTATAGCTATGAAAAGAATACTTGACTGGAGCAATTACCTGGAGAAGGCTGCCGAAACAGTTTCGGAGGGTATCGTTATGCTCAGAAATAACAATAATGCACTTCCTATCAATAATAATGAAACTATATCTGTTTTTGGCAGAATACAGCTTCATTACTACAAGAGCGGCACCGGTTCGGGAGGAATGGTCAACGTTTCAAAGGTAACGGGTATACTTGACGGACTTATCGAAGCAGGTGTAAGGATTAATGAAGAACTCCTTGATATATACCGAAAATGGGATGAGGAAAACCCTTTTGATCTCGGTGAAGGCTGGGGTGCTGAACCGTGGGCTCAGAAGGAAATGCCGATCGATGACGATACGGTAAAGAAAGCAGCTTTATCAAGCGACAAGGCAATAATAATTATCGGCAGAACGGCCGGTGAGGAGCAGGACGCACGTGAGGAGCAGGGCTCATATCTTCTTACGGATACGGAAGTTGATCTTATCAAGAAAGCAAGAAAGCATTTTGATAAAGTGATAGTTCTTCTTAATGTTGGCGGACTTATAGACCTTCAGGCTATCGAAGACTGCAAACCCGACTCCATTTTATATGTATGGCAGGGCGGCATGACAGGCGGCACGGGTACAGCTGCTGTACTTACGGGAAAAGTAAGCCCTTCGGGCAAGCTTACGGATACGATTGCAAGAAGAGTCTGCGACTATCCTTCTTCTCCGTATTTTGGCAACAAAGAACGGAATTATTATACCGAAGATATTTTTGTTGGCTATCGCTGGTTTGAGTCTTTTGCCAAGAGTGATGTTTTATATCCTTTCGGCTTTGGTCTTTCATATACTGACTTTGAGATTAAGACGCTGTCGGTATCCGATTCTGATGAAAAGGTTGCTTTCAGAGTATCTGTGAAGAATACAGGCAGCTTTTCCGGTAAAGAAGTTGTGCAGATTTACTGTGAAGCTCCTCAGGGAAGGCTCGGAAAGCCTGCAAGGATACTTTGCGGATTTGCAAAAACAAAGAATCTTCTGCCGGATGAGGAGCAGATTCTCACTATAGAGGTGAATTATAAAGATATAGCCTCATATGATGATTCGGCAGATTCGTTAACACATTTTTGCTGGGTCATGGAAAAGGGAAGTTATATCTTTTACGTCGGATCCGATGTAAGAAGTGCCGAAAAAGCCGGTGAAATAACCATTGGAAATGACCTTGTAATAAAGAAGTGTGTACAGGCGCTTGCTCCTGTACTGGAATTTGACAGAATAAAAGCTTACGAAAGCGAAAAAGGCCTTATACCCGTAAAGGAAAAGGTTCCTATGAGTGAGGTCAATGAGCGAAAACGTATAGATGATGCGGCTCCACGTGAGATAGTATATACCGGAGATAAAGGGATAAAGCTGGAGGACGTGCTTAATAAGAAGGCTGAATTATCCGAATTTATCGCTCAGCTTTCCGACCATGATCTTTCATGTATTATCAGAGGCGAAGGTATGGGCAGCCCGAGGGTTACCGCAGGAACGGCTTCTGCTTTCGGAGGAGTTTCCGATGAGCTTACAGGCTATGGTATACCGGCTGTATGCTGTTCGGACGGTCCTTCCGGTATGAGGCTTGACTGCGGAACCAAAGCATTCAGCCTGCCGAACGGTACACTTATAGCTTCAACTTTCAATACTGAGCTTGTTCAGGAACTCTTTGAGTTTATGGGAGCTGAAATGGCGGCAAACAAGGTTGACTGTTTACTTGGGCCGGGAATGAATATACATCGTCATCCTTTGAACGGAAGAAATTTTGAGTATTTTTCTGAAGATCCTTTTTTGACAGGAAAAATCGCGGCAGCTGAGCTCAAAGGACTTCATTCCGTTGGCGTTACGGGTACTCTGAAGCATTTCTGCGGAAACAATCAGGAAACTAACCGACATTTTCTTGATACCGTTGCTTCTGAACGAGCTTTAAGAGAAATATATCTTAAAGGCTTTGAAATAGCCGTACGTGATGGCGATGCCGATTCTATAATGACAACATACGGAGCTGTAAACGGTTTATGGACTGCCGGCAATTATGATCTTAATACAACGATTCTCCGCGACGACTGGGGCTTCAAGGGATTTACCATGACAGACTGGTGGGCGAATGTCAGCGTCAGGGGAGAAGAGCCCAGAAGGAATTACTATGTTCCTATGGCTGTTGCTCAGAATGATGTCTACATGGTATGTTCAGACAGTTCATGCACCGAAGAAAGTATTTCCGAGGCTCTTGAAGCCGGTATACTGACAAGAGCGGAACTTCAGCGCAATGCTGCAAATATACTGTCGTTCATACTTAAAACCCATGCGATGAAGCGCTTTATGGGACAGGAGGATGTTATAGAGATCATAAACAGACCTTCGGATGAAATAATATCAGATGAACCTGTAGTTTTCTATGACCTCGGTAAAGAGCTCACGCTTGACCTTTCTTCGGTAAAGGCCGAGAGGGACAGCAATTATTCATTTGCCTTTACAGTAAATAATCCGGGCTGGTATGACGTTAGGATAACTGCTTCTTCAACGCAGAGCCCGCTTGCTCAGCTGCCCATAACCATATATGCCATGGGAACGGCCTGCGGAACGTTCACATGGAACGGTACGGGAGGAAAGCCTGTGGATTATTCCAAGGAGCTGCCGCTTTTTTCTAAATTCACGGCTATACGACTCTACTTTGCACAGAGCGGACTTGATCTAATCAGTATTGAATTCAAGCTTATTAGAGCAGTAGAGAATATGGATATTGCATTTGCACCGGAGGAATAAAGTTGAATATACAGATTTTCGGAAGCAAAAAATGCTTCGATACTAAAAAAGCCGAGCGTTATTTCAAGGAAAGAAGAATAAAGTATCAGTTTATCGATATGAAAGAAAAAGGAATGAGCCGCGGTGAGTTTATCAGTATAAAGCAGGCTTTGGGCGGAACAGACTCTATTATAAATGAATCAAGTAAGGATAAGGAGCTTCTTGTTCTGCTTAAATATCTTTCCGATGAAGATAAAGAAGAGAAACTTCTTGAAAATCCACATATAATAAAGACTCCCATTGTCAGAAACGGCAAAAAAGCTACGCTCGGATACTGTCCTGATATATGGGAAACGTGGGAATAAATAAGTTAAAAAATAAAAATTTATTTAAAACAGTAAATAATCGCTAAAAGGGTAGTGCATTTCAGATTAAAATATGTTATAATTATAATATGTTAGTTGTATACTGACAGGTAAGCAACGGAAAATGCCTATTTTCCGCGAAATAATATTTATAGGGATTATTTCCCGAAAGGAGCTTAATTATGGGTCTTATTCAGGCAGCTCTTGTTGGAGCAAGTCAAACACTCGCAGATACATGGCAGGAATTCTTCGTATGTGATTCAATACCCGCCGATGTTCTTGTCGTAAGAGGAAAGAAACAGCTCGGTAAGCATTCTTCAAATACCAAGGGAAATGATAACGTTATCTCTGACGGAAGCGGTATCGTTGTTCATGAAGGACAGGCAATGATCATGGTCGATCAGGGTATGGTAACCGAGATCGCTACCCAGCCTGGTGTATATAAGTATCAGACAGGTACTTCACCCAGCATCTTCTCCAGCAGCTTCGGTGCAGGTCTCAAAGAGACATTCAAGGAGATGTGGGATCGTATCAAGCATGGCGGTACAGCAGCAAAGGATCAGAGGATCTATTATTTCAATATGAAGGAGATTCTTGACAATAAGTTCGGAACGCAGAATCCGGTTCCTTTCAGAATGGCTTATCAGGATCTCGGAAGAAGCTTTACTGTAGGTGTTCGCTGCAATGGTGTATACTCATACAGAATTGCCGATCCTGTTCTCTTCTATGTAAATGTATGCGGAAATATTGTGGACAGTTATTCACGCTCACAGCTCGATAATCAGCTCAAGAGTGAGTTCCTTGACTCACTTCAGCCCGCATTCGCAGCAATTTCCGCTTCCGGAATCAGATACGATGAGCTTCCGGGCAGACAGAGAGAAGTAAAGGCTGCTATCGAGACAGAGGTCGATCCTGTATGGAAGGAAAAGAGAGGCCTTATGATCGGTATAGTTACGATCAACTCCGCAACTATTTCCGAGGAAGATACAAAGAGGATCCAGGAATTTGAAGACAGAGCCTGGAACCGTGATCCCAATAACGCTGCTGCTTCACTTGTTGAAGCACAGGCACAGGCTATGCAGAATGCTGCTAATAATCCCAACGGCGCTGCAATGGGTCTCTTCGGTATGGGCATGGCTCAGCAGATGGGCGGTACAAGCGCACAGGGACTATTTGGCATGGCTCAGCAGAATCAGCCTCAGCAGACTCCTCCTCAGCCTCCTGTTGGCGGCGGTGCGCCTGCGGCAGATTCATGGACATGTGGCTGCGGAGCTGTCAATACAGGTAAGTTCTGTTCTACATGCGGCAAAGCAAAGCCGGTTCAGCTCACTCCCGACGGCTGGACTTGTGAGTGCGGAGCTGTAAATAAGGGCAAGTTCTGCTCAGAGTGCGGAAAGAAGAAGCCCGCCGGCGCTCCTCTCTATAAGTGTGATAAGTGCGGCTGGGAGCCCGAGGATCCGTTCAATCCTCCTAAGTTCTGTGCAGAATGCGGTGATCCTTTCACAGATGACGATATTGTAAAGTAAAAAAATACTAACGGGCGGACCTTAGCGTCCGCCTGTTTTAGATAATGCACTGCAAAAAGAGGTGACAAAATGTCTGATATAATTGAATATAAGTGTCCCGCTTGTGCCGGAAAGCTTGAATTTGACAGCAAAGCCCAGAAAATGAAATGTCCTTTCTGCGAATCGGAATTTGAAGTTGAGTCATTACAGGCTCACGACAGCGCGCTTGATAATATAAAAGACGATGAAATGACATGGGAAAAGCCTGCCGGAAGCGACTGGAAAGACGGTGAAACAGATGATATGCATGTTTACACATGCAAGTCCTGCGGAGGTCAGATAATAACCGATTCCACAACATCTGCTTCAAAGTGCCCTTTCTGCGACAATCCTGTTGTAATGTCAGGCAACTTTACCGGCGATCTGAAGCCTGATTATATTATTCCATTTAAATTTGACAAGGAAGCGGCAAAAAAAGCTCTTAACAAGCATATTGAGGGCAGAAAATTGCTGCCGAAGGTGTTCAAAGATCAGAATCATATAGCTGAGATAAAAGGTGTCTATGTTCCTGTTTGGCTTTTCAATGCTGATGCGGAGGCAAATATGCTGTATAAAGGTGAAAAGCTTCGTCAATGGAGTGATAATAACTTCAGATATGTTGAACGGAATTTCTATTCTGTCTCAAGAGAGGGTACTATAAGATTTGAGCAGGTTCCTGTCGACGGCTCTTCAAAAATGCAGGATGTGCTTATGGAATCAATAGAGCCATTTGACTTCAAGGAAGCTGTTGCTTTTCAGACTGCATATCTCTCAGGATATATGGCGGACAGATATGATGTTTCTGCCGAGGATAGTATCTCGCGCGCAAATGATAGGATAAAGAAGTCGACAGAACAGATAATGGACAGTACTGTGCAGGGATATGATACTGTCAGCAGAGAAAGCGGTAATATCACCCTGAATAATGCCGAATCAAAATATGCACTGTATCCCGTGTGGCTGTTGAACACGTCATGGAACGGAAATAAATATACGTTTGCGATGAACGGACAGACCGGAAAATTCGTCGGTGATCTTCCTGTTGATTCAACGGCAGCGACAAAATGGTTTATTGGCATAACTGCGGCTGTAACAGCGATTTGCTTTGGTATTTCATTGCTTTTCGGACTTATGTAGGGAGGGGAGAAAATGAAAATAAAGAATCTGGCGGCTTCCGCTGTTTCGATATGCCTGATGTTTTCAGCTGCTTTTGCGGTATCTTCTTCATATAAAAGTCCGCTTATAAGCCTTGAAGCATCAGCTGAGTATGAATTTGAGCTTATAGACGAAACAAAGACATCAGAAAATGTTGATGCGATTGAGGAATACGATTATAATGAATATAATTTTGAGGAGAATGCATTTCAGGATAATGACGACACATATCAGGGATATGGTGAATATGATGTTTCAACATATGAAAGCGGAACAGCTTCCTATAATCCTGTAACTGCATTTATAATAAGTCTTATAATCGGACTTCTGGCAGCTTTGGTAGCTGTTTCTGTAATGAAAGCGAGCATGAGATCCGTTCACCGTAAGGCGGGGGCTATGGATTACAGAATGGAAAGCAACCTTAAACTTGAGAGAAATCATGATACATTCCTTGGCAAAAAAGTGGATAAAACTCCTATTGCAAGGGCCAATCCTCCTCAGGGACCCAATATCAGCATGAAAAGATGATTGATTCAAACATCCCGGTAGTTGACAAATTGCGTGTATTGGTATATAATAGATATAATATGGCTGAATGTGCATATCGTATTCAAATTAATAAGTATTCAGTGATCAATAATCAATAACATATTTTGGAGGAAATCAATTATGTGTGGAATTGTTGGCTTTACCGGCGTTGCACAAGCTGCCCCGATCTTGCTGGACGGTCTTTCTAAGCTCGAATACAGAGGCTATGACTCGGCAGGTATCGCTGTTCGTGACGGAGAAGGCGAAACAGAGATTGTAAAAGCAAAGGGCAAACTCGAAGAACTCAAGAAAATGACCAATAACGGCGATGCTGTAAAAGGCAATTGCGGTATCGGTCATACCCGCTGGGCTACACATGGCGAGCCTTCTGCTCTTAATGCTCACCCTCACAGCAGTGACGATGAGAACGTTATCGCCGTCCATAACGGTATTATTGAGAATTATCAGGAATTAAAGGAAAAGCTTTTCAAAAGCGGATACGAATTCAGTTCTCAGACCGATACCGAAGTTGCTGTAAAGCTTATTGACTATTACTATAAGAAGTATAATCTCGGACCCGTTGACTCTATTGCGCGTGCAATGATCCGTATAAGGGGTTCGTATGCTTTGTGTGTTATGTTCAAGGATTATCCCGGTGAAATCTATACCGCACGTAAGGACAGTCCTATGATAATAGGCATATCAAACGGTGAAACATATGTTGCTTCTGATGTTCCGGCTATTCTTAAATACACAAGAAATGTATATTATATCGGAAATATGGAGATTGCCAAGCTCGTAAAGGGTGCGGTCACTTTCTATAATATTGACCGTGAAGAGATTGAAAAGCCCATTACAGAGATAAAATGGGATGCTGAAGCTGCTGAAAAGAGTGGATATGAGCATTTTATGCTCAAGGAGATACACGAGCAGCCTAAGGTAGTCCGTGATACTATCAATTCGGTTGTTAAGGACGGTAAAATCGATTTTTCTTCCATTGGTCTTACCAATGAGGAAATGAGCAATATCAGTCAGATCTACATCGTTGCCTGCGGAAGCGCATATCATGTTGGTATGGCGGTACAGTACGTTATCGAGGACTTTACGACTATACCTGTAAGGGTTGAGCTTGCTTCAGAATTCAGATACAGAAAGATGCCGCTGGTAAAAGACAGCCTTGTTATAATAATCAGCCAGTCGGGCGAGACCGCAGACAGTCTTGCTGCTCTCAGAGAAGCAAAGGATAAGGGTATAAAGACCCTGGGCATTGTGAACGTCGTAGGTTCATCGATCGCCCGTGAAGCGGATAATGTATTTTACACCCTTGCCGGACCTGAGATTTCTGTTGCGACTACTAAAGCTTACAGCACTCAGCTTATTGCGGGCTACCTGCTTGCGCTCCAGTTTGCTGTAGCTCGTGAGGAAATGACGGAAGAAGAGTGCGGTAAACTCCTTGAAGAGCTTTATACTATTCCTGATAAGATTGAAAAAATTCTTGAGGATAAAGAGCGCATACAGTGGTATGCGAATAAGCTTGCCGGTGCAAAGGACGCTTTCTTTATCGGACGAGGCATCGACTATGCTATCGGCCTTGAAGGCAGCCTTAAAATGAAAGAGATAAGCTATATCCATTCGGAAGCATATGCAGCAGGTGAGCTCAAGCACGGACCTATAAGCCTTATAGAGGAAGGTATACCGGTTATAGGTGTACTTACTCAGCAGGAGCTTTATGAAAAGACTGTAAGCAATATGGTCGAAGTAAAGAGCCGCGGAGCTTCACTTATGGGTCTTACAACATACGGTAATTACAGCATGGAGGACCTTGCGGATTTCACTGTTTATATTCCGCAGACGGACTGCCATTTTGCAGGAAGCCTCTCTGTTATCCCGCTTCAGCTTCTTGGATATTATGTATCCGTTGCCAAGGGATATGATGTGGATAAGCCAAGAAATCTTGCAAAAAGCGTTACAGTTGAATAATTATAAAAGGGCTGCCGTTTAACGTCAGCCTTTTTAGGTTGTAGGAAGGGAGGAGGCTGTATGAGAACACTTTTTCTTTCAGACCTGGATGGTACACTGCTTAACAAATCACAGCGGACCTCTTTGTTTACAAATAGAACAATAACTTCTCTGATTGAAAGCGGAATGCTGTTTTCATACGCTACCGCTCGTTCGTGGAATACTGCTAAAAAGGCTACTGCCGGGATAACGGCAAGGATACCTGCTATAGTATATAACGGAGCTTTTGTGATCGATACCTCAAACGGAGAGCGAATTATCTCGAATTATTTCGATGAGGAGATACTGTCTGTAATTGATGAGCTTATTGAAAGTGATATATATCCGACTGTTTATTCTGTCCGCCACGGAAAAGAAAAGTTTTCCTTTGTTAAGGACAGAATCACAAATGGTATGAGAGATTTTATCCTTTCGAGAAAAGGCGACAGCAGGGTAAATCCGGTGAAATGCTCAGCAGACCTGTATATTGGAGATATTTTTTATCTTACCTGTATAGATGAGGAAGAAAAGCTGCAGGGTTTTTACGAAAAATACAAAGAAAAATACCATTGTGTTTTCCTGCGTGATATTTATTCAAATGAACAATGGCTTGAAATAATGCCGCATATGGCTTCAAAATCGAGAGCTGCCGTTCAGCTGAAGAAGTATTTAAAGTGTGACAGACTGGTTGTTTTCGGCGATGCGCTTAATGATAAGGACCTTTTTGAATGTGCGGATGAATGCTATGCTGTATCGAATGCAGATGATGAACTTAAAAAGATCGCTACAGGCGTGATTGGCAGCAATGATGACGATGGTGTTGCAAAATGGCTTTTTGAGAGGTTAAGAAATGGTCAATAAGAAGAGATCGATAACTGAATTGGGAAATCCGGGTAATCCGCACGGAGAAGCAGGAGCTGAGATGCTTGCGGGAATGAATGAGCGACATTATGAAGTGACCGGGTGGGCGCTCGGCTTTTTTGACTTTGCAAATACTGACAATGTTCTTGATATAGGGTGCGGAGGCGGCGAGACTATTCGCAGAATGGCTGAAAAGGTATCTTGCGGTCGTGTTGTCGGTGTTGATCATTCGGAATTATCTGTAAAGATCTCGAGAGAGAACAATAAAGAATACATCGGAAACGGAAGAGTTGAAGTAATGAGAGCGTCCGTTGAAAAGCTTCCTTTCTGGAATGATTCTTTTGACAAGATCATTACTGTTGAGAGCTTTTATTTCTGGCCGGATCCTCGGGAAAACCTCAAAGAGGTATACAGAGTTCTTGCAAATAAAGGGAAGTTTCTTATCGTCGCAGATATAAACGGCGATGCTGAACTTGATGAATCTGATATAGAAGCTATAGAAAAATTCTCCCTTTTTAATCCTCGTCTGTCTGAATTGGAAGCTCTAATGAATGATGCCGGCTTCAGGAATGTAGTAATACACACGGTATCCGGAAAAAAAATGGGTATGTGCCGAAGGCAGCAAATAATAAACGGTTATTATTTCACATTATTTAACGGCGGCGAAATTGCCGGTACTTTTCCGAAAATCAGGTTTTCTGCAAGTAAAAATTCAAATTCGGAAGATGTTTCAAAATTATATATCGGAACCGAAGATGACATTTTTAATGTAATAACTACAGATATTCTGTGATATGTCTGATTTATTCCTGCTTCAGATATTTCGCTTTTAAGCTTTATATCTGCTGCACCTGACGGACAGATCCTTAATTTTATTTTCGGCCCCTTTCCGATAAGCAGAAACGTATCCGTTAGCGAGCCCAAGGATATTTTTTCATTTTTATAAGCTGATTTTTCGATTTTTTTATTTATCAGCATTGTCAGATCGGACTGTACCTTATTGATATTATAAGGAATCGCTTCAATGGAAATAGCATTTTTATTACTATCGTAAAGGACTGCTGCGAAATCATCATATGTATATTTATTTGATTCAATATATGATTTTACTGTCTCACCGATTATTTCGTTTGCGATTTTGTCTGCAATGTGTTTTGAACGCAAAACCGCTACAGAACGCACAGAATGTTCAACTTTTATTACAGAGGCAGTTATGCCGATAATCAAAGCTGATATAATAACGGTCAGTCTTATTTTTAGATAATTCTTTGATCTTTTCTTTCGTGATCTCATTTTCCAACTCCTCTCGTGAGATAATTCTATTTATTTATATTCTTTTTGCTATCATAATGTGATTATTTTATTACAGTATATCAGGTGGTGAGCTGATGAAAAAAATAACAATAGGCATAACCGCGCATGTCGATTCAGGAAAAACTACGCTTGCGGAAGCGCTTCTATATAAATCAGGAGCTATTCGTTCTGCCGGAAGAGTTGATAATAAAGATTCCACTCTTGATACCAATTACATTGAGCGTGACAGAGGAATAACCATTTTTTCGTCTCAGGCTGAATTCAGTACTTCCGAAACACAGATTACGCTCCTTGATACACCCGGGCATGTCGATTTTTCATCTGAGGCTGAACGCACATTATGCGTTATTGATTATGCTATTCTTGTTATCAGCGGTTCTGACGGTGTGCAAAGCCATACCTTGACGATCTGGAAGCTTCTTGAGAGATATGATATACCTGTTTTTATTTTTATAAATAAAATGGATCTTATTACTGCCGAAAGAGATGTTGTTTTAGCAAATATCCAGACTGAATTATCGCCAAACTGTGTTGATTTTTCAGGGGATAACAATGAGATCTGTGAAAACACGGCAGCGTGCTGCGAAGATCTCCTGGAAAAATATCTGTCTGACGATAGTTTGAGTGACAGTGATATTATATCTGCAATATCTGAGAGACGTATTTTTCCGTGCTTGTTTGGTTCGGCACTGAAGATGCAGGGGATAGAAGAATTGATCTCAATACTTGACAGATATACTGTCGGCTCTTCTTACAGCAGTGATTTCGGTGCATTTGTATATAAAATATCATATGATTCCAAAGGAACGCGACTTTCCCATATTAAGATCACAGGCGGTACTTTGAAAACGAGAGATGAGCTTGAATATTCCGACGAAAGCGGAAACAGTGTTACAAATAAAATAAGCTCTATAAGGTTTTATACCGGAGAAAAATTCAGAACTGCTGATATTGCTGAAGCGGGAGAGGTGTGTACCGTGACCGGCCTTACTGGTACATATGCCGGACAAGCCATCGGCACTGCCTGTAATTCATACAAATCAGCACTTGAGCCGGTTATGACTTACAGGATAGTACTGCCTGATGAAGTGAATATATATGAAGCGATAAAAAAGCTGAAGCTTTTAAATGAAGAAGATCCGCAGCTGCGTATATTCTGGAATGAACATAACAGAGAGATACAAATGCAGATAATGGGAAGTGTACAGCTCGAAGTTATAACAAAGATAATTGAAGAAAGATTCGGATTTCCGGTCTCCTTTGAGAGCGGTAATATTACATATAAGGAAACTATTGCATCCGCTGTTGAGGGTGTAGGGCATTATGAACCTCTCAGGCATTATGCAGAGGTTCATATACTCCTCGAACCTTTACCTGCGGGAAGCGGACTTCAATTTGATACTATATGTCCCGAAGATAAGCTTGACAGAAACTGGCAGAGACTTATATTGACGCATCTAAAGGAAAAACACCATATCGGAGTTCTTACGGGCTCTCGTATTACAGATATGAAGCTTACTCTTGTAGCGGGAAAAGCTCATCTTAAGCATACAGAAGGCGGAGATTTCAGACAAGCAACGTACCGTGCTGTAAGACAGGGACTTCTTTCTGCAAGGTCTGTACTTCTTGAACCGTATTATAATTATGAAATAATACTTCCGACCGATTGTGTAGGAAGGGCACTTTCAGATCTGCAACGTATGTCTGCTGATTTTGATACGCCTGTTAATACGGGGGAAACTTCTGTCATCAAGGGGATTGCTCCTGCTTCCGAAATAAATAATTATCAGTCAGAGATTATAACATATACCCAAGGTAAGGGCAGAATATTTTTATCGCTTAACGGATATGCGGAATGTCATAATACAGATGAAGTTGTTGCCGCGTTTGACTATCATGCCGAAAGTGATATTGAAAACAGCGGAGATTCTGTCTTTTGTTCACATGGAGCTGGATATATCGTTAAATGGAATGAAGTACGGGATCATATGCATATTCCTCTTTTTTTACAGGATAAATCCGAGCATGATGCCATCAATCGTGTCAAAAGGGCTGAAAACTATATAGAAAAGGCCGTAAGTGACGAAGAACTGATGAGGATCTTTGAAATGACCTACGGCAAACTGAAGAGTGATCCGCTCAGAGCCTTCAAAAAGACAAAAACAAGTTCTTTTGATAATAAAAAGGTTCGTTTGCCTCATTATTCAGGGCCGGATTATTTATTGGTGGACGGTTATAATATAATTTTTTCGTGGGATGATCTGAAAAAAACAGCCGAGCAGAACCTTGATGCCGCAAGGGGAGAGCTTATAAACAGAATGTGCAACTATCAGGGATACACAGGATATGAGGTTATCCTTGTATTTGATGCATATAAGGTAAAAGGAAAGCACAGGGATATTGAAAAGTATTGCAACATTAATATAGTATATACAAAGGAATCCGAAACCGCTGATTCTTATATAGAAAAGGTAACTCATGAACTGTCGAAGGAACACAGAGTCCGTGTTGCGACTTCCGACGGCGTCGAACAGATGATTATTCTCGGCAACGGAGCAATGAGAATATCTGCGTCGGAATTAAAACAGCGATGCGATAATGCAGATGCGGCAATCAAAGAATTTATTGATTCGCTTAAATAACAACAAAAACCCGGCGTTATTGCCGGGCTTTTGTTGTTTGATTTTACACAAAATGTATAATATAAAAAATAATTTCTTTTTTGTAAAAAACAGTGGAAATTTTTTTTTGATTATGATATAATAAATTTTGATTGGGGTTTTTTTAGGAAATATCAAGATCCCATACCCTGTTAGCAAGTAAAACAGTATATTTTTATCTGCAATGCAGATTTATTTTTGAGGAGGCTTGTACATGAAAAAAGTGCAACTGACAGAAACCGTATTGCGTGACGCCAATCAATCGCTGATGGCAACACGTCTTCCTTATTCGGATTATGAGGGTATACTCTCTGATATGGATAAGGCGGGTTATTATTCCATCGAGTGCTGGGGTGGAGCTACCTTTGACTCCTGTCTGCGCTATCTTGGCGAAGATCCGTGGGAAAGACTTCGTAATCTCAGGAAAAATCTTCCCAACAGCAGACTTCAGATGCTTCTCAGAGGTCAGAATCTTTTGGGATATAAGCACTATCATGACGATGTAGTTGAGAAGTTCATTGAGCTCTCTATCAAGAACGGTATCGATGTTATCCGTATCTTTGATGCACTCAATGATTTCAGAAATATCGAAACGGCACTGAATGCTACAAAGAAGTACGCAATGGAAAAGACTATCGCTTCCGGATGTATCTCCTATACCCAGAGCCCTGTTCACACTGTGGATAAATACATAGAAATGTGCAAGGAACTTCAGAAAATGGGATTTGATACCATTTGTCTGAAGGATATGGCAGGAACGATGTCTCCTTATGAGGCTGAGCACCTTATTAAGGGAATCAAGGACGCTATCGGCGATATGACTCTAATACTCCATACTCACTGCACCACAGGTATGGCATATATGACGCTTACCAAGGCTATCGAGTCTGGTATAGATGTTATTGATTGCGCTACATCCTGTTTCTCGGGCGGTACCTCTCAGCCCTCAACAGAGAGTATGTTCTATGCTCTCAGTCAGTACGGTATAGATACAGGACTTAACGAGGATGTTATCAATAAGGTAAATGATTATTTCAAGCCTATCAAGCAGAAGTACATAGACAACGGCCAGCTTAATCCGAAGAGTCTTGCTACAGATGCTCAGGCACTTGTGTACAAGGTTCCCGGTGGAATGCTCTCAAATATGATCGCTAATCTTACAGATATGCATGCCATGGACAAGTTTGATGCAGCCCTCGCAGAGATTCCGAAGGTAAGAGCTGATCTTGGTTATCCTCCGCTTGTAACCCCTCTTTCTCAGATGGTCGGCAATCAGGCAGTCACCAATGTTCTTATCGGTGAGCGTTACAAGAACATTTCCAAGGAGGTAAAGAACTATATCAAGGGCGAATACGGCATTGCGCCTGCTCCTATCGATGCAGAACTTAGCAAAATGGTTCTTGGCGATGAATCTCCTGTTGATTGCCGTACAGAGGATCAGAAGCGTACAGGCGAAGACTTTGAAGCTGCAAAAGAAGCTCTCGGTGAGCTTTGCCGCAGCGAAGAAGATGTCATGAGCTACATCTGTTACCCTGATCAGACTCTTAAGTTCCTTAAAGATCGCAAGGCAAAGGAAGAAAATGAAGCAGTTTACACCATTGAACAGATATAAGGGGGCAGAGTTATGTTTGATAATATCTTACTTACTGCTTCTGAAACAGTAAAGGACATTTCTATCGGTGATGCTGCAATAACAGCTGTTTTCGGATATGCCGTTGTTTTTTCCGGTCTTATAATTCTTATGATAGTTCTGTACTGCACAGGCGCGTATTTTAAGTCGAAAGATGCGAAGGCAGAGGAAGCCTCAAAGGCTTCAGTTCAGAAGGCGGCAGCCGTACCCGAAGCTCCCAAAGCAGAGCTTCCTCTTGCACCCGGTTCAGCTGGTCACATCAAGCTCTTTGACGTTCCTGATAAGGAAGCTGCAATGATAATGGCAATTGTTGCTGATAAAATGCAGAAGCCGCTCAATGAGCTGCACTTTATTTCCATTAAGGAGGTCAAATAATCATGAAGTATAAAGTTACACTTAACGGTAAGACATATGAAGTAGAGGTAGAGCAGGGAAAAGCGGTTCTGCTCGATGAATATGAGGCACTTGCCCCTGCACCGGCGGCAGCAGCCGTGCCTGTTGCTGCTGCACCTGTTGCCACAGCTGCTCCTGCCCCTGCACCGGCTGCTCCGGTAAATCTTGCAGCAGGGGAGACTGTTACAGCTCCCATGCCCGGCAATATCATCAGAGTTGACGTTGCTCAGGGCGACACCGTTAAGGCAGGTCAAATACTGGTTATACTCGAAGCTATGAAAATGGAAAATGAAATAGTAGCTCCTAAGGACGGTACAGTTGCTCAGGTCGTTACAAGCAAGGGTTCTGTTGTGGATACAGGTGCTCCTCTTGTTGTAATAGCATAAGGAGGTCGCATAAATGGACATTCTTGAGACCCTTAAAACCCTTTGGGAAAGTTCTGGTTTTCACAGCTTTCTCATTGACGGAGGATGGAAGAATCTTATAATGATTCTTATTTCCTGTGTTCTCCTTTATCTTGGAATTAAAAAGAAGTTTGAACCTCTTCTTCTTGTAGGTATCGCATTTGGCTGTCTGCTTGTAAATCTCTCTTACTTCGGAGCGGGTTCTTCAGACGCACTCTATCACCTTGATCTCTGGGATAATTTCCTTAACCATGATCATCCTGATTATCACAGCTACGGCGCTATCATGCGTAACGGCGGACTTCTCGATATCCTTTACATCGGCGTAAAAGCAGGTATTTACCCCTCGCTCATATTCATGGGTGTCGGAGCTATGACAGATTTCGGTCCGCTTATTTCAAATCCCAAGAGCCTCCTTCTCGGAGCTGCTGCTCAGATGGGCGTATTTCTTGCATTTTTCGGTGCTGTTTGCCTTGGCTTTACAGGAAATGAAGCAGCTTCCATCGGTATCATCGGCGGTGCCGACGGTCCTACAGCTATTTTCCTTACAACAAGGCTTTCTCCTCATCTTCTCGGACCTATCGCTATCGCTGCTTATTCCTATATGGCACTTATCCCTATGATACAGCCTCCGCTCATGAAGCTTCTCACGACAAAAAAAGAAAGAGAAGTCAAAATGGAGCAGACCCGTGTAGTATCAAAGACAGAGAAGATCATTTTCCCTGTAATTGTTGCAATGTTCGTTATTCTTCTTCTCCCGTCGACTGCACCTCTCGTTGGCTGCCTAATGCTGGGCAATCTCTGGAGAGAGTGCGGAGTTACAGAGAGGCTTTCAGATACAGTTCAGAATGCTCTTATGAACATCGTAACTGTGTTCCTCGGAATCTCAGTCGGCGCTACAACAGCTGCCGAGCGCTTCCTTTCGCTTGAGACCATTAAGATCATCGTTCTCGGTCTTACAGCATTCTGTTTCTCGACGGTTGGCGGACTTCTTGTCGGAAAGATCATGTATAAGCTTTCAGGTGGAAAAATCAATCCTCTTATCGGTTCAGCAGGTGTTTCTGCTGTACCTATGGCTGCCCGAGTATCTCAGATGGAAGGTCAGAAGGCAAATCCTTCAAACTTCCTTCTCATGCACGCTATGGGACCGAATGTAGCAGGCGTTATCGGTTCTGCTATTGCAGCAGGCTTCCTGCTTGCAGTATTTAAGTGATAATATAGAAATGACCCGAAAGCAATAACTTGTTTTCGGGTTCGTTTTATATATTCAGAAATACTTTTCCATTAATTTATCCACCCATTCGGGCACTTTGGCTTCTTTTTTATCATAAACAGGATAATAGGGCTTTATATCTAGAACGGGCGTTCCGTCTACTGCGTCAAGCCCTTTTACGACAAGCTTATCTTCTGATACAGATACTATTTCAACCGAAGTAATTCCGATTTGATTAGGTCTGTCCTTGCAGCGTTGCGAAAAAATACCAACTGCCGGCATATCCTCACGGTTCTGAGGTCTCCTCTGCAAATGTTTTTCTTTGATATAGTCGGCTTTGTCAAGGTAAAACAGTATTGTCGCGTGGGAAAAGTCCTCAAGTCCTGTCAGACCCGTACAGTATTCGGCTTTAAGTATGATAGATGATATATCGCCGCCCCATGCGGTGTCTTTCTTTTCAGAAACATTGTTTTTAACATAGCCTATGGGCAACATGACGATGTTTCCCATTTGCTTCACCTCCGAAATACGTTTTATTTACTCAAATTATACATGATACGGAGGACTATGTCAATAAAAACCAGTTTTTTATCTTCGTTTGTCGGGGGAAAATCATTCAAAAGCGTGCATTTTTGATATATTATGCCTCGTAACAAAAAGTTTTCATGTTTAAGATGAAAAATATTGAGGAAATACTTGCAAAATATCATGAAATAGTGTAAAATAGAAATGTACGTTGTTAATAATATAACAACAGCGATCAATGTATCTTATTACGAAAGGATGTCATACCCATGGCAGGATTAAACAAGGTTACAGTAGAAGACATTAACGTTAAGGGCAGAAAGGTTCTCGTAAGAGTTGACTTCAACGTTCCTATGAAGGACGGCGTTATCACAAACGATAACAGAATCCAGGCAGCTCTTCCGACTATCAACAAACTCGTTGAGAACGGCGCAAAGGTAGTTCTCTGCTCACATCTCGGAAAGCCGAAGAACGGTCCCGAGGCTAAGTTCTCACTTGCTCCCGCAGCCAAGAGACTGGGCGAGCTCGTAAATACAAAGGTTACTTTTGCTGCTGACGATACTGTTGTAGGCGAGAATGCAAAGAAGGCAGTTGCTGCAATGAAGGACGGCGAGATCGTAGTTCTCGAGAATACTCGTTTCCGCGGTGATGAGGAGACAAAGAACGGCGAGCAGTTCTCAAAAGAGCTTGCTGATCTTATCGACGGCGAAGTATTCGTTATGGACGCTTTCGGTTCTGCTCACAGAGCTCATGCTTCAACAGCAGGCGTTACAAAGTTCGTTAAGGAAACTGCTGTAGGATACCTTATGCAGAAGGAGATACAGTATCTCGGAAATGCGGTAGAGGTTCCGGAGAGACCCTTTGTTGCTATCCTCGGCGGCGCTAAGGTAGCTGACAAGCTTAACGTTATCTCAAATCTCCTTGAGAAGTGCGATACACTTATCATCGGCGGCGGTATGGCTTATACATTTATAAAGGCACAGGGCGGTTCTATCGGTAAGTCTCTCGTAGACGACGAGAAGCTTGATTACTGTAAGGAAATGCTCTCAAAGGCTGAAAAGCTCGGCAAGAAGATCCTTCTCCCTGTTGATACAGCAATCGCTGATTCATTCCCTGATCCTATCGACGCAGAGATCAGCGTTGAGTATATTGACGCTGACAAGATTCCTGCTGACAAGATGGGCCTTGACATCGGCCCCAAGACAGCTGCTATCTTCGCAGAGGCTGCTAAGTCTGCAAAGACTGTTGTTTGGAACGGACCTATGGGTGTATTCGAGAACCCCACACTCAAGAAGGGTACAGTTGCTGTATGTGAGGCTCTCGCACAGGCTAACGCTACAACTATCATCGGCGGCGGCGACTCAGCTACAGCTGCTATCCAGCTTGGCTTTGCTGACAAGATGAGCCACATCTCAACAGGCGGCGGCGCTTCACTTGAATACCTTGAGGGCAAGGTACTTCCCGGTGTTGCAGCTATCGCTGAAAAGTAATCATATCAATAATAGGGCGGATAGATATATTCGCCCTAATTGCAATAAATGAGGAATCCGTTATGAAAAAATGTAACTGTGATTGCAAATTTACCGAGGAGCTCAAAAACAGCGGAACAGCGGTGTGGCTGTTTGCTGCTTGCAGTTTCCTCACTGGTGTCATCGTCGGTTTTCTTCTTTCTCCGATAAAGAAAGGCATAAAGATAGGTTGCAACAACGGCAATCAGACTTATGAAAAAGAACCCGATATGCTTCCGTATTACGATGATGATGAAATAAAATTCTGATAAAAGGAGTTAAAAGCCATGAACAAAAATCTCAGAAAGGCAATTATTGCCGGTAACTGGAAAATGAACAAGACTCGTCCCGAGGCCAAGGAGCTTCTTGAGGCTATCAAGCCTCTTGTAGCAAATGCCGAGGGCAAGATTGAGGTAATCGCTTGCGTACCTTTTACAAACCTTGAGACAGCTATCAATACTACAACTGGCAGTAACGTAAAGGTCGGTGCCGAGAACGTTCACTTTGAAAAGAGTGGCGCATTCACAGGTGAGATTTCTGCTGATATGCTTACAGAGCTTGGAGTAGAGTATGTTGTTATAGGACACAGTGAGAGAAGACAGTACTTCGGCGAAACAGACGAGACTGTTAACAAGAGAACTCTTGCAGCTCTCGAAGCAGGTCTCAAGCCGATCGTTTGCGTTGGCGAGCTCAAGTGGGAGCGTCAGTGCAACATTACTGAAGAAGTTATTGCACGTCAGATAAAGCTTGATCTTTGGGATGTAACAGCTGAGCAGGTAAAGAATGTTGTTATCGCTTATGAGCCTGTATGGGCTATCGGTACAGGTCTTACAGCTACACCCGATCAGGCACAGGAGGTTTGTGCGTTTATCCGTGCACAGCTTGCCAAGAAGTACGATCAGGCAACAGCTGACGCCGTAACTATCCAGTACGGCGGTTCTATGAACGCAGGCAATGCTGCTGAACTCCTTGCGCAGCCCGATATTGACGGCGGTCTCATCGGCGGAGCTTCTCTAAAGGCGGCTGATTTCAATACTATCGTTCAGGCAGCGGTAAACGGCTGAGATTATGGAAAATGACAGGCCGCAAAAGTCGAATTGGTATATAGCAAATATCATCGTAGGAATTGTCGGCGTCATGATGAGCTGTTTTGCAGGACTATGGCTGCTGTCTGTTATAGGTATAGTAGGATTTCTTATTATGCCCTTAACGACACTGTTTGTTCTGATACCGGTTTTGTATAAACAGTATCGTAATAAAGGCAAATTTCATAAGTCACTGTTGGCAGCGCGAATCACATTTGTTATTTTGCTTCTGATACCGCTTCCTTTGCCGTATATTGGTGTGAATTTCGAGCATGACAGCCAATTCTATGTTCTGAAGAAATTTATATACACATACGGAGTATATGATGTTGTTTCAGATATTGATGAGATGCTCCCGAAGCATTTGCCTGATGACTATCGTGATTATAAATTCAAAACACAACTTGGAAGCATTGCTCAGGACTATCATCCGTCGGCATATCTTATGTTTCATACAGATAGCGGGACTATTTCAGGTTATGAGGAACGGTTTGAGAAGCTCACGAATTGTGAAAAGAAAGATGCAGCATCTGAAAGACTTGTCAGAGATAAAAATAATGATATAGTTCAATATGCTTATCCGGAGGCTTTTCCTGACCATGTATTTATGTGGTTGGATGATGTACACAAGCAGGATCTGCTGAATGCCGAGAATGCAGTTATATACAGAATGACAGATACATATTACGGAAGAGGCTGTCTGATAGACTATGACAGCGGTCTTGTTGTTTACTGGACATAAGTAAGTAATTATTAAAGGGCGGAGCAATTCCGCCCTTAAATATGAAAGGAAAAATCATATGTCAAAGAAACCTGTAGCACTTATTATTATGGATGGCTTCGGTTACAATCCTGACACATACGGCAACGCCATTGCTGCCGCTAAGAAGCCTAATTTAGATAAGTATTTTGCCGAGTGCCCTAATACTATCATCGGTGCAAGCGGACTTGACGTTGGTCTGCCTGACGGACAGATGGGTAATTCCGAGGTCGGTCACACCAATATCGGTGCAGGACGCATCGTTTATCAGATGCTCGTCAAGATATCAAAGGACATCAAGGACGGCGTGTTCTTCAACAATAAGGCTATTCTCGGTGCAATGGACAACTGCAAGGAAAAGGGAAGCGCCCTTCATCTTATGGGACTTCTTTCACCGGGCGGCGTTCACAGCCATATGGAGCACCTTTACGGTATAGTTGAAATGGCAAAAAAGAATGGCCTTGACAAGGTTTATATACATGCATTCCTTGACGGACGAGATGTTCCTCCGTCATCTGCTGCCGAGTACATGGAGGAAGCGGTTGCAGAGCTTAACAAGATCGGTCTCGGTAAGATTGCTACTATATCAGGCCGTTTTTACGCAATGGACAGAGATAACGCATGGGACAGAGTTGAAAAGGCTTATGCAGCACTTGTTTACGGAGAGGGAGTTCAGGAGACAGATCCTGTACAGGCTATAAAGAACTCCTACGCAAATGAAGTTACCGACGAGTTCATGCTCCCCACTGTCATTGAGGGCGGAACTCAGATAAAGGCTGACGACAGCGTTATTTTCTTCAACTTCCGTCCGGACAGAGCAAGACAGATCACACGTTCATTTGTTGATCCGGATTTCAGTGGGTTTGAAAGAAGAAACGGCTTCTTCAATGTGAAGTTTGTCTGCATGGCACAGTATGACGCTACAATGCCGAATGTATCCGTAGCATATCCTCCCGAGCAGCTTACAATGACCATGGGCGAATACCTTGCAAAGCTCGGTAAGACCCAGCTGCGTATTGCCGAGACTCAGAAGTATGCTCATGTTACTTTCTTCTTTAACGGCGGTGAGGAAAGACAGTTTGAGGGCGAGGACAGAATACTTATAAAGTCGCCTGATGTTCCTACATTTGACCTCAAGCCCGAGATGAGCGCTTATGAGGTATGCGACGCTGTTTGTGAGGCTATCGACTCTGATAAGTACGATGTTATCATTCTCAATTATGCAAACTGTGATATGGTAGGTCATACAGGTATATTTGATGCAGCTGTAAAGGCTGTTGAGGCTACTGATACATGCGTTGGACGCATGGTAGAGAAGATACTTGCAAAGGGTGGTGCAGCACTTATCACTGCTGATCACGGTAATGCCGATAAGATGATGGAGCCTGACGGAAGTCCTTTTACCGCTCATACAACCAATCCCGTTCCGCTTATTGCTGTCGGTGTTGAGGGCGAGCTTATCGAAGGCGGAGTTCTTGCAGATCTTGCACCTACAATGCTTGATATTATGGGAGTACCTCAGCCGAAGGAAATGACCGGTAAGTCTCTCCTTAAAAAATAACAAATCGACCCTATTATATGTTATATAAAAACCCCCATGAATATCATGGGGGTTTTTAAGTGCCGCTGACCGGGGTCGAACCGGTACGGATTTTACTCCGAGGGATTTTAAGTCCCTTGTGTCTGCCTATTCCACCACAGCGGCTTTTATAAAAGACGGTATACCGCACAGTAACGATATACCGCCGTTTTATGGTCGAGGTGACAGGATTTGAACCTGCGGCCCCTACGTCCCGAACGTAGTACTCTACCAAACTGAGCCACACCTCGACAGCATTAATATTATACTACAAACGGGAAGTAATGTCAATAGGAATAATATTTATGATATTTATTTTTATTTTTTTACTATATATAAAGAGAGCAGCCTTTGGCTGCTCTCTGAGAATTACTTTATAACGATCGGCTCTGACCAGTAGTCCTGATTATATATATCAGAGAAACGATAGAGAATATGGCATTCACCATTGCCAACATCAGTATTGCTGATAGTGATCTTATCTCCGACAGTGACCTGATCACCGATGAAGTAGCTATCCTGATACTTCATATCATATGAATAGTAATCACATATGAAATCGAGTTTGTCTCCGGACTTTATCTCGGTGAGATTCTTGGCAACAGCCTGAGTTTCTCCGTCTACATAATCTGTTGAGGCACCTGCGATAAAGCCGTCTTCATCATTTATAAACTGGATTATAAGATTTACTCTTTCACCGTTAAGGAGAGCGGGCACATATCCGGAAATAATTGTATCCTTACCGCTCTTTGTTGTATCCGTATGATAATAGGCAACAACGTTTCCGTTGATAGAGAGCCAGTTCTTTTCTGTATCAGCAATCAGATTTCCGTCATCGTCAAAGCTGTAAATGTTATCAAGTCCAAGGTCGATATAACCAGTACCGTCATCATAGAACATATTAAGATCAAGCTTATGTACCATTTCCCACTGTGATTCGGGGAGGCTCATGGTATATGTGCCGTTCTTTTCAGTCCATGTAAGATTTGAAGCGTCAAAGTAATGACTTGCAAGGTAATCGGCTGTATTATCAGAATCAGAGCCTTCCATAAAGTCAGTATTGGTACTGTCAAGGCCTGCGATGTTTCTTCCGCCGCCTCCGAGGAAGCTTGAGAGAAGCGAGCCAATCATATCCGAATTGCCGGAAGAGCTTGACGATCCGCCGAGACCGAAAAGTGAACCGAGTGCTGTAGCTGTACCGCCAGCAGCGATCTGACCGCCTGTTTCGAGTTTAGCGAACTGCTTTATACATTTTGAATACTCGGAATCCATTCCGATCTGATTATATGTATTGCATGCTGTATCAACATATGAAGCACGCTGATACGGGAAATAAATCGATACTCCGTATGCGTTTGTCATATTTGTGGAGGTGCGGTTGTATTTTACAGCCTTCTTAAGTGATTCAGCTAGAGATTTAGCTTCGGGAGTGCCGATGTTCTCTGCAAGATTGACAAGGTCCACCTGGTCGATACGTGTGCTTTCGGCAAATTCTCTTGTGGCGTATCTCGCGTTGGAAATATCCTTGTACTCATCATTGGAGATCTTTGTGCTTATGGATTTGGCGAAAGCGTTAAGATCAGAGGGCACTGTATTTGAGAATTCTGCAAGATCGATAACGGAAAGGGTGGTTTTCTGACCTCTGCACTTCTTTGCGCATTCAGAAACAAAATCATCGACGATATTTTTTCCGATGTCAAGCGTCGGCATCGAAGTATCGCTTCCAAGCTTAGTAAGCCAGTTGGTATAATACCAGCCTATACCAGGTTCTGTTTCTTCAGATGCGATAAGATAGTCGGCATGTTCATTGAGCATAAGAGCGGTTTCAGCTGTTGCCATAAGGCAAGCGTCAAATCCTACAAAATCAAACTTGACACCGCCGCTCTTAAGAGCCTGATTCACACCTGCAAGGCTCATTGAACCACTGCTTTTATTCTTTTCGTCATATCCGTAGCCTGTTACCGATCCGCCGCCGTGATCCCATAAGATCAGTTCGTTTCTGTTGGCAGGGAAATTCTTTGCACAGAACTGAATAAACGATGCAAGATTATTAGGATCAGTCATGGCCTTACTGCCGGCGTCATCTACTATTCTTCCTATCTGACCTTTCTTTATCTGGTAGATCTGATTGACCTTATTGCTGATGCCGCTAACCTTCCATTGCGAGCAGCCGCCTGTAAATACAATGATATTTACATTATCGCCGAAGCTGGCGCTTCTCATTTCTTCCATATCGGATGAAGCCATACCGTATTTTGATTCAAGGTCAGTACCGCACATATATACCATAATGGTAACTACGTCCTGATTGTTGCCCTTGATTACAGTTCTTTTTTCGCGTGAACCTGTGGCAACGGAAGTATCTACCGTGCTGTCGCTTGTAGAGCTTCCGGGAGCGGTATCTGATGTACTGAAATCAAAGCCGGATGGAACAGAACCGATGTCTGTACCGCCGCTTCCGCCGGTAAGTGAACCGAGGAGATCGCCGAGACCGCCTCCGCCTCCGCTGCTTCCGCCGCTCATAAGCTTAAATATAATGAAACCGATTATAAGGAGCGTGATAAGTCCGCCGCCGCCAGCAGCAGCTCTTTTTGCTCCTCCGCCGCTTCCGCCGGTCGAACCGCCTGAATAGCTGCCTGAACCGACAGGACCTGTTCCAAGACCGTCACCTCGTCTATGTGCTCCGCTGCCGCCTGAGGTGACGTTTTTGCGCCTTCCTTGCGGCCTGTTCTGTTTAGGATCCATAATAACCTCCGTAATCATACTGTTTAGCAGGTTAAAACACCTGCACAAGTATATTTTACACGCTTTTAAAATAATTGTCAAGAAAAAAAGAGTTACAATTATTATTTTGTAAAAAAATAAGTTTAGAATAAAAATGCGGGGATATGTATTGAGTATTTGTTTATATCACTGATTTTATCGGAATAAGATTGAAAAATATTTAAGATATGATATAATAATGTTTATACTTGAAAAGGATGATAAATATGGAATTGAAAAAAATATTCACAAATAAAGCTGCATTGATTTTTTTTACGCTGATATGCTGTTTCTTATGGGGAAGTGCATTTCCTTTTATAAAACTCGGATACAGGTTTTCGGATATTGCAGGTAATGATACCGATTCGCAGATTCTTTATGCAGGTATAAGATTTACCGTTGCAGGCTTGCTTACACTTATGATAGGCAGCGTTATAGCGCAAAAGCCTTTATTAATCAATAAGTCCTCTTCAATAAAATCGGCAAAGCTCTCGGTATTTCAGACAGTGCTTCAATATACATTCTTTTATATCGGACTTGCAAGGAGTACTGGTACGAAAAGCTCTGTGATCACCGCTTCAAATGTATTTCTTTCAATATTAATTGCCGCATTGGTATTCAAAACAGAAAAACTCACTATCAGGAAGATTATAGGATGTATAATAGGTTTTTCAGGAGTTTTGCTGATAAACATGGGCGGCATAGAAGAGGGCTTCAGGTTTACGGGAGAAGGGTTTATCTTTCTTTCGGCGCTTTCCTGCGGCTTTTCAGCTGGATTGATAAAAAAATATTCCGTTAATGAAAACGCGACATTACTGAGCGGATGGCAGTTTGTGATCGGCGGAGTTTTTATGACTTTTATAGGACTTGTTTGTGGCGGACGTGTAAATCTTACAGGTGTAAAGAGTATATTAATTCTGATTTATCTTTCTTTTGTTTCAGCTGTTGCATTTTCACTCTGGGGAACATTGCTGAAGTATAATCCCGTTTCAAGTGTTTCGGTATTTGGATTTATGAACCCAGTGTTCGGAGTGATATTATCATACGTATTGTTGTCCGAAAAAAATGATATTGAATCTTGGAAGGTGGTATTTGCGCTTTTATTTGTATCATGCGGGATTATAATCGTAAATACGTCGTCCGGTAAAAAACGTAAAAACTAAATTTTTAAGAATTAATTGAAGAAATATTTGCTTTTTTTGACAATTTTTTGTGCTCCGCTAAGCCTTTCGGCGTGTGGGAAGGATCATATCATTGTTCCTGAGGAAAGTGGCGAGGAAAATAAAACTGTGGTCTATATTTCTCCGGCAGATTCAAACGTAGAGACTACCACGAATGAAAGTCGCAGCAGGAGAATTGATTACAGTTATAAAGTGAAATCTGTTTGGACAGCACAGTAAAAAATCGGCAGTTCGTTTTGAACTGCTTTTTTGTTTGCATTTCTGAAATAAATATGTTATTATATAATAAAAACATATTTAATGGAGCTGATTTGATATGACAAAAATACTTCTTGTTGAAGATGACAAGGAAATCGTCGCAAATCTGACGGATTATCTTACAACAGAGGGCTTTAGTGTTAAGAATGCAAATGGTCAGACTAAAGCGCTTGAATTGATATACAGCGAAGAGTTTGATCTTGTTCTGCTGGACATTTCTCTTGCAGATGGAAATGGCTTTGCAGTATGTTCGGCAATAAAGGCCGATACATGCCTTCCTGTGATTTTTCTCACCGCTTCGGGAGATGAATTCAGTACTGTTACAGGTTTTGATCTCGGTGCAGATGATTATATTGCCAAACCATTCCGACCTCGCGAGCTTATTTCAAGAATCAAGAATGTACTGCGATTGACAGGCTCTGCAAGCGCAATAGCTAAGCTCGGAGATGTTCTTATTGATACTGTAAAAGGCACAGCAAGTAAAAACGGAAGAGATCTTTTCCTTTCTGCTCTGGAGTATCGCTTGCTGCTTGTATTTATAAATAACCGAGGAGCGGTGATGACAAGGACAAAGCTTCTTGAATCTATTTGGGATATTGCAGGAGAATTTGTAAATGACAATACACTGACGGTGTATATCAAAAGACTGCGTGAGAAGATTGAGGACGATCCCCAAAACCCGACGATAATAAAGACAGTCAGAGGTCTTGGATACAGGGTGGATATATGATAAAGCTATTCAGAAATACTGAGTTTACACGTACGGTTTTGATCTTCTTGATTATATCCTTACTATCATTAATAGCAGTATTATTCTATGATGCAAAGCTTTTCCTTCCTGTATTACTGGTTTGTCTTGCTTTCAGTACAGTTCATATCGCTTCCGGATATTCGAGATACAAACGAATTTCTTTGCTTGCAACTGATATTGATAAGCTTCTTCACGGAGATGAGATCATTTCCTTTGAGAATTATTCGGAGGGAGAACTGGCTTTACTGGAAAGTGAGATTTATAAGATGACAGTAACGCTCAGGGAGCAGCAATCAAAACTGACGGACGATAAGGTGTATCTCGCAGATCTTTTAGCGGATATTTCACATCAGATAAGAACTCCGCTTACTTCTATAAACATACTTGTATCCATGCTTTCAGCGCCTGATATTTCTTATGAAAAGCGTGAACAGACGGTCCATAAGCTATATGGTCTTCTTTCGCGTATTGAATGGCTTATAACCGCTCTGCTCAAAATGTCAAAGCTTGATGCGGGAACTGTAAAGTTCAAATGCGAGGAGATAAGCATAAAGGAGTTGCTTGATAAGGCTTGTATGCCTGTCAGAGTACCGATGGAGCTCAGAGGACAGGAACTGATCATTGAGGCGGACGGTGACGTCGGATGTGATGTTGCATGGAGCTGTGAGGCAATAGGGAATATAGTAAAGAATTGCATGGAGCATACGCCCGATGGCGGCAGGATATATGTAAAGGGCAAGCAGAACAACCTCTATTCTGAGGTGATTATAAAGGACAGCGGCAGCGGTATAGATAAAGAAGACCTTCCTCATATATTTGAGCGTTTTTATAAAGGAAAGTCTTCGGAAGACAAGGGAGGATTCGGTATAGGTCTTGCCCTTGCACGAACAATCGTTACAGAACAAAACGGTACGATCAAGGCTGAGAATTCCGGTGACGGAGGAGCATTATTCACGATTAGGTTTTACAGATCAACGATTTAAAGCGGGAGATTTCCCGCTTTTTTCTTTGGTGACAAATTTGTTATTTTCAAGTCACTGTATAGTCATATTGAAGTGTTATCATATTATCATAAACCAAGAAAAGGAGCTGCTTTTATGGAAATCCTGAAAGTTGAGAATTTATGCAAGGTATACGGAAGCGGAGAAAATGAGGTCCGAGCGCTTGATAATGTAAGTTTTTCGGTACAGAAAGGTGAATTTGTAGCCATTATCGGACCGTCCGGCTCCGGTAAATCCACTCTTCTCCATATTCTCGGCGGCGTTGACAAGCCTACCTCAGGCAAGGTTTTTATGGACGGAAAAGATGTTTACGCTCAGAATGATGAGCAGCTTGCAATTTTCCGCAGAAGACAGGTCGGACTTATTTATCAGTTCTATAACCTTATACCGGTTCTTAATGTTACGGAGAATATAACTTTGCCCGTTCTTATGGACGGACAGCAGATAAATGACAGAAGACTTGAGGAGCTTCTTGAAACCTTGAAACTTAAAGGCCGCAAAAACCACCTGCCTAACCAGCTTTCGGGGGGACAGCAGCAGAGAGTTTCAATAGGAAGAGCTCTGATGAATGCTCCTGCCGTTGTTCTTGCGGACGAACCTACGGGTAATCTTGACAGCAAGAACAGTCAGGAGATCGTTGAACTTCTTAAGCTTTCCAATCAGAAATACAATCAGACGCTTATAATCATCACACATGATGAGAATATCGCTTTACAGGCAGATCGTCTGATCGCTATTGAAGACGGCAACATCACTCGTGATGAGGTGATACGTAAATGAATATTTTTAACAAGGTCACTCTGCAATCTCTCAGGAAGAACAGGATACGGACTATTGTCACAATAATAGGTATCATGCTTTCTACAGCATTAATATGTGCCGTAACTACATCTTTCGCTTCCGTAAGGCAGTATGCAATCAATTATTTTGAATATACTGACGGCAAATGGCAGGGAATGGAAAAAGATATTGATTATGAAACATTTAATATCATCAACAGCTCGGATGAAGTAAAGGATAAAGCTGTACTGAGTTACATAGGATATGCAGATATAGGAAGCGATAACAGTTATAAACCATATCTCTATATTTCAGGATTCAGTGAGGATGAAAGCGGGATTGCTCCTATCCATATTATTTCGGGACGTCTACCTCAGAACAGCGGTGAAATATTACTTCCCGAACACCTTGCGGAAAACGGAGAGGTAACCTACAGGGAAGGCGATATTCTGAAACTTGAAATAGGTGACAGAGTAGCTGATACGGATAAGATACTTGATATGGATCTTGACGACCTGCATTATATGGTCAGGGAGAATATTGATCTTATCGGTAAGTATACACTTAAACAAGATATTCCGCTTGTTGCTGTTGATGATGAATCGGGAAAGACTGTTTCGGCCGAAAAAATAGCTGTCAGAGAAATTCGTGAGTTTACGGTTGTGGGTATCTATTCCCGTCCTGAGTTTGAAGACTATTTTTCGCCGGGTTATACTGCACTCACAACTCCGGATGAGTATACCGAAGACGCACAGTATACCGTTTTTTATCGTATGAAGGATATTGGCAATATCTATAATTTTATGAATAAGAACGGGTTTGAGGGAAGAACCCACAGCGAGCTCCTGATGTTTAGCGGCGTTTCCAGGTATGCATCTTTTTATGGTGTTATATATGGATTGATAAGTGTGGTCATCGGACTTATCATGTTCGGTTCTATAATGCTGATATATAATGCTTTTTCAATATCCGTTTCGGAAAGAACCAAGCAGTTCGGCCTTTTGTCTTCAATCGGAGCCACAAAGAAACAGCTAAGAAAAATGGTCAGATTTGAGGCTACAGCGCTCAGCTTTATCGGTATTCCGCTGGGTATTCTCCTGGGTATTGTCGGTATGTGGATTACTTTTCTTGCTATAGGAAGCAGATTTTCTGCTTTTTCGGGAAATGCTTATCCTAAGCCTATGCGTATATGTTTATCTCCTTCGGCACTGATAGCTGCATGTGTAATCGCTTTTGTGACTATAAGAATATCTGCGTGGATACCGTCAACGAGAGCAACAAGAATATCGGCTGTTGAGGCCATTCGCCAGAATATTGATATTAAACAGAAGAAACATATAAAGACTCCAAAGATAGTATATAAGCTTTTTGGCCTTCCGGGAATGCTTGCACATAAATATTTCAAGCGCAGCAAAAAGAAGTATCGCTCAACTATCATAAGCCTTTTTATGAGCATAGTTTTGTTTATTTCGTCCTATGCATTCACCTCATATCTTATTGGGGCCGCCGGAGATGCAAATGAAACTTATGGTATGGATTATATATACTATCTTTATAATTCACCTGATGAAAGCGGAAAGAAAGTCGATGTTGATGACCTGCTCTCCAGAATAAAAAATACCGAATACATAAAAAATGCTGCTTATAACTCAATTGTATCCTCTGATTTCAGAATATCCGAGAAATTTATTAAAAAAGAAACGCTGAACAGTGAATCTGCACCGTTGTTTGATTCGGGGACGTGTAATCCTCAAAAGGACGGTTTCAGAGTTCTGGACGGAAATATATTTTTTGTTGATGATTCAACGTATAAGGCAGTTCTAAATCAATACGGATTGAGTGAAGAAAAATTCATGGATAAAAACGCTCCTCTCGGAATCGCAATTGATAATACTCTATCATTTGCGAAGGACACAGGCCGTATGATACGTACTGAATTCTTTGACTGTGAAGAATTCGAGATCAGCAAATTCACTTTCGATAAAATCGAAGGATACAGCTATCCTTATGTGGACGGAGATACCGTAATATATAACAGGGATGATTATAACGGCCAAAAGGAGGTACCTTTTGATGAATGCAGCAATGAGGTGACATTCCGTATCGGAAAAGTTATAGAAGAAGCTCCGTTCTTTATCAGTTACTGTGAAGGAAGTGTATTTATATATCCGTATAGTTCGATTGACACTTTCTTTGACGAAAAATCCGAAGATTTAAACAGTATTATTTACTCAATCACCTCAAAAGATACAGAAAGGGGATTTAAAGCGCTTGAAAGTATGATGAATGATATTAATCTTTCCACAGATTCCCTTTACAACTATTCTGAAGAGGTTGAGTCAAGACGAAGCACGATAATCATAGTAAAAGTATTCGCATACGGCTTTATAGTTCTTATTTCTCTGATAGCGGCTGCAAATGTTTTCAACACCATTACAACCAACATCAATCTCAGAAGAAGAGAGTTTGCTATGCTGAGATCTGTTGGCATGACAGCAAAGGGTATGCGGAAAATGCTTAACTTTGAATGTCTGTTGTATGGAACAAAAGCACTTCTGTACGGGCTTCCCGCTTCTGCCGGTGTTACATATCTTATATACAGGTCGATAAACAAAGGCATAGATACACCGTTTATGATACCGTGGAAAGCTGTCGGTATTTCTGTTCTGAGCGTATTTATCGTTGTATTCGCAACAATGATGTATTCAATGAGAAAGCTCAAGAAGGACAATCCGATAGATGCTTTAAAGAATGAGAACCTTTAAACTCACTTCGAGGTATTCAGATACAAAAACGAGTCTATCCTAAAATTTGTGTAAACCTCTGAAGTAGTGTATAATAGAAGAGACACTACTTCGGAGGTTTTAATTATGAGCAGAAGGCGAAGAAACGAAACAGAAGAGCAGCGTGCAAGAAG
>Ga0129307_1000451_pt1 | contig 63745 bp, 63 predicted proteins | sample P1105metagenome_FD_94437 | JGI IMG/M metagenome (GOLD analysis project Ga0129307, IMG submission 94437) | Capybara group fecal microbial communities from Wisconsin, USA - P1105 metagenome | ecosystem: Host-associated > Mammals > Digestive system > Large intestine > Fecal | place: USA: Wisconsin... | reverse complement strand
CAGATTCGGCCTCCTACAAGAAGCTCAAATTTCTCGAAACTGCAAAACACTACGTATCAGAAAGGAGAGAAGGCTCTCCTCCCACGACTGAAGTCACGGGTGTCCGAGCCTAAATAACATGAAGTCAAAGAAACTGACTGCCGGAGCTGTACTGCTTGTACTGTTCCTGATCCTGATCGTCCTGATCAAAACGGTGGACGTGCAGCCGGTCGGGCCTGAAAATTCGCAGATCGGCCTGGCAGCGCTCAACACCGGATTTCACAACCTGACCGGACTGCAGATGACGCTCTATAAGATCACCCAGGTGACAGGATACCTTGCGATCCTCTCGGCGCTCATCTTCGGGGCCTGGGGCGTGTGGCAGCTGGTGCAGCGCAGAAGCATTGCGAAGATGGATAAGGATATTCTGCTTCTGGGCGGACTGTATGCTGCGCTTGCCGTCTGCTACTTATTCTTTGAAAAGTGCATTATCAATTACCGCCCTGTGATTCTGGATGAAGGCCTGGAGGCTTCCTTCCCGTCGTCGCATACCATGCTGGCGATGTGTCTGATGCTCGCAGCCATGGAACAGCTCAGAAGGCGGATGAAGGATCAGCCGCTCGGCCGGATCCTCAGCATTGTCTGCGCGGTGCTGCTGGCGGTGACGGTGATCGGAAGACTGCTGTCCGGCGTGCATTGGCTGACCGATATTCTGGGCGGCCTGCTGCTGGGCGGTGCTCTGTATCTGTTCTATGCGGGACTCATTGATCTGCTCAGACAGCGCGGCAGAATCTGACACAGGATGAGAAGAGAAGGTGCTCGAAATGGGCACCTTTTTCTATTTGGAAAAAAAGCCGGAATTGCCTTTTTTCAGCGGCGTGCTATAATAGTTAAACGAAACTAACTGTCATGTAGTTTCGGATGCGTGATGAGCATGCTGTGTGGAAACAGGGAAGAAGGGAAGAGGTTTTGAAAAAGAATCATCTGCCGCTGTTCGGCGTTGGACCTGTCTATGCCATCGTGATTGTTCTTGTGACGGTGCTCGCGGTTGTACTGAAAAGCAGCCTGCCGTCTGTGATGCCGTCGCGGACCATTCAGATCATCATGAAACTGATTGGATTTTTCATGCTGGTGCTTGCAGGCTGTATCTGGGTGATGGCGGCAGTGGTCTCAAAGATCGATGAGCATATCCTGAAGAATGAACTGGTGACCGACGGCATTTACGCCTGGGTCAGAAATCCGCTCTATGCCGCTTTTCTTCTGGGCTGCACAGGGATTCTTCTCATTGAGGGCAATCTTCTGCTGCTGCCTCTTCCAATCCTGTACTGGGCCTTTCTGACCGTGCTGATGCGGCATACGGAAGAAAAGTGGCTGCTGGCGCGATACGGGGAACCTTACAGAGCGTACTGCCGGACTGTGAACCGGTGCATTCCATGGTTTCCAAAGCGCAGAGGAAAAGTGGAAAAGCAGAAAGAAAGGTGCATTTCCGTGAGAAGAGACAGAAAAACGAGGGCGGTCATGCTGCTGTGCGGTATGCTGGGCTGCGTGTGTTTCGGAACAGGCGACTGGCTGATGCTGTTTGGAGATCCCGCGTCAGACGCTGCACTATCCTGGCTGACGGAAGGCGTACGGACCATGGCCGGGTGGCGTTTGAATCTGGCGATGGTGCTCGCATTCCCGGGCATTGTGCTCTATGGGATCGGTCTGTTCGGCATGGAAAACTATATTCCCCGGGAGAAACCGCGCAGGGCATACCACTATCTGAATATCTTCGGCATGCCCCCATGGATTGCGCTGCACCTGTTCTATGTGATGATCCTGACCCTCTGGACGGTTTCCGGTGACAGTGCCCTGTGCGTACAGCTCTACGACCGCCTGAAATGGATGATCCCGCTTAGCATGGCTGTGATGCTCCCCGTGTTTGTCTGGTGGACTGTCATTCAGGGTGTGGGCAGCACCGTTTTTCCAAGAGGCATGGCTTGTGCCAATGTCATCGTGATCTATCTTCTGCTGAAGGGGATTTCCCTGTGCATGCCGGTCTCAGCATTCCGCATGGGATTTACCAATGCACTGATGAGTGAAAGCATGATGATCTGGTTTGGCATTGCGCTGGTCTGGGATCTCAGGAGGTTGTCATGAGTGCGGAAGTGATCTGCGGGATTCTGATCCCGTTTTTGGGAACATCGCTCGGCGCGGCCTGCGTTTTCTTCATGAAGCGGGATTTCGGGAGGCCGGTTCAGCGTGTATTGACAGGGTTTGCAGCGGGTGTGATGGTGGCTGCGTCGATCTGGAGTCTTCTGATCCCGGCCATGGAGAAATGCGGAGAGATGGGGCGGCTGGCCTTTATTCCTGCAGCTGCAGGTTTCTGGATCGGCACGCTGTTTCTGCTGGTGCTTGACCGGGTGATCCCTCATCTCCATATGCATGCCCAGGAGGCAGAAGGACCGAAAAGCACACTGCAGAAAACAACCATGATGCTGCTGGCCGTGACATTGCACAATATTCCGGAAGGGATGGCGGTGGGTGTTGTGTATGCAGGATGGCTGTCCGGAGACATGAACATCACCATGGGCGGCGCAATGGCTCTGGCGATCGGCATTGCGATCCAGAACTTTCCGGAAGGCGCCATCATATCCATGCCGCTGTACGCGGAAGGCATGAAAAGGAACCGGGCCTGCCTGGCGGGGATCCTGTCCGGGGCAGTCGAGCCGGTTGGAGCGGTGCTGACAATGCTTGCGGCAGGTCTTGTGGTCCCGGTGCTCCCGTACCTTTTGAGCTTTGCCGCCGGTGCGATGATGTATGTTGTGGTGGAGGAACTGATTCCGGAAATGTCAGAGGGCGGCCATTCCAATCTGGGCACGGTGGCATTTGCAGCCGGTTTTACGGTGATGATGGCGCTCGATGTTGCGCTGGGATAAAGGGGGACGCATATGGCAGCACTTTCACTGAAATATCGGCTGATCAGAAAGGCAGTGCGTCTTTTGGGGATCAAAAAGACTTTTCAGCAGCCCCCGGAAGTTCTTCTGGAAAGGGCCCGCAGGGAAGCAGTGCAGGTCAGGATTCCGCATCTGGAGGATGCACGCATTCGGACGGAGGTCAGGGAGATCGGCGGCGCGAAGGTGGTAGTTCTGATGCACCGTGAGCAATCTGCAAGGGCCTGCCTGTTTCTCATCGGCGGAGGGATGAGCCGGCATCCCAGACCTTCTGCCGTGAAGAAAGCGCTGAAGATGGCACTGGCAACCGGAAGGGACATGATTGTCCCATACTATCCGCTTTGCATTGACGGGACCATTGACCGGACGTATGAAATGCTGTATACCCTCTATCAGCGTCTTCTGGAAGACTATCAGCCTGAAAAACTGATGATTGCCGGGTCCTCGTCCGGCGCGAACCTTTCCCTGGGACTGATTTCGCATATCCATGCGATGGGAGATGTCTGCCCGCTGCCGGAAAAGGTGTATGCCTCCTCTCCGGGGGAATGCATCGACAGGGAAGAAATCCGGGAAAAAGCTGAAGCGCTCAATGCAAAGGATGTTGTGATTGACGTAAAGTATATGGACAGCGCGAAGGCCATGATGACAAAAGGAAAGGATATGCCGCCCTACATGCTGTATCTGGAGGATGGGCACTATCGGGGGCTCAGGGAGGTTTATCTGTGCTATGGAAGCGATGAGGTCCTCTATGCTGCCTGCGATCCGGTCGTGCAGGCACTGAAGCGGGATGGAGTCAGAGTCAGGCTGGAAATCGGGAAAGGCATGTTCCACTGTTATCCGTTTTTTCCGATGGTCAGGGAATCAAAAGAAGCCTGGGATCGCATGATCGCCTATATCAGAGAATGAAGGAGAGGGGAAAAAGCGATGGGACTGATGAGCAGAATATTTGGCAACACGCGCAGACCGGAAGGATGGATCGGCCGTCTGATGGTGACAGGCATGAACGGGGGCAGTCATGCAAAGCTTGCCGTCTGGGGACTTTTTCATGCGCCTTTCCAGGGGGATGAAACGGTGCTGGACATTGGATGCGGCGGAGGTGCGAACATCGGCCGCATGCTGAAACTGTGCGGGAACGGTCAGGTGCATGGTCTGGATTACTCGCCGGTTTCTGTGGAAACTTCGCGAAAAGTCAATGCGAAGGCGATCCGGGAAGGAAGGTGCACGGTCACAGAAGGGAATGCTGCGGATCTTCCGTTCGGGGACGCCGTGTTTGACAGGGTGACGGCTTTTGAAACTGTGTATTTCTGGCCCGAACTGGAAGCTGCTTTCCGGGAAGTGCATCGTGTCCTGAAACAAGGAGGCATTTTCCTGATCGTGAATGAATCGGACGGTAAGCACAAAAAATCCACCCGGTGGACAGACATCATTGAGGGCATGCATGTCTATACCGGAGAGGACCTCCGTGTGGTGCTGCTCCGCGCAGGGTTTGAGGCGGTGGAGATCGACGATGACGAACAGCACGACAGGCTGTGTGTGAAGGCCGTCAGGTGAGGATGGCATCGGATGAACAGGGGCATGCATATTTTTGCAGAACCACTTGACAGGAATCCATGAATCGAATAGAATATGCTCATGGGTTAGATATATCTAACCTAAAAACAGGTGCCATGTCGGGATCCGGCATGACCTTTCTTTCAAGCCTGAAGTTAGACAAAACTAACCAGATGGAGGATGCCATGTCCGACGAAATGGTGGTCCGCCAGTGTGCTCCGACACTGGCCTCAATCAAGACAGGAAGCCTGTTCAATGCCCCGTTTGACACCCGGGAAGAAATGCAGCAGTCGATCAGGCGGCTGAATCAGATGCTGAGAGCATACGGGATTCGGGTTCTGCCTCTGAGATGGGTGAACGGGAAAGCACTGATCTATCTCTACAGGCCTTCCAGACTGGCCCGGGATCTTCAGGACAAGACCGCGCAGAGACTGCTCAGGGAGTGCGGATATACCTGCGGGGATCCTGACAGATGCATTTGCAATCTGATCATGCGGCTGTCGAGCGGAGAGGATTTCCCGCATGAGATCGGACTGTTTCTCGGGTATCCACCCAGGGATGTGGAGGGCTTTATGTACACTCGGGATACCTGCCTGCTGTGCGGTCTGTGGAAGGTATACCACAATCCGGAAAGCGCGCAGGAACAGTTCCGGAAATGCAGGGCATGTACCAGAACCCTGCTTTCCAGACTGCAAAACGGCAGCCGGCTGGAGCAGCTGGCGGTGGGATCATAAGACTCTGACACGGCATACAGTATGCTGTGATCGGATAGAAAAGGAAAAGGATGGGAGAAACATGAGCAAAGTTGCAGTGATCTATTGGAGCGGCACCGGCAATACACAGGCCATGGCAGAAGCCGTGGCGGAAGGTGCCAGGGCGGCCGGAGCGGATACGGACCTTCTGACTCCTGCTGATGTGTCCGATGTCTCCGGATATGATGGTGTAGCACTTGGCTGCCCCGCGATGGGAGCGGAGGAACTGGAAGACAGTGAATTTGTACCGTGCCTGGACAGCATTGAAGGCGCACTCGCCGGGAAAAAGGTTGCCCTGTTCGGTTCGTACGGCTGGGGTGACGGGGAATGGATGCGTTCCTGGGAAGAGCGCTGCGCGGAAAAGGGCATTGCGCTGTGTACACAGTCTGTGATCTGCAATGAGGCTCCGGATGACGAGGCTGCAGCAGGATGCAGAGCACTGGGTGCTGCGCTTGTCTGAGTTTCTGGAAGCCATGAAGGGTTCTTTCACAGAGGCCGGCTGATGGCGTTTGGATGCACGTGCCCCGACCTTCGGCACGATAATGTCAGTCAGCAGGCGGGTGATTCTGCAGGCCATACGGGTGACGTATGGCTTTTTTCAGTTTTTCTTTTTTCCGGGGCGCGGGGGAGTGCGTTCCGTCATTGCTCTTTCTGCATCGGTCTGATAAGATGCAGCGGTAGAAAAGAAAGGGCGGTGGAATGAATGCGGTGTTCCGGAAAAAACGGGAAAGCCGGCCGCAAATGGATGCTGCTGATGCTGGTCCTGTTTATGACAGCGCAAATGACCTGTGTGTATGCCCAGACAACCGCCATGATTGCAGATCTTCATATGACAGCGGATCAGGAGGCGTTTGCAGATACGCTCATGGCCATTGAGCAGATGGCCGTCCGGAGCGACGGGCTGATGTTTCTCGGCGACAATACCAATAACGGGCGGCTGGAGGAGCATTCCGCATTCCTGGCCTGGCTGGATGATGTGGAGAAGAGGACCGGAAAACCGGTCTATGTGATTCCCGGGAATCATGACCTGACGGGGGATACATCACCGGCCGTGTTTGCGGCAAGGTATGCCCGTTTCGGCAGAGAGGACGCGTTTGAAAAGGATCCGGACAGTGCAAGCTATGCGGTCATGACGCCGGGAGGAAGCTGTCTTCTGATGCTGGATACCAATGCGTATGATTCTTCCTCAAGGATGACGGAATACGGAGCAACCAGCCCGGGCCTTGTCTCCTGGGCAGAAAAGGTTCTGCAAAGCCTGCCGGAAGGCACCGATGTGATTGCCTGCGGGCATTATCCGCTTTTTCCGTTCGGGGATGGAAGGGACAGCACAAGAAATGCGCAGCAGATGGCTGCTGTGCTTGAAAAATACGGTGTGCGGGTCTATTTCTGCGGACACCGGCACAACAATTACACGCTGTTTTCAGACGGCTTGCGGCAGATCAATGTGGGCGTTCCGACAAGCTATCCGGCCTGGGCGGGGACAATCACACGGGAAGAGGAAAACTGGCATTACCGGGTGGCTTCGCTGTATGATCCGCAGGGGAGTCTCTGGCTGGAAATGAAGGAGAATGCGAGGATGCTGGGGGAACGCATGGCGTCCGGTTCTCTTGAAGGGACGGCCTATGCGGGCGATGAGGAAGCCATTGCATGGTTTACGGAAGCGTTCATGGCTGAACTCGACAGCAGTATTGGCAGGCGCAGCGCGGAATTCCTCGCACAGCCCGGATGTGAAAAGTGGAGAAAAGCCAAGGTCAGGGCGGTGACCCGGGAATGGATTCTCGGGGTCCTGGAAAGCGCGCCGGAGGATGTCACGGATCTCCTGATTCCGGTGCATCCCTGAAGCAGAAGCATCTTTTCCGTGCGTCCGGAGTATGATATGATGCACTGTGTCTGAACAGACTTTTGACAGGAGACGATGATGATGAAACATTTGATTTCCATGATGCTTGTCCTTCTGATGGCGCTGAGCCTGCTTGGCAGTGCCGGTGCACAGGCCGGGGTGGATGTTTCCACCCTCTACAAGGACAGGGATCTCAACGATCAGTGGGATGCGGAAGAAGTGGAAACGATCCGCCTTTCGGAAAGCGGAGCAGAGGTCTCGGATACACAGGCCGTCATCGTGGAGAACCAGACAGTGACCATCCGTGAGGAAGGCGACTACCTGCTGACCGGAACGTGGAAAGGCCAGATTGTGGTCGATGTGGGCGAAGAAAAAAAGGTCCGCCTGATTCTTCAGAACGCAGTGATCGACAGCCCCGCCGGCCCGGCTGTCTTTGAGCAGTCCGCCGATAAACTGGTGCTGACGCTTGATGCGGGGAGCGTGAATACACTCTCTGATCATACCCAGCAGATTGTCGGTTCCGAAACCGCTGCTGCGGCTGTCTATGCCCAGGATGACCTGTCGATCAACGGGACCGGGAAACTTGTGATCGAAGGCGCGGCAAAAAACGGCATTCACTGCAAGGCTGACCTGGTGATTGCGGACGGAGAACTGCAGGTGACATCGGTCAACGATGCGATCAAGGGCCGCAATTCCGTGCTGATTCTCGGGGGCAGCATTTCCGTGGTCTCCGGCGGCGACGGGATTTCCAGCAACCGGGACAACAAAGAGGACAAGGGCTGGGTCATCGTGGAAGACGGCAGGCTGAACATCAGAACCGGGGACGGCGCGATCAACGGCAAACAGAAGAGTGCCGCTTCACGTAAGGGACTGAAAGCTGTGACCGACCTGACGATTCTCGGCGGCGAGCTGGTTCTGGACACAGAGGATGACGGCCTGCATGCAGGAAACGTGATCATCACAGACGGCCGTATCGACATTTCCACCGGGGACGAGGCCATTCAGGCGGATGACCGCGTCAGCATCAGCGGCGGGGACATTGTGATCCGCCTGTGTGATGAGGAGATCAAGGGAGAAGATGTTGAAGTGGCGGATGGGATCATCCGCTCAGAGGACTGAGAAAGAGCGTAACGCTGAACGGGGGGGACAACGGGATGGATACGACAGTCGATGTATCTCAGGTGGAAGAGGTCATCAATATCGCCAAATCACAGACACCGCAGAAAATCATTTCCGCTGTGATTGTTCTGGTGGTTGGCCTGATTCTGTCAAGACTGGCTGTAAAGCTGATCAACCGGCTGCTGGAAAAATACAGGGTTGTGCCTTCGGTGACGAGCATGCTGCGCACCATGATCCGGTTTGTGATTGACCTGATTGTGGTCATGATTGCAGCGAATGTGCTGGGCATCCCGGTCACATCCTTTGTGGCGGTTTTCTCTGTCATCGGCATTGCCATCTCTCTGGCTGTGCAGGGCGTGCTCAGCAACCTGGCCGGCGGACTGATCATTCTGACGGTGAAAACCTTTGAAATCGGACAGTTTGTTGAGACGGACGGATACTCAGGCACGGTCAAGGACATCAATCTGATGTATACACGTCTGCTTGCGCCGGACGGCCGCGTGATCTTTGTGCCGAATTCCACAACCTATACCAGCCGGATCATCAACTATTCCATGAATCCGCAGCGCCGCATTGAGCTTTCCGTCTCGGCCTCCTATGACAATACGCCGGAGGAAGTGAAACAGGCACTGATGAAAGCGGTAAAGCGGATCCCGCAGATTCTTTCGGACCCGGAACCGGTGGTCCACCTGGAAAACTATGGTGACAGCGCAATCCAGTATACCCTGTGGGTCTGGGTCAATGGGTCAGACTTCCTCAATACCAAGTACCGCCTCAATGAAGAGATCTATACGGCATTCAAAGAAAACCATGTTGAGATGACCTATCCGCATCTTCGGGTGCATATGGAAGGGAAAGAAGACATCCGCTGAAAAGCAAAAACATCACCCCGGCCGGGGTGATGTTTTTTGTATGCGGATTACTTGAAGACGGCTTCAACGGTGATGCTGTCATCGACTTCTGGAAGCCGGAAGGTTTTCACGCTGGAATAGAAGCTCATATAGACGCCGTTGATTTTCCAGCCGGCCAGTTTTTTGCCTTTGGGGATGCTGGCTGTAATCACGACGTCCACAGGGTCATCGAAGCGGACCTCGGAATATCTGCTGCCTGAACCTTTTCCCTTTTTGTTGGGGAACTGGATGTAAGCTCCGGATACAGTGATGCTGAGGAGGCCTTCACCGTAGGTTGTCGGTGCTTCGGTCGCTTTGGCAGTGGCCTTCTTTTTGTATGGTTCCGGGGCGGTATTGGAGAGATAGCGCCATCGGATATAGCCCTGTTTTCCATTGTATGTCACATAGGCTGCGAGCTCAGTGGACTTATCGTCATCAAAGGTGAGTCTGGTTCCATAGGGAATCTGGGCCAGAACAGAATTGTCCACCTCGCTGCGCAGGTTCACGGTTTTCCCGTTTGATGTTTTGACATAGCATGTGCCTGCAAGAGCGGGGAGTGCAGTGGAGAGGATCAGGAAAACGATCACAGTGTACAGAAGCAGCTTCTTCATTTTTTTATGCCTCCTTTTTCTGAACGTATTATATCGGAAGCTGAAAGGCAGGGCAACACATAACGGAAAGGAATGACCGTTTTTTTCTCTTCTGTGCCCGTCTGTTTCCTGATATAATCGGACAGGGAAAGCGTAAGGCGGTTATGTGCGCAAAACGAACCGACAGACGGAGGTGTACGCATGGATCAACGTTCATTTATTCTCGGGATGATTACGGCATTTTGTGAATGTGTTGCTGCAGGGTGCAAGGATCTTGCCCTGTCCCCGCCGCTGACGCATGAGGTGTATACACAGGTCCATGAAGAGGCGGAGGAGCTCATCGCCCGACACGGACTCATTTCTGCGCACGAGGAGAACCCGGAGCTTCCGGAGAATGAGCGGTTCGAATGGATTCTGATTGCTGCGAGGCAGGAGACGCTGCGCCGGTATAAAGCGCTGAGGGCAGAAGGCCTTTCTCCTGCACGCTCCCTGAAGCCGTTCTCGGAGCTTCTCAGTTATAACGCGGAGAAAAGCGTTTCGACAGGCTACGATGCTTACCGGGTTTACTTTGGATTGTGACGGAAAGAAAACAGCGCGATACGGAAAAGAGGAATCCGCATGACAAGCGTCATGGAATTCCTCTTTTTTTCACTCAGTGCAGCAGCTGCCCGGACGTCCCGGCTTCAAGCGCGTCAGATTTTTCATAGGCAAGCCGGGGATCGTTATCCTCCTCGACGTAGATGGTTCCGCAGTGGACAAACCCCAGTTTTTTCAGCATGTTCTGCATGACCCGGTTATCCCCGTGTGTATCAATGCGCAGATGGCCGCACTGCGCATAGGCCCAGTTGATGCAGAAAGAGCCGATCCCTTTCTCGGAACCGTTCGAGGCAATCCGGTGAACGACGCCGTATGCACTGTCATCGCGCCAGCTGCCTTCTGTGATGTTCCTGTAAGTCGGCTCAATATCCTCTCCCTGAACAAAGAAGAAGGTGCCGATCACGCCCCCTGCGGAATTGACGCAGACATAGCTGTGCCCTTCCCGGATATCTCTGTGCAGCAGTGCTTCGGGCGGCCAGTTTGTCGGCCCCCACTGATTGGGATTCCCGTGCTCTGACATAAATCGCCGCGCATACGCATAGATTTCCATCATATCTGGAATATCCTGCTCTGTTGATTTCCTGATCTGCATGTCCATCACCTGCAATCCAATGTCATCCACACATGAGGGATGCCGTCTTCCAGAAATTCGTCGGATGTAACCCGGAAACCTTCCCGTGCATAGTATCCCACGGCATAGGTCTGTGCTTCAAGGAGGATACGCCGGGGCTGCATTCTTTCGCGGACCACTTCGATTCCTTTTTTCAGAAGCTTTCCGCCCAGCCCGGTTCCGTGGTGCACGGTGAGCACCCGTCCGATCTGAACCGTTTCAGGGGAAGGAATGAAGGCCCTGAGGTAACCGAGTACGTTTCCGTCCTCCTCGTAGAACATGTGCAGACTTTCACGGTCACGGTCATCGATATCCTGATAGGGGCAGTTCTGCTCCACAATGAAGACAGCGCACCGGGCTTTCAGTATTTCGTAAACCTCCCTGCCGGTCAGTTCATCGAACGGTTTGCACTTGAAAATCATACCGCATCACGGCTCCTCTCTGTGTGCCGAAACAGTATACATGATGAAAAATGAAACGAAAAGAACAGCAGGCAGATTTCTTGGGAATCAGGAGCGCAGGTGCAGAGAAAAAACAGCAGGAAGCCGAAGCTTCCTGCTGCCGGGGTGATGCGGGTGGGAGCCGCATCAGGAAGGGAAGGGGAAAGGAGAATATCTGAGAAAAGTCTGGTTCAGGCAGGCCGGCGGTTGAGATGATATCCGTCGTGTTTCCGTTTCTTGTAATCGCCCGGGGTCATACCGACCTCCGCGAGGAAGGAACGATGGAAGGTGCGGGAGTTGTCATATCCGCAGGCGTAGGTGACTTCCTTGATGGAATAGGCAGGATTCTGCAGAAGGGTGCAGGCATATTCAATGCGCATGCTGTTGATGAATTTCCGGAAATTCATATGCAGGCGCTGGGAGAAGATGTGGCTCAGATGGCTTCTGCTGATGCCCATGGCCAGGGAGACACTGTCGAGCGTGAGGGGTTCCTGAATATGGTCGGAGATATACAGAAGAACACGGTGAATGAGATTGCTGTCCACATAGGCTTCGAGCGGATCGAGCTGCATATGCGGCATCAGCAGCGCAAGAAACAGATGGACATAGGCGGTGATCTGCGGGGGATAGTCGGACGGAATATTGCGCAGGGTCCGGATGATCTGTCTGAGTTCCGTATCGTTTTCACTGACATGATAGAACGGGGTTCTCGGCAGTGTGGTTTTAAAGCAGGTCCTGAATTCATTGATCAGGTCGGGATTCATGCCGATGCACATGGAGCCGTCTTCTTCGGAAGCGCCTTCATAGCTGTGGATGACCATGGGAAAGATCAGGAGAATATCTCCGGGCGTGAGGAGATAGGAGGTGCCGTTGGCGGTGATCTGCTGCGTGCCGGATTCCACATACACGATTTCAACGCCTTCATGGACATGGGCCGGATACATAAACGGACATGCAGGGCCGACGAACAGATCGCTGTGTTTATGTTCAAAAATCAAGGGCCGTTCCCTCCTGATCTTGTATTTCGATGTATCATGCACAAAGATTATATCTTTATTCCGGTGGATTGAAAACGAAAAAGCTATTTTTGTCCCCCTTATGGATAAAAATGGGATTTCTGCGGGATGGAGGAATCATTGATTCTAAGACGAATGGAGGCCGGAAGAAGCTATTTTTGTCTGTTATCAGGGGAATATTGTCCTTGAAAGCAGCCGTCGTGAGCACTATATTGTGGATGAACAGGCCGCAGAAGATCCGATTCGCGGCGGCACAGAGAAAATCTGAATCCCAACCCATTGATCAAAACGGCATCCTTTCCGGGATGCTTTTCATGAGGAGGTTATACCATGGATAATATGAAGCAGGTGACCAACCCCTATCTGCCTTTTTGGGAATACGTTCCCGACGGCGAACCATATGTATTTGGAAACCGCGTGTATGTATACGGCTCGCATGACTTTTTCGGCGGCGACGTCTACTGCATGGGCAATTACATGGGCTGGTCTGCCGATGTATCCGATCTGGGGAACTGGCGCTGTGAGGGTGTGATCTACCGCAAGGAGCAGGACCCGGAGAACGGAGACATGCAGGGCAACCTGTATGCCCCGGATGTCACGGTGGGCCCGGACGGACGGTACTATCTGTACTATGTCCTCTCCAGCAGGAGCATTGTTTCCGTGGCGGTCTGTGATACGCCGGCCGGCGAGTATCAGTTCTACGGCTATGTCCATTATCCGGACGGAACCAGGCTGGGTGAAAAGGAAGGGGACGAACCGCAGTTTGATCCCGGTGTTCTGACCGAGAACGGGAAGACCTACCTCTATACCGGGTTCTGCGGTGGCGGCGACCGCTCCAGGCACGGCGCCATGGTGACGGTTCTGGGCGAGGATATGCTGACGGTGGAAGAAGCTCCCCGTTTTGTAGCGCCTGGCGTCATGTACTGCGAAGGCACCGGCTTTGAGGGCCACGCATTCTTTGAGGCTCCATCCATCCGCAAGCGCGGCAATCTGTACTATTTCATTTATTCATCCATTCAGTTCCATGAACTGTGCTATGCCGTTTCCATCAGCCCGACAGAAAACTTCGAGTACAAGGGCGTCATCATCAGCTCCTGCGATATGGGTATTGACAGCTATAAGCCCAAGGACAAGCCGATGTATTACACGGCCAACAACCACGGCAGCATGACGCAGATCGGGGACGACTGGTATATTTTCTATCATCGTCACACCAACGGCACCAATTATTCCCGCCAGGGCTGCTTTGAAAAGATCCGCTTCCGGGAAGACGGAACGATCATTCAGGCGGAAATGACATCCTGCGGAGGAACGCCGCTCCGGGGCGAAGGCACCTATCCTGCCTATATTGCCTGTCACCTGTTCACGGACACGGATATGACGTATATTCCGTGGTCCGGCTGGATGGACGACCGCTTCCCGAAGATCACCCAGACCTGCGGGGACGAGGATATGGAACGCATGGCATACATTGCCAATATGCGGTCCTCGGCGACGGCAGGCTTCCGGTATTTTGACTGCCGAGGCGTCCGGCGTATTTCGATCCGCACCAAGGGCTATGCATCCGGCGAGGTGGAAGTGCGGACGGCATGGGACGGGGATGTGCTTGGCACCTTCCCGATCGCCTACGCCAATGTCTGGCATGACACGGAAGCGGAGATTGCGATTCCCGACGGTATACAGGCCCTGTATTTCACCTTTAAGGGCCGGGGACACATGCAGTTTGCATCCTTTACCCTCAGCAGATAAGGAAGCAGCGCAGGAAAAGCATGCCCGCAGCAGAATCCGAAATGGCAGCTGCTGCGGGCATGTTTTCTGTTTTTGAGAAAGTCAGATATCGCTTACTTCTTTTCAAGTCCTTCGTACCATGCGATGGCTCTCTGCGTCCAGCCTTTCATGCAGCTGAAGCTTCCGTCAGCAAACCCGTGCCCGCCGGTGGGCCCGATCTCCAGACGGCAGGGGATCTGCAGCTTTTCCAGGGCTTTTGCCAGCAGGCGGGAATGCTCCGGCGGCACAAGCGTGTCTTCAGCTGCGAGGAACAGTGCACTGGGCGCGAAACCTTCGGCATGCTCGGGAATCTCATAGCACATGGTGGAAGCTGTCTGGATATCGCAGCCGTAAAGGCGTATGGAACGCTCCGGTTTGAAAGCGTTGTCCCGGATGCACAGCTTCCAGCTGGTAACCGGATAGACGGGGAAACTGGCCTGGGGCTTTGGAAGGCCGAAGGCGGCATAGCCTTTTTCCAGTACATTCCACAGGCAGATCAGGTAGCCGCCGGCAGAGAATCCGCAGGTGATATACCTGTCCCACTTGACGGAGAACTGATCGGCATGCTCCCGGATGAACCGGACAGCCTGCGCAAAGTCTTCCATGTTTTTATCCAGCAGACGTTCTTCCCCGATGACGCGGTAGGTGAGGATAAAGACGTGATACCCGAGATCATTGAACTGAGCAGCCACGGGCCAGCCTTCTGTCAGGTTCCAGACATTGACAAAGCCGCCGCCCGGCACCAGCAGAATGTACGGGCGGGTGGAAGCGGCAGGGTCTTTGGAAGGAAACCAGACCAGGCTGACGCCGGTCTTCACCGGATCTGCTGCGCACGCCTCCGGACTGTAGAGGCTGTAATACCATTCGCCGCTGTCAGCGGCTGCGAACAGACGGTCAAACCCATGCGTGAGCCCGCCTCCGAACTGCTCTTCACGGAGCTGCTCAATGGACTTGTCCCACAGACCTTCCTGTTTCAGGTCCATACCTGTGATTGCATCGGATGCAATCGGGCGGATGCGGGGGTCGCTGAGCAGCTCCCCGAGTGTCTTTTTTTCATCAATGGACATGGTGATCCTCCTGATTTCGTGTTTTCTGTGTTCATAGCATAACCCTTTTCTGGAGGCAAAGCAACCATTACGGATGCGCTGCTGAGGAGGCGCAGGCGGAAAACGAAACTGTAAACGCGCGAAAAAGGCCGATGGAAAAGCATTTTGACATCCAAAACCGGGCTTTGGAAAAGAGATTGTATGGACGGTTTCATCGATTTTGATATACTTGGAGATGTTCCGGAACAAATTCAAAATGCAAAGAGGAGAACCAGACCATGGAAATCGGACACATTCTGAAAAATGCAAGAACACGGGCATCCATCACCCAGGAGCAGGCAGCGGAAGCAATTGGAGTCAGCCGTCAGACCATATCCAACTGGGAGAATGGAAAAACATTCCCGGATATTGTCAGCGTGATCAAAATGAGTGACGTCTATTCCGTCAGTCTGGATCAGCTCCTCAAGGAGGAGTCACCAATGAAGCAGACGTATCTGGAATATTTGAAAGAAAGTACGGACACAGTGAAAAGCAATGAAAAAAAGGAAAAACTGATCCTGATCTGCGTGACATTCGGAGTCTGGGCACTCGCTGTGATCGCCTTCTGGCTGGTGAAGGACAGCATGGGTGCGGCCGGTTATGCACTCTCTGTTGCATGGGGCATTCTGCCGATCCTGTTTTTCAGCGCTTCCTGTATTCTTGGGCTGCGAGGATATTATGGCAGATGGAAGTGGCTGGCAGCTGTCCTGTTCAGCGTGATGTATGCGCTGTCAGGAAGCGTCAGTACCCTCGCGACGGAAGATGCGCTGTACCGTTCCGTTGTCTGGCCGGACTTGGCAAAACTGCCGATTGGATTCATCATTTCTCTGGCCGGCCTTGGGATCGGGCAGCTGATCCGGATAAAACAGCAGAAAGCAGAAACAGTATCCTCTGAGAAAGAGTGAGACAAAACTCCCCGCCACGGGATGAAAAATCCGTGACGGGGAGTTTATTTCAGTGTGAGGTCTGCGGAGCAGGCTTTTCAGAGGGATGATTGACCTTTGAGAATGGGCAGCGCTTTCCGATGCACTGACTGTTTTCCCCTGCGTGCGAGCAGATGACTTCCGGCTTTTCCATTTCAATTCCGAAGTGCTCCCGGACAAAGTCCACTGCCGCGAGCACAGACAGATAGGAATCCCGCTTGCAGCAGCGCGGACCGCCGATCCCGGCAATGGCATTCAGGGAGCGGGCAGTCATACGATGGGAAAGCGCAAAGGGTTCCACGGTCAGCGGGGTAGATCCGGAAATGATGGAGATGAACATACCCGAGCTGATCCCGGCCCCGCAGGCACCCCAGAAACCGCAGGCCCCGCCGGGAACGCTTTTCCCTCTGCGCAGCATTTCCGTGAGCGCGCTCTCGAGTGCAATCTCTCCGCCCGAGCGGGCATAGGCGGTCAGGAGCGCAGCGCCGACCAGCACATGATGCTCAGGTCCATGCATGTGGCAGAAGGGCAGGGCCATCATATGTTCAAGGATTTCGATCGGATTTCTGGATGTTTCCTTCAGGCACAGCCCGATGACGGCATCCATTCCGGAGGTATGGCAGTCATTGCATACATAGTGGCCGTGGATACATTGGGTTTTGCTGAGCTCTTTTCTGCCGCACAGCGCGCATTCCATGGGCACATCGGACGGGAGATATTCAAGCGGCGCGTGGCAGATCAGGCATTCTTCATGCATGACAGTTACACGTTCCTTTCTGCATCCGGCGGATGCGCAGATGCGCCGGTTGCAACGGCTTTTATTTGATGTATGCTTTTTTCAGAAGATCCAAAGCGAAATAGATCGGAACAGGCAACCTGTTCTGTACAGGAGGATGAAATTTCATGCAGTTGAATCAGGAATTGAATCTGAATGTGCCAGAGGGCTTTCATGTGCTCAGCGAAGCGGAGTGCAGCAGACTGAACTTTATCGCCGACGGCGAAGGCTGCTGTCTGCAGGATCCTGAGCGCCATATCCTGGTTTCCGTTGGCTGGAAAAAAATCGGAGTGTTTGCCGGACTCATTCTGAATACAGGCGATGTCGCCAAAAGGCTGGAGAGCAGCATTCGAAACGCAATGAAGCCCTTCCATTACCGTGCTGAGGAGAAAGTGGAGCTGTGTCCCGGCGGAAAAAAGGCGGAAGGCATCCGCTATGTGTATGACGCGCAGAGTGTTGAAATGACAGGCGAATCCTGTGTACTCAAAGTCAATAAGACACTGTACTATTTCAACTTCTACACGAGGAAAGCGCTTAAGGAGGAGAACCGGAAAGTCTGGGAAGACCTGCTGCAGTCCATGCACTGGGCATGAAACCCCTTCAGATTCTTACAGCCTTTTCTGCTTTTTTGTGACAGGGAAGGCTGAGAGATCGACCTGTTCGAGTGTAAGAAGACGCATTTTGCGGTCCAGCCCGCCGGCATATCCGGTGAGGCTGCCGTTTGTCCCGACGACGCGGTGACATGGGATCATCAGGGAAATCGGATTATGTCCAACGGCCCCGCCGACGGCCTGTGCGGACATATTCGGGATCCCTTTTTGTTTTGCAATGTGTGCGGCAATTTCGCCGTATGTCATGGTCTTCCCGTACGGGATAGTCAGAAGAATCTCCCATACCGCTTTGCGAAACGGCGAAGCCTGCAGGGAAAGGGGAGGAAGAAAGGCGGGATCGCGTCCGCTGAAGTAGATGTCCAGCCAGCGGTCGGCTTCATCAAAAACAGGGAGCGGACCTTCCGCATAGGACTCTTTGAGCGCAGAACCGAAATATTTCTGTCCGTCAAACCAGCAGCCCGTCAGTGCGTCTTCACAGGCGGACAAGGTGATGCCGCCGAGCGGGGAATCGTAATGGTGGGTGTAAATCATACTGGCGTCCTTTCACGCAGTGCGGATGCATCCATGTCAGGTGAAATACTTCCGCCAGGGAAAGCGGTCGTGACATTCAAAACTGGTTTCCATGGCTGCCGAGAAGCATGCCCAGTATATAATAGATCCCCCTGATCCACAAGCTGCCTGAGGGAAGAGTCGAGCAGAGCACCATGCACCCGTCGAGCAAAGAAAAAACGTTTCTGCCAGACCGGAATCATCGGCGGCAGAAACGTTATCACCGGAAGACCTTAAGCGGCAGGGGCAGCGGCTTCAGGAACATATTCTTCCAGCAGTGTGTCATAAGCAGAGATGGCCTGATCGAACAGGGCGATCAGATCAGCTTCCGCAATCATATGGTCAGGGTTTGTTTCGACTCCCGTAAACTCGAGGAACTGTTCCATGGGCGGCTGATCCAGGGAGAGCAGAGAGAGGTTTCTCAGCTGCTCAGTACTCTGATAGACCAGACGAACGGTATAGAAGGCTTCCTGATTCTCGTTCAGATACCTGGCCAGTACCAGTTTGACGCCGATCGGGGTTTTCGGTTCTACGGTATCGTGCAGACTGTATTCTTTGACACCCAGCGCACCGAGGACACTGGCAATATTGGAGTCATGCCCGCACAGGAATGAGAATTTCCTGCCTTCGGTCAGAAGCTCCGAGCGGATCTCCTCAAGAAGGGGGTGGGCGAGATTGACGGACGTCAGCGGCATGGCAAAGAGCAAATCGGTGTACGTATCCACAATATTGTGCATCAGGCGCCAGTCATCTTCCGTCAGCGTATGACCGAAAGCGGCTTTTTCGGCGTCAGATTCTTCGTAATACTGCAGCGTCAGTGCATCGGCGAGAGAGACCCCGGTTCGGATGGGACTGTTCATACGGGGCTCCTTGCCTAATTCCAGAATGAACTCGGTTTCACCATCGAGCAGACTGCCATAAGTCCCTGCCTTATAGCTTTCGCTCTCCTCCATGTCGGTGACATCCATGAGAAGAGAAAGTGCATCCCTGAGCTGTGCATGGATTCCTTCGAGTCCGGCATCCCCGCCCACCTCTTTAATCTGGGAGATCACATCCTGTGCATAGGCGGGCGTGACAAAATGCAGGACAGGGGAGAAGACAGCGTCCATGGTATCGTATTCAGCGTGTGTCTCAATGGGGGTATCCCATACAGGAAGAAGCCCTGCAGAAAAGCAGGTGGAGGTGGCAATGGTCCGCTGCTTTGCATTCGAATAGAAACGCACAGCGCCGTCTTCCGGGCGGTAGTTTTCAGGAAACAGGCCCTCGCTTTCCAGCCACAGCCTGAAATAGTTTCCCATGATGGTTTCGAGCGCCGAACCCCGAAGGGACAGTTCACTGGGTTTGGACGTCCATGGGAACCATGTGTGGGGCGTGATTTCGCTGAGCAAGGATCCGCTGCCGGACATGGGGGAGCGGATATTGTGACGGCTCAGAATGACGACCTTGTCCAGCGTGTACTGTTTTTCCGCGGCAGAGAGTTCTTCTGCTGCGGCGGGGGAGAAAAGAACGCCTGTCAGCAGGACAAAGAGAACAAGGAAGACAGAAAAATTCTGAATCGAAAACGGAAGAGAAAGGCCGGAGCGGCCGATGTTCATGGAACTGGTTCTCATGCTGTATTCCTCCCACAAAAATGAAAATGAGAACTTTGCGCGCAATCGTCTGCTGACAGCAAAGTCGAAGGATGCCCATATCGTGATGTTCTTTGCGGAGCTGTACTGTCTGAACGGGAGAAAAGGAACAGCGGCGAGCCAAAAGCATCGCCGCTGTTTTGATCGAACGAACTGATCAGATAATGACCGATCAGAATTTGCCGGCCTTGGCTGCTTCTTCAATGGAGACAGCAGTGGAAACCGTCATGCCGACCATGGGGTTGTTGCCTGCGCCGATCAGGCCCATCATTTCGACGTGTGCCGGGACGGAGGAAGAACCTGCGAACTGGGCGTCGGAATGCATACGGCCCATGGTATCGGTCATGCCGTAGGAAGCAGGACCTGCTGCCATGTTGTCGGGATGCAGGGTACGGCCGGTGCCGCCGCCGGAAGCAACGGAGAAATACTTCTTGCCAGCTTCGACGCGTTCCTTCTTATAGGTGCCGGCGACAGGATGCTGGAATCTGGTGGGGTTGGTGGAGTTGCCGGTGATGGAGACGTCAACATTCTCCTTCCACATGATGGCAACGCCTTCCTGAACATCATTGGCACCATAGCAGTTGACCTTGGCGCGGGGAGATTCAGGATCCTTGGAATAGCACTTGCGGAAGACTTCCTTCACTTCACCGGTGAAATAGTCATATTCGGTTTCAACATAGGTGAAGCCGTTGATACGGGAAATAATCTGTGCGGCGTCCTTGCCCAGACCGTTCAGGATAACACGGAGGGGCTTGGTGCGGACTTTGTTGGCCTTTTCTGCAATGCCGATAGCACCTTCAGCAGCTGCGAAGGATTCGTGGCCGGCAAGGAATGCGAAGCATTCGGTGTCCTCTTCGAGGAGCATCTTGCCGAGGTTGCCGTGGCCGAGACCAACCTTGCGGCGGTCAGCAACAGAACCGGGGATGCAGAATGCCTGCAGGCCGATACCGATGGCTGCGGCGGCATCTGCGGCACGGCGGCAGTTCTTCTTGATGGCGATGGCTGCGCCGACAGTGTATGCCCACTTGGCATTTTCAAAGCAGATGGGCTGAATGCCTTCGATCAGATGATACACATCCAGGCCGGCTGCTTCAGTGATTTCCTTGCATTCTTCAATGGAAGAGATCCCGTATTCCTTCAGCACAGCAAGAATCTGAGGCTCTCTTCTTTCGTATGATTCAAATAATGCCATGGTAATACCTCCTTGAAAACCTCTTATTCTTTACTCGTGTCTGGGATCAATAAAGCGGACAGCATCAGCAACTCTGCCGTACTTGCCGCTGGCTTTTTCCAGTGCCTTCTGAGCGTCGTCACCCTTCTTGATGAAGTCCATCATCTTGCCGAAGTTGACATACTCATAGCCGATGATCTCATCATTCTCGTCAAGAGCGAGCTTGGTGATGTAGCCGTCGGTCAGCTCCAGGTAACGGGGGCCCTTGGAGAGTGTGCCATAGGTTGTGCCGATCATGGAGCGGGTGCCCTTGCCGAGGTCTTCCAGGCCGGCACCGATCTGCAGTCCGTCCTCGGAGAAAGCACTCTGGGATCTTCCGTAGACGATCTGAAGGAACAGCTCACGCATGGCTGTGTTGATAGCGTCACAGACAAGGTCAGTGTTGAGTGCTTCAAGAATCGTGAGACCGGGAAGGATTTCAGCAGCCATAGCTGCAGAATGAGTCATACCGGAGCAGCCGAGAGTCTCAACAAGAGCTTCCTGAATCACGCCATCCTTGACGTTCAGGGAGAGCTTGCAGGCGCCCTGCTGAGGTGCGCACCAGCCCACACCATGCGTATAACCGGAAATATCTTCCACTTTCTTGGCCTTAACCCACTTTGCCTCTTCCGGGATGGGAGCAGCACCATGATGCACTCCCTGCATCACGGGGCACATGTTTTTGACTTCTGTCGAATAAATCATACTGTCCTCCTCTATGGTATGCGTAGCAAGGAAATAATACATAGATGATTTTACACTAAGCGGGCTTATTTGCCAACTGATTTTTGAGGAATTCTGAATTTTCTCAGAAGAACCAATATGGTATTGAGACCATACGCGGGTTTCTGTACAGCCGGCTGATCCGGCATGCCTGAGGCAAGGAATGGCAAAAGCGAGGTAAAACATTACATATTGACAGGTGAACCATCGTTCACTACAATCAATGATCAAAAGCTGCAGATGCGTGTGCCACAGGAGGCCGTTGATTTCGTTCCTCTGATATAACGCTTGAGTCAGACAGGGAAGCGATGCTGACCCCTCAGGCGTACGTGGTGCACAGCCTCTGCTGATGCCTTTTCAGAAAACGGAAACAACGGATTCGTCAGAAGATTTTCGATTTTCGATTTTTTAAAAAATTTCTGTAACGAAATTTCGGATTCACCGTCTAACCAGTGATTCTGATCGAAGGGAGGTGAGAAAGTGACCCAGGATCAATGTGCCCGGCTTTATGAAACCTGTTATATGCGGGTGTTCTCCTATGTGATGACGCTGTCAGGAGATCGGTCCCTTGCGGAAGAGCTCACGCAGGAAACCTTCTATCGCGCTTTCGCCCGGCAGCGGGAATTCCGGGGTGAATCGGACGAAGTGACCTGGCTGTGTGCCATCGCGAAAAACCTGTTTGCGGATGAAAAGCGAAGGGCAAACCGTCGGGGAGAGATTCCGGAAGATCTGCCGGATCAGTCCAAAAGCGTGGCGAAGACCGTGGAGGATCAGGATTCGTCCTTCAGAATTCACATGGCTCTGCATCAGCTGGAGGAACCGCACAGAGAGGTGTTTGAACTCAGGGTATTCGGTGAACTCAGTTTCAGGGAAATCGGAGTGATTTTCGGAAAGACGGAAAACTGGGCCCGGGTTACTTATCACCGTGCGAGAATCAGGTTACAGGAAAGGATGGATGATATATGAAGACAGATTGTGAAATCATTCGTGATCTGCTTCCATTATATGTGGATGATATCTGCAGTGAAAAAAGCAGGGAACTGGTTGAAGAGCATCTGCAGGAGTGTGCTGAATGCAGCGATCTGCTCAGCAAACTGAAAAGGACAGAAATTGAAAGCGACCTGAAGAAGGAAAAAGAGGATGCAATCAGCTACGGAGTTCGGAAATTCAAGCAGCTTTCCGCAAGAAACGGGATCACCGCATCCGGTCTGTTCATGATTCCGCTCATTGCGCTGCTGGTGATTAATCTGATTGCCGGATCCCAGCTCGGATGGTTTCTGATCCTGCTGGCTGCGCTGACTGTTGCAGCCAGTGTTATCGCCGTGCCGATTCTGGTGCCGGAGAGCAAACTGTTCTGGACATTGTGTGCCTTTACCGCCAGCACGGAACTGCTGCTGGATGTGATCTGTATGGTGACGCATGGGGACTGGTTCTGGGTTGCCGGCAGCGCGGTCCTGTTCGGATTGGCTGTCTGCTTCCTGCCCTGGGCAATCCGGGCAAAGCCCCTGAGAAAATGGGTCGGAAACAGGAACAAAGCGCTGATTGTGCTGGCCGCTGACGGCATCCTGTTTCTCAATATGATGATTATGATCATGCTCCACGGAAGCAGCCGGTTCTGGCTGACGCTCATGCTCACGGCGGCAATTACCCTGGGCGTATTGTATGGGATGAAGGGCAAGGGGGAGAAACAATGAACGGAAATCAAATGATCCGAATCGCAATCGTTGTGTGTGTGGCAATCCTTGTGATTGCCGTATCGGTCCAGGCAGCCGGACTTTTGGATGGGAGTCTCTTTGGATTTGCCCACGCGGAAAAATATACAGCAGGGGATGCGGACATCGGAGAAACTGTCTGTGCACTGGATATTCACTGGGAAAACGGGAAAGTGAACCTGGAATACCACAGCGGGGAGAAGATTGAACTGCGTGAATCATCCTCCCGACCCATCAGTGAGGACATGAAGATGCGGTGGTGGCTGGATGGAGATACGCTGCGGGTACAGTATGCAAAGAGCGGTCTTCATATCGGATGGAATCAGGAAAAGGAATTGACGGTGCGCATCCCGGAGGGAAGTTCCTTCCGTAAGGTGAACATCAGTGCAACTTCAGGAGATCTGAACATTCCCGAACTGAAGGCGGAAACTCTGGATCTGGAAGTGACTTCCGGCAATATCCAGGCATCTGCGGATGCGAAAAAGGTTTCTGTCAGCGCGACTTCAGGTGATATTGCCATGCAGACGGCGGCTGGGACCGAAACCATCACTGCCGGTGCAACCTCCGGTAATATCCATGTGGAAGCCAAAGATGTCCGCACACTGAAAGCATCCAGTACATCCGGGGACATCCTGCTCCATGCGGACCAGGTGAAAACATGTAAGGCCGGATCAACCTCCGGCACAGTGACGGTCCATCTGAGCGAAGCGGATCAGGTGAATATCGGCAGTACCAGCGGAGCAGTCTCCGTGAAGCTGGAAAAGTTTTCGTCCCTGAAGGCCAACACGACCTCCGGCGGGATTTCGGCAGAGCTTCCGGAGCATCCGGGGTTCGCTGCCCGAATGGACACGGTGAGCGGAAAAATCAATTATTCTCTGGCTCTTGCCCGGGAAGGAGATCGTTATATCTGCGGGGATGCCAGCGCGGATATCAGGCTCGGGACAACATCTGGGGACATTCAGCTCAACAAGGCAGAACAGTGAGCACGGACTGCTGTCCTGAAGAAACCGGGCATATCACATGCGCAAATAAAATCGACGGAAGATGTTAAGTCTGGTTGGTTGAATGCAGCGCAACCTGTGTTTACAATATTCACAAAAATCGAAATTCGGGAGGATTTCTATGCATATTGTAAGTGTGTCGGGACTGTGCAAGTCATATCCCGCCTTTCAGCTGAAAGATGTTTCTTTCTCACTGGAAGGCGGGCGGGTTACCGGATTCATCGGACGGAACGGTGCAGGAAAAACCACCACGATCAAATCCATGCTGAACCTGATCCATACAGACAGCGGGGAAATATCCTACTTCGGTATGCCGCTGCTCGGGAACGAGGCAGAAATCAAACAGCGGATCGGTTATTCAACCGGTGCGGTCAGCTGGTATCCGAGAAAGACCATCCGGGAAATCATCAGGGTGACCAAAGACTTTTATACGGGATGGGACGAAGAAGCATGCCAGAGTTATATGGAACTGTTTGGACTCAATGAAAGCAAGAAGCCCATAGAGCTGTCGGAGGGGATGAAGGTCAAGTTCAATCTGCTTTTAGCGCTGTCCCACCGGGCTGAGGTATTGATTCTCGATGAACCCACCAGCGGTCTGGATCCCTTCTCGCGGGATGAGTTGCTGGAACTGTTCGGCGAGTTGAAGCGGCGCGGCGTAACCATTCTTTTTTCCACACATATTACCTCGGACCTGGAAAGATGTGCGGACAACATCATCTACATCCGTCAGGGCAGGATCCAGGCAGCCTCTGCCAAACAGGAATTCATGCAAAATCACGGACGGCCCGGTGAGTCGCTCGAGGAAATCTTTCTGAGGCTGGAGAGGGAGGCGAGGGCATGAACGCTCTTCTGAAAAAAGAAATGCAGCTGTCCGCACTGCTGCTGACGTACCTGTTTATCGGCTTTGGCTTTATGACGCTCCTTCCGGGGTATCCGATCCTGTGCGGTGTGTTCTTTGTCTGCCTGGGAATCTATCAAAGCTTCCAGAGTGCCAGAGAGGCCAATGACATTGTCTATTCAGCACTGCTCCCTGTGGCCAAGCGGGATGTGGTCAGGGGAAAATACCAGTTTGTGATGTTCATTGAGCTCTGCAGTTTTGCACTGATGGCTGTTCTGACGATTCTGCGCATGACGCTCCTTTCCAATGCCGCTGTTTACAGACAGAACTTTATGATGAATGCCAACCCGTTTTATCTGGGAACAGTGCTTGTCCTGTTCGGTCTGTTCAATGTGATTTTTGTCGGCGGCTTCTGGAAGACCGCTTACAGGATTGGAAAGCCGTTCGTTATTTATGTCGTTGTGGGCTTCCTGATGATCGGAGCGGCGGAGACACTGCATCATATTCCTGGCCTGGAAGCACTCAACGCATTCGGTTTTGAGCATCTTGCGCTGCAGCTGCTGACGATGTTCTGTGGTGTACTGGTGTATGCCCTGATGACTTTCCTGTCGTATCGAAAAGCGTGTGCGGATTTTGAAAAAATCGATCTGTAAGGAGAGAAAACTGCATGCTGAAGGATAATTTGGTGATGCTCAGAAGAATGAACGGCTACTCACAGGAACAGGTCGCCGAGAAGATCGGCATCTCCAGGCAGGCCTATGCAAAGTGGGAAAGCGGAGCGACCATTCCGGACGTCGAAAAAGCATCCCTGCTGGCGCAGATGTACGGCGTTACGCTGGACAGTCTGCTGAAAACTGAAGATATCGAAGGCGTTGGAATTCTTCCGCCTGCACCGCAGGGAAAGAACATCTGGGGTTCTGTTATACTTGGTGACCGTGGACAGATTGTCATTCCCAAGGCTGCCCGTGATAGGTTTGGCCTGAAGGCCGGGGATCGTCTGATTGTGGCAAGTGATGAAATCGGAATTGCTCTTTTTCAGGCAGAATTTTTTGAGGGTAAGATGCGTGAAGTGATGGATCTGATATCGGCCAGACCATAACAGCGGAACATGGGCTGTCATGGAAATGGAGTGTTGGGATAAGAAAAGATATTCATTGGAAAAGAAAGCATTTCGAAGAGAAGCAGAGAATAAAATCGGCTCTGAATCAATATGAAAAACGAAAATGCCCTCCACGTTCACGGCGATGCCGTGAGTGGAGGGCATTTCAATCTGACAGGAATCATGTCCCATGATGGGAAGTTTCGGCCGAAGACGGTACGCCCATTTTTCTGTACAGCTTGACAGCAATGAATACAATGATGACCATCCATAGTGCAGCCCATACCTCAACAGACCACAGAGGAACCACGCTTCTCTGATACAGCGCAGGGAATGTATCCATCAGCATATGCAGAAGGATGGCCAATGGCAGGTACATTTTCTTCGCATTGACTACGCCGTAATATACGATGACGGTCAGCCCAATGTGAAGGAACATGGCAAACAGCCGCTCGATGATGTTCGCAGCCATCATCCCGTAATCAAATGCAGCTGCAGACTGCACAGCAGGAAGCGCTGCGGCAGCGGTCTCTTCCGTAATGTTCAGCGTTCTGAGCGCATTCTCTGTATCCCCCGCCGAAAACATCACTGCAACGGCAAGGAAGGAGATCATGGAAGGCAGAAGAACCGCCAGGATCTCGATTCCACCGTGACCGATACCGTACAGAACAGCGTTCTCACGTGTGCGGTTCTTCTTCATGATGTATTTCAGAACGATATGTCGACCACACTCTTCGAAAACGCCTGCCATCAAGATGCCATAAAGGACAAAAGCAGCAGTGTTTCCGTTAATGAACCGGGAGATGGGATTATCTGCAAGGATGCAGAAATAATGCACGCCCAGCTCCAAAACACGGGCAGAAACGATAAATCCGACCGCACCGGCAATGAGCCAGATGATATTTGTCTGTTTTTTATGCTTTCTGCGCCAGTAGATGAAGAAGATGACAGAAATCGCGATCATCAGAACGATGGTGATGATCAGTGATGGTATGCTGTTTTTACTGACAATGATCTTCTCAAATTCCGTCATTTCTCTTCACCACCCCAGATTTCCACACAGAAACCTCTGTGTCCGCAGGCAGTGCAGGTCAACTTGCGTGCGCTTGGCGTATGATTTGCCCAAAAGGCTTCCTTCAGCGTGGGTCTGAATACCTCGTGGCATTCCGGGCAGATGTATTTCACATGATTGAAGTAGTACCGGCTGACCAGTGTGCCCCAAACAGCAGCGACCAGCACCCAGACGATAAACGGCCACCAAACACCTCTGACGATCCAGAAAATGATGGAAAACCATTGCAGTGCTGAAACCGGGATTCCGGTCAGGATCATCATCCAGCGCATGCGTTTCAGTTTTTTCTTGTCTTCCATGAATACAGCTATGTCACCGATGGTTTCGAGAGAAAAGTCTGTTTTGGCTTTCAGTCCGTTTTTCAGGTCACGGAGTTTTTTCAGTTTTTCCTCTTTGTCGGAGATTTCATCCGACAGGGCTTTCTCCTGCTGTTCAATCAGCAGTGAAATGACCTTCTCGGGATGCTCTTCCTTCAGGATCTGAGAAATAGCATCAATAGGAAGGTCCAGATTCCGCAGAAAGCAGATGACCTTCAAGCGCTTCAGATCGTCTTCTGAGTAGAGTCGCCTCCCGCCTTCGGAAAGCTCACTGGGAATCAGGATGCCTCTGGTATCATAGTACTGAACCGTTCGGACGGTAACGCCACAGAGCTTTGCAAGCTCTCCCGTTGTGTATTTTGACATAGCCTTCGCCTCCTTTCGCCATGGATCCTACAACATGACGCGGCGTAACAAGCAATACCTTACGCAGGGTTTTTTTTCAAATTGTTTAAAATAACCAAGAAAGATACGCTAATGAGATGCATCTGCCCTCCTTGCTATATTACCATTTCAGTTCTATGTCAGCTACCATCAGGCGCGTCATTTCCTCAACATGTTATCGGACAATGAGGCGAAAGGTAAAACCACAAAACCAGCCGACCGGCCATATGGGATTCAGACAAATCAATCTTTCGCAAGCAACGCATCCTAGGTTCAACAGGCGGGATACGCTTTTAGGATATATCTCCTAACGCATTCGAACGCATGACGGGCTGTATGTAGGTTGCTCCGGGAAATTGTCTTTTTCCATCATTGCGTTCATACGGGAATGGTTTGTTGATTGCCAGAAAAGGATTCGCCAATTTTGGGAAAAAGAAAAGTAAGTCGGAGCATGCTCCGATCTCACTTCATACGCGAAATGACAGATCGCAGATAATATACAGTACATATCTATTTTAGTGCTATGATATGCTTTCATTAAAAGAGAATGTGTGCTGAATCAGCGATGTGCAGGTAGTGACGAAAGGATCCGGCTGCTTCGCTGAGGTTTTTGTCCCATCCTGACTGCAACTTACTTTTCCATTGTCTCTCTCTGGATCGCAGGCAGCACGATATTCATGGCAAAGATCTGATCTTCGGTGTTAATAGAGTAACGACCCCCATACTTGTGGACGATTTTCTCAATACTCAGGATGCCGTAACCGTGGCTCTGCTTGTCCTTTTTGGAAGTGCGCAGCCGGCCTCCATCCCACTGCAGCTCGCCTGCATATCCATTCTCTGTCGTGATGATGACGAACCCCTTGTCCCGGCGGACCGTGACCTGGATATTCTTGACCTCACCCTCCGGCAGCTGGCTCACCGCCTCAATGGCGTTGTCCAGCAGGTTTCCGAAAAGAATATACTGATCTGTAGTACCCATGAAGTCCACGGCCGTGCCGTCGATAATGCAGGTAAACTGGATTCCCAGCTTTCGGCAGCGGAAGTTCTTCTCCTGAAAGACCACGTCCAGTACTTCATTGTTGGTCTGAATCTCTGCGCCATAGCTGTCGATGGTCTCCATCATGCTGTCGTACTCTTTGGGATCGATGACGCCCCGGAGGGCGAGCAACAGGTGCTTCAGGTCGTGGCACTTCATGCTGATGGCTTCCACGTTCTCCTTGCTGATGCGGTAGTGCTCCCGGGCCTGGGCCCGCAGGAGATTGGCGATCTGCAGCTGCGTGCGCATCCGGCCCTCCCGAACGATGGCGAACTGGCAGAGCAGCAGCAGGAGGGAGATGGCGATGTTCATGGCAAAGTTGAACATGCTGAGCCAGAAGGAGCGGTCGGAGATCAGCTGGCTGAAGACAATGTTCATGTAGAGGTTGACAACGATGGAGATGATCAGGAACAGCAGCGATGGGGCGAAGCGGATGCTGTCGTCGTCCATATCGCGGTTCTTCCGGATGATCAGCAGATCCACCAGGCCGAAGACCAGGATGCGGCACAGGGTATAGTTCAGCAGCACCGGGATGTTCAGCAGGCCGGTGTCGGTGTACTGGAGGATGTCCGGCCGGAAGAGCGAGATGATGGAATCCAGCATGCTGGCGATATGCTCGGCGGAGAAGGCTGCCGCCGCGATAAAGAACACCATGGGCCAGCTGGCTTTACAGCAGATCCGAACCGTGAGCATGGCCATCAGGTAGGTCACCAGGAACATGCTGGTCACATACCAGACGCTGTCCGTGAGGAGCGGGATGGCGGCCGCCGTGAGCAGGCAGGCCGAGCCCCACAGGAGCAGCCGCCGCCAGAAATGATCCTTCCGGGGCAGGCCCAGGCTGAACATCATCACCGCCGCGATCAGGATGACCGCGTTGAATACCTTGATGGGCAGCAGGGGATTGATCCACAGCTCCGCCATGTCAGTTTCCTCCTCAATTGATCCGTTTGTTGCCGTAGAAGTCGGCGATCTGCTGCATGAAGGCGGTCTTCCGCGGCCGGCTGATGGGCAGGCGGTCGCCGTTAGTCATCACTGCCTCATCCCCGTTGATCATCTGGATGTGCCGCATGTTTACCACATAAGACTTGTTGCACATGGCAAAGAGGCTGGTATCCAGAGTCTCCATCAGATCCTTCATGGTGCCCCGGGTAGAGAACTGTCCCTGTTCCGTGTGGAAGGTCAGCACATGGTTGAAGATATCCACATAGATGATCTCGTCAGCAAAAATGCGGACGGATTTATCCCCAGACTTAATCAGCAGGCGCGTGCGCTGTTCGGAGGAGAGTTTCTTCAGCGCCCGGTTCATCTTGGCCTCGAAGAAATTTTCCTGCACGGGTTTGACGATGAAGTCATAGGCGTCCACCTCATAGCCGTTCAGGGCAAAGCGGGCAAGGGCGGTGACAAAAATCAGCAGCACATGGGGATCTACCTGGCGCAGGGAGTGAGCAGCCTCCATGCCACTCATCATGGGCATGTCGATGTCCATGAAAATGATGTCAAAGTCGCCCTTGTAGCCCTGCAGAAAAAGCAGCGCATTCTCATATCGCTGAATCTCAATCTCCGAGCCATGCCTCCGGCTGAAGCGCTGCAGACAGCTCGTCAGCTGTTCTGCGTCCCGGAGGCTGTCTTCCACAATAGCCACACGCAGCATTAATCCGACCTCCTGATGAAACCGGTATTCGTATTATACGACAAAGCCAAAAAACGACAATGATCCGCGGTGCTTCTCACTGGCAGAAGCACCGCGGACAAATTGAAAAGACAGGAAGGATTACTCAATCACCTTCAGGGAGAAAGACTCGGCGTCAACTTCCACCTTCAGCTCGGCATAGTCTTCCAGCAGCTCGGCGTCTTCTTCGGAGGTGGTGACAGAGCCGTTCATGATGTAGGTCACGGCGGTGCCATTCAGGGTGAGTTCCTTGGTGCCGTCTTCATCGGAATCCACGGTATAGGTGCCGGTGACGATATAAGCCCAGTTGGTCACCACGACATAGGAATTATGGATAATAGAAGTGTTGTCCACCAGTTCGAAGGTGCCGTCCTCATAGAGGTGCAGGACCTTGGCTACGCCATTGTAAACGTCGTTTTCATAGCCAGCTTCGCAGTATACGGTGTTGCCGAAGTAGGTTTCGGCCAGGCCGGAGACGCAGGAGAGGAGCAGGGCGATAGTGAGCAGCAGAGCAGCGATTTTTTTCATGACGGAATCCTCCTTCATTCTTGTCGGTTACTTTTTGATTTTATTTCAATTGGGAATGTATGATGCACAATCGGCAGAGGGGAGCGTTCCAGTGCCGTCCCCTCTCCCGAGCCATACCGGAGAGAATCAGTTCGCAGTGTTTTCCACTGTAACGTTGTTCTGACGGGGACGCTTGAGAAGGGTCAGCATCAGCAGGCCAGCGATCAGCACACCCAGCCCGATGTTTGCGTAATTGACCCAGGCGCGCCAGGGGGCAGTGCCGTAGGTGATAACCGTGGCGTCGGAGGTGTTGTTCACAGTGGCGGAATTTACCTGGGTGTAAAGAATGTTTTTCGTGGCTTCCCGCATGATGCGGATGGTACTGGGGTTCTTGGTGTCGGTGAATTTGGTTGGCAGGGTCATTTCGTTGGCCAGCATCAGATCGTTGCCATTGTTGACGCCGTCTTCCACATGCATGTATTTGTTGCCGTTGTAGTCGGTGATGATGGTGCCCAGGAAGCCCCATTCATTGCGAAGAACAGTTTTGAGCAGTGGGGCGGAAGCGCCGCACCACTTGTCGCCGATGCGGTTGAAGGAGCTCATCAGGGCTGTGCAGGCACGGATGGTCTTGTACTTTGTCTCGCCGTTGTCCAGGTATTCAATTTCCATGGTGGGCTCTTTGACGAGAATCTCATACGCACGGGCGTAGATCTCGCGCAGTGCCTGTTCGTTACACCAGGTTACCGGGCCGTTGTCGATGCGGTAGCGATCCATGTCGTTGAGCACGAAGTGTTTGGAATAGCAGGTCAGGCCCATGGAGGCCGCCCCTTTGACAGTGGCAGCGCAAACGCGGCCGCTGATCAGCGGATCCTCGGAGTAGTACTCAAAGCCGCGGCCGCCGAAAGGTCCGCGATGGATGTCGCAGCCCGGCGCGTACCAGCCGGTCATGTTGCTCCCGGCCAGCATGGCCTCGTTGCCCACGCTGCGGCCGAATTCCTCGGCCAGCTTCACATTCCAGGTGGCGGCGGTGAGCACGGAAGAGCAATGGAAATTGCCGCTGGTGCCGAAGCCGAGTCCGCCGTACTGCTTCAGGCCGGCAGGGCCGTCGGTGGCACCGGAAGCCGGCAGACCCACGTTTTTCACGGCAGGGACACCCTGGTTGCCGGCATAGATCAGCTTGGACATGGATTTGGCCGTCATCTGGTTCAGGAGCATGTCCCAGCGGGGGTCATCATAGGGAGCCCCGCGGAGGGCAACAGCCGTCCAGGTCTGCTCTGCACCGGTCGTGGGGGCTTCTTCGCCTTCAACGTAGTAGTCCGGCTTGTACTCACCCAGGAGCTTGATGGTGGCTTCGGAGGCTGTGAGATCGGCCTCAGTGGGCACGGTGGGGAAGGAGGCTGCGAAGTCCTGGCGGGTGAAGCGCACGGCCTTGCCGGCCTCGGACTTGTCGTAGGATACGAACTGGGCGTTCATGTTGTCGAACTGGTTGGTGGCGGCCACAGCCGTGAGTTTGTTTTTGGCTTCCAGCGAGAGATTCCGGGTTTCGCCCTTCTGGGCTTCGATCTCGCTCTGACGGGGATTGCCGGCGCTGTAGACGACCTTCTTGTCCACCTTGTGAGTGAATTCACAGTCTTCGCCGTAGACTTCGTGAACGTTCCGGTTGACGGTGATTCTGTATTCACCCTCGTCCAGCACATAGCACTTCTCCACCAGGTCATCATAGGAAGCCATATCCTCCACGGGGAAGCTCAGGGTATAATCGGCGGAGGCACCGGGCTGCAGCAGCTCGGTTTTTTCAAAGGCAGCAAGGTTTACAGCGGACTTTTCGATGCCGCCTTTGGTATAAGGTGCGTGATAGTAGACCTGGATCACATCCCTGCCGGCCACACTGCCGGTGTTCTTCACGGTGACGGTGACGCTGATCCTGCCGTCCGCGGCCTTGTGATCCTTGATCTTCTGCTCAAAGGAAGTGTAGGAGAGGCCATAACCGAAGGGATAGGCCACTGCTTCCTCGTAAGATTTGCCGCTCTCACCCTCCACGGTGAAAGTGCCGCCGTCGGCATACACGGTCTCATAGTACCGATAGCCGAAGTAGATGCCTTCCTCGTACTGCAGCACGTAGGAGTCTGCCAGAGCGTTGTCCTTGGAGACGTTGCCGTACTTGCGGGCAGAGGTGTTGGGGAAGACCGGGTCTGCGGTGAAGTCCACAGCCCAGGTATCCACGGTGTGGCCGGAGGGGTTCACGGCGCCGGAGAGAATGCTGGCCAGAGCTGCGCAGCCCCGGGAGCCGGGGTAGGCGATCCACAGGATGGCGTCCACCTGGGGATCGTCCCGCAGGCAGCCGATCTCCATGACATTGGCTGAGTTGATGATCACAATGACCTTCTCAAAGTTGGCTTCTGCGTGGGCCAGCAGCTCTTTCTCCTCCTGGCTCAGCTCCAGCTGGTGCTGGCCTTCTTTGTAGTTGGCCGTCTCAGCAACGGAGGAGGACATAGCCTGGCTGGGGTTGTTGATATCCTCCAGCAGGTTCGTGGAGAAGTCCATGCCCTCGCCGCCCTGGCGGCCGAAGACCACGATGGCCGCGTCCCCATAGCCGGCGTAGGAGCCTGTAATCTCGTCTGTGAAGTAGCTCTGGGGGAATTCCCCAATGTAGTAGGTCTGCTTCTCAGCGCGGTCCATGGCGCCGGCCGGATCGGCAACAGGCACCTTGTCCAGATTGTTCTGGTACATGCCGAGCACTGTGGGATTGACCTGGAAGCCTGCACTGGCAAGCGCGTCTGCCATGCTGACGCACTGGTTGGTGTCACCCGCACCGGAGCCTGTACCGCCGAAGACAGTCTGCACGCTCCTGCGGCCCAGCAGGGTGATGTTTTTCTCTGCGGATACGTTCAGGGGCAGGGCGCTACTCTCATTCTTCAGCAGAGTGATGCCCTCTTCTGCGGTCCGGAGAGTGACATTCTTGGCCACTCGGTCTGCGTCTTCCGCGGTGGTGGAGTCCTGGTTATAGTAGGTGGTGTCCCAGTTTTCTGCGCCGGCTTTGGTCTCGATCTTCATCTCACCGCGGCCGATGTAGGCATCCAGGATACCGGAGAGAGTGGAGTTGGCGGCCACGTTTATTGCAATGACCACCGCGGCCAGAACACAGATGATCGGAATGGTGATGCGGCGTATGCCGCGCTTTTTCTTCGGGGTTTTGCTGGCTTTGCTCATGAGGCACTGCCTCCTTCATTGTTCGTTGGTCTCATCATAGCGGAGGCATTGGGGGTTCGCAATTGAAATGACCGCAACTGTCGTTTTCGCGACTCCAAATGTTCTGGCGGACAGAAAAAGCCGTGAAAAGTGCAGTTGCGGTTAAAAGCCTTGAGCCGGCCCCGGATTCCTCTTATAAAAGAGGCAGCGCCCGATCATACACACACCTGACAGAAAGGATGATTCCCCATGAAAAAGCTGATTGCCCTGATCCTGGCGGCCTTCATGCTGTTTTCCCTGGCCGCTGCCGCGGCGGAGAGCGCATACACCGCCCCCGAGTACTCCTGGAACTTTGTAAAGAAGCTCCCCAAGAAGGCTGCCAAGTACCTTGAGGAGGTGGAGCACCACGGCACCGTGGAGCGTCTCACTTACACGACCCACTCCTATGCACTGGAAGCGGTGGCCGCGGGTACGGTCGTGAAGGCTGCGGACGACAATGACACCACGCCTGCCATCGACCGCGAGACCCTGTGCGGCAGCCAGACCGAGTTCGTGATGGAGAAGGAGCTTTACGTCTACCTGCCTTACGGCTACGATCCGGCCCGGAAGTACAACGTGATCTACGCCCTGCATGGCACGGATGCTCATGCCGATTACTGGGTCGGTGAGAGTGCCACCGCCAAGTCCGCCATCAAGATGTATGACTACATGATCGACAAGGGCGAGTGCGAGCCCTGCATTGTGGTTTCTCCTACCTATTATTCCATCCCGGAGGACAAGATGGACCTCTTCCCGGACTACTGGGACGGCGACGCCCTGGCCAATGTATGGCCCATGTACTTCTGGATGGAGATGCGCAATGAGATTATTCCGCTGATCGACAGCACATACTCCACGTATGCCTCCGAACCCGACGCCCGGGACCATCGCGCCTTCTGCGGCCTCAGCCGCGGTTCCATGACCACCGTCAACTCCATCATGATGCACTGTCTGGATCAGTTCGCTTATTTCGGCGACTTCTCCGGCATCTGGTGCGACTTTGACGCCTTCAAGGCCATCCTGGAGAGCGAGGAGTACAGGGAACTGGACATCAAATTCTGGTACAACGGCAACGGCACCATGGACTTCGCCCTGGAGAACCATGCGGCTTTCCGCGACCGCTGCCTGAAAGAAATGTCCGAGCGTTTCCGGGACGGCGACAACTATGCCTGGATCTGCTTTAAGGGCGGTTCTCACGCCTACAACTGCTGGCTGCCCCACCTGTACAACTCCATGCTGGTGTTCTTCAAATAATCAAAAAAACAGAAGAGGAGAAAAAAGTATGAAAAAAATCGTTTCACTGCTGCTTATCCTGGCTCTGTGCCTTTCCGTTTTCTCAGCGCTTGCAGATGTTTATTCTGACGCCGGGTTCATTAAGAAGATTCCCATGAAGCCCAAGTATACCGAAGCGGTTGAAAACCATGGAACACTGGAAAAGATCACTTACACCTGCCGTTCTTATGCACTGGAAGCCCTGAACCCCGGAAAGGAAATCATGGTGGAGAAAGACCTGTATGTCTATCTGCCCTATGGCTACAGTGAGGAAACATCCTACAACGTGATCTACCTGATGCATGGCGGCGGTGAGGATGAGACGTACTGGCTTACTGAGGAGCGCATGGGCAAAGGGACGGTTTCCCTGCTGGACAACATGAACGCCAAGGGTGACTGCGAGCCCACCATTATCGTGACACCCACCACGAACGCGGGGCGGATCCTCACAGAAGGCGAATTCACCGGGCTTGGGCATGATGATGGCGTCAGGTGGTACTGGAAAGAACTGCGCGAGGACGTCATCCCGCTGATCGAGACGAAGTATCACACTTTTGCAAACGGCGACGTATCCCTGGAAAACCTGCAGGCAACCCGTGAACACCGCGCCTTTGCCGGCTTCTCCATGGGTTCCATGACCACTTTCTGTGTCACCATGAACGACCTGGATATCCTGGCGTACTTCGGCAACTACTCCGGTGCACTGATTACAGCAGAGGACTATGAGGCAGCCCTGAACAGTGAGGCCTTCAAGGATCTGCCTGTTCTGTTCTGGTACAACGGCAATGGCAGCGGCGACATGGCCCACGATGAGCATCAGGTGGTATTCCAGACCGTGGTGGCGGACATGCCCGAGCGCTTCGTAGACGGCGAAAACTGCTGCTGGGTGGAATTCAAGGGCGGCACCCATGCCTATAACTGCTGGCTGCCCCATCTGTATAACTGCCTGAGAGTGTTCTTCAAGTAAGGTCAGCCAGTCCGGCCGCCGGTAAGGAACTTCAGGACATACAATCAAAAAAGGACGCTGCTGCAGAACAATCACTGCAGCAGCGTCCTTTTTCTGAAAAAGAGGGACCATTTCCGGATGATCTGAAAAACACAGAACTTCTTTCAAAACATGTCCTTTATCCCGGCGACATGCCTGTACACGATCACCGGTGTCCGTTATTCGGAGCCTTATTTGTATTCAAAGCCCCGGAGTTTAAGCTCTGCGGCCCGGTGACAGGCAACGAAGTGACCCGGCTCCGCTTCAATATAAGCTGGAACTTCACTGCAGCACTTTTCGCAGCAATAACTGCAGCGTTCATGGAAATAACAGCCTAATGGGGGATTGGCAGGGTTGGGGATCTCACCCTTCAGGGGAATGCGGTCGATCTGGACCGTGGGATCGGGGACCGGCACAGCGGACAGCAGCGCCTCTGTATAGGGATGAAGAGGTTTGGAAAACAGGGCGTCCGTCGGTGCGTATTCCACCATGCGTCCGAGATACATGACACCTACTTTGTTGGAAATATGTTCCACAACGGAAAGATCATGGCTGATGAACAGGTATGTGAGATGAAACTCCTTCTGCAGGTCACGCAGCAGGTTGATCACCTGGGCCTGCACGGATACGTCCAGTGCTGAGACAGCCTCGTCGCAGATGACAATTCTCGGATCCACCACCAGTGCCCGGGCAATGCCGATACGCTGGCGCTGTCCGCCCGAGAAGGCATGCGGATAGCGTTTGAGATAGGTAGTGTTCAGGCCCACCTTTGACGCGATGCTGATGACCTTTTCGTTCATCTCTTTGTCGCTCATTGTCTTTTTGTAGTTGGCGACCAGAGGCTCCTTGATAATATCCAGTACGGTCATGCGAGGGTCCAGAGAAGAGTACGGATCCTGGAAGATCATCTGGATGTCCTTGCGCAGGGCCTTCATCTGCTTCTTGTCGACTTTCAGGAAGTCCAGCTCTTTGCCGTCCCTTGTCCGATACCAGACTTCACCTTCTGAGGCCTGATACGCGCGTACGATGCATCGGCCCAGAGTCGTCTTGCCGCAGCCGGATTCTCCAACGATGCCGATGGTTTCACCCTCTGAAACATTGAAGGAAACGTCCGTGACTGCCTTCACGGTAATGTTTTTTGAGGTGAAACGTTTGTGGAGCTTCTTTACCTCCAGAATGCTTTCTTTATTCATGGCGCTTCTCCTCTTTACTTGCCCCCTGCTGTCCCTGGGCTTTCAGCATGGCCTCGGCCTTTGCCCGCATGGCGCGGCATGCCTCGTTATCGCAGGCGAAGCAGGCAACCTTATGGTCCGGAGCAACCTCGACCAGTTCAGGATCGGCCTGATCGCATAGGCCCTCGATCCGATGGTCACAGCGCTCATAGAAGCCGCAGGCCGTTTTCAGGTTCATGGCCAGAGGTACGGTCCCTTCGATGGAGAAAAGCCGCTCCTTCTTGCGGGAACCGATCTTGTGAACGGAATGCATGAGGCCGTTGGTGTAGGGATGCTCCGGATCTGCGTAGATGGTGGCAGCGGGGCCGGATTCAACGATTTTTCCCAGATACATCACGTTGACGCGGTCGCACATTCGGGCCACGACGCCAAGGTCATGCGTGATGAAGAGGATGCCCATATCGGAATCCTTCTGCATTTCCTTCATGAGTTCCAGAATCTGAGCCTGGATGGTCACGTCCAGAGCGGTGGTGGGTTCATCCGCGATGAGAATTTTCGGATGGCATACCAGCGCCATGGTGATCATGGCGCGCTGCAGCATACCGCCTGAGAATTCATGGGGGTACTGGTTGTACCGCTTCTCGGCATTGGCGATTCCGACCTTCTTCATCATGGCGATGGAGAGCTCTTTGGCTTCCTGCCGGTTCTTTGTGATATGGAGAAGAGCGGCTTCGCTGATCTGATTGCCGATGGTATAGAGCGGAGAAAACGCGACCATCGGCTCCTGAAAGATCATGGAGATTTCCTTGCCGCGGATCGAGCGAATCTGCTTGCCCCTGGGGTTCATGGCCAGCAGGTTCTGCGCTCCATCGGTTGGATGGTTGTAGTTGATTTCACCGTATACTTTGCACTTCTTATCGTTGATGCCGAGAACCGCTTTGCAGGTCAGGGACTTGCCGCAGCCGGATTCGCCTACCAATCCCACTGTCTCGCCTTTGCGCATCTCGAAGTTGACACCGCGTACGGGTGTCAGCGTGCCTTCCGGCATGGGGATCTCCACGCGTAAATCTTTGATCTGCAGGATCAATGAATCATCCATTTACTGCACCCCCCTTACTTATAGGGATCCGCTGCGTCGCGGAGTCCATCGCCGAAGAAGTTGAATGCCATGACCGTGATGGTCACAAATATGATCGGAATCAGTTTGTTCGGATGCTGCGCAATGACGGCGATTGAACTGCATTCCTGGAGAAGCACACCCCAGCTGGTGGCAGGCGAGCGAATGCCCAGTCCCAGATAGGACATGGACGTTTCGCCTACGACAGAGCTCGGGATACTGCGCGTGACGGAAACGATCAGATAGCTCATGAAACCCGGCACCAGATGCTTCCAGATGATTGACCACGTGGACACGCCGGCCAACCGCGCCGCCATGACGTAGTCGTCGTTCTTGGAGGACAGGAACTTGCCGCGCACGATACGCGCCATGCCTGTCCAGTTGATGAAGGAGAGGATGATCGTCATATAAAAGTACAGTCGGATTGTGGATACGCCTGGGGGAATGGCTGCTGAAAGCGCCATCCACAGGGGGATCTGGGGAATGGCCCCCAGGACCTCAATGATTCTCTGAATGACCATATCGATGGCACCGCCGAAATAACCCGAGACAGCACCAATAATGACGCCAAGGAACAGGCTGATGATGGCCGAAACAAAGGGCATGGACAGCGATACCTGTGAACCGATCAATATGCGGGAGAACAGATCACGCCCCAGGTTGTCGGCACCAAACAGGAAAATCTTTGCATCCTTGCCGCCGTTACTGCCCTCCCCGAGACCAAACAGGTGCCAGTCGCAGTCAATGAATCCCAATACTTTGTAATGTGTTCCGTGGACAAAGAACTTGATGGGGTAGTACTGGGTGGTGTCATCCTCATAGGTGATTTTGAAGGTCTTCTTGTCGATATGCTTGGTGATGGCAAAGACATAGGGCCCGACATTTTTGCCCTCGAAGACATAATGCACTTGTGTCGGCGCGCAGTCTTTATACACTGCGTCAAACTCCTCCAGCCCGTAGGGGGCAATGAAGTCTCCGAAGATAGCACCAATATACAGGACAGCCAGAACAAAGAAAGAGATTTGGGCCAGCCGATGCTTCTTGAGCTTGCGCAGCATGAGCTGCCATTGGGACGCAAGATAGTAATCATCCTGGGTTTTTATTCTTCTGGCCATTATCTGCTACCTCCCGAATACCGGATTCTGGGATCCAGAAAAGCGATCCCAATATCCGCAAGCAGCACGCCTACTTCGACCAGAATGGCCTGGACCATGACGATTGCGCCAGCCAGGTACATGTCCTGATACTGCAGAGCGTGGAAGAGAACAGGGCCGAGGATGGACAGATTGAGCACCATTGCCGTCACGGTGGAGCCGGAGAACAGATGGGAGAGGGACGTGCCGAGTCCCGTTACCGTGGGGTTAATGGCGGCGCGGAAGCAGTACTTCCAGATGATCTTGCGCTCGGAGACGCCCTTGGCCCGGGCTGTCAGCGTGTACTGCTGGGAAATTTCATCCAGCATCTGGGCACGGACGGAGCGAATGGTGCCGCAGGTTCCGGCAAAGCCGAAGACGATGAATGGGATTGTCATGCGCTTCATGAATTCTCCCAGATTACCCCAGTTGATACCGTTGAGCAGCATATCCTGGGTAAACATGCCCACGTTGGCATTGCCTGTCCAAAGAAAAGACAGATACATACACAGAATGGCAAAGATGAATCCGGGGATTGCCGATCCAGTAAATGTCAGGATGGAGATCGCATAATCTCCTACCGAATACTGGTGTGTGGCAGAATAGACTGCAACAGGGATGGCGATCAGATACTGCAGAAGCATGGTGAACAGCGTGATCGTCACTGTCATGGGCAGATATTTGCCGATGACATTCCACACATTGGTTTGGTAGGAAAAGGAATATTTCCAGTTGTGATGGGAATTGTAGAGACGGTAATAAGTGGTGTTGCTGCCGGTCCAGATGATGTCCTTCACCCAGAGTCCGTACTGGACGATGACCGGCTGATCGAGGCCATAGCTTTCACGCATTTCCTGTGCCGTTTCTGCACTGACTTCTTCGCCTTCCTGCTGGAGCTTTGCAATGGCTGTGGATACATAGTCTCCTGGAGGCAGCTGGATGACAAAGAAGATGATGATTGAAATCAGCAGGATCGTCGGAAAAAACAGCAGAATCCGATTGATGATGTATCGGATAAGATCCTGTCGGAAAAAATCTGCGACAGAGGAGAAAATGGATTTCTTTGGCGACAAAGATTTGTTTTCCATGATTGCTCCTTATAAAAATGCCGGAGACATGGAGCGGATCACACGCCTCCGGCTTTGCTGTACAACTGGAATCAGGTTTCGATTATTCTGCGAAGAACCATGTCCAGGGATGGCTCAGACCGATGTAGTAGTACTTGTCCTCGTTGATGTTGTTGAACCAGTTACGGACGGTGCTCTTGGTCAGGTGATAGACTGGGCCAGCTTCATAGACGGCTGTGATCCAGCCGCCATCAACCGTCAGCTCATAGATCTCGAGCTCAATCTGATCCCGCTCTGCCTTGGCCGGCGTCTGGGACCAGGATTTGCCCAGTTCTACGATCCTGTCGATGCGTTCATCCACAGGCTGGAAGCAGGTGCCGGCATATGTTGCAGGATCATCATAGTAGGTTGACCAGTTGGTTGTCCAGTTGGCGGAGTTATAGTTCGGCAGATATACCTTGGGACGGGAGATGAGGCCGATGCCTCCCTGGTCGTCGGCGCCGCGGTAGAAGACACCCTTAAAGGTATTGGCATCCACCAGAGAGCCGGTCTGATCGTTTTCGTTCTGCTTGAGCACGGTCTGAATGCCCAGAGCATCCCAGTACTTCTTGATAACTGCAAACACAGTATCCTTATCATCCGCCGTATTGGTAATGAACTCGATCAGCACATCGGTACCGTCTGCAAAGTTATACAGGCCGTCGGAACCCATGACGAGACCGCATTCATCCTCCAGGAGCTTCTTTGCAGCATCAACGTCATACTCAGCCCAGTGCTTGCTCCAATCCTCGTTGTAGCCAAAGTTGGGGTTCTGAGGAGCAGCATTTGTGGGATCGCAGAAGCCATCGGTCAGCAGGTTGCTGGCTTCCTGACGGTTGATGGCAATGGACATGGCCTTGCGGAACGCTTCATTGTTGAACAGATCATGATAGTTCTTGTCATCAATGGTGTAGTTGTAGGAGAACTGGATGTCGCCCCACATGATGTTGGACATTTCCTTGAGGGCAACAGCGTCGCCCTTCTGCTCCAGGATCACAGGGATCTCAGAGATAGCGCTGGGCTGATAATCATCGACTTCGTCTGACATGAACGCAAGCTGAGCCTGGTCATTGTTGGAGTACTTCTGGATATAGATCTCGTCAATGTAGGGAAGCTGCTGGCCTGCCGCATCGACCTTGAAGAAATAGGGGTTGCGGCGCAGGATGATCAGGTCATCATTCTTGGTGTTAAAGCCAGTCTGATCGGTCAGAATCCAGGCACCGAGGGTGGGAATCTGATAATAATTCCAGTAGTAGTACAGGATCTGTTTGCCCAGATCCTTCACACTGGACTGATCGATGCCGATTTTGAGGGCATTGGCGAGAACCTGCTCGTCGGTGAGGCCGGGATCGGCAAAGTAGGGGTTCTCCTGATAGAAGGAGGAGGGAATCAGACCGTTCTCAGTGAAAAAGCTGGAGCAGCAATAGGCCCACTTGAGGTCGCCGGTGAAGTGGTCATCCTCATAGATGGGTTTGTTGAAGGTCCAGGTGACGGTGTAATCATCCACCTTTTCAAGCTTGGCGTATTCCTTGGTTTCTCCGTCATCTGCAAGCGTGTATAGGCCTGCCCACTTGGCCTGAGAGTCATAATTGTTGATGTGGCACATATAGTACCAGAACAGGATATCGTCCGCAGTCAGGTCCAAACCATTGGACCACTTCAGGCCCTTGCGCAGATGCCAGGTGTACTGGGTGTAATCATCATTGACATCGTAGGATTTGATGGTGTTGAGTACGCGGGTGTTGTCTGTATTGTAGAGGCACAGGGTTTGATCGCCGTAACGGCATATGCCCCAGTTGCCGACGCCTGTTGTTGGGAAGGTGATTTTTGCGGCATAGGAGCCGATCTCCAGAGCTTCCCCACTGGAAGAGTTGGTTTCCACGAACACGTCCTCTGCTACAGGGAGACGGTCCTCAACCTTGGGAAGTTCTCCACTGGCAACCTTTGCCGCCAGCATGGGAGCCTCAGAGAAAGATGGAGTCTCTGCTTTGACTGCCTGCAGATTTGCAGCAAGGCCGAAGAACATGGCGACAACGAGAAGCAAGGATATCAGTTTCCTCATTCTTTGTGTACCCCCTCAGTATTTAATTTTCTTTTTTTCGTGATAAGGCATACACAAAAGGATATGCGAATCACGTCTTTAAGTCTATAATATATGGTTTTTGTGATAAATACAAGTACTATTTGAAAAACTGCCGGGAAGGTAGCTCTGTTGACACTGAGTTGACACTGAGATCAGGTGTTTGGACTCGTTAATAGCCTGAAAGTTGGATAATCAGTACTCAACAATCAGCTGACTTGCATGCCCAGTTTTATGAGGAACATTCTGTCCCGTTCTGTCAATTCAGTTGTCCAACGTTTAGCGTGAAGCTTGAAGGATACATTGACTTCCTCGATCACATCAAACCATTGGAGAGCCAGATAGACCGGTGTATTCTTTAGCCAGTTTTTGAGCCTGGCCTCTACCTTCATATTCTCCTTTGAATCATGTTCCGGATTCCCATTTTCCACCGCGAGTATCGGCTTCATCTTTCGGATCTGTTCGCTGAAATATTCGTAATAACAAAGTGCAACAAACTGGACGATCATTCTTCCCATCAGTGCATCGCTGGTCCATACTCGTGTTCGACTTCCATCTGTATGATAGGCGATCACTTCGTTTCTCTGTTTGCGTCCGGTGATCATCCGGTATTGCTGCCGGTACAGCATGAATTCGTCTGCTGCTGTTTCCAGTGAGCAGCCGTGCGATGAAACCCATCGCCCGCCATCGGTCTTGTCCGGATTCATGATGTAATCCAGCCGTTCACCGATGCACTGTGCCGCGATTTTTCCCTTGTTGACATGGATGGACATGATTCTTGTGGTTGCCATGGCTCCTCCTTTGCACCAAAAAGCGACGGCTTGCAATCAGCAAACCGCCGCAGGAATGAATAGATGGGGCAGGGTTTCACCCGCCGGCGGGATTGAGCCGGGAGAGAATCTGATTCATCACACCGAGAATCTGATTCTGTTTGTCCGCGATTTCATCCAGCTCCGTATCGTAGATACTGCCGTGTTCGTTCATCCGGCGGGCAATATGATTGACGTTGCTGCTGAGACTGCCCAGCAGCCGGACAGCCTGATGCAGCTCCGGCAGATCCAGTTTCAGCACATAGCCGTTCATCGCCATCGCCCGGATGTAGGCTGACTGGTTGCTGATTCCGGCCGCCTTCATCTTCTCCCGGATACGGTCGGACTCCGCTTCCGATGCTTTGAAGCTGTAGTGTATGGTGCGCTTGTTATGGGATTCCATCATTGATCCTCCCCCAGTTCATGGCGGAAAAAGAAAAGCACCAGCACGTTTGCCGGTACTCACACAACCCGGCAATTTACATGACAGTTTATGATGCCCCGACTGTCAACAGACCAAGCGGGGGCTGCAACCGGCCAAATGGAGGCCTGTCGTGACCAAATCCCTTGGGGCCAGGTTTCCATGCTGCATGATACCACGTCAAGAGGGCGGCATGTAGACGACATCAAGGCGACATTGGGCGACATTATCCGATTCTGCCTGTTGTGTGCTGTCTTCATGATCCTGTGCGCATGGTGACCGTCCTTCTTATCGCCGCGGGAGGTTTTGCGCTCAGCGGTGCTTGGGGACATGTTGCCCTGTGTGAAGAACCCCCGGATTTCATCCGCTGCCCCGGAGCGCCATGCCCGCATCCGGGGCTTTTTGCATGTTCCGCATCGAAAATATGTTGCAGAAAGGGGAGATATGCTTGAATGCTTGCATGGCTCCGCGACGGCCATATACTGGAATCATCCTGAAACCCCGCGACAGCAAAGGAGGATTTCACCATGAAGAAATGGCTTCGCACCCTGGCCCTGCTCCTGGCGGCCCTGACCCTGCTCGGACTGATCCCGGCAGCCTGTGCGGAGGAGGGGGAGAGCCCCTTCCGGACCTTTGTCTTCGATCTGCCCAAGGGCATCAAGAAGGCCAATGAGCAGGCCGGCACCGTGACGAAGGAGACCTACACCACCTACGTCTACGATGAGAACGGCAACCCCGGCGAGGCCATGGAGGCCACGCTCTACGTCTACACCCCCTGCGGCTATGACGCCGGCAAGGAGTACAACATCCTGTACCTGATGCACGGCGGCGGCGACAACGAGGGCTACTGGTTCGGTATGGCGGAGTACGCCGAGGGCGGCGCGAAGTGGTCCAAGGCGCAGCAGAAATACACCGTCAATGTGGTGGACAACATGATCGCGAACGGCACCTGCGGCGAGGTGATCATCGTGACGCCCACCTTCTACAACAACTACAACAAAACCCAGGACCTCGCCCGCTTCATGTACGAGATGAAGAACGACATCATCCCAACGGTGGAGGCGAAGTACGCCACGTACGCGAAGGGGGACGTGACGCCGGAAAACCTGATCGCCACCCGGGATCACCGGGCCTACGCCGGCCTCTCCATGGGCTCCATGACCGGCTTTGAGGCCATCTGGGGCGGCTGCGTGGACTACATCAGCTGGATCGGAAACTTCTCCGGCTTCGCGGGCCCCGGTGACGCGGTGGACCGGGACGGCGCTGCCCAGCGGCTGGTGGACACAAAGAACGGGGCCTTTGCGGACTACCCCGTCAACTACTGGTACAACGGCACCGGCACCAAGGATTCCGCCGAGCCGGACCACGTGGCGGGCTATGCCCTCATCCTGGCGAAAGGCGCGAACTTCCTGCAGGAGGGCGAGGACCTCGCCGCGGGCGACAACTGCATCCTGGTCAACAAGCCGGAGAAGGGCCATGCCTACAACGGCTGGATTGTGGATCTGTACAACGTGCTGCAGGTCTTCTTCACCAAATAAGAAGGGACGGTTAAGAATCATGGACAAGACGAAAAAGCGGATGTCCAACAAGACCTTCTCGGCCATCGTCTTCCCGCTGCTGGCCGTGCTGGCGGTGGTGGTCATCGTGGCCAACGTGATGCTGAACCAGTACGCCAGCATCATCAGCATCTTCCTCAACCAGGCCACCTTTGAGACGGTGGACGAGACCCCGGCAAACCTCCGGGGCAAGCTGGACCTGGAGTATGTGAAGAGCAGCTACTCCCGGTACGACGCCGACGGCAGGCTGACCGGCTATGACCTGGCAGCCCGGGACGCCCACGACGCCGCCCTGTGCGCCGAGGTGGAGGCGGAGGGCATTGTCCTGCTGAAGAACGAGGATCAGGCGCTGCCCCTGACGGGCAAAAACATCAGCCTCTTCTCCGTGTCCTCCGTGAACATCCTCTATGGCGGCGGCGGCTCCGGCTCCATCGACGCCTCCTCCTGCAAGACCCTGAAGGCCGCCTTTGAGGACGCCGGCTTCGCGGTCAACGGCAGGCTGTGGGATCTCTACGACGCCAACAGCAAAAAGTACATCCGCGACAAGAAGAACGTCAACGAGATGCCCGTCTCCCAGATCACCGCGGACGTGGAGGCCACCTTCGCGGACTACGGCGACGCGGCCGTGGTGGTGCTCACCCGGGAGGGCCAGGAGGGCATCGACCTCTCCACCTCCGAGCGGGACGAGGGCGGCACCATGCTCCAGCTCTCCAACCAGGAGAAGGAGCTCCTCCAGTACGTCAACGACCGCTTCGACACGGTGATTGTGCTGCTGAACAGCTGCAATCCCATGGAGCTGGGCGCGCTGAACGATTATCCCCATGTGAAGGGCTGCCTGCTGGTGGGCTACTTCGGCTCCACGGGCATCGACGCGGTGCCGGCGGTGCTCTCCGGCGCGGTGAACCCCTCCGGCCGCCTGACCGATACCTTCGCCTTCGATTCCCTGTCTGCGCCGGCCATGCAGAACTTCAAGCGCAGCAAGATGAGCAACGAAACCTATGGCAAGTTCGAGGGCCACAAGGCCAGCTACGTGGTTTACGCCGAGGGCATCTACGTAGGCTACCGCTACTACGAGACCCGCTACGAGGATGCGGTGCTGGGCCGGGAAAAGGCAGGTGCTTTCGACTATGCGGCTCAGGTTCAGTATCCTTTCGGCTACGGCCTGTCCTTCTCCGCCTTCGAGTGGTCTGACTTCACGGCTGAGGAGAAGGAAAACACCTTCGAGTTCACGGTGAAGGTCACCAACACCGGCGCCACGGCCGGCAAGGACGTGGTGCAGCTCTACATGCAGTCCCCCTACACGGACTACGACGTCGCCAACGGCATTGAGAAATCCTCCGTGGAGCTGGTGGGCTTCGCCAAGACGCAGCTCCTGCAGCCCGGCGCCTCCGGGACCGTGACCGTCTCCGTGCCCAAGGAATACCGCCGCGCCTACGACGCCCGCGGCACCGGCGGCTACATCCTCGAGGCCGGCACCTACTACTTCACCGCCGCCCAGGACGCCCATCAGGCGGTGAACAACGTGCTGACCGAGAAGGCCGGCCTGCAGGCGGACAGCCTGTACGTGATCCCCTGCACCACCGCCGCCCGGGGCAGCATGGTCTTTGCCAATGAGGTGGCGCAGCAGGACAACGCCGTCTATGCCGCCACGGTGAACCACGACGGCAGCACCGGCGAGACCATCCGCAACCAGTTCGATTCCGCCGATCTGACCACCTACGACAAGGAGTTCCGGTACCTCTCCCGCAGCGACTGGGAGGGCACCTTCCCCAAGCCCTATGCCAACCGGAAATGGGCGGTCTCCGATGAGCTGGCGGCCCTGATCACCAGCAATCCCTATCAGGATGATCCGTCCCTGCAGATGCCTGCCACCGACGCGCACAACGGTGTGAGCCTGCTGGACCTGAAGGGCAAGTCCTACGATGACCCGCTGTGGGAGCAGCTGCTGGACAACCTGGAGCCCGGGGAGATGAACCAGCTGGTAGCCCTGGGCGGCTGGCAGACCATTGCCATCTCCGACATCGTGAAACCCTATTCCAAGGACATCGACGGCCCCGCGGGCATCTCCTCCACCCTGGGCGGCAACGGCGACAGCGGTGCCCGCTGCGTCAATATGCCCGCCGGCACCATGGAGGGCTGCACATGGAACACGGAGCTGATGAACCGGGTGGGCGCGGCCATCGGCGAGGACGGCCTGACCACCGGCTACCAGGGCTGGTACGCGCCGGGCGCGGGCATCCACCGCACGCCCTACGGCGGCCGTAATTTTGAGTATATCTCCGAGGATGGCTTCCTCACTGGCAAGATCTGTGCTGCGGAGGTGGAAGGCCTGCAGACCAAGGGTATGTACGCCTACATGAAGCATCTGGTGCTCAACGACCAGGAGGTGGACCGCTACGGGATCACCGAATTCGCAAACGAACAGGCGATGCGCCATGTCTATCTGCTGCCCTTTGAAATCGCCGTGCGTGAGGCGGATTGCCGCGGTATGATGGCCGCTTTCGACTGCCTGGGTCCGTACTGGTGCGGCCTGAACAAAGGGCTGCTGACCCATGTGCTGCGTGGTGAGTGGGGCTTCCGGGGCATCGTGGTGACGGACTATGCCAGTGCTTATCCGAACTACATGCTGATTGACGCGGGTACCCAGGCCGGATGCGACTTGTGGCTGAACACGGCCGACGGTATTTACACCATGCCCGACGCCGCCACGAACCCCACCAAGGTGCACGCCCTGCGCCAGGCCTCCAAGAACATCCTCTACACCCTGCTGGAGACCAGCGCCATGAACGGCGTCAGCCAGTACACCAAGGTGCGCATGCTGACCCCGCCCTGGAAGACCTGGCTGTATGCCGCCGACGCGGTCCTGGGCGTGCTGATCCTGGGCGGCCTGGTCCTGGCTGTCCGCCGGGTCCGCCGGAACCGGGAAGCCGCCTGAAATATGTTGCAGAATCCGGAGTTATGCTGAAACCATTGAAGGCAGGCCGCCGGACGGCTATCATCAAGTCAGCAAGGGGGAAAACCCCTCGAATGAAGAAAGGAGACCCTCCCATGAAGAAACTGTTCGCCCTGATCCTCACCCTCTGCCTGGTGTTCAGCCTGGCTGCCGTGAACGCCGAGACCTTCCGCTTCGAGGCGGAATACGGCACTGCGACCGGTTCCGTGCCCGGCCTGATCAGCGTGTTCTACGGCGCTTCCAACAAGTGCATGCTGACCAAGTATGAAGGCTACTCCAACGGCTATGCCGTGACCGGCCTGTACAACGAGGGCAATGACGACGACATCCCCGAGATCACCTTTACCATCGTCTCCGACAAGGAAGCGGAAGCCCACATCAAGCTGTGCGTGGGTCCCGGCTGGGGCTTCGATGCCAGCTTCAAACATGACTACCGCGACACCAAGGCCGGCGAAGGCTATCCGCTGATGCTCAACGGCGAGGCCCTGGCCAGCGAGTCCGTGGTGAACAAGGCCGACGCCAAGGAGATCGTGATCGACGACGATAAATCCGTGCTGGACCCCGCCAGCTTCGTGGTGGCTGATTTCGGCACCGTGACCCTGAAGGCCGGCGAGAACGTCTTCACTCTGAAGGCCACCCCCGACTCCTGCTACATCGACTACATGGAGATCGAGACCGACGCGGCCCTGACCTGGGAGGAGTCCAAGGTGCTGACCTACCGCGTCTATGACGAGGACGAGATGGAGTACGTGGAGGTCACCGTCGAGTAATTCCCCCTTTCTTCCCCCGGCTGCCGTATCCTCACCGGTGCGGCAGCCCTTCCTTTATTCCTTCCGACGCTGTTCCGATTGACACCTGTAAAGCCCGGGTGCTATAATCTGCGTACCAGACAAGAGAAGAATCCGCCCTCGGCGGTTCGGAATCCGGAGGCACGCAGAAATGATCAGGATCGCGATTGTGGACGACCGGGAGGACCAGTGCGCCCTGCTGAAGAGGCATATCGAGCGCTTTTTCACGGAGAATCCGGAGACCTATTCCATCACGGTCTATCAGGATCCGGAGATGTTCCTGGTGGACTATACCGCCCAGTTTGACTTCATCACCCTGGACATCCGCATGCCCCAGATGGACGGGATGACCCTGGCGAAGAGGATCCGTGCCATCGACGCGGCGGTGATCCTGGTGTTCGTCACGGACCTGGCCTCCTGGGCCGCCAGGGGCTACGAGGTGGAGGCCCTGGACTTCATGGTCAAGCCGGTGAAATACTATGACTTTGCCCTGAAGATGAAGCGGGTCATGGCGCGCCATGCCCGGGACGGCGTGTCGGACAGCGTGGTGCTCACGACCCAGTCCGGCCGGGTGAAGCTCAGCCAGCGGGACATCCTGTATGTGGAGGTGACGGGTCACGCGGTCACCTATCACACCCGCAATGGAGACTACAATTACTACGGCACCCTCAAGGAAGTCGAGGGCTATCTGAATCCCGGCATGTTCGCCCGCTGCAACAGCTGCTATCTGGTGAACCTGCACCATGTGAACAGCATGGATCAGACCACCTGTGTGGTGGACGGCCGGCCCCTGCGGATGAGCCAGACACGGAAAAAGGATTTCGTCGAGCGCCTGACGGCGTTTTACGCATCTGGAGGAAGATGAGCATGTATCTCTTTGGCCCTTACGGAAATTATTCCCTGATGCTGGAATTGCTGATTCTCACCCTCATCTCCGTAAGGCAGTGTCCAAAGAGAAAGTCATTCATCCTGCGCGCCGCCCTGTGCCTGGCGGTGCTTACGGCCTACAACCTGCTGATCAACACACCCCATGCGACGGATGACTACTCCGGCATGAACCGGCCCTATGTCTACGTTATTCTGCTGGGGCTCGGATGCTGGTGCTGCTGGGATCTGCGGGCCTGGCATGTGGCCTATCTCCTCGCGGTGGCCTATGCCCTGCAGTACACCATGTACACCGTCTGGCTGATTCTGTGCAGACTGTTTGTGCCCGGGTTTGCATTCTTCACGGATACCCCCGCCGTCAACGTCTTCTATGCGCTGGCGCTGGCCGGCGCGCTGGCCGCGGCCTGGCTTGTCTCCCGGAAAAACGGGCATCTGCCCCGGCTGGAGAAGGTCAATATCCCGGTTCTCGTCATCTTTCTGCTGGTTATCCTGGCGGCAGTGTACATGACGGGCGAGGCCATCCTGGCGCTGGAATTTGAGGCGGTGATGATGGTGCGCTATGCCTGCACCGTCATCTGTCTGCTGGGCGTGGCCTACGCCGCCACCGCCCTGGTCTATCAGCGGGTGTCCCTGAACAACGCCATCTACGGGCAGATCATCCAGCGGCAGAAGGAGGAATACGAGCAGCGCCGGGCCAGCGTGGAGGACCTGAACATCAAGTGCCACGACCTGCGCTACCAGATCCGGTCGATCCTCCAGCGCCGGGGCGAGGGCAATCCGGCGGAGCTGCGGGACATCGAGGAGGCCATCGGCAGCATCCAGAACGCCTATCATACCGGGAACGACGCCCTGGACGTCATCATCAGCGAGAAGGCCCGGCTGTGCTCCGCCAAGGGCATCGCCTTCACCTTCATGGGGGACGGCGCCCTCATCGCCTTCATGCGGGACGAGGACATCTACCGCCTGTTCAGCAACGCCATCGACAACGCCATCGAGGCGGTGGCCCGGGTGGAGGAGGAGAAGCGGATCATCGGCGTGACCGTGCAGCCCGGCGGCCCCTTCGTGAACATCCATGTGGAGAACTACTGCAGCGGGCAGCTGCGCCTGGTGGAGGGCCTGCCCCAGACCAGCAAGGAGGACAAGACCAACCACGGCTTCGGCGTGCGCAGCATGCGCTCCGTGGCCCGGAGCTACGCCGGTACCCTGCAGTTCCGGCAGGAGGGGGACGTGTTCTCCCTGGACATCATGCTGCCCGCCGCAGGACAGAAATGCTGATTCCGCATGAGGAAATGCGCAGTCCGTTCCGGGCTGCTTTTTTTGTTTGTTTCCCAGGAGATGAATTTATGTTGCAGATCACGGTTTTGTGCTGAATCCGTTGAGCGCCCCGCGGCGGGCGGATACAATGGAGCCAACAAGAAGAAAGGTGGGATACCCCATGACCAAACGGATCCTGTCCCTGCTGCTGGCGGTCATCACCCTGATGAGCGTCTCCGTCATCCCGGCCGCCCTGGCGGAGGAGGCGGCGGAATGTCCCTATTCCCTCTTCGTCTACGACCTGCCCAAGGGCATCAAGAAGCCCAACGAGCAGGCCGGCACGGTGCACGAGGAGCACTACACCACCTGCAAGTACTCTGAGGAGGGCGAGAAGCTGGAGGAGATCGAGGCGGTGCTGTACGTCTACACCCCCTATGGCTACGATCCCGCGAAGCAGTATGACATCCTGTATCTGATGCACGGCATCGGTGACAATGAGGCATACTGGTTCGGCGTGCGGGAGTACGCGCCCGGCGGTGAAAAGTACTCCAAGGCGCAGCAGAAGTTCACCACCAACGTGCTGGACAACATGATCGCCCAGGGCCTGTGCCAGGGCGCCATTGTGGTGACGCCTACCTTCATGGATCAGTACCGGGACGAGGATCCCGCCGCGGCCGGCTCCACCGCCCGCCTCATCCGCTTCGCCTATCAGATGAAGAACGACATCATCCCCTTTGTGGAGAGCAAGTATGCCACCTTCGCCGGCGGCGACGTGACGCCTGAAAACCTGATCGCCACCCGCGATCACCGGGGCTACGCCGGCCTCTCCATGGGCTCCATGACCGGCTTCCAGGCCATCTGGACCAGCTGTGTGGAGTACTTCGCCTACATCGGCAACTTCTCCGGCTGCGATCCCCAGGGCACCGGCATTGCCGAAACCGTGGCGGAGCTTCTGAATACCAAATACGCGGACTACGGGATCAGGTACTGGTACAACGGCAACGGCACCAAGGACAGCGTGCGGGACGACCATTTGGCGGGCTACGCCCTGATCCTGGACAAGTGCGCCGACAAATTCCACGAGGGCGAGGACTACCTGAACGGCGACAACTGCATCCTGGTGGACAAGCCGGACAAGGGCCACGCCTACAACGCCTGGATCGTGGATCTGTACAACGTGATGAGCGTGTTCTTCAAGGTGCCGTGAGCGCCGGGAGGATCCATCCATCAATCAATGGGAGGAAAGAATGACGAAACACATCGGCAGAAGCATCCTGACACTGTCTCTGGCGCTGCTCCTCGTCCTGTCTGCCATCCCCTTCGCGTGCGCGGAGGAGGAAACCGAGTGCCCCTTCTCCCTCTTCGTCTATGACCTGCCCAAGGGCATCAAGAAGCCCAACGAGCAGGCCGGCATCGTGCATGAGGAACACTACACCGCCCACCGCTATTCCCCCGAAGGGGAGGCGCTGGAGGAGCGGGACGGCGTGCTCTACGTCTACACCCCTTACGGTTATGACCCGAACGGGGAGTACGATGTGATCTACCTGATGCACGGCGCCGGCGAGACGGGCGGTTTCTGGCTGAGCCAGGCGGAGTACGCCCCCGGCGGCGAGAAGTACAACAAGGCCCAGTGCACCGTGCCCACCAACATCACCGACAACCGGATCGCCGCCGGCGAGTGCAAGCCCGTGATCCTGGTGGCCATGACCTTCCTGAACCAGTACGGGGAGGGCGAGGACCTCTACGCCCAGGGCAGCACCCTGAAGCTGCAGGGCTTCGCCTATGAGTTCCGGAACGAGATCGTCCCCTGCGTGGAGGCGAAGTACGCAACCTATGCCCACGGGGACGTGAGCCCCGAGAGCCTGACTGCCAGCCGGGAGCACCGCGCCTACGCCGGTTTTTCCATGGGCTCCATGACAGGCTGGCAGGCCATCTGGACGGGCTGCGTGGACTATGTGGCCTACATCGGCAATTTCTCCGGCTGCGACACCCAGGGCGACGGTGCGGCGGAGCGCGCGGCGGAAGCCCTCAACACGAAGTTCGCCGACTACGGCATCAAGTATTGGTACAACGGCAACGGCACCGAGGATTCCCTGCACGACGACCATGTGGCGGGCTATCAGCTGATGCTGGAGAAGTGCCCCGGCCGCTTCACCGAGGGCGAGGACTACGCGAACGGCTGCAACACGATCTTCGTGGACAAGCCCGGCAAGAAGCACAACTACGCCAACTGGAACGTGGACCTGTACAATATTCTCAGCGTGTTCTTCAAGGCGAACTGACGCCGGCATCAAGGAGGAATGAAAGATGAAGCACAGCCTGAAAGCCATCCTGAGCCTCAGCCTCGCGCTGATCTGTCTGCTGACCGCGCTGCCGCTCCCGACCCTGGCCGAGGAAGCGGCGGAATGCCCCTACTCCCTCTTCGTCTACGAACTGCCCAAGGGTTACAAGAAGCCGATTGAGCAGGCGGGCACCGTCACGGAGGAGCACTACACCACCTATGCTTATGACGAGCAGGGAAATCCGGGCGAGGCCATGGATGCGACCCTGTATGTCTACACTCCCTATGGCTATGACCCGTCCAGGCAATACAATATCCTTTACCTTCTCCACGGAGGCGGAGAGAATGAAGGCTACTGGTTCGGCATGAAGGAATATGCCGAGGGCGGAGAAAAGTACTCCAAGGCGCAAAGAAAGTATACCACCAGCGTTCTGGACAACATGATTGCGAACGGCGTCTGCGGCGATGTGATTGTCGTAACTCCCACTTTCTATAACAGTTTCAATGCGACCCAGGATCTGTCCCGATTCCGCTACGAGATGAAGAACGATATCATCCCGGCAGTAGAAGCAAAGTACAGCACTTACGCCCAGGGAGACGTAACCCCGGAGAATCTGATTGCTTCCCGGGATCACCGTGCTTACGCGGGTCTCTCCATGGGGTCCATGACCGGCTTCCAGGCCATATGGGGAGGCTGCATCGATTACTTCGGCTATATCGGCAACTTCTCCGCATGGGCTGTCGCGGGCGACGAAGCCGAGGTGAAGGAATATGCTCAGGTGCTGCTGAAGGCGAAGACGGAGGATTTTGCCGACTATCCCATCAGGTATTGGTACAACGGCACCGGTACAAAGGATATGGCCAGGGAAGGACATGTGATCGGCTACGCTGAGATGCTGGAGAAGGGCGGAGACCTTTTCCGGGAGGGCGAGGATTATGCGAATGGCGACAACTGCATTATGGTGGACCTGCCTGGCATGGGCCACGCTTACAACGCCTGGATTATCGATCTGTACAATGTGCTGAGCGTGTTCTTCAAGGTGAACTGACGCCGGAGCACGCGCAGTCCAAACGCAACTGATAGGGGGGAGCCTGTTGAAATCCCGCGTCTTCTCTGCCTTGGCCGTGTTCTTTGCCCTGCTGCTGGCCTTCATGATCGGCGGACAGGCCATCGTGAACGGCAACAGGACCTATGTGAACCGGCTGATCGGCACCACGGATTCCATCATTGTCAGCGATGACAGCATGAACTTCCGCTCCGACTTTGCCAGTCCCGCGGAGCTGATAGAATACCACAAATCCCTGGGCGCCCGGATCGGGGCGGAGGGCAGCGTGCTGCTGCAGAGCGGCGGCGCGCTCCCCCTGGTGGACAGGAACGTCGCGCTGCTTGGCGCCCGGGCCTACGACCTGATCTACGGCGGCAAGACGGGCAGCACGCCCAAGCCGAACCAGAATGTGACCCTGGAGGACGCCCTGACCCAGGCGGGCTTCACGCTGGATCCCGCCATGCGGCAGTATTACGCCGAACACAGCCCGGACAAGTCCGTCATCAGCACCACCTTCTCCTCCGTCACCGACAAGCCGGTCATCGGCCTGTACAAGGTGATGGAGGCGGAATGCCCCACCGAGGCCGCCATGACCCCCGGCTTCCGCACCGCGGTGGTGGTCATCGGCCGGCAGAGCACCGAGGCCGGCAGCTTCTACCTGGGCACCGCCGGCATGAGCAAGAAGGCCAACGAGTTTGACGAGGGCACCAACGTGCTGGGCCTGTCGAAGAACGAGAAGGCGGAGATCGCGTTTGCCATCGAGCACTATGACAATGTGGTGGTGCTCCTCAACTGCGCCAGCGCCATGGAGGTGCCGGAGCTCTCCGGCCCCTGTGCAGCGAAAGCGGCGGAGCTGGGAAAGAAGCTGGACGTGCTGTGGATCGGCCAGCCCGGCAACTACGGCTGTGTGGGCGTGGCCTCTGTGCTCAGCGGCGAGACGGCTCCCTCCGGCAAGCTGACGGATATCTACGTGGCCAACGGGTATTCCAACCCCGCCAACGCCAACTACGGTATCATCCGCTTCAGCGACGCCGAGGGCGACCTGGGCTCCACCAAGAACGGCTGGTATGAGATCTGGGCGGAGGGCATCTACACCGGCTACCGGTACTATGAGACCCGCTACGCCGACACCTTCAGCACGGACGGGGCTGTCCGCGCGGCCGCCCTGGCGCCCACGGGCGTCACCACCGGCGGGGATCACTGGTCCTACGCGGACGAGGTGGTCTGGCCCTTCGGCTTCGGCTTGTCCACCGTGCCCACAAAGCAGGTGCTGAACAGCGCTTCCGTGGACATGAAAGGCGAGTCGGTCTTCAACGTCACCGTCACCAACAGCGGGGAACGGGAAGTGAAGGACGTGGTGGCCATCTATGCCCAGAGCCCCTTCACGGCCTATGACCGGGAGCACGGCGTGGAAAAGAGCGCCATTCAGCTGCTGGCCTTTGAAAAGGTGACCGTGCCCGCCGGCGGCAGCGTGACGGTGGACGTCCGTGCGGACATGGAGGACCTGGCGTCCTACGACGCGGCGAAGGCGAAAACCTTCATCCTGGACTATGGCGACTACTACTTCTCCGTGGGCAACGGCTCCCATGAGGCGCTGAACAACGTGCTGGCCCTGCAGGGCGTGACGGGGCTCACCGACCACAACGGCGCGCCCTATGCCCCGGAGAATCCGGCCGGGCTGGCGGTGAAATACACCTACAGCGGCGAGGGCGCCGTGGACAGCACAACCTGGGCTGTCAGCCGCAACGGAACCCCCATCACCAACCGGCTGGACAACGCGGATTACAACTATTATGTCCCCGGCACGGTGGATTACCTCTCCCGCACCCGGTGGAACTTCCCCGTTTTCTATGACGGCCTCGCGGGCATGGGCGTGAATCACCCAGAGATGACCGCCGGCCTCGGCAACCGGGTGTACACGGTGCAGACCGGCGGGGACACCTCGTCCTTCGTCTGGGGCGCGGAGAACGACGCCGGCCTCTACAGCGTCAAGGCAGAGCCCGGCACCCTCTGCGATTACGATGCCCCGGCCTGGCAGGACGTGGTGGACAGCATCAGCCTGGAGGACGCTCTGCATATGATCGGCGGAAGCGCCAACTACGTGCAGTTCGACGCCATCGACATGGGCATCAGCTGGTTTGCCGACGGCCCCATGGGCATCTGCGACCAGTCCCTCAGCAAGCGCGGATCCAACACCACCGCCCCGGACAAAGCCTTCTATGTGGATCCCGCCAGTCAGGAAGCCAATTACTATCTCAACACCCTGCCCATCCAGGTGGTGATCGCGGCCACCTTCGACCACGGGATCTTTGAGGAAGTGGGCCGGATGATGGGCAACGACGGCCTGTGGAACGGCGTCCGGGCCATGTGGGCCCCCGGCGCCAACCTGCACCGCACCCCCTACAACGCCCGGAACCACGAGTACGCCTCGGAGGACCCGGTGCTGACCTCCTGGGTGGTGGACGGGATCTGCCGCTCCGCCCTGCGCTATGGCATGGTGATGGCGCCCAAGCATTACGCCTTCAACGCTACCGAGAACAACCGCTACGGCATCGCCGAGTTCTTCAACGAGCAGAGCGCCCGGGAGGGTGAGCTCCGGGGCTTCCGCCGGGCCTTCGAGCAGAAGCACGCCCTGGCCACCATGACCGCCTTCAACCGGGTGGGCCCCGTCTACTGCTCCGCCCACAAGGGGCTGATCACGGATATCCTCCGCACGGAGTGGGGCATGTCCGGCCTGGTGGTGACCGACCTGGTCGCCACGGCCAACATCTTCTACATGAATGTCCGGGACTCGGTGGCCGCCGGCACGGATTTCATGCTCGCGGAGGACAGCTTCCGCACGCCCGACGGCGCCTGGGCTGAGTTCACGCCGGAGGGGCTGAAGGGCGATCCCTTCCTGATGACCCAGGTGAAGAACGCCGTGCACCACGTGGTGTATTCCATTGCCAACAGCGCCACCCCGGCGGGCAAGGTCGTCCATCTGGAAACCTGGTATGACCAGGTCTTCCGCTGGTCTATCGTGGGCAGCGCCGCCCTGTGCGCCGTCTGCTTCCTGCTGAGCATCTGCTCTGGCGGCAAGAGAAAGGAGGGCTGAGCCGCATGACCGTGAGTCCAAAGAAAAAGACCGGCCTCATCACCGTGACCGGCATCCTGTTCCTGATCGCCTTCGCCCTGGGCTTCACCGTCCATCCGGCGGTCTGGGACACCCGCAACGTCATCCTGACGGGCCTCCCGTACTTCATCGGCTGCGGGGCGGCGGCCATCCTCCTGGCGGCGGCATACCGTTTCCTGGCTGCGCGCAATGTCAGCCGCATCCTCCTGCTGGTGGTCTGCATGCTGACGGCGGCCTCCGCCATGTTCGCCCTCACCGCCCTGTGGTATGACGCGGTGGTGGAGGTGGCCTACATCTACGGCGAGGGCAACCTGGAGCTGGGCAACGCGGCCGCTGTGCGGGGGTCCATCCTGCTGTTCGCGGCCTCCGCCCTCTACCTGGGCGCCTGCGGCTGCACGGTGGCCCTTGGCGCCGGCAAGCGGCAGGCGTAACGGACGGTCGCAGCGCGCCTTTCTCACCGGGAAACAGGCAGGCCCCCCGGGCCTGCGCTGAATCAGCCTCATCGTGAACAGACAGACACCCGGCCTTCGGCACAAACCGGAGGCCGGGCGTTATTATTCACCGGATCATCTGAAAATGCCTCAGCGCCTCCTCAATGGCTCTTTCCTTCTCCGGCGGGCATTTCGGCACTCTGCCGCCCTCACTCTTCGCCTTGTTATAGCACGCCCGCTCGATGATCCCGTGCTTCGCTTTTACCTGGGCGATGTACAAACAGGAGACCTTCAAACCTGTGTGTTCAAGGACATAAGTCTGGATTTCAGCATAGGTGGCCTTGGCTTCTGCCGCCGTCACATCCAGCTCGGTCAGGTCCAGATCCACGTCGATATGTTGGGCGGTTCTGAGTTTGGACAAAAGCGCGACCGTCTCGACGTGGCTCGATACGTCCATTTGGATGTCAGCGCCTCCGCTCGTTCACGGGAATAAATCCACATAGTTCCGTAAGAACAAATCCACCGGATTTTGCCGTTGTCTCGGGTCCTGTTCGTATACGGGAACAAATCAACTGCTGCCCTTCTTCCTTATAATAGCCGGTAGGGAGGAGGAGCCATTGCCTCAACCCTCCCCAAGTGGCGAGTGCATGGGGATTTCCATTGTCTCAACCCTAATAGTTCGACGGCAGGCATCAGAAATCCTCCGCCATCAACTGCTCAGCCCTTGTCTTATCCTCTCAGATTCCCCAGCACATGCATGAAGTGTACCGCAAGGAATAATGCACCGCAGATCGATAACGGAATGTTCTGTCGCCAAAAGCCAATTGCCACATAGTACAGCGGCGGCAGTGCCACAATAAACAGCATCATCACGAAAACGCTCTGATGGCCGGTGAAATACAGTGCCCATCCGGCATAATTCGCCAGCAACAGAATAATCGCCAGTGTGAAGAACAGTTTTTCCCTTCCATCTGATACTGAGAACAGATTAGCGTCCCTGTGAACAATAAAGACCATCAGAGCGATGCACAGCGACCCGAGGACCTTTTCGCAGATATCCAGTATTACCGACGCTTCCGTCATTTTCATGATGGGATTCGTTTCCAGATGGAAAAGGGGCATCAGCATGTAGGGAAGCTCCTGAAGTGCAAACAGAACAAGCCCCAGCCCCCAGAAACCCAGATATTGATTCCCGAACAGTTTGACCCAGCGTACCATATAATCCTATCTCCACTCTTTTTTCAATATCGCATACTCCATCGTGTTCTCATAACGCGGTGTGCCGTCTGGATTATTGATGAAGGAGACAAATTCCATGAACAATCCTTCCCGGCGCATGCCGAGCTTTTCGCAAAGCCGCTGGCTGGGTAGATTGTAATCCTCAGTGTAGGCGTAGATGCGTCTCGCACCTTTTTCCCGGAACAGATAATCAAAATAAGCATGGGCGGCCTCATAGGCGTAACCCTTGCCGGTATAATTCAGGTTTAGCATCCAGCAGGGACTGAACGTGTCCATCTCCTTGTCTTCCGGGTCGTTTCCCTCCGGAGGGGCGAAGATCTCGCCGATCACTTTGTCATCTTCCTTCAGGGTAATGGCGAGGTATAATTCGTCACCCTGCCGTTGCTTTAATTCTTTTCTGGCGGCTTCCAGTGACTCAAGTTTCATGCAGGCAAAGCAGTTCACAGCCGGTTCATGCAGATATTCAAATACATAAGGTTCAGAGGTGCTTTTTTCTATTATTCCACTCCCCGCCGCCGGTGATGGCAGTGAGGGTGCCGCAGTGATTCTATTTATCTTTCTTTACCGACTTCTTGACTTCCTCATGATAGAAATAGTTTGCTATGATCGGTAGTTCTCCGAAATCCGAGCGTTTAGAATCATCATCACGAACATAAGGGAAGCCTTCTGCCGCCGCATATTCTCTCAGCTCTGCGTCCAGTTCGCTCCAATAAGAGCGGTCACCCTTACTGTAAATGCGGTGATACAGTTCATCCAGCTCCGGATGATGCTCATGTACCCATTTTAAAATACGAACTTTATAATCGCCGCGCAGATTCAGATTCTCCAGCCAGATCAGGTTGCAGCAATCCCGTACTGCTTCGATGATACCTTTTACGTCTGTTATTCCCGGAAAGATAGGCGCGATCTGACACACGGTCTGTATGCCGTTATCGTACAACTCCTTCATTGCAGCAAGACGTCTTTCGATACTTGCGGCCTTGTCCATTTCCTTACGGAAAGTTCTCATCCACCGTATTGATGGAAAAAGAGACACGGGCATTCGGGAAAGTCCTTATGAGGTCAATATCCCGCAGCACAAGATCTGACTTTGTGGCAATGCTGATACGTATGCCGCTGCCCTGAAGTTGCTCCAGCAAGGCCCGCGTTCTACCATACTTCTTTTCACACGGCTGATAGCAGTCGGTGACGGAGCCGAGGAACGCCTCTTTCCCGGCATACTTCTCCGGCTTTTTGATCTCCGGCCAGTTCTTTACATCAATAAACTCGCCCCACGGCTCCGGATGATTGGTAAAGCGCTTCATGAAGGAGGCATAGCAGTATTTGCAGGCGTGAGTGCATCCTACATAGGGATTGACCGAGAAGTCCGCCACCGGCAGATTTGATTTTGTCATGACGCTCTTAACGTCGATTTCTTTGATAATCATAATTGCCCCCTGTTATGGCACGCTCCCCGCCACCGCTGATGGCAGTGTGAGAGCCTTAGTGTGTCTGCTTTTCTACTTTGATTCGGTCGCCTTGATCGCACCTAAACAGTGGATTCTTACGACACGGTTTTCGTCAGTTTCCGATATCTGTCGTAACTGTTCCAGATAAGGCCTGACGAATTCCGGCCTGCGTTTGCCGAGAACCCGGAAGATCTCCGGCGCTTCCATCCGCACCTTGTCATCCGCGTCATGCAGAAGTGTCTCAAACACCGGCATATAACCTTCATAAATAACGGGAGTGTTCGTGGCGATGTTTTCTGATGCCCAGATAAACGCCAACCGCACCTTTGGCTCCTCATCAGAGACAAAGCGGAACAAGCTCGTCCAGTACGGTTCGATCATGCTATAGTCGCCTCGTCCGATCCTGCCGAGAGCGTTCACCGCCCGCTCCCGCAAAAGTGGCTCCGGACTGTCAAGGAAGGAAGCAATGGCCGGAACCGAGTCCTTTATGGACTGATGGTAGACGAGTCCCATCTCGCCAAGCAGCCATAGCGCCTTGGCCTGTATCTTTACGGATTCATGGGCGAGGAGAGGCGAAACATATGGAATCTTCTCTTTCCATTCATCCTTTTCTTTTGTCAGTGCTCCAAGCTCTTTATATAATTCTGTTTCGGTCATATCACTGGCCTCTCAAAACTGAAATTTGCAAATCTCTTAAACAGAATATCCCAAATTAATATCAAAAGGTGCAATCAGCAGTTTTTGCAAATCTTTATTGTAATGACCAAAATAGTTTTTGATGGCTTTGCCATAGTTTTCTTTTGTGTCAAACTCCCAGTATGAGTAGTATTTAACGCACTTTACAATCTTGGTTAACTCTCTTGGCGGCTCACCAAGTTCGATTCCGTCTATGGTGTAAAACCTCTTGAAATACTTTAGAGATATGCAGCCTTCGCATTTGAGTTGATTTGCTGACATTTCCTCAATTTTTGCTTCAAATTGCTCGAGTCTGTCGGGCTTTACCTGAAAGAGTTTCATCTCAATAAAGGTCTTTTTCATTATGCGTCCCCCAAAGCTTTCTTCGCTTCTCAGCAAACAGGTATTTGTCACTCCTTTTAGCATTACGCTGCCTTGTAAATGATCAATATTCGTAGGATTGATTTACTTTCCTAAGTGCAGCTACATAATCGCAGCCTTTTTCTTTCACATCTTCCGGATTCATCGGATAATGGACATTATAAAGAACCCCTTTGCCGCCGAACATATCCTCCAGATAATCTTTCTCTATATGCCCGCCTACGACTTCAAGGCAAATCATAACATGATCATCACCCGGTACAATTTCTTTCTCCCACAAATATTGGCACTCAAGGTTCATGAAACATTCAGCGACCATCGGCGCTTCTATCCATGAAGCTTTTTCCACAGTAAGCCCTGACGAAGTGATCTCATCCGTCTCAAACTGATTGTTCTGTATCGTCTTCATGCAGGCTTTGTACAAATCAGAAGACATGAAATTCAGCACTGCTGCCTTTTTCTCATTTAGGCTTTGGTAAAGATGTCCACACTTATTCACGCTGCATAGAATTACGTAATACCCGCCTCCATGATTGGCACTCGTAAACCCTGCCCATGACTGCATTGTAGCATTAGGCTGTCCGTTAGATTTATTTGTTGTGACAAGAAACATCGGTGTCGGTATTCCCATAATAAATTCTTTCCAATCAAACCCGAAATTCTTAGCGAATTCTCCGTATGTTTCCCGCATAGATTCAGGCATTTCTTTGTATTGGTATTTCATCATTTTCCTTCCCTCCGTACGAAAGCCAACATAAAAATCAACTTCAATTATCTCGGCAACCTTCGATTTGTCAATTCAAGGACAGATTTTTTTAGTCACAACCCGGCTCGAGTAAGTGTCACGACTGATTCCACGTGGCTTGAGACCACGATCGCACTAACACAGAATTTCGATCGTTCGCTAATCGGCGGTTAGGAACTTGTCCACAATTTCGACCGTTCGCTAATTGGTACCCGGGAACATTTGCCCGCTCGCGGGAACAGGTCGAGAAACTGGAATTGGTCAGTGCGCCAGTCAAAGCGTCTTCTGCATGCAATACATGGTGTGACCTTTCGGATAATCCTCAAGCATGCCAGTCACTGTCTCATAGCCGTTCTTTCTGAAAAATCCCACGTTCCAATCATATGCTTCAATAAACACAACATT